>Ga0182027_10004322_pt1 | contig 22071 bp, 17 predicted proteins | sample 712E1DmetaG_FD_121300 | JGI IMG/M metagenome (GOLD analysis project Ga0182027, IMG submission 121300) | Permafrost microbial communities from Stordalen Mire, Sweden - 712E1D metaG (Illumina Assembly) | ecosystem: Environmental > Terrestrial > Soil > Wetlands > Permafrost | place: Sweden... | reverse complement strand
GGCCGGTTCCAATACGACGAGATCTGCAGGATCGCCGGGCCGCTCAAGCCGCGGTGGGTGATCAGCATCTGCTCGCGGAACGAGTGGCCGCCGAAGCGCGCGTTCACTTCCGCCGCCACCCCGGCCAGGTCGCACCAGTGGCGGCGGTGGTCCGCGTCGAAGGTCAGCGGCACCAGCGCCGGGTATGGTGGTTCGACCTTCAGGCCGAACTGCCGCGCCAGGCGGTAGCCCAGGTCGGTTGCGCCGAGTTTGGGAATGGAGAGGCCGCCCGTCGCTACGACCAACGCCGCGGATTGGTACGTTTGTCGTGCGGTTTCAACTGTGAAAAGCGTGGTCTTCAGCGCGCTTTTCACGGCGGTACCGAGCTGGAGTTCGACTCCGCCGGCACGGCATTCCGCTTGCAGCATGGTCAGGATGGCCTGTGCCGGACCGTCGCAGAAGAGCTGCCCGGCCGTTTTCTCGTGGTATGGAATGCGGTGTTTCTCGACCAGCGCGACGAAGTCGGCCGGCGTGTAACGCGCCAGCGCCGACTTGGCGAAGTGCGGGTTGGCCGACAAGAAGTTCGCCGCCGTGGTCCGCAGATTCGTGAAATTGCAGCGGCCGCCGCCGGAGATCAGGATCTTCTGGCCGGGCCGCTCGGCGTGCTCGAGCACCAGCACCCGCCGGCCGCGCTGCCCGGCCAGGGCCGCGCAGAACAGGCCGGCTGCGCCCGCTCCGAGGATGATGGCATCATAGGTCACAGCCATGCAACGGAGCCAGCGCTCAGGCGGCACTCCGTGGCAACACTTCGCGCTCGATCTTCGCCCGCAGCGCGTCTGCGGCCAGCGCCAGGTCATAGCTGGCCTGCAGGTTCATCCACAACTGCGGACTCGAGCCGAAGTAGCGCGCCAGGCGCAAGGCCGTGTCGCCGCTGATCCCGCGCTGGCCTTTCACGATCGCGCCCACACGGTTCGCCGGCACTCGCAGGGCCAGCGCCAGCGCGTTCACGCTCAGTCCGGCTTCATTGAGCAGTTCCTGCAGAATCTCCCCGGGATGGATCGGCGGCAGTCGTTTAGGTTTTCTCTCGGGCATGCGCCTGCTCCTAGTGATAATCGACGATCTCCACTTCGTACGCGTCCCCTTCCCGCCATTCAAAACAGATCCGATAGCGGTCGTTGATGCGAATGCTGTACTGGCCTTTCCGGTCTCCCTGCAGCGTCTCCAGATGGAGTCCTGGCAGACGCAAGTCGTACAGGCTGGCGGCCGCGTCCAGCAGCGCCATGCGTATGCGCGTGGCCCGTTCAATCGCCTGGAACTTGCGGCTGAATTGACGGTCCAGGAGGTGTTGCGTCTCCTTGTCCCGGCAGGATCGGATCATACATTATCCATAATACGCGATCCGTACAAGCTGGGCACAGACGAGGCGTCAAGCTCCAGCCGGCCATCGTTCTGGCCGGTCCTCCTACGCCCCCAGGATCGCGTCGATGCTCTGCAGCTCTTCGGCGCTGAAGGCCGCGTTGTTCAGCGCGGCCACGGCGTCGTCGATGTGCGCCGCGTGGCTGGCGCCGATAATGGCCGAGGTCACTTGCGCGTGGCGCAGCACCCACGCCACGGCCATTTGAGCCAGCGTCTGACCGCGCCGGGCCGCCACTTCGTTCAGCCGGCGGATGCGCTCGCGCTTCTCCGCGGTGATGTCGGCGGCCTTGAGGAAGTGGCCCTTCGAAGCCCGCGAGCCTTCCGGGATCCCGTTCAGATACTTGTCCGTGAGCAGGCCTTGCGCCAGCGGCGAAAAGACGATGCAGCCGATGCCTTCGGTGTCCAGTACCTCCAGCAATCCGCCCTCCAGCGTGCGGTTGAACATGGAGTAGGAGGGCTGGTGGATCAGGCACGGCGTGCCCAGCGAGCGCAGAATCTGCGCCGCGCGGCGGGTCAGTTCCGGCGGATAGGACGAAATGCCCGCGTACAGCGCGCGCCCGCTGCGCACGATGTGGTCCAGCGCGCCCATGGTCTCCTCCAGTGGCGTGCCGGGATCGGGGCGGTGGTGATAGAAGATGTCCACGTACTCCAGCCCCATGCGCTTCAGGCTTTGGTCGAGGCTCGCGACGAGGTACTTGCGCGAGCCCAAGTCGCCGTACGGGCCGGCCCACATGTCCCAGCCGGCCTTCGACGAGATCACCAGCTCGTCGCGGTACGGCTTGAGGTCCTGCGCCAGAATCCGGCCGAAGCTCTCCTCGGCCGACCCGTAGGGCGGGCCGTAGTTGTTGGCCAGATCGAAGTGCGTGATGCCCAGATCGAAGGCCCGCCGCGCCATCGCCCGGCCGTTCTCATAAACGTCGTCGCCGCCGAAGTTGTGCCACAGCCCCAGCGCCACCGCCGGCAGCTTCAGCCCGCTGCGTCCGCAGCGGTTGTAGCGCATCGTCGCATAGCGGTTCTCGGCCGCGATGTAAGGCATTTTCTTCCTCCTTTGAACAGCCTACACGAACGCCAGCCGTGGTCGCGGGCAACCGCCTCGACGATGTCCCACGCCAGGCCGCGCGCCCCGCGGCTACTCCGGCTGGGCCACGAAACGGTAGCCCACACCGCGCACGGTGAGCAGGTGCCGGGGCTTGGTCGGGTCGTCCTCGATGTAGCGCCGCAGCCGCACGATGAAGTTGTCGATGGCGCGCGTGTCGGTGTCTTCGTGCAGGCCCCAGACGTCCTCGAGCATCGCCTTGCGCGCCACCGGCTTGCCCTCGTGCTCGATCAGGTAGCGCAGCAGATTGGCCTCCATCAGGGTCAGCGGGAAAGCCTTGCCGCGCACCCTCAGTTCCAGCCGATCGAAGTCGACCGACATCTCGTCAAACGCGTAGCTGTCGGGGGGCGGGATCGTGCCGGCGCCCGTCGCGGCGGGGCTGGCCGCGGCGGCGAGCAACCATTCGGTGCGCCGCAGCAGGCTGCGCAGGCGCGCCAGCAGCATCGCCAGCATGAAGGGTTTGGTCAGGTAATCGTCGGCGCCGGCGGTGAAACCGCGCAGCACGTCCTCGGGATGATTGCGCGCGGTCAGCATGAGCGTCGGAATGAACTGCCCCTTCTGCCGCAGCTCGCCGATGACCGTGAAGCCGTCGATGCCGGGCAGCATGACGTCCAGCACCACCACGTCGAACGGCGGCGACGGCTTGAGCAGCAATTCCAGCGCGGCCTCGCCCGTGTCCACCACCTGCACCTGGTAGCCTTCCGCCTCGAGGTTGAATCGCAGCCCGTCCGCCAGGTGGTGCTCGTCCTCGACAATCAGCACGCGGCTCATCGTCTTACCGCACTCGCGGAAGCTGTAGCACGAACGTGCTGCCGCGCCCCGGGCCATCGCTTTCGGCCCACGCCCGCCCGCCGTGCTGTTTGGCCACCGCTCGCACGATGTACAACCCCAGGCCGGTGCCCTTGACGCGCGCGGCGAGCTGCCCTTGCACGCGGTAGAAGCGCCTGAAAATGCGCTTCAATTCCGTCTTTTCCAAGCCCGGCCCCTGATCGCGCACCCGCAAGGTGACGAAGGTGTCGTCCACCACCGCCGTTTCCACCACGATTTTCGCCGTGTTGCCCGAGTATTTCACCGCGTTGTCGATGAGATTCGCAACCGCCGCCCGTACGTCGTCCAGATCGCCCAGGATCGTGACTGGAGGTCCGGGCGAGTATTCGAGCGCCCGCTCGGGGATGTGATGCAACCGGCGCGCGCGCTCCAGACACTCCTCCACCAGGGCGTTGATTTCGATGTGCGTCAGATTCAGCTTGGGGCCCGACTGGCCCATCCGCCCGGTGCGCAGTACCTGCTCGATGGTCGCCAGCAACCGGTCGCTGTCGGCCAGCATAATGCGGTAAAACTCGGCTCGTTTGGGCTCGTCGACGGCGCGCGTCTGCAGCGTTTCCAGGTACAGCCGGATCGAGGCCACGGGCGTCTTCAGCTCGTGCGTGACGGCGTTGATGAAGGCGTCGTGCTGCTCGTTGCGGCGGATCTCGCGCACCAGGAAGATCGTGTTCAGCACCACCCCCGTGATGATGAAGGCCAGCATCAGCACGCCCAGGAACAGCAGAATGCCGTTGCGCCAGTTGAGCAGCACCCAGCCGATGTAGAGAACCAGAATGACCAGGATCAGGCAGGCGCCGAGAGTGATGAACAGCGCCATCGATTTCCGGCGGCTCTCGAGCACCATGACTCCAGCTTAACAACCTGTGGCAGAAGTCCCGTGGGCCGCGTTACTGAGCGCCCTGCATCCCGCCGCCTGCCGGCGGCCCGAGACCGTTACCGGGCCGGCCGTTACCGGGCCGCGTTACTGAGCCGTGACCGCTTCTGAGCCGTGACCGTTACTGATCCACGACCGTTACTGAGCCGTGACCGTAAGGGAGCGGTTCTTCGCGTTGTTATCTTGCGTTGTTACCGAGCCGCGACCGCAGGAAGCGGTTGCTTCGACTGATTCAATGCGCTTCCAACCCAGGACCCTATCGCGCGCCGCTCAGGCCGTCTGCTGGCGCGCGACGCTCGGCTGGCCGGCCGGAGCGAGCCGCGCCACTTTCACTGACTGCGCCAGGCCCAGCTTCTCGCACAGCCGGATCGTCATATAGGTGATGTCCAGCTCATACCACGCCAGGCCGTGCCGCGCCGAGACCGGGTGGGCGTGGTGGTTGTTGTGCCAGCCTTCGCCGAAGCTCAGCAGCGCCACGAACCAGTTGTTGCGCGAATCGTCGCGCGTCGCAAACCGCCGCGAGCCCCAGATGTGGGTGATCGAGTTGACCATCCAAGTCACGTGCTGGCCCACGGTGACGCGGAAGAAAATCCCCCACAGCACGAACGGCACGCCGCCGCAGATCAGTAGCAGGATTCCGAGCGCCGTCAACGGAACCCAGTGATACCGGCTCAGCCAGACGTAGAAAGGATCCTTCGCCAGGTCCGGCGCGTAGCGCGCGCAGACGGGCGTATCGGCATTGGCGGGATCGCCGGTCAGCATCCATAGAATGTGCGCCCACCAGCGCCCATCGCGCGGCGTGTGCGGGTCGCCGGGTTGATCGGAGAACTGATGATGCACGCGGTGCGTCGCTACCCACGGGATCGGCCCGCCCTCCAGCGCCAGCGTGCCGCAAACCGCCAGGAAGTATTCGAAGTAGCGCGGCGCCTTGTAGCCGCGATGCGTCAGCAGCCGGTGGTAACCCATGCCGATGCCGAAGCTGAGCGAGAGCCAGTACAGCCCCAGCGCCGTGAGAAACGCCGGCCAGGTGAAGAAGAACAACGCGGCCAGGGCCCCGATGTGGAACGCGGCAAAGGCAATCGCCGAAATCCAATTCACGCCCTCTCGTTTGACAATTGGTGCGGAGTCTTCGATGCTTGGTGCGGTGTCGATGTGCAAACCAGTCCTCGCCCCGGATCATTCCAGCGGCCGCCCCCCTCAGGGCAACCTTCTAGTCTGAAGGTATCAACGGTCCCGCCCCCGCCACGTAAGAGTTGTGTAATAGCTGCGCGTGGCCCAGGATTCGCTCGATCACCCCTCGCTCCCGCGCTCAATCTGCATCCATCTCCGATGAGTGCAGCAGCTCAACAGTGCAGAAAATCGCACGGGTTTGACGGTATTTTTGCGGGCGCGCACGGTGAAGCAGCCATTAGGCTACTCTGCTCACCGGCGAAAGTGGAGCGCAAACACAAACCGCCAGGCAGCACAGGCCGCAGGGGATGGCTGAGGCCGGGGTCCAGGTCGAGTCTCCCAGCCGCCAGGATTGGAGATTAGGCGCCTGCGCCGTTCAGGCGGCGGCGAAGCTCTTCCAGCCGCTGAATGTCTGCACGAATCAGCGGAGCCTGTTGCCCGGCCGAGGCGATCAATTTCCCGATGGTTCCGATCAGGCCGTCGAGTCTCCGCATGGATTGCTTTTCGAGTGCCAGCAGCGACGCGTTCACGATGTCCTCCCACTGGGATGCCAGTCGTGACAGGTTGGCGAACACAAGCTCCTCCACCGTGCGGTGATAGTGCTTCAACACGGCGCCCTGGACGAGCGCCATCGGGATCAGCCAGGACAGAAGCTCCCAATTGTGGTCAAAGATTTTTCCTACGCGCACATCGGGAGATTTGGGGTCTTCCGTATGCAGTTCCATCTCGGTGGTCCGGAGCGGAACACCGAGTGTTTCCAGCATCCGTTCCGAAAGCCGGTTGCGGAAATCCTGCAACGATTGCGAGAGCTGCCGGCTGACTCGCCGCACCGGCTCGACGAACTCGGCGCGGTGCTTTCTGGACAGCTCCGCCATATCGCTGGTCAAAACCACGCGCAGCCAGTCGTCAAATTTTTCAGTCACGACACGCAGGCTCCGGGTCCACGCTGGGAACTCATGATCGAGGCTTTCCTGAAGCTTGTTCCGGACAGGCAGTTCGTCGGGCCGCAGGAGCGCTTCGAATGTGGGCCGGGTGTTCGCCGTGGCGTGCCGGACGATGAGCTTCAGAGCGAGGCGCGTGTCGTCGAGAGACTCCTTCTGGCCGAAGATTTTGACGCGCAACTCCTGGCGCTCGGAGTCGGCAAGCTCGGCCGCCTTGAGAGCGACGTTCAAATAACCGGCACACTCGGTCAACAGGGAATCGAGCTTGTGCAGGAGAATCGCGGCGCGTTGCTCGCCGGCATCGGCGCGCACCTGTGACAGCAGGCTGGCGTCGAGTTCCGCGCGCAAATGCTCGAAGCCCGGCCGGACCGAGTACGGATACACAGGCACGGCACCGGTCCAGTAGCGTGCCAGTTGCTTCTGGACGAACTCCAGCACCTGGACGCGCTCATTTTCATCCAGCACGTCAACCTTAGTAAGCAGAAGCGAAATGTTGGGCGTGTAGCGGCTCAGATTGCGAATCAGTTCTATGTCGTGGTGCGAGAGAGGCGGGTCGACGCCGACCGCGACCAAAGCCAACCCTACATTGGGAAGCCATTCCAGGGAAGCGTCGGTATTGTGCTCGAAGACACTCTCGAGGCCAGGCGTATCGACAAACCGAATGCCCCGGTAGCGCTCCATCGAGGGTAGCTCGACGCGCACGCGAGCGACTTGCTTGGCATTCTCCGGGTTCTGACTCTCCGAAATGAAATCGCCGATCCGATCCTCGGGTACCTGTTCCGTACAACCTTCGGCAAACAGAATTTCAGCGCGCTCACGGGGCCCCCATTGGATCTCGGTGACGACGGACGTGACCGGGATCACTCCGATGGGCAGCAGTGGCCGGCCGAGAAGATGATTGAGAAAGCTGCTCTTGCCGGCCTTGAAGCGCCCCAGGATTGCGATGTTCAACGTTTTTTCCTGGGCGAACGCGCGGCAGCTTTCGAGGAAATCTTGCAGCGCTGAGATCTCATGGCGCTGGCACAAGTCCTCGACCGTGGCAAGCGCAGCTTGCACGATCTCAGGGGCGACGGGAGATGTGTCAGGTTCAGTCATTGAACAAAAGCTGTTAAGGCATCAATTCGTAACGGCAGGAACTTGATATGCCGTCCGTCCTGGTATTCCGGGCGGCTGGCCATGCGGCACATCGTCAGGATCTGCCCAGGGTTCCCTTGCGCGGCGGTCAACACTTTGCCTCGGAACGCAGCGAGATCGAACGACTGTAGCTGGTACATGCGGGAGGCCACGTCGAACAGGCTGAGTGACTCCGGCCTAGTTAACGGCTGCAGCGCGATCTCCTGGCGGGGGTCCCACAGAAGCTTGCGCAAGTGACCCAGGCCATCGCGCGATGCGGCGGTGACGATCAGACAAACAGCAGGGATATAGTAGACCTGCTGCAGGAAGCGGTACATCCTGGGATCGGCGTCGGCGACATTGTCTATAACAAGACAGCGGGGCTGTCTGCGAAGCACGTCCAGCACGGAGGGTTTGAGGGCGGCGCTGGTTGCGTTGCGGATATTCCCCAAGCGGCCGGCGGGGCCTGACAGCCGCTCGGCCAGTGCGACGAGAAGCTGATGCAGCACCTTTGACTCTTCGATATACAAGTAGGGTTGCCCGGCAACGGCAAACGACTCCTGGAGAAGTCTCGTCTTACCTATACCCTTCGGGCCGACGACCAGGCAGGAGGTCCGCGCACGAAGCGCAGCCGCGAGAGTTCTCACCTCGTCCCGCCGGCCGAACAGCGGGACAAACCGGTCTCCAGGTTGTGGATACTCAAGCGCCCTTTCCTTCACTCGCGACAACTCTCTTCTGAACGCGAATGACTTGCACGTCAGACACGGCGATCAGGCCGGTGTCCATCAGGTCTTCCACCATCGGCACCAGGCGATCCAGGTTCTCCGCCGTGTCGACGATCGACACCACGATGGGCTGGTCATGGCGCGCCAGGTGCGATCTGTGCAGCTCGGCACTCTCGCCATAGCCCTCGAGACCACGCAGGACCGTCGCTCCGGCGATCTTCAGCTCGCGACACTTAGCGACGATCGCTTCGTAGAGCGGCTTGCCCTGCACACGGTCGCCTTCCGAGATATGAATACGCAGGAGTCTAGCTGGATACTCTTGTCGCATCGGCGGCCTCCGTGACTTTCGAACTGCGCACCAACCGGACGATCTCCGCGTCGGAGATGACGATCAGACCGTCCTCCAGCATTCCCTCAATCGCTTCGGCCGCGGCGGCGATCTTTTCGGCCGTGTCGATCACCGATACCATGATCGGCAGATCCCGGGTCGGATGAAAGAAAGTTGCTTTGTGGTCGTGGCCTTTCGCCCCGTATCCGAGGATGCCCCGATAGACCGTCGCACCGGCAATATCTATCATGAGCAACTTCTTGACGATAGCTTCGTAGAGTGGCGTGTCATGCCACCTGTCGGCCTCTCCCATGAACACGCGCAGGAGCTTGGCGGGTCCCTGCTTGCGGTCGTGAGGCAGCTTAAGCGCCGGTTTCGCCGTTTTCCGCGCGAGCTTCACGACCGTGGTATCCTGCACCTCGATCAAGCCATCCGAGACCATCTCATAGAGCGTGGGTAGGATCTCGTCAACCTTCTCCCCCGTCTCTACGAACTCGATCCGGATGGGCAAGCTGTATGACAGCACCTGGACTTTCGGAGTGTGCAGCAACTGGTGCGATCCGAAGCCCGAGTAGGCCCGGGTTGCCGTCGCCCCAGAGACTCCTTTGTGCATGAGGTAGGTCATGATGGAATCGTGCAGAGCCATCATGTGATGTTGGGTATCTTCGTTGATGAAGATCGTGACCTTTTTTGCGGGGCCTTTGGTCAGCATTGCACCTCCAAGCTCATTATCGGCGAGCGGCGAGAACCGCGCCGGGCCAGACAGCCAGATAGCCGAACAGGACGCCGCCCGCTGCATAGAGCAGGCTCGATCATCTGTCCAATCGAAGGAGTCTTCTTTAGTTTCATGCGTCCAGATCCCCCACTGGTTCGCCGTATGCGGATTCCCTCAATTCCTGCTCCTGCTCGGGCAGGAGATGTCGCGGCATGAACCAGGCGTTTGCAATCGCGGTGGGAATCACGGCGCTGCCAATGACGGTTGCCACCAGGTGGGAATACTGGGTTTGGCTAATGATATGGTGGTTCAAACCGAAGAGTGCCGAGATGGTCCCGAAGGTGAGACCTGTCGACATCATAAGCGAGTAGTAGGCGCCCTCTCGTTTGCGGTAGCCGAACGCGCGCACGACCGGCAGGACGCCCGCGAGCTTGGACCCCATTTTGGCAAAGAACAGCGCTACGAACACCAGCGGAGCCGCAATCAGCGCGGGTATTGAGACGAAGCTTCCGGCGCGGATGAAGTAGAACGGCGTAAGCAGCCCGAAGGTAAGGGTTCGAAGACGCCGGATCAGGAAGTGGTCTTTGCCGACGCTGCCGGCCAGGACCATTCCAATCATGTACGCCGGCAAGACCGCCTCACTGCCCGACCAGACCGCCAACCCGCCCAGCCCAAACAGCAGCAGCAGGATGTACTTCGTCTCGAGTTCCGAGACGCGCCCGCCGTAGCGCTCGAAAAACCATGGTGTAACGAACGGCAGCGCCAGAAAGGACACCACAGCCACTCCAATGAAGATGACTGACTTGATTGTGAACGGCGAGAAGATCAGTCCGAGGGCGATTACCGTGCCGAGGTCGTTGACGAAACATGCCGCCAGAATCGCTTTTCCATAGGTCGTCTGGTTGAAGCCGAGTTCAAGCATCACGGCATAGACGACGGCGACGGACGTGGTCGAGAGCGCCACGCCAGCGAGCCAACTGGGCCGCCACTGCCATCCCACGATATAGTGAGCGACCAAAGCCGCGCCAAAGAACGGCGCGAAAAAGCCGGCCAGGCCGACCGCCATGGACTCCTTCCATTTCGCGCGGAACACGCCGGGGTCGAGCTCCGCACCGGCGAGGAACGTAAGCACGACGGCGCCGGTTCCGGCGAGGAAGGTGATCCACTCCGCCTTGGCTCCGAGAACGTTGCTACCGGCCAGCGCGCCGATCACGAACTGCGCGGCGGTACCGACGACGATCTCGGAGAGCGCGGTCGAGATCCTGAGCCAGTTGGCCACCAGGACCGCGAACAGCGCCAGCAAAAGCCAAAGTGCCGCGACAAACCATATCTGATCCATCCAAGGATCTCCTCATCGACTATTATGTTGTGGTTTGCCGGAAGGATTTGGCGAACACTCCCACAGCGAAACCACTGTAGGAGTCATCGGCCATCAGGGACGGCGTTGAGCGAACTCCACCGCTACTTCTGTTCTTAATATACAACGGCGGCCTGCGACGATCAAGCCCCAAATCCTACGCTGGATCCTTCGGATTTTCTCTTCCGATCCCGACGCCCGCAGCCCTTAACCAAGTGACCGCGGGGAAGCCGGAGAGGTCTTGACCACGTCCCGTCGAGAGGGCCATACTCGCAGTCGAAGCTGTAAGGTGTTGGAGTTCACCTCGAACCGCCCGTCTGGGGCAGACGACTCCTACGGGGGATGTTCCTGGTAGGAGTTCCTTCCAATCGCAGAGATCCCTCAAGACAAGGCTGACTGAGTGATTTCGACAGCGGCTGCCGCGATCGGCAAGCGTTGGAAGGAACCAGGCGCGCAGTAATGCGGTGGAGGCGGAATGGATTCTCGCGACTACGTCTGCGCCTTCGATATCAACTGTGCATGCGACGCACCAGCGGACTTCGAGTTGCCGCAACAAGCTTCGAATGCGATAGCGGGAGTATTCCTGCCGCAGGGCGAACCCGACTGGCTTGGGAGGCGTAAGTACCCGGCAAGGATGCTCCTGGTGACAGATGAGGAGTTGTGGGTGATCCCCCATGCGGCGGCCGGCGGCCGGCCGGAGCGGATTGTGCTGCGCGAACTGGAGACACTCGAGTGCGGCCGGATGTTGCTGCTGGGCTGGATTGGTTTGCACGCTGGAAGCGTCGCGCAGACTCTCGAGTACAACCAGCGTTCGGGCGATGTGGTGGATAGGTTCGTTGCAGGCCTCAAGGCGCGTTGGCTGCGGCGCGAGCCCGGCGTGTGCCGATTGCCGAGGCAGACCTTCGGCGAAGCACTGGATCAGAAATTCGATTTCGCCTGGTCGTTCGAGGCCATTGACGAGCGTGAGCAACCTCTGATTCGCTATTTCCAACCAGCTACCCGGCGCCTCCGCCGCCGGTTTCTCTTTCGGCGAGAATCCTGGACCGCCGGTGACCTGCTTGTGGTCACGGACCGAAGAGTCCTGTGGATTACGGAACGCCACGGGACGGTTTATGCGCCGTATGGCACTGTCAGCCGGTCGGCGCCGCTTTCCGCGCTTTCGAGCATTCAATGCGGTTCCCACGGCGCGGAGGCTCATCTCACGATGGTGCTGCAATCCGGGAGGACTTGGACCATCCCAGCCGGCGAAGGCCGCGCGGACGATGCGCGCAACGTTGCCGAGGCGATCACGAAAGCGCTAGCTTGCGTTGGCCGGAACGCACCATCCCCAATCCGCCCGCGCGCGTGAGACCAACAGATGCGAATTGAGGAGCGCCGATCCTGTAAGCTGGACTGCGCCGCGAAGCGGACAAGCCAGCGCGTGAGGCATGGTTTGAAAGGACGCCTCTCTTCCGGCTCCGCGTTCCTGGCAGGAGCAGGGCAGCATGGCGCGCAAGAGTAGTGAGAGACGCGCGATGAAGATACTCATCCTCTCGACTGTGTCGTCGACCGGCGGCTCTTACCGCGCAGATAAAGACCAGGAGACGGTTGAAAGGTACTTCTGGAAAAACGCGCAAGCCGCGTACAAATTTCGCCCGCGTGATGAGGGCAATGCTACGATGTCGCCGCGATACCGATTGTCGAGCGGCGGCGGAGTGGATATCTTGACCGTATCGGTGGAAGCGGCGAGCATGGCCAAATCCGCATTGTGCAGGCTCCCCAGCGGGAGAGGCAGCGCAGCGGTGGCGTCCTTCAGGTTACCCCTGAGACGACACGATCAACTCGAAGGGCGCCTCTGCCCGCTGAGCTGCCTAAAGCGCGTGGAAGGCCTCCGACGCAGATGCGGTGCAGGTTGGCTTCGCCCCCCAGTGTTTCAAGGTGCCATCGAGGATTCGGAGATTCGTCTGATTGTCGTCTACCACGAGCGCTCTTCGCCCTGCCAACGCGGCCTCCCGGGATGAGGCAGCCGGCGCGACTTGCGTTTCGGCGATCCCGAATTCAGCCGTGAAATGGAACGTCGTTCCGGTACCCAGTTCACTTTCCACCCAGATCCGCCCGCCCATCATCTCCACCAGGCGCTTGGAGATGGTCAACCCGAGGCCGGTCCCGCCGTACTGCCTCGTAGTGGAAGTGTCGGCCTGACTGAAAGCGGCGAAAATCAGATCCTGCTTGTCCATGGCAATACCGATGCCCGTGTCTGACACCGTGAACTCGAGCTGCAGCGAGCCAGGCCGGAGCTCCGCCGGCACCACGCGCAGCAGCACCTCTCCACGATTCGTGAATTTGACGGCATTGCCCACCAGGTTGACGACAATCTGGCGCAAACGGGTCGGGGCGCCTATCACGAATTCCGGGATGCCAGGATGAAGCTCCAGCAGCAGTTCGAGATGTTTCTGTTCAGCGCGCACGGCCAGGCTGCGGATAGTATGGCCCAGCAGTTCCGGCAGGCTGAACACAATTGGGTCCAGGGCGAGCTTGCCCGCCTCCATCTTGGAGAAATCGAGGACGTCATCGATCAGGATCAACAGCGAATCGGCCGAATCCTTCACGGTTTCCAAGTATTCTCGCTGCTCGGCGGTCAGGTCGGTGTCGAGCGCCAGGCCCGTCATTCCGATCACGCCGTTCATCGGTGTGCGGATCTCGTGACTCATGTTGGCCAGGAATTCGCTCTTGGCCTTGTTGGCGGCAAGAGCCGCCTCCTTGGCTTTGTGCAGTTCGGCTTCCGCTCGCTTGCGCTCCGTGATGTCGCGGAAACTCCACACCCGGCCCATGCTTTGTCCGGCCACCCGTAACGGTTCGGAGTGGCGCTCGAGGATTCTGCCATCCATGAATTCCACAAGGTCGTCGGTTTGCGCGGCTGCGTCCTCATCAAGTTGTCTCACTTTGGCCCAAAAGGCATCCGGGTCTTTGATCTGGTTAAGGATGCAGTCCAGCAGCCGGTTGTCGTCCCGCGTTGCCAGGATTTGCTCCGGGATGCTCCACAGGACTCCGAATCTCTGGTTGAAGACCATCGTTCTCCCACGCGAATCGACGACCAGAATACCCTCCTTGGTGGACTCGAGCGTGGCGCGGATCACTTCGGTCTGGTGCCGCACGCGACGGCGCAGGATGCCCACCCAGGCCAAAGTGCCGGCAATCAGGATCGCCAGAGCGCCGAGAATAGAGAGGGTTCGCTCGGGCGTGAGCCAGGAAGAGCGTCTCGTGACCACAATGTCGTGCGCCGACCGCAGGCGAAGTTTGAAGGCGATCGGGTTGCCGACCGCGTCCGATTCGATCAGGCAGATGCCAGTCAAACGCAATTGGCTGCCCTCGCGCAGTGGGGCGGGATCCGAACTCGCCCGCGGTTCCACCGGCAGCGTCGCGGTGAACATCCTGTTGGCCTGCCGAACCACCAGAATCTTCTCATTCGGAAGTTGGGAAACGGCTCCGAGTTCGCCCTCCACCGTGACCAGAGCCGAATCGTACTGGCCTTCCAGCGCCTGCTGGAGCGTGAGCTCAACTGGCTGCGGCGGCGGCCCCGTGCCGGAGCGGCGAAGTTCAGCCTCCTGCAGCGCCGCCCGGCCATCCACGATGCTAGGAAATCCGGCCACCTCCACGCGGTCGCCGGCCTGGAGCGCGGCCGCTGGCAGGGCCTCGATGTATAGACCGCCGGTTTCGTCGGCCACGTAGTAGATGCCGCCGGGGAAGCATGCGGTTACGGTGCCCCGGACATGGATTCGCTGCCCCGAAGCGCCCTGCAGACCGAAGCGCTGTAATGTGTTGATCGGACGTTCTGGCGTCGCGAAAGGATCGTCGGGAGCGGACGCGATGACCCGCAACTGGGAGATCGAGGGCATGTGAATGACGACGCCGAAGATCTGATTTCTGGCATTAAACAGTGCTCCACAAACGCCCCGAATGCGTACTGTGGCGCCGACGAGGTTGGCCGGCACTGACGAATAGTCCGGCGTCTGGACCATGATCTGACCACCCGTGACCGCCAGGTTGAAGCGCAGCCGGCCGCCACTGCCGGGCTCGATCGCGACCGAGCGGACGATGCCCTCGACTTCCACCCAGCGGGAGTCCTCCTGAGTGGATGCCATCTGTTCAAAGCTGGGACGCGTGGGCTCAGGCATCGGCGCCGTGCCGAGCGCCTGCCACCGGAGGAGGTCGGCATTGGGCGCAAAACCCGTCTGGCTTGTCACGCCCTCCATTTCAATCATCTGGCCCGGTTTTGGTTGCGGGGCCGTGCGGGGCCACTGCACCCAGGTGCCCTCGCTCCCCTGCTGGATAAACAGGTTGGGCGCGACGGTGTCGAAATAGGTCACGATGCCATGCAGGCGCAGCGGGTAATGCCGCCCGGCCTGTTCGGAAGTAAGGCGTTTGAACTGCGAGATCTTGGTAAGAAGAGGGAGATTGGTTGACTGTGTCCCAGGCCCGGCGGCGCTCGATGGCGCCAGCCAGGCGATTGTTGCCCACACCCGGAAAAGCCGGCTGAGCCAGCTCGGCGCGGTGCGGCAGCCGCCAAATTCGCAACCCGGACCGCCGACTGCCAAGCCCGCTGTCGGGGCACCGACGCTGAGAAGACCTGTACTCCCTATGGCGATTCGCACATGTCGCTTATCGACAACAAAAGGCCCCGCCTCAGTCTGGATAGAGGTGAGAATAGTGACAGAGTCAGGTTTGTCTTCATTGAGTGTGCTAAATTATTGAAAACGCACACTCGGCCTGTGTGGGAAATGCTCCACAACGAAGTGCCCCTCCAAGTGGCCAAGCGATTTTTCGTCGTTGATCCTATTAGCCGTTGTCCCGGGAGTGTGACGATTGCGCTGAAAATCCTCCCCGGACCCCCTGGTCCCAGGCGTACCCAGGGTGAACCGGACCAATGCGCGGGGCTGCCAAACGCGTCACCTGAAACCTCGGCCAGACTGCTATCTCGCTGGCCCGGTATCTGAACCAAGACCGTGGGACGCTACACACTGCGCGGCAATATAATTGCCAGCCGCTGTTTCGTCACGACTGGTTCGTTTACGCCAGGCGGCCTTGCGGTCGACGCGAGAGCCCGGGCTGTGGCTCATCGATGGCAGCGCTATTTCGTGTGATCGGTAGCCAACCCGCGCGCCAGTTGGCTACTTCTGGGAGATAAGGCTTTGGCAATCCTGCTCGACCCTGCCGGCCGCTGACTGACTTAAGCCTAGCCGCCGGCGCCGGGACCGGCGTGTTGGTGCCTCGAAATTCCTTATTCTGCTTCCTGTAGAATGAGCAGGTACTAGCGTGAATCCGCTTGCATCCCGCCGGCGCCTCAACGCCACAATCAGAGGATTGAACAATCGAGCATGAAGGGTTTAGTCTGGTTGTCGGGAATACTCCTCTGGTTGGCTTGTCCTGTCGTCGTTCCGGGGCAATCCGCGACGACCGGCGCTCTGGCGGGGAGCGTGAAGAGCGGCAGCGGAGCGGCCCTGCCAGGCGCGACCGTTACGCTGATTGACGGCGCGACGAAACAGACCCAAACCGCCACCACTGGCGCGCAGGGCACGTATCGCTTCTCGATGCTGGCCCCGGGCAGCTACGAGCTGCGATTTGCGTGCCCAGGTTTCAAGACTTCCGGCATGGCGCAGGTGGTGGTGAGCATTTCCGAAGCACCCACGTTGGACGCCGTGTTGGAGCCCGGAGAGCCCCGCGAAGAGGTAGAGTGTGAATGCCATCTCAGCCTGGCGACCTCTTCCACCGGAACTCTGGTCGACGCCAGGGCCATCACGGCGATCCCCTTGACCACTCGCAATTTTACTCAGGTGCTGTCGATGTCATCGGGCTCGGCGGCGGACGTGAACAACGCCGGCACGCTCGGCCGGGGCACGCGCGGCGTGAACGTGAATGGCAACACGAGCGCCGGCGCCTATACTTTGGACGGCTCCTACGCTCCCAGCGCCGTGCCCAACCCGGACACCATCTCCGAGCTGAAAATCCACACTTCGCAATACGATGCCCTCTATGGCGCGCAGGTCCCGAGCACGGCCCTGGTAACCAAGAGCGGCGAGAAGGATTTCCACGGTGACGCCTGGGAGTTCGTGCGCAACGACATCTTCAACGCCAATACGTTTTTCCGCAATGCGACCGGACAAACAAAGCCGGACCTGAAGCAGAATCAGTTTGGCGCGACCCTCGGTGGACCCGCGGTCAGACACAAGCTGTTCTTCTTCAGCTCCTATCAGGGGACCCGCCAGGTGAACGGCCTGGATACGACCTCCACGTCGGACCCTATTCTACCGCCGCTTACCGCGGACCGCTCGGCCTCGACTCTGGCCGCGGAGTTCTGCCCCGGCAATCATATCCTGGCCGGCGGCCAGCCCGATCCCCGCTATCTGACCTATGCCGGCGGGAAGCAACTCGATTGCCACGATCAAAACACTGCCACCACTGCATCCATCAACCCCGTCGCCCTACGGCTGCTGCAGATGAAGCTCCCCGACGGCTCCTATCTCATCCCTATACCGCAGACGATTCTTACCTCGGGCGCGAACGCCGGACTCGGCTTTTCGTCCTATAGCCTACCCTCTACCTATGACGAGAATCAGGTCCTGCTAAATGTCGATTATCTGCTCTCTAGCCGGAATACTCTCGCGCTACGCAGCTACCTGGCGACGATTACGCAGTACCGCTCGTTCGGCTCGCCGTCGGGCTATCCGGGCACGGCGACTGTGGCGGGCGAGGGAACGCCGCAAGCGCTGCAGGCGCGAGATTACGTCACCAGCGTGAACCTCAATTCGGTTCTGACGAAAAACATCGTGAACGAAAGCCGGATCAGCTTCACGCGTTCCACGCAGGGCGCGCAAGGGGTGGACACGCCATCAGCGAGTTCGCTGGGTATGACGCCGGCGGACCGGTTTTTTGATCAGCCGCCCGAGATCAACGTACTCGGGCCCTTGGGCAGCTTTCGTGTCTTCGGTAATATCGGCAACGACTTCTTGACAAAGAACAAGTACTATTCGTGGGCCGATAATCTCTCCTATGCGCACGGGCGCCAGACGCTGCGCGCGGGTGCGATTGCGTTGACCCAGACCAACTGGCGTTCGGACGATGGCGCGGCGCGCGGGAAACTCTATTTTCAGACTTTCCCGGACTTCCTGCTCGGGTTGAGTGCGGCCGATAACTTGAGCCCGGACGGGCGCAGCAATATTCAATCGATTCAAGCCAACGAAGGGGCCGGCCCGGCTGGCGAAGTACTCTCGCAGTACCGAAGTTACTCGGGCGCTCTATATGTACAGGATGATATTAAGGTAAACTCGCGCCTGATGCTCAACCTGGGTTTAAGGTGGGAGTATCTCGGGCCGGCCTTCGATAGCTCGGGCGCGCTGGGCAACCTATGGCCGTCGCTACTGCAAACGGGCTCAATCCCGCCATCCTCGGGTACGTTCGCCGGAGAAACCGTCGCAGCGAACTACAATCCTGCTTTGCTCAATCCTTATACCGGCCAAAGCTTCGGTCCGGCGCCCGCCGGTGTCGTGGTCCGGCCGACGCGGAGCTCCTATGAAAACGGCGCTCCGCTGGATGCCTTTGCGCCGCGCTTCGGCTTCGCGTGGCAACCGCTTGGCGCCGACGGCCTGGTCGTGGTGCGCGGAGGATACGGCTGGTTCTATCAACCCGCCGGCAATTCGGGCAGCACGGCGATGTCCACCGCCGCGCCCTTCGCGCAAGGCTTCACGAACGCGGACTCGAGCAACAATCTATCCAGCTTTCAGCAACCTTTTCCCGTCGTGACGCTGGGCTATCTGCCTCGTACTGTCACCTCGGAGCTATCCGACCGCGTGGCCGGTCCGGTTTACCAACTGCCCCGGCTCCAGCAATGGAATCTGAGTACGCAGTTCCGGTTGGCGCACGCAACTACTCTGGATGTCGGCTATGTTGGCTCGGCCGGTAGTCATCTGTTGCTATCGCGAGGACTGAATCAGCCGCTGTTGGCCAGTGCCGCCAACCCGGTGAACTGCGGCTATGATGGAGTCGCCGCCGATTGCGTTACCACGAACACGGTGCAGAATGCGCAACTCCGCGTTCCCGTCCTGGGCGAGACGCCGACTGCGCTTGTGGATACCGGCTTTTTCGGTGCGTCGAGCTACCACAGCTTGCAGATGACTCTGCGCAAGCAGATTGCGCGCGTTCTCACGTTGCAGACAACCTACACGTTTTCGAGAGCCGCGACCAATACAAGTGTCTACAACGACCTGAACGATCTCGCGCTCGACTGGGCGCGCGCAAGTTTCGATCGAACGCAACGCTTCACCACGAACTTCGAGTACCAATTGCCGGCCCTGCCGCGCTTGAAAGGATTCGCAGGGAAAGTGTCGAACGGCTGGTCGCTGGCCGGGATTATCATCGTGCAGAGCGGTCTGCCGATGACGCTCACCGATCCTAACGCAGGTGGTGTCTATGGCCACGCGGCCACGGCCACTATCACCCTCTGCCCGGGTTCGACCTACACCAGCCTGGTCACGCCGGGCAGCGCCGATGCGCGTCTCAATGGATGGATCAATACGGCGGCGATCTGTGCTCCGGCCGTGGTCGGCGCGGATGGCTCAACGGGTTACGGAAGCGCGGGCCAGAGTATCCTGAACGGTCCCGCTCAATTCAATACGGACTTTTCGCTCGGCAAGAGAATGCGAGTAGGCGGCGTCCGCGAGGACGCGGTCCTGGCGTTTCGCATGGAACTCTATAACGCGCTGAACCATCCGCAATTCGCGAATCCCGGCACCACTCTGGATACGGCCACGTTCGGCGTCATCACGCAGACCTCCGTGGCCCCGCGGCTGATTCAGTTTGCCCTGAAGTATCTCTTCTGATGTGGCGCGACCTCCAGGAACGCCAAACGCGTCAATGCCAATGGAGGGATCGGGTTTTGCGTCGGAAAAGAGAGCATTTGTGTTCTGTAGCGCGTAGAATACCGGCCGCGGCGTAAAATCGTCGGGAAGATATCGGAAACCGTGTATAAAACCAAAGTCATCGTACTCGTTGCCGTCTACACGGGCGGTCAACCGTTTGGCGGGCGACTCCATCCCGTAAGCTCCATAGTCCATCGTCTCGGGATTGAGAGTTTCTCCATAGCCGGGATAGGTCAGGAGCAGGAACGGCGGACGCTTTCGAGGGAACTGCACGACGAGGCCGGCAGAATCTCCCGGCCCTGCTCCTCGAAGTGAGTAATGCGACGGCCGTGGCACCGCCGGACAAAACTGATCTTCGTGCGCGCCTCGACGGGGCGCGGCGCCTGGCCGGACAGAGCCTGCGGGTGATTCGCAACATGGCCTTGCTGTTGCGCCCGTCAATGCTGGATACCCTAGGATAACTGCCGGCTCTGCGCGTAGATCAACAGTGCAAGAGGAATAGGCAATAAACTGGAAGGATCGGGATACCGCTTCCACGGCGATCGACCCTAACCTGGAGATGAGGGAAACGGTTCCCAAGGAGAAACAATGCAAAAGCGCAAACTTGGAAATAGCGGCCTGGAAGTCTCGGCGCTCGGGCTGGGCTGCATGGGAATGAGCTTTTCTTACGGTCCGCCCAAAGACAAGCAGGAGATGACCTCGCTTCTCCGGGCAGCCGTCGATCGCGGCATCACATTCTTCGACACTGCCGAGGTCTATGGCCCATTCACAAACGAAGAGCTTGTGGGCGAAGCCCTCGCTCCTTTCCGCAAGCAGGTAGTTATCGCCACCAAATTCGGATTCGATCTGAGCGGCAGCGATAATCGGCCAGGAGCGGCAGGTCTGAACAGCCGGCCCGAACACGTCAGGCAAGCCGTCGAAGGCTCCCTTAAGCGACTAGAGACTGATGTCATCGACTTGCTCTATCAGCATCGGGTTGACCCGAACGTGCCCATCGAAGACGTAGCGGGCGCGGTGAAGGACCTGATTCAGGAAGGCAAGGTCAAGCACTTCGGCCTTTCCGAAGCAGGAGCGCAAACGATCCGTCGCGCCCACGCAGTCCAGCCGGTCACTGCTCTCCAGAGCGAATACTCGCTGTGGACGAGGACTTCGGAGAAGGAAGTCATACCGGCCCTTGAGGAACTCGGAATCGGCCTTGTCCCGTATAGCCCCCTGGGCAAGGGCTTCCTCACTGGCAAGATCGACGAAAATACGAAGTTCGACAGCTCCGACTTTCGCAGCACCTTGCCGCGCTTCACGCCGCAGGCTCTCAAAGCGAATCAGGCCCTGATTGATCTGCTCGCCAGCATCGGGGAACGGAAGCAGGCGACACCGGCTCAGATCGCACTCGCCTGGCTGCTGGCCTGGAAGCCGTGGATTGTACCGATCCCAGGCACCACAAAGCTGCATCGCTTGGACGAAAACATCGGGGCAGTCTCAGTCGAACTCACGCCCGACGATCTCCGGGACATCGAGAACGCCGCCTCAAAGATCACGGTGCAAGGCGCCCGGTACCCCGAAAAGCTGGAGCAGATGACCGGTCGCTAATGTTCAATCGTGAACAGGATAGGTTGAAGACAATGGAAATCAAACGAAGCGGTTCACAGCCTTCCGGCAAAGGACCGGCAGAGTATTTCACCGGTGTGGTGCGCGTTGATCCGCTCTTCAGTGCGCCCGCTCCAGCACGTGTTCTCGGTGCCAGTGTCACCTTCGAGCCCGGCGCTCGAACAGCATGGCACACGCACCCGCTCGGTCAGACCCTGATCGTGACAGCCGGTTGCGGCAGGGTGCAGCGCTGGGGAGGCCCGGTCGAGGAGATCCGGCCGGGGGATGTGATCTGGTTCTCTCCGGGTGAGAAACACTGGCACGGCGCCGCGCCCACCACCGCGATGACCCATATCGCCATTGTGGAGGTACTGGACGGCAAGAGTGCCGACTGGATGGAACACGTCAGCGACGAACAATACAAGGCCTGACTGAGGGCCGAAAAGGAAAATAACAGGAGCACAAATCATGTACAACACGAAGGCTTACTCTGCTACGAGTGCGACATCGCCGCTTGCCTCTACAACGATCGCGCGTCGCGATCCAACCGAACACGACGTTCAGATTGAGATTCTGTTCTGCGGCATCTGCCACTCCGACCTCCACTCAGTGCGTAACGAGTGGAGCGAGTTCATGCCCACTGGCTACCCGATTGTCCCCGGCCATGAGATCGTCGGGCGTGTCACCAAGGTTGGTTCGGAGGTGAGCAGGTACAAGCCCGGCGACCTCGCCGCCGTCGGCTGCCTGGTCGACTCGGACCGCACCTGCCCCCGATGCAAAGCGGGCCTTGAGCAGTTCTGCGCGAACCTGACGCTGACCTTCAACTTTCCGGACAAGCACCTCGGAGGTGTGACCTACGGTGGCTACTCGGACAGCATTGTCGTTGACGAACACTTCGTCCTGCGAGTCCCTCCTAACCTCGAACTCGCCGGAGCCGCGCCGCTCCTCTGCGCCGGGATCACGACATACTCGCCCATGCGCCACTGGGGCATCACCACGGGCAAGAAAGTTGGCGTAGTCGGTCTCGGCGGACTGGGTCACATGGGCGTGAAGTTTG
>Ga0182027_10004321_pt1 | contig 22072 bp, 28 predicted proteins | sample 712E1DmetaG_FD_121300 | JGI IMG/M metagenome (GOLD analysis project Ga0182027, IMG submission 121300) | Permafrost microbial communities from Stordalen Mire, Sweden - 712E1D metaG (Illumina Assembly) | ecosystem: Environmental > Terrestrial > Soil > Wetlands > Permafrost | place: Sweden... | reverse complement strand
GCCTCAAGCGCTGGGACGCACAATTGGACGAGCAATTGAAGGATGTGGGGCAGCAGGAGATTCGGCAGGTCGGGTCGGTGATCGGAGAGGGACCCGGGGAGCTGGGTGGTGAGGCCGTCGTGGGCGCGGTTGGGGTGGTGGGCACAGAGGTGCGGCACGAGAATCGGCGGGACGAGGGGCGCAAGGCGGGGGAGCCGGTGGCGGTGCCGAGGGAGCTCGCGCGGTTCGTGGAGCCGGGAGCGGCCGTGGTGGCGAAGCGCGCGAGAACGGCAAAGGAATGGGCGGCAGACGGTGCGAAACGGCGTGGGCCCCGGGCAGGGGCGAGGCAAGCAGAGAAGAAGGCGGGGACGAACGAAAAGCAACAAGCGGCGAAGACGACGGAGGATGTAGGGGCGGCAGAGCCGGCGTGGCTGCGGCTGGCGAGGTTGCTGGGGCGCCGTCCTGAGGTGTTGTTGCTGAAAAATGATTGCTGGAAATGTGGTTTGAAGGCGGTGGCATTAACGCTGGTGATTCATTTGGAGGAGGAAGAGGAGTCCCACATTCCAGATGATCTTTATCGGGAGATTGAGGTCGTGGCTCTGAGAAGTGGTGATGTGTATGGGGTCTTTGTTCCGGTTTGCGGTGGCGAGGTCAGTCATCCATTGATCGTGGACCAATTTCGGCGATGGGTGAAGCCGAGGGGTAAGTGGCTGGACCGGGTCGGGATCTTGAGGGAGTCGGGGCCCATCGTCGAGGCGGGGCAATTGGGGCCACCGGGGTTGCGGATTTTGCGGAAAGTGCTGTTTCTCGGACGTCGAGATGGGTGGTGGAGGCGAGACCGTAAAGGCGAGGGAGTAGCGGTGTCAGCGGTTCAGCAAGGATGTCCTCGATGTGATGCGGTGTGGGGCGACGGGTTGCTTGGGGGAATCGTAAGAGAGGATGGCCTTGCGATTGTGGGGCGTCAGTACGGACAAAACGTGTATCGGGCGTTTGAATTGGAGATTAGCCCGGCGGAAACATAGCTATCGGTATCTGGCGCGAGAACGGTTAGTCGAATCATCGATAAACGAAAAATAACACAACACAACAAAAAATAACTATAGCAATCAGTATGTAACTGTGGTAAATTGGTGTGGTGCAAGTCATGACTGGACCGGGGTTGCTGGAGGTCGAGGGTTTGTGCTGGGCGATGGTTGCAGGTAACGACACAATATCACGTGGTGCCAAGGGTGCTGAGTTTGCGAAACGGACACAGAGAAAGACGAGGCGGGCGATGAAGAGGACGAAAGTATTCTGGCTAAGTGCTCTATTGGTCGCTGGGTGCGCTAAAATGCCGAAGGCCACCGGCATTGCCTCTGAGACCTTCACCGGCGTCGTCTCGATGAGTGTGCCGGTGACCGGCTCAGTAGACGTTGAGTCGTTGGACCAGACCGGGGCGGTGCTCGCACAGTTGGCGACCGGCACAAGCGACGCAACCGGTGCCTTCACAGTCAGCACGGCGACGCCGACGGGTTGGGGACGCGTATGCGCGTCCGGTGCCTTCGCAGACCCGACGACGGGGCTGGCACTCCAAACGGTCGATGAAATGTGCACCCTGTTCGATTTTTCGAACGTACCGGCGCAAATCGTCATCAGTCCGGAGTCACATCTTGCCGCCACCCTGGCGACGTGCCGAGCGCGCCGGAGTAGCGTCGACATCGGTGCTGCATTCGCGACCGCCAAGGCCGACCTCAACGCGTTGTTCGCCTGCGCGGTCAGCCCCCCCGTCGATGTCGTGGACGCCAGTCCGATCAATGTGACCGTCGGTGCCCGGGTCGCCGGCTCTAGCGCCCAGACCTACGCTGGTCTCATTGCAGCGGGACTCTCCCAGGAGAGCGCGTCGATCTCGCAGTCGCTCGGGTATGTGCCGGGCAGCACGCTCACAATTTCGCAATTGCTAACCGCCCTGGATCAGGACATTACGAACGACTGCGTGTTCGATGGCAAGGACAACGGGGCGCCAATCGTGGTGCAGGGCTACACACTGACCTCGCAGGCACTGCGTTCGGGCGTTTTCGGCTTGGCCGAGGGCATAGCGGATTTTCTGCGGTCCTCGGCGAACAAGACGGGCCTCGCATTGTCGGACGTTCAGAGCCTGGTCGGGTGCATGTCGGCGATGCCGGCAAATGCACTGTTCCCTGACTCGGGCACCACGTTTGTACTGTCGCCGGCGCCGCAAATTACGGCGCGGACGCCGGACATCACCAATTTGGCCTCGGCAACGCACTCGACGAGCGTCACCGTTGCCGGGACTATTGTGACGGATGTGGGGTCGCCGATCACGGAGATCACATTTGCCGATAGCGGGACCACTTGTAGCGCGACGGAGCAGTCGTGCCAGACAGGGTCCTCGTGCGTCAGCGGTCATTGCTCGATTGCGCCGACGATTCAAACGCCAGGCGCCACGTACAGTCAGACGGTGACCGTCCCGTGCAACGTGACCACCGTGATTGTGGTGACGGCCACGAATGCGTCGGGCCTGAGCACTGTCGTCAATGTGCCCGTGGAGTGCGATAATCAGCCGCCAAATCCACCGCAATTGACCAGCTACTTGTTCTGGCAGGCCAACAACGTGGCGGCGAAGTACACCGCGGACGGATCGGCAGTGACGTATGCGCCGTGCACAGCCGCCGATGCTCCCAATTGCACCGTGGCCCCCGAGGCCGATACGTCTAAGATATTTAACTCAGGGTCGCCAACCCTCAACGTCTTCTTTAACCACCTAGATTACATGGGTCCGACGTCGGCCGCCCTTGATATTCCTATTTTGGCTTTCACTGTTGTGGATCAGGCGTCGGGAACGTGCTCTTCGTCCCCCTGCAATACTCCATCGGGCCAACTTCTCGTCGAATACAGCTATCAAGCAGTCGACAGCACGTCGTGCGCCCAATACACGCAGCAGCCCGCCTGCGTCGCGGATGCCTGGTGTGTTTGGACGGCTGCTACGAGCACTTGCTCGGCCTTGTGGAAAACCGTCGCGCCGGTGACCGTGCCAACTTCTGGCTCTGATCCGGCCCAGTATAAATTGCCGATTGCGTACCAGACGCTGGGAGTGGCTTTGGTGCAGCAGGCCGTCGGAGCACTACAGACTGTCTGGGTGCGGGTTACTGACTTGGCGGGGAATTCGTCAGTGGCCGTGCCGTACCAGTTCCAAATTCAGCCTTTCTCACCACCGGCATGGGTGGGCTCGTGCACGATGAACGGTCCATTTTCGCCGGCATCGCTCCCCGCGTTTTACGAGTCGGCCCCAATCAGTGTGATGTCCGCGACAATGAAATTTGAATTGGCATCGTCAACAACCACCAGCGGTTGTACCGACGATTCCCAGTGTTTTGGTGGGTCTTCGTGTGCAGCAGGCCACTGCGCCCTAAAGGCGACGTCAATGGTCCCAACCGTGGCACTTACGCAAGCCGGTGGAATAACGGTGCGGAGTGGGCCAACTATTCAAGGCACCATTAGCACCATTGGGGAATGGGGCGTGGTGGCTGCGGCGTGTCCCACCGCGACGGGATTAGCGCACGAATACTGCGATTCTGGTGTGTGTGTACTGGGCGTGTGCTGGTTTGTCGGCATGCCGATTGGATCGTGCAATAACACTTGCCTCACGGGCCAGTGCCCGGGAAGCGATCCCTGCGGCGAGTCGGCCTGCCTATCCGGCTCGTGCTGCTGGGATCCGACGGGCGGGTGTCCGACGCCGACGGAGGTGCCTGCGAGTTGCACGGCGTCCAGCGCGTGCAGCAATGAGTACGACGGGTCTGCCTTCTCACCGAAGAATCTGACCTTGATGTCGCCAATAACGGCGACGACAATGACGTTGTCCGGTAATGCGATTTACCCCAGCGTCCTTGGCAAGACGAACAGCCTGAGTGTCTCTACGGGATGCAAACCGGGGCAGGTGGGCTGTGTGGCGCAGCCCTTCGAAATCAACGGTGTTGCTTATAATTGGCCGACGTCTGGAGCAACGCTCTCTGCTAGGTGTGATTTTTGTGGAGGTAAAACAGCGGGCATTACTCCCAGCGGGAAATATTTCCTGCCTTGCTCGGCAGTGGACCAGGCTGCTGGTGACAACGAGTGTGCGCTAAGTGCTGACTTTGGGGGGGGCAACGTCGAGTGGTATGACGTTTACGGCATTTGGAACAGCGGAGATGGGCTCCATCCGTTCTTCGGCGTCCCCTACGTCCAGCAGTTTACTCTCGCTGTCTCCCCGATTGAGTCAACCCCGACCCCTCTGCAATTTGTAGAGGCGGGGATACCAGCGATGACGGTGGCGGTGGATACCGACAGTAGCTGTAAGAGCAATATGAGCGCGACGTTACAGGGATTGTGACATCCTCCCCGGCGTAAACGCCGGAGAGGATGTCAAGAAGTTGCAGGGCGGTTAAACAATGCAAGGCGAAAGGTGAGGGCGAAAAGATGGACCGAAAATCACTGAGCGGGTGGGCGCTGGTCGTTGGGCTCGCGGTGTTTGCTGCGGCGTGCGGGGACACCTCCAAAAGCGCAACGGGCTGCACGAATGACGCCCAGTGCCTCAACGGCTACTCGTGTTTGAATGGGCAATGCGAGCCGACGACTGTCCAGAAATACAACGTTGGCGGGACCGTGTCGGGCCTGGTTGGTGGGGCAACCGTGGTCTTGCAGAACAACGGCGGCGACAACCTTTCGCTCGCGACCAATGGCACGTTCCATTTCGTCACCCCGGCCGCTGGCGGCGCCGCGTACAGTGTGACGATTCTGACGCAGCCGGCCACAGAGCTTTGCACCGTCGCTGGCGGGGCTGGAGGCGTCACCAATACAGACGTGAGCTCCGTAACAGTGAGCTGCATACGGCAATTTACCGTGGGTGGCACCGTGACGGGCCTCACGGGCACGGTGGTGATCCAGAACAATGGCGTGGACAACCTCTACCTGAGCGCCGACGGTCCTTTCTCATTTACGACGCCCCTGGCCTCGGGGGCCAATTACGACGTAAGCGTGTTGATTCAGCCGAATAATCAGAATTGCACCGTCACCTACGGGACAGCCGTGGCGAATGCCAATGTCGCGACAGTCACCGTGACCTGCGCGGGCGTCAACGTGTTTGCCATTGGAGGCACCTTGGCTGGCCTGGGCGGTGGGACTCTTGTCCTTCAGGACAATAGTGCGGATAACCTTTCCCTGACGGGCAACGGGATGTTCATGTTCCCAATCTCGCTGGAAGGCGGCGCAAGCTATGCCGTTACAGTCTTGACCCAGCCGACCAACCAGACGTGTACCGTAACTAGTGGGAGCGGGACGGTGGCAGCAACTGTGACCACGGTGAGCATTAATTGTGTGTGTTCAGGCAACTGCGACATCAGCGGCTCGGTGAGCGGCCTGACGGCGAGCGGCCTGGTGCTCCAGAACAACGGTGGGGATGATCTCACCGTCAACGCCGGCGCGACGACGTTCACGTTCGCTACGCCGGTGCCGGTGGGCAATAGCTACAGCGTGACAGTGTTGACCCAGCCGACTGGACAGGTGTGCACCGTCACTAACGCCACCGGGGGTGTCTCAAGCAGTGTGACAAATGTAGTAGTCTCGTGCGGCTATGTCGTGGGTGGCACGGTCGCAGGATTGCTATCTGGCGAGACGATCGTCTTACAAAACAACGGCGGCGACAACCTGTCATTGACTGCAAATGGAGCATTCGCATTTTTGACGGGGCTGGCATTTGGTGCGGGTTACAACGTGACTGTGCTGACCCAACCGACGACTCAGTCCTGCACGATCACGGGAAGCACTGGCAATATTGCTGGGGGGGTGGGGAATGTCGTGGTGAAATGCGCACTCGTGTATGTCTATGTGACCAATGGAGGGGCTAATACCGTATCTCAGTACATCGTTAGTTCCACCGGTGCCCTGACGCCCATGACGCCGGCCGCCGTTGCAACGGGCGCGTCGCCAGTTGGTGTAGCGATGGATGAATCGGGACATTACGTCTATGTGTCTAATGAGGTGGACAACACTATCTCCCAGTACACTGTGGGCCCCACTGGTGCTCTGTCGCCAATGACGACCCCCACGGTGGCAACCGGCGTGCGGCCACGTGGTGTGGTGATCGACCCATTGGGCAGGTACGCCTACGTCGCCAATTACGCAACAGCCTCAAGCACTATCTCGCAGTACACTGTGGGCCCCACTGGTGCTCTTTCGTCAATGACCATCCCCACGGTGGCAGCTGGTCTCAACCCGCAGTACCTGGTGATGGACCCATTGGGGAGGTACGTCTACGTCTCTAATGAGGGGGACAACACTATTTCCCAGTACACCGTGACCGGAAGTGGAGGTCTCTCGGCAATGGGCCCGGCAGTCGTCGCAACGTACATGACGCCCGAGGGTTTGTCGATCGATCCAACAGGCAGATACGTCTATGTAACCAATCGCAATGGGAATGCCGTCACGCAGTACACCGTGGGGCTTAGTGGTGGTGGTCTGTCGCCAATGACCCCGGTGGCTATCCCAATAATGCATCCTTCATGTGTCGCGAGCCATCCATCGGGGAGTTATGTGTATGTAGGAGGCTTCACGACTCAAAATGTTGTGGCGCCGTACACTATTGGGAATACCGGCGGGCTGACGGCCATGACTGCCGTCGCTGGGGTGGCTAGTGGCGTTACAAGTGAGCCAGGGGGGAGATACGTGTATGCGAGCACTAATGGTGCTAACACTATTTCGCAGTACACCGTCGGGCCCGACGGTGTACTGACGCCTATGAGCCCTGCGACGGTCGCAACCGGCCAGTTTCCCACTGTGATTACGTCGGGCCGGGGGTGGTAGCTCGACAGGGTCGAAAAAAGGGGTGGCGCCGCGGGCTTGAGCTCCGCGGCGCCATTCCCGGTCAATAGATGTTCTGGCGGGCTCCGATTAGCCGCAGACACCGATACAAAGACTGACGGGAGACATCGACGCGACCGGCGGGCATGCAATCGTGCTCGGGCCACATTGCAGGCATGCGGCCGGTGTAACGGTGCATGTCTGCCCGGCGGGGCAATTGCTGTCGTAAGCGCAGTACGTGGCGGACACACACTGACCACAGCAGTAAGGATACGCGTTGGTAAACTTCGTCCCGGCGGGGCAGGATGCGGGATCAATCGTCGGGCACATGAGCCCGCTGGGGCACACGCCGCCGCAGGAAGGCACCGGAGAGGTGCCCGAGGATGTGATCAGCGTAGTCCCGTCAGGGCAGATGCAGACCGGGGGCAGGGGGCAGCCGTCAGCGCCGACACCGGGACTCTTGAGCACGCCTGGGGCGGGGCATGGTGGTGGCGTTGGCATTACGTTGGAACAGGCGACGCTGCGGCACACGCCGTAGCAGGTCGCCGCAGGGCCGGAACTCGTCAAGAGCACGGTGCTGCCCGTCGCGCCCATTACGGGGGTCGGCGCTGGTGCGGGCAAGCAGTCGCAAGTGGGGGCCGTGCTGGCCGCAGCGCTTTGCGTTTGACACGCAGTGCAGGTGCCGGAAGTGCAATCGCTGTTGGTCAGGCAGTAGCCGACTGGGGTCGGAAGGGGTCGGCACATACCGCACGAGGGATACGTGGTATCCCAGAAGAAACCCTGCGGGCATTGTGGGGCTGTCGTGTAGGCGCAGGCGCCATTAATGCACGCCATGGCGGTGGCTCCGGTCCCGGGCTGGCAATCGGCGTCAGAGGTGCAGCCTGTCGTGAGATTGGCGGAGGCACCGCCGGTCGGGACAGCACCGCCGGGAATGGCCTTGGGCGGGCAAATGGCAGGCGGGCAGAGGAAGCCGCAGCAGTTGGCCGGATCGCGGACGGCAATGGAATCGTTGGGGCAGGCTGGCATGGCGCCGACCACGGGGCACATCACACCCTGGCACACTCCGATAGGCTGGCACACCGGGCAGCAACCGCCGACTGGCGGCACCGCCGTCGAGCCGGCAGCGCAAGCGATCATTGGACAGGCGACATTGCTGCAATCTACTGGGCAGTTGTCTGCCACCGTGGTCGATCCTGCTTCATCGACACAGACCTGGCAGGTCTGACCGGTAGTGGCGGCGAGGGCCGCCGGGACGTTCTGGGGCATGCAATTGACAGGTGATTGTGCAGGGCAGCTCGTATAGACAATGGGACCCCCGTCGTAGGCGCAAACCACGCAGTGGGGCTCAGTGGAGGTGACCACGGTGCATGCAATGTGGGTGTCGGTGCAATTCGAGTTCAGGGTCTTACCGCTGGCATCCAGACAGGTCTCGCAGACGCTCGCTTTTTGGGTGGCGATGGTCGCATCCAGCGTGGTGCACCCAGCGGGATTGGCGATTTCCTGGCAGTGCTGATTGGTGTCGCAGAACTGCAAATTGCCGTCTGAGGCCTTAAGCAGTGTGAGGTGCTCAAGGGGTGTGGAAGTACCTGAGCCTCCGCAGCCAAGGAAGGACAGGAGTACGCAACATAAACCCGGGGAAAAGTAGCGAAGCCTCATCGAAATCTCCTTCGTAAGTGTGGGTTGTACAATAGATCGGAATGCACAAGGTGTGCCAGCCTGACGCAGTGCGATTCTGGCTGTAATGAGGCAGATCGAATTGTGCGTGTGTAGACAAATGACATCAGCTGCTGATGAGTTTTGCCAGCATTTTGGAGGCGAGCACCGGGTGTGCAAACTGGCTCTGTTGCCACATTGGTTTTCTGTTAGAATGCCGCGCGATGGCTCGTCGACAGACGGTTGCAGACATACCGAGCCTGCTCCGCGAATGGCACCCCGAGAGGAACGGCGACCTGCGGGCGGACCATGTGAGCGCGGGAGACACCCGCGCTCACGCATGGTGGCGCTGCACGAAGGACCCAACTCACGAATGGCGCATGACGGTCGGCTACCGCAAACAACTCGGTACGAGCGGCTGTCCGTTTTGTGCCGGCCATCGGGTGAATGGTGTGGGCTCTCTCGCTGATCTTCATGCGACGCTCGCCACGGAATGGCACCCGACCAAGAACGGGACACTCCGCGCCACGCAGGTCACGGCGGGGTGCAACACTCGGGTGTGGTGGCGATGCGCCAAAGACCCGCTCCACGAGTGGCAGGCGTGCGTCCAGGATCGGGCGCAACGCGGGAATGGCTGCCCCTATTGCGCTGGGCACCGCGCGGCACCCGACACCTCGCTGGCCGCACTCTTTCCGGAGATCGCCGACGAGTGGCACCCCACCAAGAACGGCGAACTCGAGCCGAGCTCAGTACGTCCCGGTTCGGGTCGCAAAGTGTGGTGGCGGTGCTCTAGCGATCCTGGTCACGAATGGGAGGCTCGCATTGGGCCCCGGACGGAGCGGGGCGTTGGATGTCCGTACTGCACGAATCGGCGAGCGGCCTCCGGCCGGTCTCTTGCTCATCGCCATCCCATCCTCGCGGCTCAGTGGCACTTAAGCAGAAATGGGCAAAGGTCGCCGCGTAATGTTGTGCCGGGCAGTCCATACGTGGCTTGGTGGCAGTGTCCGGTGAACGCGCGCCACGAGTGGAGGGCCGCGGTAGCGAAGCGGGCGCTGCGTGGAGACGGGTGCCCGTATTGCCGGAATAAGCGCCTCGCACCCAAGCCTGCTCGCGGCGGGTATCCGGCGAATTCTCTTGCGGCCAGATTTCCTCTAGTCGCCGCGGAATGGCACCCAACGAAGAACCTCGGAATCACGGCCGCTGACGTTCTGTCCGGAGCCCACCGCAAGGTGTGGTGGCAGTGTCGGAAGGCCGAAGACCACGTGTGGCAGGCAGCAATTTGTCACCGGACCCGGCGTGATGTCGGGTGCCCAGTGTGCGCCAAGCTCGGAGGTAATCCCGACGACGCTCTCTCCCGTAGACACCCCGAACTCGCGGCACAGTGGCATCCACGAAAGAATGGGAAGCTGACGCCCAGAGTAGTCCATCACCGGAGCACGAGAGTGGTTTGGTGGAAATGTCCGGGGGGGAGGGACCACGTGTGGAAGTCCCAGGTTCTGCAGCGCACCGTCCGTAAGGGACCGTGCCCGTTCTGTGCCGGCGTGCTCGTATCCGTCACGAACAGCCTTACGAGGCTGTTTCCGCGCGTGGCACGAGAGTGGCATCCGGAGCGAAATGGCAGAGAGGGACCGGGCGCCGTCCCCGCCGGCGCCCGGCGGTTCGCCTGGTGGCGCTGTGCGGTCGGGCACGTGTGGCGCATGCGGGTGGCCGATCGGACGGTAGGGGGACGCGGCTGTCCCGCATGCGCCCGCAGTGGCTACGTGGCGGACTGAGCGCCGCCGGGGCCGAGGCCACGCCCCCGCGCGCCTCTTCGGTGGCGACATTGCGTCGGAGTAGGATGGTGATGTACGGCTCGATGGGATGCCGGCCTTAATGTTGATGCTGTTAATGGGCGCCGGACAGGCCGAGCCGCCCGCAGCCGACCCAGATCGGTGGACGTGGGTCAATACCGGCCTCGAGGCGGCCTTTGTGGCGGCGACGTTTGTCGATGTGTTGACGACCAACGCCCTGTTGCACGACGGGATTACGGAAATGAATCCGCTACTGGGCCCCCGGCCGTCGAAGGCGCGTCTCTATGCGACCATGCTGACGGCGAATGTGCTTCACTGTGGTGCCGCCTACTTTCTGCCGGCTCGCTGGCGTGAGGCGTGGCAGGGTCTCGGGCTAGGTGTCGAGCTCGGGATCATTCTGCACAATGAATCGTTCTACGGGTCGCTCAAGCTGACGTTCTGAGCACCGGCGGCGGCGTCCAGTCGTCGTCGCTTTCCTGCACCGGGTACGTGAGGAACGTGAGGGGATCGACGGCATCAGCATGGTCGATGATCGTCATGATCCCCTTGTCGTCGTAGTCCTGAGGCTCGCGTGCCCTGTAGGCGGCCATGACCTGGTTGGCTTCGAGCGCAAGCGCCACATGGTTGTCTGTTTTCACGGCGCGGAGGAGGGCGGCGAAATGTGTTGCGAGGGCAGCCATATTACAGAACGTGGGGATCCGGGCGATCCGTGTCAATTGCCGACCGGTGGCACGCCTGCGAAGGCCTTGGTGAGGGGCCGGGGACTCGGCCCCGGGGGCCGCTACATCTGGCGGGTCGCCTGGAGGCTGACGGTGTTGGTGTCGGTGACGACGGCGCCCCCTCGTGGCCGCCGTCGTTGCCGCCGGCCGCGCCGGCGAGCCCTGGCCGTCATGGCGGGCGCGGGCGGGCTAGCAGCCGGTGCCGCCGCAGGATGTGCAGCACATACAACCGCTGCCGGTGCAGCAGCCGGAGATGCCTTGGCAGGCGCTCAGGCAGTTCTGGCAGGCGGTGGGCCCGGTGCCATTGGGGGTGAGCACAACCGCACAATAGGACGTGCCGGAGAAGCTCTGGCAGCTCCAGGTCTGAGTGGTGGCCGCCTCCGGGCACGACTGTCCGCTCATTGAATTGCCGTTCGCGGCGAGGAAATCGAGGCTGGTGCAGTCAGAGTCCTTGGAGCAGGGGACCGCGCAGAGCGTGTAGGTGCTGTCGAAGTTTTCGCTCGTGCCGCTGCAGGATGCGTCGCCGGTGACGGGTGCGGCGACGCAGCTCGCCCCTCCGCTGCACGGGTTGCAGTTGCGATAGGACGCACCGTAGGCGTCGCAGCCTTGCAGGGGCGCATTGAGGGTCATGTAGGTGCAGGTCGGCAGGCCATTGCTGCTGCCGCCGCAGGCGGCGAGAGCCAGCGCGGGGAAAGCGGCGAATGGGATGGAGCGAAACGGTGCCATGGGATGCCCTCTGGGTGTTGCGCGCAGGGTACTGCGCGCGGTGGAGGGGGACCAGCGGGTGGGGGTCGTCGTGTCAAAGGTCCTAAGTATGTGCGGCGACTCACCATATGGACGGCGTGGCCAGCTGTACTTAAGCTTGGTCTATGTGTGGACGAGCCTATCAAACATACACCGATGAAGAATTGTTCATGCGCTACATCCCGGCGAGCTGGCGGCGGGCGCAGCTCGAATTCGTGCTGAGAGCCAACTATAACCTGTCGCCGACTCAGGACTCGCCGGTGGTGCGGGTAAAGGGGACCGAACGCCGGATCGAGCAGTGTCGCTGGGGCCTGATCCCCCCGTGGTCGCCCGAGTTCAAGACCAAGCTGTCGACCATCAACGCGCGGGCGGAGTCGGTATTTCAGAGCCGGCTCTACAAGGGGCCGGCGCTTAGGCAGCGGTGCCTGGTGCCGATGTCGGGGTTCATCGAATGGAAGCGGACGCCTGATCGTAAGCGGCCTTTCGCGATTCACCTGAAAGACAAGCCGATCATGAGCATGGCCGGGATCTGGGAGGCCTGGGGGAGCGGGGAGGCCGCCCGGCGCTCGTTTGCGATTGTCACGACGGCGGCTAATGGGTTCATGTCCAAGATCCACACGCGGATGCCGGTGATTCTGGACGAGGCGGCCGAGCAGGCCTGGCTCGATCCGGAGAATCATGACCAGAACGCGCTGCAGGAGCTGCTGCGGCCCTGTCCGGACGAGTGGCTCGATGCTGACGAGGTGTCCACCGCGATCAACAGCCCGCGGAATAATAGCCCCGAGGTGCTGCTGCCGCTCGAGGCGGGAGCCCGGGCGGCGTAGGGGCCGAGCTCGGTGCTGGCCTTCGACCGCGACCTTGAAATGCCCCCATCAACGTATAAGGCCCAGGATCGCCGCCGCCAGCACTCACGCACGAAGCGTGCGACTGCTACCCGGCCGCCGTCCTTCACGAGGCTTGACCTTGGCCGGCGTCTTCGCTCCAAAGAACCAATAGCAAAGACAGACGACACAACCGGCAACCAGTAGGCCTCCAGCTCGCCACTCAGGCCCCAGCGTTGCGGTCACCAGTGCCGCAACCAGCGGGAGCAATGTTCTCAAAGGCTCGAGCCAGCGTGCGGGGACCTCCTGCGCCGTCCCCGCGGTCCTCCGTCTGGTCGTGCGGTGCATTACATGATCGTCCGTTGGGGAACGCGCAGCGGAAGGTCAAGGAAAAAACGATAGCGAGGGTGCACGACTGGCATGGTTCAGGAGTTGAACCGCGAATCGGGTGCATTTAACAGCGGCAAGTCGCCAGGTGCGCCACCATGTCGAGCTGCTCGACCGCCCGAGCGTAGATCAGACGCGGCGCGGTGCCGACAGCAGCTCGGAGACATTAATGCCGAGCTCGCGGAGCTTGCGGTGCACGGTGGAGCGGGAGATGCCGAGGGCCGCTGCGGCCTCCTTCTTGTTGCCTTCGTGCAGGACGAGCGCGGTGGAGATCGCCTGGCGCTCGGCGTCGTGCAGGGTGCCGAGGTCGGCACCGGGCTCCGGCACGAGCTCGGCGGCGGCGCTGCCCGTTCCGCCGGCGAGCGCGACTCCGCGGCGCAGCCCTGCCGCGTACGCGCGCAGGGCGGTGGCCGCGTTGGTGGGGACCCAGACGCGGACTTGCACGAGTCCAGCGGCGCGGCGGCGAGCGAGGTGGGGCTGGTGGTACGGTGCATCGCTCATGGCGCTTTGTACTCGGGGGCGTGAGGGTGTCGCAACGGGGTGCGAAAGGCAGGCTGTGGGCTGGAGACTCGAGCGGTCAAATCACGCGGCGCGCTTGTGCGCGCGCGTGGCGGCCACGCGCAAGGTGAGGCCGAGTGCGATGGTGCAGCGACGCAACGTCGTGATGTTCACATCGCCACCGTTCTCGAGTTTTGACACGATATGCTGTGTGCTGTGCATGCGGTGCGCCAACTCCGTCTGCGTGAGGCCGAGCTGCTTGCGTCGTCCGGCAAGCTCGCGTCCGAAGGCACGCTGCTGCCGCGCCGCCTCGAGGAGCTCCGGGAAATCGGGCCATCTGGCGGTGCCTTCAGCCACGAGCTCATCCAGGAAGTCTGTGTTGCGATGACCCATGTGACGCCTCCTCTCCATCAATATACTCGATCGGACATACGTTGTCACTGTCATTTGTCACCTCTGCGGCGCCAATCGGCGAGTCTCGTCTCGGCGAGATCGATCATGCGAGGCGGCGTCTTCTGTTTTTTTTTGCTGAAAGCGTCGAGGGCAAGCAACACCTGGCCGAAATGACCCTCGGGGGCAAACAGGACTCGGAACGTCTGATTGAGGCCATCTGCGCGAACTTCCCAGATCTCGCCCCGCAGGTGCTTGGCCATGGCCAGTCCGTAATCTGCCACGTCGGTCATTGCCGCAATAATTTTGGTGTAGTCCTCCAGCGTCTGTGTATGCAGGAAGTCGTATGCCGGTCTGCGCCCGGCGCCAGTTCTAAACGGGCGCCAATGGCGGCGGTAAAGTGGTCGGCGCGGTGCGATTCTCTTCATTGATACGCCCATAATGCCGCTTCCTATCTTTGCTGCAACTCAAAAAGGCCGAGGAGGGACCAGGCAGAGGCGCCGACAATGCAGGTGCTCGGGCGGGCGATGAGGCGGGGGCGGTCGTCGCTAGTGGCTGCCGGATCCGAGGTGCTGTGGCCAAAGACGGTGAACCAGACAGAGATGCCGGGTGCCCCGCAGAGGTCGGTGGCCCTGCGGGCCTGTCGTGCTTGTGCGCGGTTCATCCGGCGACCCTCCGGCCGTCGCGACTGTCAATCCGGGAGCGGACCTTGGCGAGGGCCGTCTCGGTGGCGCGCAGGTGATATGCGGCGCTCGCGTGTTTCTGCGTGGCACCACGCTCGAAGGTGCGATTGGTGCGCCAGGTCCTGATGAGACATTCCCGGCGCTCCGCGGTGAACCCCTCATTGCCGACGGCCCAGACTTCGGCGTCGCCCATGCGGTAGACCGGGATCTGGTGGTGGTCCCAGGCGCTGTCCTTCGTTCCGAGCTCGACGGGCGGCAGGGGCAGCGCGTCCACCTCGGCCCGGATGCGTGCGAATTGGTCGGCGAGCTGCTGCAGCTTGGCGCGCTCGGCCTCGAGCTGGGCTATGCGCTTGGCTGCCGATGCCGCGCTGCGCATGGCGCCTTGCACGTCCATGCTTTCAGTGCCGGCGCATCCCGTCCCGACGACCGCCTCCGAGCCGTCCTGCAGGAGCACCGTTGCATGCACCTCGTGGAGTCGGCCGCAACGTGAGCACTCGTGCTCGGTGCCACTGCCGGCGATGGGATGGTAGCGACCGTCGGTGCCTTCCTCGTACTCACGGGTGTCGACCACGCGCAGGACGCGCACGATGCATGTTGCTGCCGAGGTGACGCCTCTGGTGATGCTGGTGTGAATGCGGGGCATAGCCGACCTCCGTCTAGCAGTAGGGGGTGACGACCAGGACGTATTCCCGGCCGTTGATTGTGGTGGTCTCGAAGCATCCGTCCGGCTCGCCTACCGCGTAGATGCCGTCGACATTGCTGGTGAAGGTCGGGTCGACCGCACCCCCGTCGTCGTCATCGACGGCGTAGGCTTCCATGTGGTGCCAGGTCCCGTTGATGTTGATGGCGGTCAGGAGCCGGGAGGTGGTGTCGTCGTCGGAGCCGGTGGGAGCCCAGGCCTCGTGCGGGATGTCGAGCCGGATGTCCTGCTTGTACGGTGGCTCCCGGGTCGTCGCGGCCCCCACACTGGTGGAATCACTCGCTGCGGCGGTGGTCTTCGGGGTGGTGCGTGTCGTTGTCATGGGGGGCTCTCCTGGGCTCGGGACGGCCGGAATGGCCGCCTCGAAGAAGAGGCCCGCGAGGGCCGGGCGGCCTGACGGCGTGGGCGAGCTGGGCAGTGGCGTCGGTGACTGTCATTGTGCTGTCTCCTGTGCGGGAAAGCCGACAGGGCCTCCTCGTCCGGATCGGGAGGACTGGCGGCGGCGGGGCGGGAGACCCTCGATACGAAAGAGCGGAATCGTGCGAGCGGACGGGGGAGGGCGCCCCACGTGCCTACGTTGGTATATACTCAAGCGCCGCGGCGACGATGCGCAACACGTCGTCGGTTGTCGTGGTGGATAGTGGCCCCTGCGCCATCAGCTCGGGTCGGTCGAACTCCCCGCGGATCCTCGCCTCGACTGCTCGACATGCAACGTAGAGGCGGACGGCGTGCTCTCGGATCCCAAGTGCCTCACGGACCTGTTGAGGGACGGTTACGTTAATGACTGTGTGCGGCTCCTGTGGCTCTACCAGCGTGAAGGGGGCCGGTTCCTGGTCGTCGTCCATCAGATCGCCGACGATGCGGACGCGATTGTAGTGCTCCTCGCAATTGGGGCACCAGATGTCGTCATCCGGGGGATCGTCGGGAAGCATCTCGTTGGCGTTCAAGTCGACCCAGGCCGTGCCCTGCACGTCGATGCAGCCGCACTCGATGCACGCGAAGAGGCCAGGGCGCGAGGCGACGGGGTAGTGTTTCTTGGCCCCCTCGTCCGGCGAGCTGGTTGTTGTGGCAGCCGTCATTGCAGGGGCGCTGCCGGCCTCTGTGGTCGTGACGCTGGTGGTATTGCTCGTCATGGAACAGTTCCTTTTGTGGGCGGCCGGCGCGGCCTCCTCGTGCGAGAGGGCGTAAGCCCGGGAGGCCCGGCGGTCAGCCCCAGTCGATGTGGGTGGCTCCATGTGCGTCCGCCGCCGCAGTCAAGGCGGCCAGCCGGTCGATGCGGGAAGTAAGGTCGGCCTCATCCAGGCCGCCGCTGCAGACGCGGACCGGCCGGAGTTCGATGACTCCGTCACCGCGATGGACCGGGGCACCGTAGCGGAGCTCGGGAGCGCGGGTGTACCGCGCAGCTGTCCCCGTGGCGCGGGCGACCATGATGTGCCGCCGCATCTTTGGCAAAGTGCAGGTGCCCCACAGGGTCCCGTCGCCTGCGAGGCCCAGGGCCAGAAGCAGCAGGCGCGCGTTCTCGTTGGCGAGGTTGAGGAAATGGGCGTCGCCGAGGTCGAGGCGGGTCGGGAACTCCACGGTCTCCCCGCCGATGACTTTTCGGCGGACCCGGTGGGCATCGATGGCCTGGAAGGTGATGCTCATCAGGATAACTCCTCGACACCGTTGCAGGTGCCGCCGAAGGTCTTGGGCCGGCCGTTGACGGGCGGGTACACCAGCTCGCCGATGCGGCTGTGCCCGCGAACGTCGTGGCCTTGCCATACATCGCGCTCGACCTGGATCTCGTACCAAGTGCTACTGTCCGGCTTGGTTTTGATCGCCAAGACCGTGCCGTCGACGTAGCAGTCCCGGTTGTTTTCGAAATCGTAGCTGCGTACGTGGCTGCCCGTGGTGATCATGTGGCGCTCCTTAGGTGGCCTCGGCGGTGCTGAGGTCGGTGGGGTTATCTGTGTCAGTGCCGTACTCGGCAGCGTAGTCCGCGGCGCGGCGGCCCTTGCGGGAGCCGGTCTTGGCCTCGTGGCGAGTAGTCCAGCGGCCGGTGCCGTTGTTGCGCCCACCTTCAGTTTTGATGGTGCACATGAGGGCCATGGTGCGGAGAGCCTTTCTGAGGTGCCCGACACGGTCGCCTCACCCTGGGGCGGCGACCTGGCGGACGACCGGAATGGAGGGGTCCTTAGATATGGCCAGGGGGTGGGGGCTGCTGTAGGTCTAGGCAGCGCGCCGAGTGCGGAGGAGCTATTCGTCTGCGAATAGCTCGAGCTGTCCGGCCCAGGCCGGAGAGGTGCAGACCGTGGGCTGTGGGGCGGCGACTGGCGGCGCCGGCGGGCGGAGGGCAGGGAATAGGTCGAGCTGCTTGGTCCAGGCGTGGTGGCCGTGCTCCAGGGCGTGGTGCTGGCGGCATAGGAAAATGACGTGCAGGTGAGCGTCGGGGGCCGCGTAGTCGGGGTGGTGGGGCTCGACGTGTGGGTCATGGCAGGCGCGGCAGGGCTGTGGGATCAGGAGCCCCCGGCGGATCGCGTCGCGCGTGCGGGCGCGCACGCGGGCCTTGAGCGGGTCCTGCCTGCAGGGGTGGGTCTTGCGGCGCTCGGCTGACTCGCGGCTCGTGCAGGTCTTGCAAGCGGCGCGGACGCCGAGGCGGACGCGGTGGTTGCGGCGATGGAAGTCAGTGATTGCCTTTTCGTCGCCGCAACGCGTGCAGATTTTGGTGTGGGGAATCATTTATTGCCTCGGTGGGCTTTTTTCGACATATTGTCTGTTACACTGTAACGTTGTTGTGCTGAAGACGGGGCGGGTCTAAGGCCGGCGGCGTCTTTGTAAGTGTTGTATGCCGACGCGCTGAGGTTGTCGGTAATGGTTTTCTCTGCGTCGAGGACAATCCGGTCAACGACGTGAGTGATCGACTCCCCGGTGTGCAACGCCATGCGCCGCAGTGCGGTCACGGTGCGGTAGTCGACTATTGCCTGCAGCCGCGACTTGGTTCCTTCGACATCCTTGAGGTGTCGCTGGCGATAACGCCGCTGCCGTTCTGCCGATGTGGAAGTCATGACGTGTTCTCTGCGTTACACTATAACAGTTACAGTGTAACACGCAAGACGAAAAGAGGCGCAGTACAAGAGGCGCAGTACCCGTTGACGCATTCGGTTCATTGTAGTATCTTCCTACAATGAAGACCTTACGCCCATTTAGTGACGCAGATGACCTCGATCGGGCTCTCGGCGCACTCGATGAGATGTTGAGGTCTTTTCTCGACGTGTACCTCATCGGTGGCGCCGCGGTCATTGCCCACGGCGTTCACGATCGTGGCACAATGGATATTGATGCTATCTTTCCCGAGTCCTTTCCGGCGGAGGTCGAAGAGCAGATAGCCCGTGTTGGAGCCAAGCTCCGCCTCCCCGATCATTGGCTCAATACGATGCCGTCGCGTGATCTCCGGTTTCTACGCAGCGGTTGGCGAGAGCGGTCGATCACGGTATTCCGCGGAAAGCTCCTTCACGTCCAAGCATTGGGGCGCACGGATCTCCTGGGTCTCAAGCTCGCCGCGGCTCTCGATCGCCGCGAGCCCGATCGGTCAGATATTCTCGCCCTGCGGCCGACAGACGACGAGATGGAAGGCGCGCGCCTCTGGGCTCGCGCGTATGACACCAATCCCGACTGGCCGGACACAATCGATCGCCTTGTCAAAGAGATTCTGGATGAGCTCAAGGGTGCATAGCCTCACTGAACGCTGGAGGTCATTAGGGATCTACGTCCACGGGGAAGTGGATCCTCTGGAAAACCCCGAGCTTCTGCTCGCGGATACGTGCGAGCGATACGAGGAAGATGGACGACTGCTCGGGTTTGCTGCGACGTGGCTGTCGATGTTCCATCCGCTGGTGATTATTCGAAAGATCCGGCTCCGCACCGACAAGGCAAGGGGCGTGTTCGCCGCGCTTCTGACCGAGGCCCTCGCCGACCCTAAGCGATTCCATAAGTGGTTCTCACAGAGGCGCCTGGGACACGAAGAGCCCGTCTACGCCAACTTGTCTGAGACGGAGACAGAATGGGCGCGGCATCACCCCAACGCATCGTTTCGAAAGTATGGCCTGCTGCTGGCGCAATCGCCGCGATCGAGCCTGATTCGGCCAAAGATTCTGTATCCTGTCGGTCGTGTTCTCGAAGAGTCCGCGATCCTCCGAATGCGTGCGCTCTACGGTGCATCGATCCGGAGTGACCTCGTCGCCGTTCTCCCGCGCCTCGGCCCGATCTCCCTGCATGGCCTGGCCCAACGGCTCGGCGTGGCGCACCCGTCAATTTTTCCCATGATTCAGGAACTCGCGAGGTGGAAGCAGGTTCAGCGCGTCCAGAGCGATGACCGGTTCGGAAGACTTGTCTGGATCGGATGACTGATCCACGCGGGAAAGGGCGTCATCGATGGCAGTGCGGCTGCCTAGGTTCAGGAAATCTCTCGCTGTGAATGCGCCGTCGAGGGCGACGCGCAAAAGGGCGACTCGGGGCCCGATGCGGAGATCGTAGTAGCAAGTCCGTCCGGCGATAATTCCACCGGTCGCCATGGGGAGATGACTACCGGCGGGCGTGGTGGGTGGCCGGGGTTTTGACTGAGTGCTCGAGCAGACCAAGGCTCTGGAGTTCTTCGACTTCGGCAGAGCCTAGCTCGGCGCTTCTCTGCCTCACGGCGCCACGGAAGGAGTCAAAGGAATCCAAGAACGCGGCACCACGCTTACCGAGGCGATATTCCACCGCGATGTGTTCGCGTGCGGTGGGAATGGTCCGGGTAACGACCCACAAACCCTTGCGCAGGAATTTTAGCGCACGATCCACCTGGACGGGATTGAGGTCCAGCGACTTTTGAATCTGATTGAAGCGGAGTGTCCCCTGCTCCCGCAGGGCGAGTAGGACACGCACGTAGTCCTTGTGACCGATGAGCTCCATGATCATGCTTTAAGTTTACTTACCATTTGTAAGTAAACCAAGGATGCTGTGGGCGCCGGCTGCATAGAGCGTGGGCGTGCGCGCAGTCCCGTGTAAAGCGGTCTACTCCAACAAGGTGAGCTGGCCGGGCAGATCGACCGCGTGCGCCTTCAAAATCAGGTCGACGGCTTCACGAACGTACTCCGCAACAGGGACCTTGGTCCGCGTCCGCAACTCCTTGAGCTTTTCGAGTTGGGTCTCGGTCAGATAGACGGTCATCGAAAGTTTGTGCTCTGCCGTTGCCACGGGACCTCCTCGACTCTTGGACAACAGTTTATCCGCGATTCGGAGAATGCATCAAAGAAACGGCGGTGGCCGGCAGGCCCGGGGCCTCCCACCGGCGAGGTAGGGCAGGACCGTTGTTGTCCAGTGACCGCCCCCGTTAGGCCGGTGGCAGCTGAATACGACCGTCTTTAATGGCGCCCGCCAACTGAGTGAGCAACACACCAAAGCGCCGAAAGCCGTTGTACTGGCTGGCGAGCACGTTCATCTGAGCCTGCGTCGAGCTTTTCAAAAGTGCATGAAAGGTCGGCATCTCTGGCAACATCGTGGTGAGGATCTCCTCGTCGTCGCCGCCACGGGCCTCAATGCTCTTGATGTAGGTGTCGATTTTTTGCGCGAGACGGTGTTGTTCGGCGGTCGTAGTCATCCGCCTTTTGAGCTGAGTGATACGGTCGCCCATCTCGCCGAGGGCGCCCCCGATGAGGTCCAGCTCTTTTTGAGGCACATCGGCTGCCTTCGAAGCTTCGACGAATCGCTCGCGACCTGCCAGCCACTGGTCATGTAGTCGGTTCAGCTCAGCGAATTGGTCAGCCCCGGAGTGATTTCCGTCGAGGATCGATTGGTAGCCTCGCTCCAGCGTCGCGGCGGTTGTCAGCAAATCAGTCAATGGTCGTTTGAGCGGCTCTGGCAACTCGGGCAGATCCTTGTAAGCTTTGTGCCTCGGATCCCTTCGCTCTTTTTCAAAGGCGTCTTCCATGATCCTCGCGTACCGATAAAACCCCGGGAACTCCTGGGAGAGCAGGGCCAGCTCGTGGTCCTTTGTGCCGACCCATATCCGGTGCAACTCGGGCATGTAGCCAGTCATGCGACTAAACACTTCAGCATCCGAAACACCTTCGGCCGCAAGCTGCCGAACACGCTCGTCCATGGCTGCGGCCATTCTTCGGAAGTCCTCCATGGTTGTCATCATTCAATCCTTGTGGCTGCCGCGACTACTGGGCCGGCCCTCGGTGTTACCGCGGTTTCAGTAATGCCGTCAGCAGCTGGCTTCGGTTGCTTGACGAAAACCTGCAAGCCGGCGCCGTCGAGGGTCAGGGTCCCGCCGGCTGTGGCTTGGCGCAAGCTGCCCTGCAATACGGCGGCAACGTTCTCGACGCCGTTGGCATCGATGGTCTTGAGCATCTTGCGGTAGTTCTTCCCGTTGAGGGTTGCCCGGACAAAGAAGGCGCCGCCCTCGAGCACCACCTTCAAATCGACGTCGCGGACAGGTCCCTCGGCGGGCACGACATCGCGAGGTATATCGCTGGGCCGGAGAGGGATCGTAACCTTGATGGCCTTCGCTTCGACCGTGGCCCTGGTCGTGCTCTGCGGGCTGGCTGATTTGAGGTGATCAGGCTCATCGGTTCTTTTGCGTAGTCGAAAGCGATCTGCGGGCGGAACGTAGACTCGATGGCCTGGCAGGAATACCGGCTCGGGCGCTTTGGCCGGCAGCGCCGGGGGAGGCGCCAGGCTCGTGGCCGCGGGCTTCGGTTGCCTCACCTTCACCTGGAAACCGGCGCCCGTGAGCGCCAACGGCGTGCCCTGCGGCGTCGGGCGCAGCTCGCCCTGCAGGACAGTGACGACGTTCTCGGTGCCGTTCGCCGCGACGGCGTTGAGGATCTTGCGGTAGCTCTTGCCGTTGAGCAGT
>Ga0182027_10004320_pt1 | contig 22075 bp, 19 predicted proteins | sample 712E1DmetaG_FD_121300 | JGI IMG/M metagenome (GOLD analysis project Ga0182027, IMG submission 121300) | Permafrost microbial communities from Stordalen Mire, Sweden - 712E1D metaG (Illumina Assembly) | ecosystem: Environmental > Terrestrial > Soil > Wetlands > Permafrost | place: Sweden... | reverse complement strand
TATTATATGGCCGGGTCCACAGCAAAAGAAAGAGAAATTTACAGGTATTCAAACCAATCATGTTTATACGCTTACCGAAGGAGGCAATGTTCACTTATCGGTTGACAAGCAATCTGAAACCGGGCCTGTTTTTAGTATTTATCCCAATCCATCGAAAGACCAGGTAAATATTAACCTTTATCTTCCGGATGAAGAAGATGCTACCATCGAAATTTATAATGGTTTAATGCAAAAAATAGCCACCTTATACCAGGGCAAACTCAAAAAAAACAATTATGAATTTTCTTTGTCTGCAAATGATAAGAATTTAACCCCGGCTGTTTATTTTTGTAAGATCAGCCTTGGCATTAAAACAATGGTTAAACAGTTTATCATTACCGAATAATATTTATGAAGGCAGGAGTTATTATTTTCCCGGGATCCAATTGTGACCATGATTCGTTGTATGTTATGAGTGAAATCTATGGCCTTGAAACCTACGAACTCTGGCATAAGGAAAAAGACCTGAAGGGATGCGATTTTATAATTGTTCCAGGTGGTTTTTCATATGGCGATTACTTACGGTCGGGTGCGATTGCCCGTTTCGCCCCGATCATGGAAAAAGTGATCGAATTTGCCAATAATGGCGGTTATGTGCTGGGAATATGTAACGGGTTTCAGATTCTTACCGAGGCACACCTGCTGCCTGGCGCTTTGTTGAGAAACATCGACCAGAAATTCATTTGTAAGAATATTTATATCAGGGCACAGACAAAAAACTCAGCGGTTACGCATTTAATACCAGCCGATAAAGCACTGAAGATACCTATTGCCCATGCCGAAGGCTGTTTTTATGCCGATCAGCACATCATTGATGATCTGGTAAAAAATGACCAGGTAATTTTCAGGTATTGTGATGCCGAAGGGAATATAACCCCGGAATCAAATCCGAACGGATCGCTCGATAATATTGCCGGAATAACCAATAAAGGCAGGAATGTTTTCGGTTTGATGCCCCATCCCGAAAGGGCTTCCGACAGTGTGCTCGGAAATACTGATGGCAGGATGCTATTTAATTCGATTATAGCATCTTTGAAATAATGTGTAAGGACAGGTCGCGACCTGTCCTTACTAATCCTTTAGTAATAATCGAAAATTCCTGAAATTTAAAATAAATTTAAAATTATTTGTCTAATTGTATAGCATAATATATATTTGGACGTCTAAATGTATATTATAAAAATGATTACAAGAAGTTATTGGAATGAAAAAATACTAAATGCATGGGATAAAAGGTCATTGATATGGCTGTCAGGTATCAGAAGGGTAGGAAAAACCACACTTGCAAAAATGCTACCTGATACCCTTTATCTGAATTGCGATTTACCTTCTGTTGAAGTTCGTTTGGCTGATCCTGAGTTTTTTTTCAATTCAGTAGAAAAAAATAAAAGGATCATTTTTGATGAAATCCATAAATTGCAGGATCCCAGCCGATTGCTAAAGATCGCTACAGATGAGTACCCAGATATTAAAGTTATAGCAACCGGATCATCGACACTTGAGGCTACAAAAAAGTTCAGTGATAGTCTTGCAGGTCGAAAGATAATGATAAATTTATGTCCGTTTTTATGGAGTGAGATTAAAAATCATAAAATGGAAGTTGGACTTGAGAAACGACTTTTAAAAGGTGGATTACCACAAGCATTATTGGCTTCTCATAAAGATGATGATTTTTTTGCCGAATGGCTGGATAGTTATTTTGCACGGGATATTCAGGAATTGTTTGAAATCAGGAATAAATCAGGTTTTATATCCATGTTAAAACTTCTGTTAAATATCAGCGGAGGTATTTTAGATATTGATTACGTATCAAAACAATGTAAAATAACAAGACTAACTGCAATGTCATATCTGCAAGCTATGATTGTATCGCATACCATAATGATCATACCACCTTTTTTCGGAGGAGGGACAAGAGAAATTGTTAAACGACCAAAAGTTTATGGTTTCGATACCGGATTTGTAACTTACTGCAGAGGGTGGGATAGCCTTCGGCAGGAAGATTTGGGTGGTTTATGGGAACACATGGTATTGGATGAGATTAGGTCATCTGTTGATAAGGATAGAATACATTATTGGCGTGATAAATCAGGAAGGGAAATTGATTTTGTAGTGCAAATCAACAGCGAAAAAGTTGATGTAATAGAATGTAAATTTAACCCGGATAAAATTAATATTTCTGCAATAAAAGAATTCCGGAGATTGTATCCTTCTGGAGATAATTATTGTATTTCACCATTTGTAGACGGGGTTTATGAAAGAAAAATCGAGGATCATATTATTAAAATCAACAGCAATTATTCCAAAGAAATCAATAAAATTGTCTGAAAGAATATTTGTAATACCTATTGTAGGGACAGGTAGCGACCTGTCCCTAAAGTACGTATATTAAACGAAACTACTTCACTTCTTCGTAATCAATGTAATCCTCATCTTTTCCAGAAGATGTTTTCGCCGTTTTTGTGTCTTTTTCGGGGATATACTTAACGGTGGTTGTTCCTTCCTTTTCCTGTTCTTCATCAGGAGCAGAATACTTTTGCCTGGCCTGGTTCTGTATTTTTCCGACAAAAAAACTGAACCTGATTAACCTTGTTACCAGGTATATGAGAAAAATCCAAAATAGTAGTTTGAAAAGCGACATTTCGCGATATAATTTTACTTTTTCAAATCCTGCCTGATCTCATAAGTTTTATAACTTCCAGAATATCGGCACTCATGGAGTGGTCGTTTTCAAGGAATGGTGAAACAGTGCGGATCGTTTTATGAATGTTTTTTGACCTTGTAGCAGCATTTTTAATGCCCCTGAATTCAAGTGCCTGTGTTGAGGCAAGCATGAGTATTGCAGTAAGCCGTTCAAGGTTGTTGTAAGCTTCCTTAAGGTCGAAAGCGGCATGTGTGGCTAAACTGTTCACGTCCTGGTTATCGCCTTCTGTAGGTATCATAAACGATTGCTGTGACTGTGCCAGCTTTCTGTTCTGTACTGCCAGCGATGCTGATAATATTTGCAGTGGACGGTATCCATTATTGATGTCAGGCCGGTTGACCAGGTTTGCCGGCAAGCCGGAATTTTTATGCGGATGTATCATAATGGCAAGAATGGCATGTATCCAGGTTGAAGCCTGTGCTATATCCATTTTCAAAGTATCGCATGCTTCGGTTACATAATATCCCATGAAATTGGCGCTATGGTATATTTCTTCAGGATTGATTGAAATCAATGGATTATCATTTACCGAATTCATTTCGGTTTCGATCCATCTGATGGCATGATCTAAATTTTCCCTGAATGGGCCAAATCCCTGTGGGACAGAACGAAGTGAATAATAATTCTGTAAATTCTCACTGTCGCCGTTAGTGGTTTTTTTTGTTTTTACTGAATGAAGACTTTGTTCACGGGCATGGCTCAATTTTCTGATGAGGTTACTTCCTTTCCAGAAATCAACGAAGAAATCATTTATTTCGATCTCCCCCTGGTGACCTTTAAGTTCATGAACAAAGGGTTGATAAGGGCTGTCGAAAATCAGCAAAGCTTCAAGTGACATGGCAATGGAGGCCAGAAGCTGATCAAAAAGCCTTTTCAAATCAAAAATGGTGAGCGATGCATTGGCTGTCATAAAGGATGTGCCATTGATAAGGGCAAGGCCTTCCCTTTCTTCAGGCTCAATTTTTTTCAGCCCTGATTTCTTAAGCGCTTCCCTTGCTGAAATCTTTTTACCCTGGTACATAACCGGGGTTTCTTCTCCACACATGGCAGCGGCTACACTTGCTAAAGGTATCAGATCACCACTTGCACCAATGGAACCGTATTTATTGATTACAGGGTGAATTCCGTTATTAATGAAGTTGATCAGGGCTTCTATAATTTCAGGACGTACACCGGAATGACCCAAACCAAGGCAATGTGCCCTGAGCATCATGGCAACCCTCACTACATCTTCGGGTGTTTCTTCGCCTAAACCTGTGTTGTGTGATATGATAAGGTTTAATTGCCGTTGTTTTATTGATTTATTGTATTCGAGGGAGCCATTGGTAATATTGGCATCCAGTATATTGGCATTGTTGCCGAATTGAGTGTTCAATCCATAAACGGGAAGCCGGAGTTGGGAAAACTTTTCCAGAATCCGGTGAGAATTTTCAATTTTATTGTATGCCTTTGGATCAAGATTAACTTTTCCCATTTCCCTGCCAACCCTATTACAACTCTCAAGTGTGAGTTTTCGGCTAGCTCCTATTAAAATACCGGAGGAATTATTGTCTGATGTAACCCTGATACTCTTTTTTGCCCTTTCGGTACTTTTTACCATCGATATGGATATTTAGAAATCTGATCTAAACAATTGAAAATTAACCTGATTTTCAGTAAAAACCAATACTGCAAATTTAAAGGAATTATAATAAAATAAAGACAGAAGCCTAAGTAATTAATAAAACCGTATCATTAAAATTCAAGTAGGTTTGGGGAATTTATGTGCGATTTAAGAAGTGCGATTTAAGATTTATGAAATACGATTTTTGGATGAGGATAAATCAGAATTGATAGTATAATTCCCTTACAACTCTTTACATTCCTATGATCTTGAATTCTGTTCTCCGGTTTTGCGCACGGGCTGTTTCGGATATATCGGTGCTTAGTAACTGTGATTTTCCATAACCTTTATAGCTAAGCCTGTCCTTACTTATTTTACCAACCGATATTAGATAATTATAAACAGTTTCAGCACGTTTTTGCGATAGCGTAATATTATAAGCCGGTGTTCCACGGTCATCCGTATGACCGCCGATCTCAACCTTTACATTGGGATATTTGTTCAGGAAATCGATTACCTTGCTCATTTCAACCACAGATTCCTTTTTGAGACTGGCTGAATCAAATTCGAAGAAAATATTGTTCAGTACAATCTTTTGTCCTACTTCAATAGGCTGTAATGGGATATCTTTTTCGTAAGCCGAAGATTTAATGCCTTTGATCTCGAGGTGGTCGGAATAAAATAAATAGCCATTTTTAGATACATTTACCACATAGTTGGTATTTGAAGGTACAGCCACCAGGAATTTACCTGTGACATCATCGGTTGTTGATTCAATAACTGTTTTACCTGTTTCAATATCGATGAGCTGAAAATTTGCACTCAACATTACCCTGGTTTTTGCATCAAACACAGTTCCTTTAAGATAGCAAACCGGGGCGGGTTTTATTTCTTTAGGTATATCAAAGTAATAGATATCCATTCCGTTATCCTTTTCTTCCAAACCGGATGAGAAATATGCTTTGGTGCCTGAACTGTTAATAAACAGGCTTCGTTGATTTTTTGAATCATTGATGGGATATCCGAGGTTCTTTACCGAATCGAAACTCATATCAGGCATACGTTTTGACATATACAGGTCGGTACCGCCCATTCCCAGGTGCCCATCCGATGAAAAATAAAGAGTTTGATCGTCAGCATGAATGAATGGTGATTCTTCATTTTGTGGGGTATTGATTTTAGGTCCAAGATTAACGGGATCCCCCCAGGTACCGTCCTCTTTTTTTGTTGATTGCCAGATGTCGAGCTTGCCATAGGTTCCGGGACGGTTGCTGCTAAAAAACAGGGTTTTGCCATCAAAGGAAATGGAGGGTTGAGTTTCTTTTGATTCGGTATTAATCGGTGGTCCCAGATTCTTTGGATAAGTCCATTTCCCGTTCTTAAGTTCAGAAATATAAATATCGCACCAGCCAATAAAATCGGGCCTTTCACCTTTATCTGCACAAATTGTAAAGTACATCGTATTTCCATCCGGGGTAATGGATAAGGCGCCTTCATTCTGGTCGGTATTTATAAAACCGGGTACAGGCTGGGCAAGTGTCCACTCGTTGTTTTCAAAAGTACTGAAGTAAACATCCTCATTAAAACGGCTCATACCAAGTCGCTTATCCTGGCTGATAACCAATTTCCTGGTAAAATAAAGAGTCTGATCATCGGCAGTAAGCACCGGCCAGTATTCGTCCAGCGGAGTATTGATATTCGGCCCCATATTCACAAATTTAAATTCGACAGGGTGTTTTATCATATAACTCCTGTAGCGGCATATATCAATATTTTGCCTGGCTTTAACAGTAAATTTATCTGATTTGAGTTGAACAGTTAAATAATGATCAAAGTTATCTATAGCTTCTTCATACTTATCCTGCGACATCTGTAAATAGCCATAATTAAAATAGGAAAACGGAAAGTCGGGCCTGACCCTGATCACATCCTTATAAACCTGTTCTTCAAAATCCGGCTCCTGCAACGATCTGTAAACCGATGACAACCTCATATAAGCATCAATGTAAGCAGTATCTATCTTTATAGCTTTGACAAGCAACTTTTCAACATCGGCATACCTGTTTTGTAGCATAAATGAAGTAGATTGGATGTAAAGGTCCCTGGCCTTTTCATTATAGGTCGAAGTAAAAATTTTATCCCCGTCATCTTCAACCTGTGCCATACATTTTAATGCCGGTATGCTAAAAAGAATTAGCTGAAGAATAAAAAGATATTTACACCTGATCCGGAATTTTGCTGTTTTACCTGAAAAACTCATTCTGCTGCCGTTTTTAATTTCCAATTGTATACCGTTTTAACGCAAATCTAACCCTAAAAGTAGGATCAGATAAAGTTTAAATATATGAAAGCAAAGCAAATAATGATCATAAAAATACCAACCACAATCGAAAAGCAACCGGGTTTTTGTTAACTATCAATTATCAGAAATAAAATTAATGTTAATTCTGTTTAATGATCTTCAGGCTTAAGTCCAATGACTGCACTGAATTTGTCAATGCCCCGGAAGAAATATAGTCGACACCGGTACGGGCATAATCAAGGATGTTACTTTCTGAAATATTGCCGGATGCTTCGGTGGGAATTTGCTTATTAACTATAGCTACTGCTTTTGAAAGATCGGTAGTATTAAAATTATCGAGTAAAAGCCGGTCAATACCTTTAATTTTCAGCGCTTCATGAAGTTCATCAAAGGTTCTGATTTCAACTTCAATTTTCAGATCAAGCTTATGTTTTTGCAGATATTCCATTGCTTGCTGAACTGCTTTTGTGATGCTGCCATTCTGGTCGATATGGTTATCCTTGATCAGAATCATATCATACAAACCTATACGGTGGTTGAATGCACCACCAATACCCACTGCCCATTTTTCGAGCAATCTTAAGCCTGGTGTCGTTTTTCTGGTATCAAGCAATTTGCAGCCGGTACTTTTAACCAGGTTCTGCATGTAATGTGCTTTGCCGGCTATACCGCTCAACCTTTGCATAAAGTTAAGGACAGTACGTTCTGCCATGAGGATTGAACGGGCATTACCATAAACAGTAAAAGCAATATCACCACTACGAACAACATCCCCGTCATGCAGTATTTTTATTAACTGAAGTGATGGATCAAGTTGATGAAAGATGTTTTCAGCCAGGTCGATGCCTGCAATAATTCCGTTGTCTTTTACGAGTAAGCGTGCTGTAAGCAAGGAATCGGCAGGTATACATGCCATTGAGGTATGATCGCCCGAACCTATGTCTTCCTCCAAAGAAGATGCAATAATCCTGTTCAGATAGCTATCAAAAAAAGTTTGGGAAATAAAATCAACTTTCAAAAGAAGCGAAAAGGTTATTCTCTGTCGAAATGTAGTTCCTGAATGAAAAGTGTGGTGCCTTCCTGCTTAAACAGAAAATACGTTCTGAAATTGCCTGTTGAGGATTGATAGTCACCGATAATATAAGATAAATCCTTTGCTGAAGCACCTTTGTGTTTGATGGTAAAGTTTATGGATGGGTTTTTAGTAAAAAAATCACGAAGCATAATTTCTGCCTGCGATTTGCTGTAAATATTCTCTGCTTCGCCAATCTTTAACTCAACCCTAACGTTGAAAAATTTAGCAACTTCTTTATAGTTTCCATTTTTTACAGCAAGTGCAATATCATCGTAAATATCAGCTTTGACCTGTGTGGAGAGCAATATCCCTATCATCATAATTAATAATATAAGGCGTTTGCTGTTCATGATTTTTCTTTTTTTATTATGAGTGCTAAAATTATGCCATCAAAGCCTTATTCCACTTTATTTTCATAATTCTTAAGGCTCTACTAATTTATACACATTCTTTAATAATCAAAACAAAAAGTAAAAAAGTCGGATAAAAAAATTATTTTTGGAAACAATCCATCATCCATCATTTATATTCCATTTCTTAATTATTGTTTTATGCTGAAACTGCCAAAAGAATTTTACAGAAGAAATGATGTCCTGGAAATCAGTCGTGATTTATTGGGGAAGTACATTTTTACCCGGATTGACGGTCAACTTACAGGTGGTATCATCACTGAGGTTGAAGCTTATGCAGGACCAACCGACCGCGCCTCGCATGCCTATGGCAACCGTCGCACCCAAAGAAATGAGGTAATGTATTCCATTGGTGGCGTTGCTTATGTTTATTTATGCTATGGTATGCATCATCTTTTCAATATTGTAACCAACAAAACCGGGGTTCCACATGCAATTTTATTAAGGGGCATCAAGCCAACTGATGGTATTGAAGCCATGCTTTGCAGGAGAAATAAAACAAAAGCAGATAAAATGCTCACTTCGGGACCCGGTTCTGTTTCGCAGGCTTTGGGAATAAAAACCTCATTAAATGGTACAGATCTGAGCGGCAACATCATATGGCTTGAAGACAGGGGCTATGAACCGGAAAGAACCAAAATAGTTACAGGACCTAGGATCGGTGTGGTTTATGCAGGATCGGATGCCCTGTTGCCTTACAGGTTCCTTTTGAAAATCTGATTGTATTATTCGGCAGGATAGGCGATTCTGTTTAAGTCGTACAGCATATTGTTACGGACGATGTTAAATTCTTTGATATGAGTCTTATCGACCGATTTTGCCGGTGGTACTTTTACCGATAATGGATCAATATTCGATCCGTTTTTCCATATCCTGAAGTCGAGATGAGGTCCTGTTGCCAGACCGGTTGCGCCAACAAAACCTATGACTTCGCCCTGGCTGACCCTTTTGCCTGGCCTGATACCGGGAGCAAATCGTGAAAGGTGGTTGTATCCTGAAGTGTAGGTAGAGTTGTGCCTGACTTTTACCATATTTCCTGCACCACCTGAATAACCGGCTGAAATAACCGTTCCATCACCGATTGTATGAACAGGAGTCCCCGTAGGTGCAGCATAATCGACTGCCAGGTGCGGACGGTAAATTTTTAAAATCGGATGAAACCTGCGAAGTGTAAACCTGGAACTGATCCTTGAAAATTTAAGCGGCGCCTTGAGAAATATCTTCCTGAGACAGTTTCCCCTTTCATCAAAATAATCTTCCATACCATCCATTTTGAAACTGATGGCATAAAAGTTTTCGTTGTTGTGTTTGAAAATTGCCGACCGTATTTTTCCGATGCCTATTGAATTACTGTCGATCCTGATCTCTTCAAAAATTATCTTGAACCTGTCGCCTTTCGAAATTGAAAAGAAATCGATCTGCCAGGCAAAAATATCAGCCATGGCAGTAATGAGTTCCTGGGGCGCCCCGTTTTCAATCATATCCACCCATAAAGAGGACCTGATAATTCCGGAAATATCCTTTACAATGGTATCGACATGCTTCACACCCTTATAAATGAAAAGGGAATCAAAATTGACAACCACATATGATATCGGATCGGTTTCATAAATAAAATAACGGAGCTTTGACTTTTTTGCATCAAGCATCATGGTATATTTATTCCCGGAGCGGAGTTTCCTGAAATCAAAAACAGAAGAAAAGCTGTCAACCAATTTATGAATTGTGGTCAGGGGAACATTGTACTGACTAAGGATAGACGAAAAGTTCTCATCTCTTTTTACCGCCGATTCTATTATTTTTAAAGAATCGACTTCAATTCCATAAAGTATGGTTGGAGCAGCAATTGTATCCTCAGTTTCAATAACTGTTTCCACTTTTTCTTCTCCTAATTTCATCCGGTCGATGATAAAATAAAAAATGACAGCAAGAACAAAAGCAAGGAAAAGAAGGAGGAAGAAATCGATCAGGCCCCTGGTACTTTTATCTTGTTTAATGAATTTGGGGAAAAGCTTCTTCAAAAAAAAGAATTTATGTTTGGTTAATTAATCAACAGAAAGGAACTCCAGCCTGTGACCGACAGTGCAAATTAAAGCAAAATTAGTCGGAAGCGGAAATAATAAAAGATACAGATAGGATTGAAATTGGGAACATGCCGAAAATAGTATCCGTAAGTTTCAGGGTCAGTTTCAGAAAAGGGGATTTAAAAATTTATTAAGCATTTTTTGTTCTGAAACGAGACCACAAATCGGGGTAATTTTATACATTACTTTGAACATTGGTTTATCAAATCTTTTGCATCTTTTGCAAAATGAACCCTGCCTTCTTTGATATCCAATAAAGATTCATCTAACCCATTTGGCTTTATTGTAACAATATCTTTTAATGATTGCAAAAGTGCTATTAAAGCTTTACCGGCCATTGTCCGTTCTTTTATTGTAATTGTATAAGTTGCCATAACCTTGCGTTATTTATTGCACGACAAAGATACAAAAAAGAGTAACAAAGTCAGCCATTTTATCAGATTGGAGATGCCGGAACAGATCATTAATGTTATACCAAACTGCTGACAAGATTCTTAAAAAGAAGGTTAGCATAGTTTGGTTAATACCTGCCGCCCTCCTGCCATCCGACAGCTGGTGGACGGGCAGTCAACAGCGTAGCTGCAGGCGGGCCGTCTGGTTGACATATTTAAAAGATGTGGAATTTATTCATAATGAGCTTCTTGTTAACCGCACGATGTTAGTCAGATTTCAGGTTAGAAACACAAGAAATTGACATCATTACAAAATTAGTATCCGAAAGCTTCAGGGTCAGTTTCAGAAAAGGGGATTTGATTTTTTTAATGAGTGTTTTTCGTTCTGAAACAAGACCCCAAAGCGGGGTTATAGTATCCGTAAGCTTCCGGGTCAGTTTCAGAAAAGGGGATTTGATAATTTATTAAGCATTTTTTGTTCTGAAACCAGACCCAGAAGCGGGGTATGGATAGATATCTTACCAGTTAAAAAGCCCTGACAGCACGAACATGCCATTGGTTCATTTTCGATAAGGCCTGTGGGGCATAGCTGATTTGGTAGGCCCAAGAATGGTATGAATCATACTGGGACGATGTTGTATATAATGAACCAGATAAAGTACCAATATTATAAGGAAGGAGATTTTGTAAAATTAAATACATTTCATCCAAAGAAGGTAAAAACCAATCTGAATAACCGTTTAAAACCAAAGTATCACATAATCTTGCAGCAATGCCTGTTGTTGCACAACCAGCAATAATTGCTGCTGTATTTGCTGCCCCTGTTCCAATAGCTGTTCCTGTACCAGAAATTGATGTTCCGGTACATCCCCACTCTGCATGTCCCAGATCACTCGGAGAACAAATCAACCCATGGTTCCCTGTACTGTCCAGGTAAAATATGATGCCTCCTGCATAGGTTTGTCCCAAATACAGGTTTGACGGAGTTGCAGTAGTAAATGTTTGTTGCGAACTATAGCTTGTACCGGCACTGTTGATAATATAAGCCCGGACATAAAAGGTGATATTCGAATACAAGCCGGAAATGGTTGAAGTAAATGTACCAGAACTGCAACCTGCTCCATCTGAATCTATATGATCTGTTAAGGTAGGGTTAGGGAAAACACTCCAGCAAATACCTTTCTGAGTTATATTACAGAACCCGGAATCGGTAATGGTGGTTGTTGCCAGAACTGAGTTAATAGTAATATTACTTAAGGCAGTTGAAAAAGATACAATACCGCCTGAGGACAAAGTATATTCATTTCCGTATGCCGTTCCATTGGCATTCGTGGCATAAGCCCGAAAATAATACACAGTTCCGCAACCGGATAACCCTGTAATATTACTGCTGAATGCACCTAAGCCATTGCCATTGATCGTATGAGAATCGGCAACTGTCGGTGCGGGGCTGATACTCCAGCAAACCCCTCTGGCGGTTACTGAGGAGCCACCATCAATCGACACATAACCACCACAGGTAATGGTTGAATTTGTAATCTTTTGAGGAATTCCGGTACCAACTACAGGATAGGTGGGATTGGGTGGTGGTTGTGATGTTGCAACAAAGCTCAGCTGGTTTCCGTAAGCAGTGCCTGTAGCATTGGTGGCATAAGCCCTCACATAATATGTTTTACCTAGAGTTAAACCTGTAAGCATGCTGTTGAAACTTCCGTTTCCTGACCCATCAGTCGTTTTGTTTTTAGATAATGTAGGCCCCGTTGCAGTATCCCAGCAAACCCCACGTACCGTTATATTACTGCCGCCATCACTGCTGATGTTTCCTCCTGAGTTGGCAGTTGTGGTTGTAATACCGCTTATTGAATTTGTAGTAATTGTAGCTAAAGTAAGTGAAAGTGTGGTAAAAGAATATTGATTTCCATAAACGGTGCCTCCGCTGTTTACAGCATAAGCCCGCACATAATAGGTTGTATGAGGGGATAAACCCGATAGCATTGAAGTAAATGCCCCGGTACCTGATCCGGTTGTAACAAAACTATTAGATGTTGTAGGATTTGTTAAAGTGTTCCAGCATATACCACGGCTGGTAACCGTGGATCCACCATCATTAGTTACATTCCCTCCGCTTTGTGCCGAGGTATATGATATTGAAGTGACTACTGTCGTGGTTAAGGTAGCTAAAGCAAAGGAATTCGTTATAAAAGTTCGTTGGTTGCCATAAGCCGTTCCTTGTGAATTGGTTGCAAAAGCACGTACATAATACGTGGTTGTCTGGCTTAAACCGGTTAAATTAGCTGTAAAAGTGCCGGTTCCGGATCCTGCTGTTGCCATGCTCCCGGCGGTGGTTGGATTGGTGGACATACTCCAGCAGATACCTCGTGCTGTAACCGTACTTCCGCCATCATTGGTCACATTACCACCACTTAAAGCAGTGGTAGTGGATATATTTGTAACACTGTCAGTAGATATTGACGGAATACCTAAGGCAGTGGTTGTGAAAGAAAGCTGATTGCCATAGGCAGTCCCGTTGAGATTGCTGGCAAAGGCTTTTATGTAATAGGTAGTATTGGGATTTAAAGGACTGAGGTTGATTGAAAAGGTTCCGGTTCCGGTACCTGAGGAAAAAACGGTATTGTTTAAAGTTGGATTGGCAGTAGTTGCAAGGCAAATACCCCTTATCAGCACAAACTCGTTTCCACCGTTAGTAACATTGCCATCTGCTGTAGCGCTTCTATAGCTTACTGCCGAAAATCCTGTTGTGGTTACAGCAGGCAGGGTACCACCTTTAGGAAGCTTTGCAAAACCACCATTTGTCAGAAAAATCGTATCATTTCGAATGCTTATTGTCTGAAGCTCATTCGTTGGGCTTGTATCAAGGTCATTTAAGGACTTCAGAGATACATTTGACATCATGGCATATGGAACAGACATTAATTGCGAGCTGCCCAGTAATGCATAATTAGTGCCTCCGGTGGGATCCATTTCAACTTTAAGAAAGTATACACCGGTAAACCAGGCAATTTTCCCGAAATTTCCATTTGTTACATTACCTGAACCAACTTTAACCGTAAATAAACCAAAGTTGTTGGTTGTTAAACTTTGTGTTTCCTGATATACGGAAGCACCCATTGAAGAGTTCTGCAATATGCTTAATCTAAGACGAATGTTCTGATTTGGCAGTTCTTTGCCTTGATTATCGCGGGCTATACCCTGATAATTAAAACCATCAGGTGCCTGGGCAAATGAATAAAAACATAAAAACACCCATATCAGACAAAATATTGAGCTTTTCATGATTGTTTGTTTTATTAATCAAATTTAGCACAAAATATTCACTTTAGTTCTTTTTTAGTCTGTAAATTATTAATATTCAGGGTTTCATGCCGGAGATACTGAGCGGAAAGAAAGCTTCATGGTCAGTTTCAGAAAAGGAGATTTGATTTTCTTATTGAGTGTTTTTTGTTCTGAAACAAGACCCTGAAGCGAGGTAATAATCAATATGGATATTTTTGTCAAGCCCATTTTTGCGCATATGATCAAATAAAGGATACCGGATTTCTTTTAAAAGAACCGGTTCACGATCTTTTGTAGTCCAAACAAGATGAACCCAGATTTTTATTTATCCCATTTTAGTAATTATTATGGGCTAAAGCCCGGTTTTTCTCTTTTCTAATATCCCCGAGCTAAAGCTCGGGGTAAGTCATTTATTCAGTATTTCCTGAATCATTTTTTTAGTATTCCAGGCAAAACCTGCAGAAATTTCTTATTTTACTAATATTTGAATTACTCAGACCTTTAGGTCGGGGTTAATTCAAGTAATACAAATTAAGGGCTTTAGCCCAATTTCGCTCAATTCAAAAATTAATACCCTTGAAAACAACGATTATAATCATAAAAAACTCAACAAATTTAAAATAGTCGGGATTTCCCATCTTAAAACGCCTTCAGCTTCTTGCCATCCACCACCGGAGTTTTAGGCACGAAAGTATCCTCCATCAAATCTACTTTTCCCGAGACATCGATCCTGAGAACTATGGACTGATATGGCTCAAATACCAGTTTATAGGGTATCTTTTTGCCTTCAATGTTAAAAATCACATCCCGTGTAATCGTTTTTGTATTGTACGACTGCCCGTACATGATTGGCAGATGCAGGTTTTGCGACAATGGGTTCGAGAAAAAGAATATGTATTTATCCTTTGTTTTTCTGCACCAGAAATCAGGCAGGTCTTTTCCCTGAACAAGGGGGGGGTGATTGATAACAAGGGTCCATTGAGGCGATACGTTTTTCAGGCTTTTCAGTTCCTTCAGCATTTTGCCATAATCAGCCGGCTTTACTTTTCCGGGTTGTTTGAGATCTTTTTTCAGGCATACCGGCAATCCCTGCTTTGCTAAAACAAGAATGGCTTTTAATGCATCGATATCGAGGTAATTCACATCCACCATAAGCGAATTGAAAGTTGCATTCCCAATAAAGAGTTTGCCATCACTGAATTCTGCATTTTTCAGGAAATGCGAATTGACCCAAAGTGGCTGATACCCTTTTAACTCCTGGGGTGGCACAACATATCTCATTTCGTAATAAGCCCATGCCCACGGAAACTGGAGGCTGTCGGGCAAAGTGCCTGCCATCCATGCATCTTCGAGGGGTAAGTACATGGCAACATCACTGTATGTTTTCCCCCTGCGCATCATACAGGATATGTTTTCCATATAATGATTGAAAGCCGGAATCTCCTCCGATAATGAACCTTTTGAACCTACATGAACCGATGCATAAAATTTCACCGTATCAATTCCCTTAGGATTAAAAGGCATGCCATGCCATATGATATGATTTACACCATGGGCAAAAAGCGCATCGGCAACAAGTTTGAGATCGGCAGTCTGTTCCTTGCAACGGTAGTTGCGTGGCCAGCCATACATGCAGGTGAATGTTTCAGAACTCACAACATTGTGTTTCCCGAGTAAAGCGGCAGAAGATACAATTCTGGCATAGCCCGGTTCGTATAACATGGCTTCGGTTTCGGGAACATCCATAATGGAATATGCCGTAATGATATCCGTGGGGGCCCCTGCAATCTGTCCGCGTGCAAAACAACCGCTCTGATTGGCATTTTGAGCAAAAGGAGTATAAAAATTATCAATAATTAATGCCGAGATTAAGCTTATATAATCATAACGGTAATCGCTGTATGCCTTTGAATAAATACTATCCATATAAGGCTTAATATCATATCCAAACTCCTGCTGGAATTTTTTGTCGAAACCGGGTGTCCACAGCCATTTTGTTTCCACTTCCCACGAATCAACAAAGAGACAGGATTTTGATCCTTTATAAGCATCGCCAAAAGCCTTGTTCATTCTTTGGGCATAGTTATTAAAGGCAGTGCTGCTGAGATGATCAATCACCAATCCCTTTTTGGGATACTGCCATGATGCCCTGATATCCTGCCGCCAGTTTGTGTCTTTCCAGCTCATGGTGGCTTCATTGCGTGGAACATAGCTGTCGCCGAAGGGCCAGAGTGTTCCAAAGGTAAAGTCGCAGCCCATTCCGATGCTATCGGCATATTGCTTGGTAAAGGTAACAATGGCTGTCCATTCCTTGCTCATCCATTCCTGACGGGGAGTATAATGAATTGTATCTTTTATCATCCGGTTCAATGGGTATACCCAGGCAATTTCCACCCCGCCAAAACCGTTTTTCTTTGCCCAGTCGAGATTAAACCTTACATCATCAGGTTTTATGTCCGATGCAAACCACCACCAACGCGTATAAGGCTTGCAGGTTTGAAATGGATCATCCTTCATAAATTTATATGGATGTTTTTTGCAACCATTGCCGATTGCAAGAACTGCCAAAACAATAAAAGCAAGTAAATAAATATTTTTTTTCATAGCTGTTGCATTAAATTGTTATAAATTTCAATACCAATAACAAAGATAAAATTATGATAAATTGTCGGTTTTGATGATCATTATTTAAAATTACAACTGTAGTGACAGGTCGCGACCTGTCACTACAGTATCGAAAAATGAAAATCATTAACAAAACATATTACAAATCCTCAATCGGGACCATTGAAATCGGTTCTGATGATGATAAAATTGTATCACTTTATTTTATTGAAAATGACAGTAAGGTGCAAAACCCACAGACTGAGGCAGAAAAAATCTGCATTGCCGAACTGGATGCATATTTTGAAGGAACCCTCCGGCAGTTTACTTTTCCTTTCAGCTGGTCGGGCACTGATTTTCAATGCAAGGTCTGGAATGAATTGCTAAACATCCCATATGGGGAAACAATTTCATATGGTGAATTATCGAAAAGAATTAAAAATCCGGCTGCTGTAAGGGCAATGGGTACTGCAAACGGCAGCAATCCGCTCAGCATTGTTGTTCCCTGCCACAGGGTAATCGGCAGTAATGGTAAATTGATTGGTTACGGAGGCGGTTTGTGGCGAAAAAAATGGCTGCTTGAGCATGAAAAAACTGTAAAATATGGATTAACAACATTATTTTAGAAATAGATCCAGCCACGAAGGCACAAAGCCACGAAGTATCACAAAGAAAATTATCACAAATATTAAATACAACTTAGTGTGCCTTAGAGCCTTTGTGGCTATGTTTTTTACTCGTGATTCATATAAAACCTTAATTTTATAGGTCAAAAAACAATCAATATGAGGCATATTAAGCTACTTTTCGGATCAACCTTTATGATCCTGATACTTTTTTCATCTTCTGCCTGTCAGAAAAAAACAAAAAAGCATATCGAACAAAACCAGGAACAACCGGTTATAGTGTATGATACCACAAGTGCAAAGGGTACAATTCTTCCGGATGCAAAAACCCGTGCCGATTCAACAATCAGTTTTGCATTATACCTGCCTGCAGGTTATTCGGTCAGGAGCAACTGGCCGGTGATTTTTATCTTTGATGCCCAGGCAAGGGGGAAATTACCCCTCGAACTGTATAAAGACCTGGCTGAAAAATACGGGTACATTCTGATCGGATCGAACAATTCAAAAAACAGGACCGATTGGGCAGTTAACAAGGAAGAAATAAGAAAGCTGATGAGTGATGCCTTTGGCAGGTTTGCCATCGATCAGCAAAGGGTTTATACCATGGGCTTTTCAGGGGGTGCAAGGGTGGCCTGCCTGGTAGCCATCGACCTGGCTAAAATACAAGGTGTAATAGGATGTGCAGCCGGATTTCCTCAACTTGATAAACCCATAGGGAATCGTTTTTGCTATATAGGTTTTTCGGGTGATGAAAATTTTAATCATGTTGAAATGGTAAAACTCGATGAGAACCTTGTTTCATCCGGTATGCCCTATTTTATCAGATTTTATAAAGGAAAACACGATTGGCCACCAGCAGGAATCATGAATGAAGGGTTTTTGTGGCTGGAATTCAATTCATATAAAAATAACCTGTCACCCAGGAATGAAAGCCGTATTTCCGGTTTTGAAAAGCAAATTGATGAAGAGATCAGCAAGGCTAGAAAAGCAAAAAATACATGGGAACTGTACAGTTCACTAAAAAAATCTTTCGCCTTCCTGAATTCACTTGCGGATATTTCGGCTTATAATAGTCAGCTCGCAGATATGGAGCGATCCGATAAATTAAAGAAGATCAAATCAGATCAGCAACAAGTCCTTTCTCAGGAAATATCAAAGCAGGAGGAATACAGAACTGAACTCACCAAAGGCAATATGAGCTGGTGGCAAAAAGAGGTTACATCGCTATATAATAAAGCAGGAAATAATAAAAACCCGGAGGAAGCGAATATGGCAAAAAGGCTGCTAAATTATATCAGTCTTCTATCAAATATGAACGCAACAGGCGCTTTAAGTAACAAACAAATGCAGGCTGCTGCATTTTTTCTTGCCCTTTATGGAATGGTGGATCCAAAAAACCCCGATTTCTTTTATTTATCAGCCTATTTCTTTGCACAGGATGGTAAGACCGATCAATCGCTGATGTTCCTCAAAAATGCAGTTAAAAATGGTTATAAAGATAAGAAAAAGCTGCTCACCGATTCGACCTTTATCAATTTAAGGCAAAATAAAGCTTTTATGGATATAGTTAACTCTATCAAGGAATGAGCTTGTAAAAATCCAAAATCTCAAATTCAAAGACACAAGTTATAAAAGACACAAAAACTTAATAACTCATCAATTTTAAACATAAATCAAAAAATTCAGAATTCAGAATTCAGAATTCAGAATGAAACAGAAATATCATTCAACATTCTATATTCTATATTCTATATTCTGTATTCTGTATTCATAATTAATCGTCAATCCAAAATCGTAAATCTGAAATTCCTAATATAGCGACATATCAAACTTCCTTCTGAAAGCCTGCGACACTTCATGGTTGTTGCCAAGTATAGTAAACAATGCAACACATAACCGTCGCGGAAGCTCATCCATATATGATTTGTTCACTTGCAGGGTATAGATAAGTTCTTCAAGTGCCTTATCGAAATCCTTGCTGAAAAGAGCAGCCTGGGCATTCAGGATGTTCTTTTTTACGTTGGAATCCTCTACTTCGGCCAGCATCAGAAAATCATGAATGGTTTTGATTGAATCGGCCATCAGAAAATGCGGGGAATCTTCCTGTAAATCCTTTACCAGTGTATATGCCCTTTCGGGATCTTCAAATACAATCATCCTGGCCAGGACCGGTTTTGCATCATTCAGCCAGGGAGCGCGGCGCATCAGTTTTTCGAGCTGGTCAACCGATTTGTGCGGTTCCACTGCATTGATATTCGATACGATTTCATTGAGTTCGATTTTAACGGGATCCGGAACATTCTCATCCAGCCATTTCATCACCGAATTTTTTGGTAGTGCACCGGTAAATTCAGCCGTTACTTTTCCATCAACAAACAACTTAACGGCAGGAATGCCTTTGATGTTCCAGGCATTCGACACATCGGAATACTCATCGGTATTAACTTTGGCAAGGATAAATTTACCTTCCGATTCGTCGGCAAGTTCTTCCAGAATAGGACCTAACATTTTGCATGGTTCACACCATGGCGCCCAAAAGTCAACCACTACAGGCTTTTCTTTGCTTTTTACAATTACCTGACTTTGAAAATCGGTAACATCAATTGGTTTTGACATTATAAACAGGTTTTAATTTCAATATTAAATACGGATACAAGAATACAAACGTCATGCCGTTACAAAAAACTGACAAAATGTTGTAATTGCGTGCTGAATCAGCATTGTTTAAACTAAAAGGTAAAGAATAATTCTGAAAGTAAATATGAACCCTTTTACAGTCTATTTACAGCATATGGTAAGTATTCATGGGGAAATTATGGGAAAATGTTGTAAATATCCTTTCTGTGAGCAATTCTGGCAAATTCGATCTTATCATTTTCAATAAAAACCCCAACCCTATAATTACCTAGCTTAATTCTGTAAGCATATTTATAACCCCTGAGTTTTTAAGGTTGACGATTAATCTTAAATCTGTTAATTGTTCTATTTGCAATATCAGTTGGAGTATTTCAGTTTTTATGATTGGATCTTTTATTTTATCCAGATCTTTATAAAAATGACTTAAAAAAACAGTTTTCATTTCACTGTTAGTTTTTCAATAATTTTTTCCCTGCTTACTTTTTGAGAGCGGTCAGCTTCTTTCATCATTTTTACAAGTCCTAAATCTTCCAATTCCTCTTCTTTCAAAATTCTTGTTTTTACACCCAATTTTTTCAGTAATTCTGAAATAAAACTGGCATCTGATTTGGAATCTATTTTAACCAATATTGTTTCCATAACTTATTATCTTTCCAAAATTGAATTCATCAGTAAAATTTGAAATACAAAATGATTTACAAAATTACCTAAAAAATTAAAGATTCGCTTCATCAAAACAGGCTACTTTCATTTGTTGCATTAAAACTTTTATCCACTTTTCAGGCAAATACTTACTGCAATGCTTAAACATATTTAAAAAATATTATTTACTGATGCAACCTTTTTCTTATTTTTTGCGTCTGGTAATTAATTATATGTCTTTTTTTTACTATATTTCGATATATTTTATTATTCTTAATCTTTAAAAATTTCCTGTTATGAAATGGTTAAAAAGCTTTATCGTTATAGCTGGATTATGTTTGAATATTTCGACAATTTATGCTCAATGCGACATTACGCCCAACAAAATAAAGGGTTGTATCGGAGATCAGTTCCAGTTCGAAATTGATTATTCATCTACCTTTTCCAGCATCATGTGGAACTTTGGTGATGGCGATAGCAGTAACCAGAAAACCAATACTATAGCTCATACCTACAATACTTTTGGTGTGTTTACGGTTTGTGTCAAAACTTTTGATGCCTCAGGTAACATTAAATGCGGTCCCAAATGTGTAACCATAAAGGTTTATGATAGACCAAATGCTGATTTTATTTTACCCAACCCCAGGACCATGTGTTTCAGGGGAAATAAATTTCAGTTTCTGGATAATTCCAAACCCGGGAAAAGCGGTGCACCAGTTATATTACGTTTCTGGGACTTTGGAGATGGCGACTCATCAACACAGAAGAATCCGATTAAATCATATAGCCAAAGTGGAACATACACTATTTACGAGCAAGTTATGGACTCGAATGGTTGTAATGATACAGCCTCAAAAGCAACATCTATAAAAGTTTTATCAGATCTGGCACCAAAATTTAAAACAACTTACACACCAGGTTGTCCTACCACCCCGGTAAAATTCGATAACCAAACCGATAGCATTGATATAAATGGCTTGGGAAAATGTATCGCTAAATGGTGGTGGGACTTTGGTGATGGCACCGGCGACTCCTCAATGAGCGGCTGGAATACACAAATAACCCATATTTACAAGCAAGATGGCTCTTTCAATCCTAAATTTTATGTACAAAGCTGTTATGGTTGTACAGATAACTATACAATACCTTCAGGGGCAAGAAATATTTCATACTATTTCGATATTAAGAAAAGTATTACCGGACCTGTTTGCTGGGAAGGAAATAATGTTTGCTTCTCACAAAAACCACGACCTAATGCCATGTACTGGTTATGGACATTTGATGATCCCCCGTCCATGCAGAATAATAATGATGACAAGACATGGAAGCCATGCCATAATTATACAGCTCCGGGTTTTTATCACATAACCCTTAAAATCATGGAGCCTAATTGCACCAGGGATACCACTTATTGCGCTTACATACCCATAAAAGGCCCTCAGGCAATGATCAAACTGCCTGCTCCTGCCCAAAACAGCAAATGCCAGTCGGGTAAAAAAATACCCATCAGTGTATTCGAAGCAGCATATTCAAAATGCTGGAACCCCAATGGTGATCCTGTTCAATTTACAACTTCCCAAAAGACAAACAATCCAACTAAAAAAGTGGATAGTTTTTATTGCAATGCCCCTGTACAAAACATTGATACTGTTTATAAGCCGGG
>Ga0182027_10004319_pt1 | contig 22078 bp, 14 predicted proteins | sample 712E1DmetaG_FD_121300 | JGI IMG/M metagenome (GOLD analysis project Ga0182027, IMG submission 121300) | Permafrost microbial communities from Stordalen Mire, Sweden - 712E1D metaG (Illumina Assembly) | ecosystem: Environmental > Terrestrial > Soil > Wetlands > Permafrost | place: Sweden... | reverse complement strand
TTTGATTTATGGTATCCGTTAACGATTGATACTGTTTATGGAGGTTATTTCAGTGATATTAATTATAAATGGAAATTAGCCGGCATACAAGACAAGATGATAGTTACTCAGGCAAGGCATATCTGGTCGACCTCAAATGGCGCATTATATTATAAAAATAATGCTTACCTTTTAAAGGTTGCGGCTCATGGCGTTGAATTTCTAAAAAATAAGATGTGGGATAAAAAATTCGGCGGATTTTATGATTTAGTTAATCGTGCAGGAAAACCGATAAAGGAAAATAATAAAATTATTAAGCGGGCATACGGAAATGCCTTTGCAATTTATGGATTGGCAGCATATTACAAAGCATCGAAAGATAAAGAAGCATTAAAATTAGCGCAGGAAACATTCCGATGGTTGGAAAAACACAGCTATGATCCTGTATATGGCGGTTATTTCCAATTTATGGAGGGAGATGGAACACCGTTCAAAGAGGGTTACAAAGGTACGCCGCCTAAGGATCAGAATACTTCTATCCATTTGCTTGAGTGTTTTACTGAATTGTATGGAGTATGGCCAGATCCTGTTTTAAAAGAGCGCCTGAATTCTATGTTAAAAATCATAAGAGATACGATAACGACTCCCAAAGGATACTTGAAATTGTTTTTTAACCAAGAATGGGAACCGTTTTCAAACAATCAAAGTAGTCCGGAATATATAAAAACTCATTCCGAACTGGATCATGTTTCATTTGGGCATGATATAGAAACAGCTTACCTTCTTCTCGAAGCCTCAGACGCTCTTGGAATTAAAAATGATACGGTTACACTTAAGGTTGCGAAAAAAATGGTTGACCATTCTTATAATAATGGAATGGATAAAGAATTTTGGGGTTTATATGATGGGGGATATTACCTAAGTCAAACTTCGGGAATTACGATTATTAGAAAAACAAAAGAATGGTGGTCCCAGGCAGAAGCAATGAATTCCTTTCTAATGATGTCTCAATTATTCCCGGATGAAAAATCGTCTTATTACGAAAAATTCTGCTACCAATGGGACTATATTAAAAAATATCTAATAGATCCAAAATACGGAGGCTGGTATTTTGGCGGAATTGATATAGTCCCTGGGAATATATATGCCCCTAAAGGTACTATCTGGAAATGTAATTATCACACTTCAAGAGCGCTTATAAATTGTATTAAAAGATTAAAGAACAGTGATAAATTGATTCTTGATTAAATGAAGTGATTTTATCAACATCATAATTTATTTTATGTATTGGAACAAACAATCTGTTTTTATAAATGATTATTAATAAATCTGTTAGTTAAGGTCCCGTAATGATCCGAGATCGGCAAATAATTTATGGTTGTTATGAATGCAAAAAACGATCAATCCTTTTTTGAACCTGTAAATAAAAACGCAACATCCGAAGTAAAAATTTTACTCCAATATCTATATTCCATAAGAGGTTATAACTTAATTTCCGGTCAACATAATTTTACGGAAAATCCCGATTTATTCCCTGATTATGTAAAAAACCTCACTGGAAAATACCCGCAAATATGGGGTTGCGATTTTATTGATTATTATAAAGATGGTGACCCCGAAAAGCTGGTAAGTGAAGCATATAAGAAATTCCAGGAAGGATACATTATAACTTTAATGTGGCATACAGGAAGGCCTCAGGATAATCCTCCTTTTGATTGGAAAGAAAGTATTCAAAACAAAATGACAGACTCGCAATGGGTTGAATTAATAACTCCCGGGACTGAACTTAACACAAGATGGTTAAAACAGGTCGATTCAATTGCGATATATTTGAAAGAGTTGCAAAATAAAGGGATTCCGGTTTTATGGAGACCTTATCATGAATTAAACGGTGTTTGGTTTTGGTGGGGTAATAGAAAAGGGGAAAACGGATCAGTAAAATTATACAAAATGATTTATGACCGCTTTGTGAATTACCATAAATTAAACAATTTAATTTGGGTTTGGAATACAAATTCACCACGTGATTTATTAAATGATGAAGCTTATGCTTATATAGATTTCTTTCCCGGATTGGATTATGTAGATGTTTTAGCGACGGATATTTATCATAATGATTATAAACAAAGTCATCATGATGACTTTGTTGTACTTGGCAAAGGGAAATTAATTGCGCTAGGGGAAATCGGAGAAGTTCCTTCACCTGAAATATTAGATAAGCAACCGATGTGGAGCTGGTTTATGATTTGGGCAGATTGGCTATATACTCATAACACTCCTCAACAAATAAAAGATTTATATAACTGCCCAAAAGTTATGACACATGAAAATTTTAATAATAAAAAGCAGCATTTGTAATAATTTGTCCATATTCAAAACTATAAATAGACTAATAAAATTACTACATAGTATTATTTTCAATTATTTTTTATAAGTTACACCATATAAGGAAGATTAACTTGAATTTGGGTATAATAGAAATACTGAAAGTATTCACGATTTTTCAAATATTTCTGGTTTTTATTTTTCTACAGAGGAATAATGGCGGCAGATCCAAAAAAAATCTTCTTCTTTCAATTTTTATCCTAGCAAAAGCTCTTTCGATTCTCGATTCTTTATTAATTAGTCATTATACTGAAACAATAAAAATTTCTCCGAATTTAATTGGCCTAGGAACAGGTTGCCAATTTCTTCTAGGCCCAACGCTTTATCTGATAATAATCGAAACTACCAGAAGAAAAATAGTTTTTGAATACAAGGACATTGCGCATCTAATTCCCTTTGCTTTTTATATCGGTTTAATCGTATCTCAATTTCAAATACATGATTATGCTACAAAAATACATTTACTTCAATATGGGTTTCCTTATTCTATGCAGTGGAGCAAGGTAGCAAGTACATTTATGTATATTCAGTTCTCAATTTACGGGGTCGCATCGCTAATTGAGCTATCCCGTTCGAGCCAAGATATTTATAAAGTTTCTTCACAGTCAGTTGAAAGAAATGTATTTTATCTGAAATTTCTAATTTATGATTTTATGATTGTTTGGGGAATTAATATTATTTCGTTCTATACTGATTTTGGCCAGCCCTGGTCGTATATCTTATGGGTTATTACTGTTTTAAATATTTTCTTTATTGCTAATGCAGTAGTTTATCAGGGATTAAAATTTCCCGAAACTTTTCAAGATGAATCTGATATCAAACAAAAGTATGAAAAAAACCCTCTTTCTAATGAAGAAAAGGAAGAATACATTAAAAACTTAAAGAATATATGGAGAGCAACAAACCGTATCTTAAACCGACTCTATCACTTTCCGAATTGGCAAATGAATTGAAAATGCCTTCATTTGTTCTTTCGCAGGTCTTAAATATAACTGCAAAACAGAATTTTTATGAATTTATTAATAATTACAGAATTCAAGAAAGTAAACGTTTGTTAACATCCTCTACTGAAAATAATAAGACAATTTTAGAAATACTTTATAAATGCGGTTTTAACTCAAAATCTGTCTTTAACTCCGCATTTAGAAAATATACCAACATGACTCCTAGCGAATTTAAAAAATTCAATGCTTTTCAAGTATCGTGAGCTACATCTTTAACAATTTCCATGAAATAAGAGTAAGAACTTATTGGGCAGGACGATTCTCTGCTTCAATTAAACCATTTTTCGATTGAAATTAAATAGTATTGCTGTCTCTTCTTATTTCTAATAAGCAAATTAAATTAAATCAAAAAATGGAGGTTATTATTATGGCTCGAAAGACCATGTTTTCTTGCTTTTTATCACTTATACTTGCCTTTTTCTTTTGTCCAATAATCCAAACTACTGCTGCTGTTCTTGATTCCCTAAAGTATTTCGGACATTCGTTTGTGGAAATCAAAACTATTGATGGGAAAAATATCTACATTGATCCATACGCAGTTAATGCTTTTACTGATTCCGCAGATGTAGTTTTGATTTCACATGAGCATTATGATCACAATGAGTTAATAAGAGTAAAACAAAAGACTAATTGTACTGTTATTCGTGCTGTAAATTCTCTAATAAGCGGAGTATATCAACAATTTGCAATAGGAAATATTTCGATTAAAGTTATTGATGCTGTTCCCGCATACAATTCTTACCATCCAAAAAATGCTTGTGTCGGTTATATCGTTGAATTTGACGGTATTAAACTCTACCATGCAGGTGATACAGGTGATATAATCGAAATGGCGGACTTAGCAAAAGAGAATCTTGATTATGCACTTATACCAATGGATGGAATTTATACTATGAGTCCTGAACAAGCAACCCATGCCGCGTCTGTTATTAAAGCAAAACATGATATCCCAATTCATACGATGCCGCCGCCGGATACTTATAGCGATAAAATAGTTGCTCGGTTTACTTCGCCAACTAAACTTATTCTAAAACCGGGAAATACAATTGTGTTAACTAATATTACAGCTGTAGAAAAAGTTGAAAAAATGCCTTCAACTATTCAGTTATATCAAAACTATCCAAATCCGTTTAACCCGACAACCATAATTTCATATTCGATTCCTTTTTCGGAATTCATCAAATTAAAAATTTTCGATATCCTCGGTTGCGAGGTAAAAACATTAGTAAATAAACAACAGGGAGCTGGTAATTATAAGGTTGAATTTGACGGCAGTAAACTAAGCAGCGGAATTTACTTTTGTAGACTTATTGCTGGAGATTATGTCATTACAAATAAAATCATACTACAGAAATAAATTAATATTAAGTGAAACTGTCTCAAAATTAATTTTGGGACAGTTTTTTTATGGCGTATAGAAATCTATTTATAGCAACATCGAATCCGGTTTGGTCCTTTGTGCTGATTTCCATTTCATTAAAACAAAAAACAATATTATATTTAATGAGAAATTGCACCTTATTTTCTAAATATGAAGGCATCTTTAATGATTCGGGTTAATTTTATAGTTAACTCGGTTTTTCTACTGATTGCAACTAGTATTTCTTTAGCATGTAGTTTTGATTCCGGTTGGATAACTTATACTCAGCCAAACGGTATTAAATTTATAGCAAGGACATATGGTGATGAATATAAAAGTCATTTTGAAACTAAAGAAGGCTTTTCGTTAGAAAAAAATTATTATGACGGTTATTATTATTATGCCGGTAAATCTGAAGGCGGCAGATTTATACTTACAAATCTTAAAGTTGGAATTGATCAGCCTGTTGGACTTTCTAAAAATCTTGTCAAAATAAATCACATCAGAAAAAAAGCACTATCTCAAAAGAGTTATTCTATTCCAACCGGAACTAATCGACTGTCTAAAACTTCGTCTGCAATTTATACAATAAAAGTATTGCTTATTGAATTTAATGATGTACACGGCAGGTCTAGATATACAAGTTCGAATTTCGTTGATATGTTGTCCGGAAGCAATTACATAATGTCACCGGACAAAGATACTTCTTACGGCAGCTTGAGTCAATATTACAACATTATGACTAATGGCCAAGTTATAGTAAAAGCAATAGTATTAAATAATACAACCAAAGGGGACAAACCAATTTGGGTTAGATTGCCTCATAATAAAAATGATTATAAAGATTCACTAGATATATTTGCCGATGCATATGCCGCTGCCGTTGATTCAGGTTTTGATATGACTACCGACGAAACTACTAAAATTGCTAATATTTACGCCGGTAATTACTATAGTGGAAATTTAAATCCCAGTTATTATTTTAATGAATATCTGATGTGTGAAGTTTGGGGTGGAGTAACACACTATAACGATGAAGATAGTACCTATACCTTCGCGCATATTGGAATTCATTGTCACGAATTTGGTCATACGCTTGGACTAGTAGATATTTATGACAGTGGACACGGTTTGGATTGGTCATTGTATGGGAATGGGGATAAAATGGGAAATACAATTCCAAGTAAAGGACAATGTCCCGCTCCAATTGATCCATTTCAAAGAGATTTACATAATTGGATTTATGTGCAAACACCAACCGTTCCTAATACAGGATTGAATTTAGTTTATGACGGATCCAATCCAACTATCTATAAAATTGAGTCAAATTCAAATTGGTATTATTTTGAAAATAGGCGATATAATGATTACAGTAGATATTGTCCCGGATATGAAAGTTATAAAGGAAGCGGAGGTATACTTGTTTGGCGTGCATATTCTTTATTTGTTGATATAGTTGAAGCTGATAGTCTGCAAACATTACATGGCAAATATGGAGATTTATGGCCCGGAAGTTCAGGTAAAAGGTATATGAATGATTTTACAAATTCTTTCTGCCGTTTATATGATGGCGAAAATTCAAGCGTAATTATGTATTCTGTTAGTGATCCCGGTGAAACGATGAATGCTATTATAGGAGGAATGTGGTTTGGGAATTTACCCATCAGTTTTAACTGTAGTGGTACAATTCAAGTAGGAGGTAATCTTACAATTCCTTCAGGAATAACCTTAAACATTGGTCACGGATCAACACTGCAATTTTATAATGGATCTTCTTTAATCGTCAATGGATCCTTAAACATTGGTCACGGATCAACACTGCAATTTTATAATGGATCTTCTTTAATCGTCAATGGTTCATTAATTACTAAAGGAGGATCAGCAACCACCCCAATAAAATTTGATTTTATTTCTCCGAATAGTACAACAAGTAATGGAATAATATTTAACGGCAATTCCAATTCAACAATTTCTTTTTCCCAAATTCTTAATGCTGATAGAGGAATTTATGAAAATGGAGTTAATGTTAACATATCAAATTGCACAATAAGTAATTGCACAGACGGTATTTTCATGTATAAATCAAACCCGATTATTCAGAATAATAACATTCAAAATAATTCTTACAATGGGCTTTATTTAATTTATTCTTCACCTTATTTATACAATAACTATTTGAAAAATAACGGCTATGGCGTTTTTTGTACTCTGAATTCAAATCCGAAATTCGGAAACGGTGCAGTACAGGGTAATAATGAAATATCAAACAATGCTTACGGCATATTATGCTGGAACAATTCTTATCCAATGCTCGGCAATAATTCACCAATGGACGGCGGCTTTAACAATTTTAATAATTATATATATAATATTTACAACATTTCTTTAGGTTCTATCTTTGGAATGTATAATTGGTGGGGCACCACAGTCCCTTATAATTTTCAAATAGGAGGCGATGGGAAAGTAATAACAAGTTACTTTCTCAAACAAAATGAAAGTATTCCAAATACTCAATTGAACAAAGCAGCAAGCGTTCGTAATACTTATAATATCAGTGGTGTTCCATTAATAGATCAACTAAATGAAGTGAATGAATTAATAACAGAGAATAATTTAGAAAAGGCAAAAACCATATGTATGAACTTGATTACTGAAAACCCCGATTCAAGTGTTTCATTTAATGCGTTGAATTTATTAAAAGAAACGTATACAGCTGATCAATTCAATGACTTAAAATATTATTATTATTTGTTGTTCGACCCTCCTGTGAAAAAAGATCTTTCTGCAATAGCGGGTTTAATATTAGCCGATATTGATAAAGAAAATAAATTAAGCTGGATTGATCAAGTAATAAATACTTATAGAAATGAAATCATAGTAGAACTAGCTTTTTTTGATAAGTTTATATATTATTTTTTTGAAAAACATGATAGAGATAATGCAGTGGAGATTTCAAAAGAATTAGATGCATTATTCCCTCTAAGTCATGGATCAGTTGAAATGCATAGAATCCTTCGTGACAATGGATATAATATTCCTCCAAACTTTGGTGAAAATCTACTAAAACCCATAATTCCTACAAAATATGCACTGGTAGGAAATTATCCGAATCCATTTAACCCGACAACTAAAATAAATTATCAACTACCAAAAGACGGATTCGTTTTACTGAAGGTCTATGACATACTCGGCCGAGAAGTGGCAACATTGGTAAATGAAAACAAACAAGCCGGGAATTATTTAATTACATTTGATGCAAGCAAACTTTCCAGCGGAGTTTATATTTACACGATTCGTGTAAATGATTTTTTCCAATCCAAGAAAATGATTTCGATAAAGTAGCACCGGTAAAAATATAATAATGGAAATAGCGTTATGAAGAACAATTTTAACTCAATTAATATTTTTCACATATTGCATTTTACTTTTTTATTATTCCTTATGTTTACACTTTTAATAAAAGCACAGCAAAATGAGCTTAAAGGTATGACTGCCGGAGAAGTTATTAATTTGATTAAATCACATACAGGCGGAAGTGACGCCTGGAATTATAATACGGTAGATAATTTCAAAACCGGTAATCCGGAAACAATAGTAACCGGTATTGTAACAACTTTTACTCCTACAATGGAAGTTCTTGCCCAAGCGGTGCAAAACAATTGTAATCTTATTATTTCACATGAGCCTACCTTCTACAATAATACTGATGAAGTAAAATGGCTTGAAAATGACAAAGTTTATAAAACCAAACTCGATTTTATTAATAAACACAATATTGTTATCTGGCGATTCCATGATCATTGGCATAATACTCCGGGAAAGCCTGACGGAATAATGGTTGGAATGATGGATACTCTCAAATGGAAAAGTTATCAAAGTGCTGATGAACAGACCATTTTTAATCTGCCGGAAATGACTGTTAAAGAATTGGCTCTCTATCTAAAGAAACAGCTTAAGATTAAAGCTTTGCGAGTAATAGGAGATCCTGAATTAAAAGTCTCTAAAATAGCATTCCTGCCAGGCGCTTGGGGCGGTACAGCTCATGTTAAAGCTCTCGAAAAAGAAGGAGTACAATTATTGCTCGTTGGTGAATCGAATGAGTGGGAGGGAATTGCTTATATTGTAGATGCTATAGGTCAAAAAAGAAATCAGGCAATGATATTACTTGGTCATGTGACCTCGGAAGAATCAGGGATGAATGAATGCGCTAAATGGCTTAAGAGTTTTATCTCAGATTTGCCAATTAAATTTATTCCTGCGGGAGAGCCTTTCTGGCAGCCGTAAAATATCTTTAGAAGAGCTTATTAATAATTGAACCTGTCTGCGTTACGTTTTTTGAATGGTAGCTTTGTTCAATTTTATTAGGAACATATGCAATAGTTCCGGTTTTTTGCTTCTTAGAAAGTTTTATTTCTTTCCCAATAACAGTATATGAACCTTTCCCGATCGGAAGGACGTATTGACTATTGTAATTATCATATATTTGGACTTCTTTAATTCTTGCCGCAACTTTTTGAAATGAATCTACATTATTACTTGAATTTGTTAATACATCTTTAAATTCGAAATCTATCATTCGATCTGATATAATAGACTGATTTTCTAAATTAACAGTCGATGTAATTAAATTCTCACGATATAAATTATTTAATATTTCCAAGCAAACCAATGCGAATTTCCTAAATATTCCTCAGGAATATTCAGATTGTACAATTATATATTTATTAATTTTATTCGGTTTAGTATCGGTTTGGATTAAAAGAAATTCATTATTATTTCTTTAATTTAATTTACAACATATATATGATTAAAGCAAAAGAAAATAGGCATATTTATCTTTTTAAGGAGGTTAAAATAAATCTACAAATAATAATATTGTTTTCAATTCAAAATCGTTATTTTTAGATCGCATGTGGCATTAATTCTGCTTATAAAAACAAGGAAGAGTTTGGATTTACCATTTATTTTACTCTTACTAATATGTAATAATTTTTAAAAGCAACATATAGATTATGAAAAAAATTGATAAGTCAAAAGAAGAACTTTCAGAAGAATTGGAATCTCTTAAAAAAGAGTATGATTCTCTGAAAGTTTTGTACGAAAAGGATATTGTACAGCATAAACATATCGAACAAGAAGTCAGGGATGCGGAAGAAAGATTTCAAATGGTGTTTGAGAATGTGCTTGACGGTATTAGTATTTATAAGGAAGATATAGATCCAACAAAACGAAGACTTATCGAATGCAATCTACAATTAGCTAAAATGGCAGGCCGAAGCCGCGAGGAGCTACTCAAACTTGGGAGTACTTCAGGACTTCAAATAGCGATTACAGAAAATGCAAATAGTACTCATTTAGATTCTCTAAATAAGGGAACGTCTTATCAAGGTACTTTTTCCTGGATTCGACCTGATGGGAAAGAAAATATTATTGAGTTTATTGGTACTCCGGTCATTTGGAAAGGTGAGTCATATACTATCGGCATCGATCGCGATATAACTGAACGTAAAAAAACTGAGGAAGATCTGGAAAAAGAACGCTCTCTGCTTAGGACAATGATGGATCACCTGCCGAGTTCCGTATTCGTAAAAGATACAGAATATAGAAAAGTATTGGTTAATTCAATTCATATCCTTCACGTGGCACAGCATCTTATACGATACGGTTTGACTCCAAAAGCAGAGATTTTAGGAAAAACAGATTTTGACATCTATCCGAGAGAACTTGCTGAACAGTATTTTAAAGACGATCAAAAAGTTATAAGAGACGGACTGACTATTCTTAACAAAGAAGAACCTGGAGTTAATCCACAAGGAGAGCCAAGCTGGTTCTTAGTGTCAAAAATTCCTTTGAAAGATAAGAATGGAACAATCAAAGGAATGGTTGGAATTACAACAGATATTACTGATCTGAAACTAACGGAACAGGCCCTACGCGAGTCCGAAGAAAAATATCGTCTGATATTTGAGTATTCGTCTTTAGGCCTTTTATCATTTGATGAAAAAGGTATAATCGTTGCATGCAATGACAATTTTGTCAAAATTATAGGGTCTACGCATGAAAAAATCATTGGCCTCAACTTACTCAACCAGCCGGATAAAAAATTAGCTGCAGCAGTTCAGAATACACTTAACGGGGATCTTGGATTATATGAAGATTACTATTCTTCAACAACCGCAATAATGATTACTCCGTTAAGAGGTCTTTTTACACCTATAAAAGTTGAAGGCAAAGGTATTCTTGGGGGAGTCGGAATTATTGAGGACATAACCGAACGTAAGAAAGCAGATGAAGAAATCCTAAAAGCAAATACTGAACTTCAAAGAATAAACTCAGTTAAAGATAAATTCTTTTCAATAATCGCGCATGATTTGAAAAGTCCGTTTCAAGGATTAGTTGGAATGACCGGAATGATGGCCGAGGACATTTATAGTTTTTCTCAAAGTGAATTGTCCGAATTTAGCATAAAGATGCACAAGAATGTAAAGAATCTGCTGAAATTATTAACCAATCTTTTGGATTGGGCTCGAATGCAGCAAGGTACTATAAGCTTTGATCCAATTGAACTGAATTTATTAAAGGTAGTCTCTCAGAATTTTAATCTAATAAGCAAGAGTGGAGAACAAAAAGGTATTGAAATAATATTTGATTTGCCTAAAAACCAAAAAGTTTATGCAGATGGAGAGATGCTTAATTCTATTTTAGGTAATCTAATATCCAATGCTGTAAAGTTTACATCAAAAGGCGGGAAAATAAAAGTCAGCTCAAAAGAGACGGAAGACAATATGGTTGAAATAGCTGTACAGGATACGGGAGTTGGAATGTCTGTACCATTATCTGAAAAGCTATTTAAGATGGAAGAACAGGTTGGGCGTAGAGGTACTGAAGGTGAAGAAAGTACCGGTTTAGGTTTATTGTTATGCAAAGAGTTTGTAGAAAAACATGGTGGTAAAATATGGGTTGACACCAATGAAAAAGTAGGCAGCACATTCTATTTTACATTGCCGAAAAGTAAATTTAGCTCAATTTGAATCAAAAAATAATTAATGTTAAAAAATATTACTGATTCATTTTTCTTGGATTCCATTTGCCTTTGGCAACTTGAGGAATAAAAGTTTCAAGTTCAGGAGGAGGAAAAGCAATCGTTTTATTTTGTTCTGCACTCATATAGGCTGTCATTAAAAGTTGAGTCACATTTAGTCCGTCGCTAAAATTTTCACTTGGCCGTTTTCCTTCAATAAATGATTTTACCATATGTCTGTTTTCAAGATCGTATCCGTAAGTATTCTCTTCATTGCTTACTACAGGCATCAAACCACTCTCCGCATTTTGTTTCTCAATTAAGTCTTCCCCTTCATCTGTCCGGATATTTCTGCTTAAGAAAAGTTTTAGATCCGAATCCAAAGTATTAACAGCAAGCGAGTATTCAGGTCCAAGCAATTCCATGCTCAACCTTAAACCTGCGCCAACAAATGCCCAGGAAGTTGTGGTTTCGACGATAAGTTTTTGACCATTCTCATCTAAATATTCAACTACAGCTCTAGCATAATCTTCAGCCGGTCGATTTATGTAGTCTAATTTACCATTACTGTTTTTTGCAAGGATTTCGGCATACTCAGGTATTTGCCATTTTAAACATTCTGCATGAGCTGAAACACTAATAGGAGTAATTGAATTTCTTGGTTTGCCGGGTTCGGTCAATAAAAATCTGGCAACCTCAACAGAATGGCACATCATATCATTCAATACTCCTCCGCCTTGTAATTCACCTTCCCAGAACCATGGTTTGTGAGGACCGCTATGTTCTTCTGCCGCTCTTGCTAAATATGGTCGTCCTGCAAATCGAGCTCCTCTATCCCAAATAATTTCTTTTCCCCGGATAATTGCCGGTGAAAATAATTGGTTTTCAAGATATCCATCAAGGAGTTCAGCTTTTTGAACTAGTTCAAGCATCTTTGATGCTTCTGCTACATTTCTTCCTAAAGGCTTTTCACAGCAAACTCCAACTAGACTGCCTTTCCCTTTTTCAATTGCGCTAGCAATTTCTTCCATTACTTCAATTCGAGTAAAATTTGGTGAACAAATCCACAAAGCGTCAATACCTGGATTTTCTACCATTTTTGTAATTGAATTAAATACTTTTGCTTCACCGACTTGAAGATTATTTGCAAGAGCCGCAGCTTCTGCTGCGGTATCCTCATTTTTATCATATATGCCTAGTATGTCCGCATCTCTCACCGATATCCACGATTTAATATGAAACCTGGCATTGAATCCTGCACCAATAATTCCAATACCAAATCTTTTCTTATTCATAAAATCTCCATACTTTTTTATTTTATAAAATAATGGCAATTATTCCAGAAAGTTTCACCGAGAAATCAAAACCAGGTTGCATATGAGCGCAAATACTAAGTTCCAAAAGTATCTTAAAAAATACTAAACCTGAATTGCTGATTTATCATCTTTAAAGAAAAACAAAAATGCCGCTGCACACAGAATTGTTAAGACACATGGTACAAGAAAAACACCAGTCCAATTTACAATTCCGCTTATAGTAAAATGGTCTTGCACCCAACCGGCAAAAAATGCACCTACATAATTTCCTATTCCATAAGTTGCAAAAGTGATTAAGCTCTGCGCTGAATGACGAATATCAGGCGGTGCTATAGTATCAACATAAATAAATGCAGCCGTAAAAAAGAAGACAAAACAAAATCCATGAAGCGCTAATGAAGCAATCACAAGCCAGCTTGGTGACCCTATTGCAAAAATAATATACCTGACCGGCCAGGCTAGTACGCCTAGAACAAGTACATTTCTTAACCCATATTTCTTAATAAAGATTGGCAGCAGAAGAGCCATAACAAAAATTTCGGCAATCTGAGCAATAGTCATTACTGCCGGCACACTTTGAGGAGATAATCCAATCCGGGTAGATTCTAAAAACGGCGAAGTAAGTTGATAATAAAACATTAATTCGGTTGCAACTACAAATGAAATGATAATAAAAACCAAAAAGTTTTTGTTTTTCATCATTTTAAAAGCTTCAATAAAAGCCCAAGGACTAGCGCTCTCTTTTTTGGGAGGCGTATGCGGTAAGGTAAATGACATCAGTCCCATTATTATAGAAAAAACTCCGGCAAGGAATAGCAAGTCACCTCCGAATCCGGTCGCATTCTGAACTTTGAACCAAATCCTCCAGCCGGTTAAAGCCCATCCCGCAGCAATCCAACCAATTGTTCCCCATACTCTTATTACTCCAAAATCTTTTTCGGAATCTTTTAAATTGATAAAAGCGATTGAATTCGTAAGAGCTAATGTCGGCGCATAAAACAAACAGTATAATGCCATTAACCACATCATTGTTGAATAATTTGTGATCTGTGAAATAAAAAGTAAAAAGACGCCACCGCATAATTGCAGAACTGCAACTACTTTTTCAGATGAAAAATATCTGTCTGCTATTTGACCGCCAATAAAAGGTGAAATGATTGTGGCTAATGGGAGCAAACTATAAATTACTCCTACTTGTACTCCATTAAATCCAAGTTCCTTTTGCAAATATGCAGCGAGAACCGGCGCCCAAGAACCCCAGATTGCATATTGAAGGAACATCATAATTCCCAAACGTATTTTAACGCTCATCAATATCTCCGTATTAATTGTTTAAGAATATGTTTTGACAAGATTGAATGTAGAAGAAACCAATTGATAATTTATATTTCATTATTGAACAGATTGTTGAAATAGTAATTATAAGTTTTTTTCATACAGATTGATTATTTTATCCATCATCTGATTCGTTTCATTTTTAACAATTTGTCTTGTGGGATCTTCACTAAACCATGAGAGTGTTCTTTTAATGCCTTCGTTAAAAGGAATGATCGCCTTATATTCAGGGACAAACATTTTTATTTTAGTATTATCAAATATTACGCTGTAAGCTTTATCACCCAATAATTCACCACGAAGGTTTTCGTTAATTCTGCAAAGAAAATCAGATGGAATATGTACTATTTTTGGTTCAACATCCGTGGCATTGGCTACTGCAGTATAAATTTGATCCCATGTAAGCATTTCATCAGATGTAATATGAAAAGAATGACCTATTGCTTGCTGATGCCCAATTAGTCCCGTAAATCCAACCGCGAAATCATCGGCGTGTGTATTAGTCCATAATGAAGTGCCGTCTCCGTGAACAATTATTTTTTGTCCTTTCTTCATACGGTCAATAAGAGTGTATTCTCTGAAACCGCCTATTGCGACAGGTATAACAGTATCATAAGTATATGAAGGGCGTACGATTGTAATCGGAAAATCTTCATTCCGGTAAAAAGTGTTTAACGTTTCCTCACAAGCGATTTTATTCTGAGAGTATTTCCAGTAAGGATTTTTAAGCGGAGTAGATTCGGTAATTATCGGATGCGAAGCAGGTTTTTGATATGCTGAAGCAGAGCTGATAAATATATATTGTTTTGTTTTTCCTTTGAATAATTCAAAATCCCTTTGAATATCTCCAGGCTCAAATACAATCCAGTTTACTACACAATCCCATTTGTGATTCTTTAATTTGGAAGCTGTTTCTTTTGTTTGTGAAATATCGGCATTTATAATTTTTGCACCCGGAATTACGACATTTGTTTTGCCCCTATTGAGAAGATACAAATCAATACCGCGTTTAACGCACAACTTGCTTACAGAAGTGCTGATATTTCCTGTTCCGCCGATAAATAAAACTTTCACTTTCTATTTCTCCTTTATACTAAAATACAAATGTTGTTTACTATTCACCCATAATTGCAGTTCCATATTTTCTCCGTTCAAATTATGGCATTACTAATTTGTAACTTACAAAGGCGAATTTCTTTGAATCAGGCGACCATGAAGGAACATTAATTGTTCCTTGTCCTCCGAATAGCTTTGCAATAACTTTTATCTCACTGCCGCCGACAGGCATCATTCTAAGTAAAACATTTTGGTTGGCAGGATGTCCGTCAACACTCTTATCATATGAAACAAAGACCATCCATTTATTATCAGGAGAGATATGAGCGAACCAATCGCCGTAATTATCTGTAGGTGTAATCTGTGTCTGTTCTGATCCGTCGGCTTTCATTCTCCATATTTTCATTTGTCCTATGCGAACTGAATTAAAATAAATATATTTTCCGTCGGGTGAATACTCCGGACCATCGTCCAATCCTTTTGTGGTAGTCAAGCGTGTTTCCTCTCCTCCGGTTACAGGAATTGTATATACATCAAAGTCACCGTTTCGTTCCGCGCAATAAGCTAAAGTTTTTCCATCCGGCGACCATCCATGCCAATATGACGGACCGTTTTTTGTAATAAGTTTTGGTTCGCCGCCTTTGATAGGTAATATATAAATCATAGATTTATGTTCTGTTCCGATGTGATTACTAATAACAAATTCTTTTCCATTTGGAGAGATGCCGTGATCGTTATTACATTTATCAGCAAAATCTGTATTTAATAATTCCGGTGTTCCTCCCTCAACCGGAAGGGTATAGATTTTTCCGCCGCTGTTATAATAAAAAGTCTTACCGTCGGGACTCCAGTTTGGAGCTTCAAAATGTTCTTTAACTTTTCTAACAATTGTTCTTATCCCTGTTTCAGTATCAAGAATTTCAAGAGTGCTTTCAACCACGCGTTTATCATATTCCGCAGAACCGAGTTTTTTCATTTCAACATTTGAAAAAACTGCGGTTTCCTGAGTGGTTGAATCATGCGAACATACTGCAAGTCCTGCATAAATTTGTCCGTTCATTTCAACAGTAATTGTACCAATTGGATGTAGCTGTCCGTCGTTTTTATCAACATAAGTAGTGAATTGATTTCCTGTCCGTTCAAATATTAAAGTCGCAGGACCTTTTATAGGAGACTGCACTTCGAAAGTTTCTCCTCCTTTTTTAGATCGATATTGCATTGAAATAAGTCCGTCTCCGTGAATAACAGCATCAACATAAGGAGCGTCTGCTTCAAGTCCTGCTCGAACCATCCATCCTGCTTTTCGATGAAGTTGCTTTCCTTCTCCAATCCAGGAATAATTCATGGTTAAAGAAAGATCTCCTTCGACTTTATTCCATACATAATAAAATGCATCCGCTGTACTCCACATATTTAATCCGCTGCCTGTAATCTTATATGTGTTATTTGCAGAATTAAATTCTACCGAACAGGGCAATTTAACTTTACCGACTTCCGTTTTTCCTTCAAACATTGTACTGCCTCCTTTAGTGATTATTGGCGAGAAATAAAGCACTATGACTAAAAGAGAAATTATTCCTGAAATATGTTTCATTTCTTTTCTCCATTATAAAAAATAAAAATTAGTAATTAATCAGCATTGTTTTCAGTGATCTTTGAAATCTATATTGTGCAATATTATAATTAAGATAATATTGGGCTACCCGCTCCGTCTCGCGGAGCGAGGCGAAAAGCTCTTTTTGTTTTTTCATCATATCCTCCGCCATAAATAGCGGAGTTATTATCCTTAATCGTGATTATTAACTCCGCCAATTATGACGGAGAAGAACAATACAAGATATCCGTAGGACTTTAGTCCCACAAGCGGGACATGCCTAATCAAGATTTCTTAACTAGATGCCGTTAAGCCTTTTGAATCCTAATTTATTTATTTAATAATTTGTCTGCGGCGAGGGCAAGAAACATAAAGTTTGTTGCTCCTCCGCCCATAACATATTCCGTTTGCTGCCAGAAATACGGCCACACTTTTAATTCCGGAAAATCAGGTCTGATAAGAGCCGTTCCCGAAACCACTCCTCCGGGGATATATGACCAATCTGCACGATTTACACCATAAGCTACAGTAACAGAATTTGCACCAACTCCGGATGCAAAAGACGCTGTGTTGGAACCAGGGTGGCAGCCTAGTACAAAATTTAATGCATTCAGTAAATATTCATCTGTAAATATTTTAGGAAAATGTTTGTGGAGGAAATATTGCTCAACGCCGAATTCCTGAATGTTCCATCCCGCACCCCATATATCAGGATGATATGGTACTCCGTAAGGATTTTCTTTTTGGAGTTCATCTATTTTTACTTTAAAACCTTCGACAGCTTTATTTATTTTGCTTGTAAATTCATCATTACCTATTTGATCAATTACGCATCCTACTCTCCATGCAAATCTAAAAATATTCCAGGTAATGAAATCAGTATTTAATAGAAGAAGATTTTTATATTCATCATTACCTGTAGTTTTTAATAATTCCGTTGCAGCTAATATTTTATCACTTATATTAGCTTTATTAGCTTTTTGCCAAAGCTCTTCTGCTACAGTAATGCATTCTTTTGACATTTCAGGATTGAAATTTTTTAAAACACGTGAAGCAGTTGCTAAACAAGATGAAACATATAACTCACGTGCCGGATTATCTTCGGTGAAAACAAAATCATCATCTTTTAAGCCCGAGTAAATGTTATCGCTCTCACCTTCCTTAAAGTTAGGATTGTAAATTTTATGGTCGGTCATATTTGCAGCATCTCCGAGTAATGTATATTGCCTTCGTGTTGGAGAGATTATTCCGCGATACAGTCTGCCCAGTGAATGATACCCGTTAATAATTGTAAGAACACCATGTTCGATTTGCTGCAATATATCAGGTTGTCCGTCCGGTTTATGTATTTCGACTATTTTATTTTTTTGATCTATCGCTGTTTGGTCATAGGTGACATTAAATTCTTCATATGAAAAAGCGAGCATTTGAACGGTACCGGCTTGAGATTCAATTCTCAAATCGTAATCGCCCGCATCGTGCCATCCGCCGCAATTTAAATTCGGAACATGTTCATATGGCTTGTACTTTGTTAGAGTCGAAGGACCTTGAAAATAACCGTCAAAGAGAGTGTAGTTAATGGGAGCCATCATTGCGTCGTCGTCATGACAAAGTCCATGCCAAACGCGGTAACCTTCGTTAATTCTCATATGACACATTTGAACTGGAAGAAAATATTCAAGAGTTGGCTGCCAAACATTATCGGAGTAAACATTATTTGATATTTTAAAAGGAGCCGTTTTTACATCCCCGTATTGAATTTGGTATAGTCCTCCGGTTGTTATTTTGGAAAAGTCAAAACGGTAATATTTATAGCGCAGAAAATCGCCCCATAATTCGGGTTGTGCTGAAAGAACATTTTCCTGCTTACCTTCGCTGCCGTATTTGATAAGATTTACCGAATTAATTTTGTTATCCGTCTTATCTAATTCTATTACGGCAATTTTTGATTGTCTGGGATGATATCCGACCTGTGAGATCTGAATTACAGGTGTCGACTTCCAGTTGTCTATTATATTAGGAGTGATCTGCCATTCGATAGCGTTTGTACTTTTTCCTGCAGGGATTAATGACCTGACAACATACCATCCGTTATTATATTTAAAGCGTCCGTCTATCAGAAGTAACTTTCCGTTCAATGATTCTATAATCATTCTTTGTTCATCCGATTCGGGAGCTACAATTAGTTTACTTCCTTCAGCCATTGGTACAGCCTGCAATTCACCATCGGAATCTTTCTGCATTGGACCGTTCGCTTGTCTGGGGAATATACCCGGATTACTATCCATCAAGTATGATTTCCCGAAAAGAAGTCCTGGAAATAATTCGAAATTAAAACCTACTTTGCCAACCCATTCGGAAGGAAGAGGTTTATCCAGATCAACAAAAATCTTAAATGATTTGCCTTCAGCCTGAACTCTAATTGAATATTTTAAGATCAGGTCGGGATAAATTATTGGATTAAATCCTTTACGATCCCTACTTGAATCCGGGAAACTTAATGAAACGGTAATTTCATTTTTGTCTTTATTAACATTTCTTTTCCTGACTACAGGAATCGGTGACCACTGACTTGGTGTTGGGTCAAAACCTACATCACCATTTGCCGCAACTCGCGTTCCATTTTGTATTACTGTCAATCCCGATTGATGTCCGTCGGGATAGTAATCTTGAAAGAGCATAACATTCAGGCCGGGGGTTTCAAAATATTCCTTATTATTAATAATTAATCCGTTTTGTGCCATAATGCTTACATATATAAAAAAGAAAAAAAATAATTTATTCATTTCAACCCTTAGCCTTTATAATTTTATAGAAAAAGAAAATATAACTTATAAAAGAAAAATTATATATATAACCCTTAAGTTCAGAGATTTTTATTTTACTAAAACAGTCGTTTTCAATTTAATATCCCTTGAAGAAGAACCTATTAGGATTCCATAAGTACCTTCATCTACTTTCCACGAATTTAATTCTTCACTAAAGTATGCAAAATCATCACGGGTCAGTTTTATTTTAATTTCACCTGATTCACCCGGATTAAGTATTGCTCTTGAAAACCCTTTAAGTTCCTTTACGGGATGGTCGACGGATGTATTATTGGATGCGATATAAAGCTGAGCGACTTCTGCGCCTTTTACTTTTCCAATATTTTTAATTTCGCATTTGACTTCAAAACCATCTCCTGATTGGGAGACATTTAAATTAGAATATTCGAAAGTAGTGTAGGACAACCCGTAACCGAAAGGAAATAGAGGTTCAATATTATTTTTATCGAAGTAACGGTATCCAACATAAATGTCGTCCGAATAATATTCCCTTGCTTCAAGTTTTTTATATGTAGGAAAGGCTGAACAATCTTCCCATCTTTTTGGAAAAGTAACCGGCAGTTTGCCGGAAGGATTATAATTACCGAGTAGAACTTCAGCTATAGCATTACCGCCTTCACTACCCGCGAACCACATTTCAACAATCCCTTTAACTTTATTAATCCATTTGTCCATCAGCACCGGAGAACCGGTTGTCAGAACAACAACAACATTCTTATTTACTTCTGCAATTCTAGAAATCAATTCATCCTGACCTTCGGGGAGATTAAGGTTTTCACGGTCTATTCCTTCCGTTTCAACTCTGTTTGAAGTTCCCACAAAAAGAAGAACGCAATCGGATTTCTTTGCCAATTCAATTGCATCATCAAGTAAATTATTGTTTCCTATTTTCCAGCCGAGAATTGCCGTTGCACTGCCTTCGTCCTGATAGTACTCCATTTTAATTTTATAAAGCTTGCCTTCTTCCATATTTATTTTCACTGTTCTAACTTTAGCGGCATGATGACTCCAGTCTTCAAAAACTAATTTATTATCAATCCATAAACGGGCGCCGTCATCTGTCATAATATTAAGAGCAATTTCACCTGATGCCGGAGCTTTCAAATATCCTGTCCATCTTACTGAATACTTTAAATTTCCAACACCATTTGTAGGACCGCTTTGGTTCCAGTCAAAATTAATTTCTTTATCAATCTGTTTGTATTTAGGTGTTCCGTTAAGTTCCATGTTATTAAAATATTCAGCATTTAATCCATTAATTCTCTGAGTTGAATCGGCGAAAAGAAACTTGGATTCTATCTGGTTGATTCTTTCATCAAACTCAACTCCTTTTGCATATCCTATTTTAATATCAGAATGCATTTTAGCTTTAAGACCATCAAGAGGAGATATCGGATTTATAGCAGAGACAAATGCGCTACCGCCGCCTCCGGTTCTTGCAGAAGCTGCGTTTGGTCCGATAACAGCGATCGTTTTAATTTTTTCTTTATCCAACGGTAAAATATTCTGATCATTTTTAAGCAGAACGATAGAAGCTTGTGAAGTTTCATTTGCAACCTTTCTGTTCTCAGCCGAGTTGATAAGTGAACTATTTTCCTCTCGTTCCTTATTATCATATAGACCCAGTTTGAAAATTACTGTTAATATTCTTTTAACTTTGTCGTCAATAATTGCCAATGGAATTATTCCTGAGTCAATAGCACCTTGAAGAGTTTCCTTATTCAAGAATTTGCCGGTGGGCATTTCGAGATCCAGTCCGCCGATTGCAACAGGTATTGAAGAATGAACTGCCCCCCAGTCGCTCATTACAAGATTTTTGAAACCCCACTCTTTTTTCAATTTGTCTTTTAACAGATAGTCATTTTCGCTGGCAAAATGCAGATTGACTTTATTATAAGAACACATAACACATAAAACGTCGGCTTCAGTAACTGCAGCTTTGAATGTAGGCAAATAAATTTCATTTAACGCTCTGTTACTTATCAATACATCTGTAAAACCTCTTTCGTATTCCTGATTGTTAACTGCAAAATGTTTGACGGTAGCCGCAACATCTTCTTTCTGAACGCCTTTAATATATCCAACGGCCATTCGGGAAGCTAGAAGCGGGTCCTCACCGTAACTTTCAAAATTCCTTCCTCCCATCGGTAAACGGGCAATATTTACGCACGGTCCGAGAATTACATGACGTGCATGTCCT
>Ga0182027_10004318_pt1 | contig 22083 bp, 16 predicted proteins | sample 712E1DmetaG_FD_121300 | JGI IMG/M metagenome (GOLD analysis project Ga0182027, IMG submission 121300) | Permafrost microbial communities from Stordalen Mire, Sweden - 712E1D metaG (Illumina Assembly) | ecosystem: Environmental > Terrestrial > Soil > Wetlands > Permafrost | place: Sweden... | reverse complement strand
CTGGCTGGATTGCTGCCCGCTTTTCTGTCCGGTTGCATCGGCCGCGGATTATACGGACACAATTTGGCGGGACCGATGGTTTTTGCTAGAACATCTTTCGAGAGGTCAAGCGCCCTCTCGCCCGATGGAATTTCAGCCCGACATCGCCAGCGTCGAAAAGCTGGCGATTGAAAATGAGAGCTTGCGACGCGAAATCGCCAAGCTCGAGGATCTGCGCGCGCTGACGTACCGAGATGGCCTGACCGGATTGTGGAATCGGCGCTATTTTGCCGAGCGGCTGGGGGCCGAGCTCAGCCGGGCGCGACGAGCGTCGGGTCGTCCGTTCACGTTGATGGTCCTCGACGTCAATGACTTCCACCGCATCAACACGTCCCATGGCCCGGGCGAAGGCGACCTGGTCCTGCGCTGGGTGGCGGAATTTTTGGAGAAGTCGGTGCGTGCGCACGACGTCTGCTGCCGCATCGGCGCCGACGAGTTCGCCGTCATCCTGCCCGACATGGCGCGGGCGGCGTCGCCGTGCCTGGTGGGGCGCCTGCGCGACAAGCTGGCGGCAATCAGCGCGCGCGCGCCGTTCGTGATTGGCCTCAGCCTGGGAACCGCCAGCTACCCCGAGGAAGGCTCGACCTTCGATGCTCTGGTGTGCGCGGCCGAAGATGCTCGCTACAAAGACAAGCACCGGCAAGCGTCGGATTCGGCGCCTCATCCCCAGGCGGTCGCCCCGGACGATCCCGCGCAGGATTCATCAACGCATCCTTTGCGGCGCACGACGAATCCCTAGAAACTACAGTTTTTCGCTGATCTTCCGACAATTTCCGACGAGTCCGTGCATTTACGGGACTGCCACACCGGGGTACACTAGATGCGGGAATGCAGAATCTGCGGTTGAATGACTTGTACGCACCAGGCGTAGGCACGTAATGCAGCGGACGGCGTCGCTTCGAACTTCTCAGGCGCATGTGCCCGCCGTCTCCGGCCGGCGTGGGACAGCGAGCGCGGGGCTGGCGCTGGCGGTCGTGCTGATGGCCGCGGGATGCGCGCAACGCTCGGCCCAGTACTACCTGCCCGTCAATTCGCCCGGCATCGACGGCGGCAGCGGCATCGTCATTAACCTGGACGCGCACTTTTTTCAGGGCGAGGCCGGGGCAATCGCGGTATCCGACGCGCGCCTGACTTGCGTCGGCGCCGACGGCAGCTTCGACCTGCAAAGCGATCCGTTGAACTGCGGCGCCTGCGGCAACCTGTGCAGCTTTCCTAGGTCGACCGCAGCCTGCGTGCAGGGTCAGTGCGTGATTGCCTCGTGCAACCCCGGTTACGTCGACCTCGACAAAAAGTCCGACAATGGCTGCGAGTGTTTGCAGACCAACGGCGGCAAGGAAATCTGCGACGGCGCCGACAATGACTGCGACGGCATCATCGACAACGGCTTCGACCTGCAAAACGATGCAACCAACTGCGGGGCCTGCGGCGTGGTTTGCAGCGCCGCTAACGCCACGTCGACGTGCAAGAACGGAACGTGCGCCCTCACCTGCAAAGCCGGCTACTACGACGCCGACAAGAAGGTCAGCGACGGCTGCGAATACCGATGCACGCCGACTGCCGATCCCACCGAAGTCTGCGACGGCGTCGACAACGACTGCAACGGTCTCGTCGATGGCGACGATCCCGGCTTGGCCTACACGCCGGCGGATCGCATCTGCTACAGCAGCGCGACTGGGGCCTGTCAGTCGGGGCTGCTCACCTGTGTCGCCGGCAAGATGATTTGCGTGGGCGCGGGCCAGGCGACTGAAGAAGTGTGCGACGGGCGGGACAACAACTGCGACGGCCGCATCGACGAAAGCGACCCCAACCTCGGCAAGACTTGCTATGAAGGTGGCGTCTCGGGCTGCGATCCCGCCACGGGTTGCAAGGGCGAGTGCAAGCAAGGCGCTTATGCGTGCACCAACGGCAGCCTGGTGTGTGCCGGCATGGTCACGCCAACCGTCGAGGTATGCGACGGCAAGGACAACGACTGCAACGGGGTTGTCGACGATGGCTTCGACCTCGACAGCGATATCAACAACTGCGGCGGCTGTGGTCACGTGTGCAGCTTCCCGCACGCCATCGCGCTTTGTCAGAAGGGCGTCTGCGTCCTCGCTCCCGCAAGCCAGCAGGGCGCGTGCGCCGCGGGCTGGGTGGACGCCAACAACAACCCGGCCGACGGCTGCGAATACCGGTGCACGCCCGACGGTCCCGAGGTGTGCGACGGCAAGGACAACGACTGCAACGGTCTTGTGGACGACAAGGATCCCGGCTTGGTCTTTCCCGCGAACTTCTGCTCGCAGGTCGGCGAGTGCGGAAAAGGCCCGGGCGGCGCGACCCACGCGGGTTGGGAAACCAGCGCCACCTTCCCGGTGTGCACGGTCCCGGCCGGTTCGCCCGCGGGTACCGTCCCGGCGTGGGTCTGCAATTACCCCGCGACAGTGCAGCTCACGGCACCCAACCAAATCATCGCACAGGAAACCTGGTGCGACGGCCTCGACAACGACTGCGACGGCGTCGTCGACGACGCCTACGCGAGCGTGCTCGGCAAGCCGTGCATGGATCCCGCCAGCACCGCTGTGGGCGCATGCCAGCGCAAGGGAACCACCCAATGTCAGGCGGACAAGACGCTGCCGGCGGCGTGCGACTTCACGTCGTCCCCGGCGGCGGCGATGCCCACCGACGAGATTTGCGACGGCATCGACAACGACTGCGACGGTCTCGTCGATGAATCCTGGGACAACCCCGCCGGACTCACTCAGTGCAGTGGCCACGACTGCCTCGGCGTGCGCGACGATATCGTGCATGTGGACGCGTCGGGAGCGCCGGGTGGCGGCTACTACATTTACAAGTACGAGGCCAGCCGCGTGGACGCAACGGCGACATCCTCGGGAGCCTCGGCGGCGCGGGCGTGCTCGCGCGCGCAAGGTGGGGCGGGTGGCGCCGTGCTGCCGTGGAGCGGAGTCACGTGGAATCAAGCCGATGCCGCGTGTCGGGCCGCGGGTCTGCGCCTGTGCAAGGTCGTGCGCGCGGGCGGCGTCGTCACCTCGGACGAATGGGGCTTTGCCTGCCAGCTCGGCCAGAGCTGCACCGGCAGCTCCTATCCCTATGCGTGTAGCTACAGCGCCGCAGCCTGCAACGGGCTCGACATGAACCTCGGCAAGGCAGTCGCGTGTGGCTCTCTTTCGGGCTGCGCCACCGTGGGAGATCTCGACACCACCAGCGCAGGCGACCAACTTTTCGACATGAGCGGAAACTTGGCCGAGTGGACCGACGATCGGCGCGACATCCCGGATACCAGCGGTACGCCCGCCGGGGCCGGCTCCGCGACCGCGATCTACACCACGCGCGGGGGCGCTTTCGACAGCTTCTTCCGCGGCATGGCGTGCGATTTCACGGACACCGAGCTGCACCCGACCTTCTCGTTCCCGGACACCGGCTTTCGCTGCTGCTCGTCGTGTCCACCCGGGCAGGCCGATTGCGGCGGGGTTTGCAAGAATTTGGCAAGCGATGGCTCGAACTGCGGCGGCTGCGGCCTGGCCTGCGGCGCGGGCACGACCTGCCAGAACGGCGTCTGCAAGTAGCAGCGTCGTCCCGATAATACTAACGCCGCGCCAGCCGGCGCTGTTCGAGCAATTCCTCGATCTCGCTCGTCGAGCCCTTCGCCAGGGCAGCCGTCGCCAGCGCTTCGGCGTCGGCCAACGTTGCCGCGCGAATCGCGTTCTTGACCTCAAGCATCTCGCCCGGCGCCACGCTGAACTGGCGCAGCCCGAGCCCCAGGAGCAGCTCGGTGTACGCCGGGTCGCCGGCCATTTCGCCACAAATCGTCAGCGGGCGGCCGGCGTCGCGCGCGGCATCGGCCACGAAGTGGATAACCCGCAGCACGGCCGGGTGCAGAGGTTGATAGTAGTCGCCGACGCTATCGTTTTCTCTGTCCGCGGCCAGCACGTACTGCACGAGATCGTTCGTGCCCAGGCTGAAGAAGTCGAGCTCCTTGGCCAGCACCGCGGTCAACACTGCTGCCGATGGGACCTCGATCATGGCACCCAACGGAACATTGGGATTGAAAGCCTTACCCTCGGCGCCGAGCTCCGCCATGGCCTGGGCGAGCACAGCGCGTGTGGCCCGCACCTCTTCGATCCCGCCCACGACCGGCAGTAGCACCGACACCGGGTGCTCGGCGCTGACGCGCAAGAATGCGCGCAGCTGGCCCTTCAGCACGTCGGGATGCTTCAGCAGAAGGCGAATCCCGCGCTGAGCGAGCGACGGATTGCGCGTCGGCGGCAGAGGAAAATAGGAGAGCTGCTTATCGCCGCCTACGTCCAGCAGGCGCAGCACGATCTTGCGCGGATGGATGCGCTCGGCGGCGCGCTTGAGCAGCTGATACTGCTCGTCCTCGCTGGGAAACGCGCCGCGGATCGAGAACGCGAACTCCGTGCGATAGAGCCCGATCCCGTCGGCTCGATACAGGCAGGCCGCCTCGGTGTCCGAAACCTTGCTGGCGTTCGCGAGCAGGGGCACGGCGGTGCCGTCGAGCGTGACCGAAGGCAAATCGAGGCCTTTTTGCAGTCCGGCGCGGTAGCCCGAAAGCTCGGCCTCGAGCCGCTCGTACTCGCCGCGTATCGACTCGTCCGGGTTGACGAAGACGACGCCGGACACGCCGTCGACGATCAAGTGGTCGCCGGTTTTGATCTTGAGCGGAGCCTCGCGGATCCCGGACACCGCCGGTATGCGCGACGAGCGAGCGAGGATCGACGTGTGGGAAAATTTGCCACCCCGATCCGTTACCAGCGCGTGCACACGACTGAGCTCGAAACGCGCCGTCGCCGACGGCAGCAACTCGTCGGCCACCAGGATGGATCCCTCGGGAATCTCAAGCACGCTCGATTCGTCGTCTTTGGCAAGCGCCGCGAGAATGCGTCGGCCGATGTCGCGAATGTCCGCCGCGCGCTCGCGCAGGTGGGGGTCCGAAACTTGATCGAAGGCGCGGACGAACTTCTCGATCACGTCGGCCACGGCGGCCTCGACGTTGACCCGATTCTGCTGGACCGCGCTCACAACCTGCCGGTGTAGGCTGTGATCGCGCACGACCAGCGCTTGCGCCGCGAAGATATCGCCTTCGCTCGTCCCGATGCGCAGAGCCACGTCCTCCCCTAGCGCGAGCAGCTCCTTCTCCGCCGCCGCGAGCGCCACGTCGAAGCGCGCGAGCTCCGCGTCGACCTCGGTTGCGTCCACGCTCCGCCGCACGACCAGTGTCTCGTCGACCGACGAGAGCACGTAAGCCGCGCCGTGCGCGATGCCCGAGGAAACCGACATGCCTCGAATCATCGAGCTCTGCGACGTGGCCATCGATTCCAGTGTCACACGCGCGCTCGAAGGTCCGCAAGGAGCAACTTTTTCAGCCGCGATCCGAGAACCAGTGCATGCGCGAAACGAAATCGCCCTCGCCCCCGTCTTTTGTTGTCGATTCTCAGCTGCCGGCGCTCAAGGCCATCGTCGGTCAGTCGCCGGTGCTCTGCCGGGTTCTCGACCAGGCCGCGCGCGTGGCGCGCACGCGACTTCCGGTGCTGGTCACGGGCGAGAGCGGCACTGGCAAGGAGCTTCTCGCTCGTGCGCTTCACGAGCTGGGGCCGGTCGCCACGGGCCCGTTCGTCGCCGTCAACTGCGGGACGCTCTCGCGCGAGCTGGCCGAAAGCGAGCTCTTTGGTCACGAACGCGGGGCCTTCACCGGCGCGGGCGCGCGCAAAATCGGCTGGTTCGAAGAAGCCTCGGGCGGAACCCTGGTGCTCGACGAGGTCGGTGAGCTGCCTCTCGATTTGCAGCCGAAGTTGCTGCGTGTCCTGGAAACGGGGCGCCTGCGCCGCGTGGGCGGGCAGGGCGAGATCGCCGTGAACGTTCGCGTGGTGGCTCTCACCTTGCGCGATCTGCGGCGCGACGCCGGACGTGGCTTGTTTCGCCTGGACCTCTACCACCGGCTGGCGGGCTGCGAGCTGCGGTTGCCCGCTTTGCGCGAGCGGCCGGGCGATATCGCGCTGCTGGTGGAACATTTTCTCGCCGAAGCGGCCGCCGAATTCGGCCCTCGCTCGATCGAGCCGGCAGCGATGGCACGCCTCGTGGCACACGACTGGCCCGGCAACGTGCGTGAGCTGCGCAACGCTCTTCGGCGTGCGGTGGCGTTGGCGGATGGCGCCATCGACGTAGGCGCACTCGAGCTTGAAACTCCGATTTTCTCGCCTTCCATGTGTGATGTGCGTCTGGCATCGCGCGCCGCTGAAGCTTCCGCAAGCGACGGTCAGGGCGCTGAGTTGGACCTTGCTGCGTCTCCGGGTACGGAAGGAGACGTGCTTGCCCTGGCCGGCAAGACCTTCGAAGAAATGCAGACGGCGATCTTCCGCTGGGCCCTACAGCGCAGCCGTGGCAGCCGACGCCGGGCGGCCCAGGCACTCGGAATCTCGCGCTCGACCTTCTGCGACCGCGTCCGCAAATTTGGCCTGGCCGGCGGAAACTCTTACGCGGGATAAGGTGACTTGTCGGTCCGTTTTCGTAGCAGGAGCATGAGCAGGCCGACGATAAGGCCAGCCCAACTCAGCATCAGCGAGGCCACGACGAGACGTGGGGCGAAACGCCATTCCACTGTGTGGGTGCCCGCGGGAACGACGACCGCGCGCCCGAATACGTTCGCTTGCAAGATCGGCTGCTCTCGTCCGTCGACGAAAACGCGCCAGCCGGGCATGAAGGCGTCCATCTCGACAAGCAGCGCCGAAGTCGCCGCGACCGTCCGGTAGGTCGCCGCCCCGGGCCGCCATGTTTGTGGGATCACGGCGACGGGGTGGCCGAAGGATCCGACCAGCAACTGGTTCGGTATCACCGCTTCCGTCATGGTCGTCAAGCGTCCGCCAAACAGAGACTTGCCCGCGGTGAGCAGCACCTGGTTCGCGTCGTGGCTCAGTCGATCTGGAATCTCGCTTCGGGGAGCAAGCGCGGCGTTCGTGACAAGGAAGCTGCGCGGAAATGCATGCGGCACGCGCAAGGCCACTGCACCCGCAGCAAGCGAGTAGGTGGGAACGAGGCGATGTTGTTCGACAGCACGCGCAAGCCACGGCGCAGTCGAACCGGGCGCCGCAAGCACGACATCCACGGCTGCGATCTCGGCCAACGCCACCGGGTTGGCCATGGCCAGCTCGGCCATGGCGCGCGCCACATCACTCGTGTACAGCCCGTACGGGTCGAGAGCTCCAGCGTGGTTGAACAGATTGGCGAGAGGCATGAGCAGGGACGCCTGCCTCAGTTGCTCGTCGGTGAATGCCTTTTCGTTCAGGGCCAGTCGCGCACGTGTCACCTCCTCCAAACGCATCACCCGCGGCCCGCGCGGCCCCGCATGGGGCAGATACGCCGGCCGCGGCACGCTGACCGTGGGCCGCGTCCACGACAAATCCACCGTGGTGGTGAAGACGTCGAGAAAGACCAGCGTCGCGAGCAACGGGACGGCCCGAGTCACCGATAGACGTCGTCGTTCGACGAGATAGAACAAGCCAGCACCGACCGCGGCGAGTAGGGCCGTGCGCGCGGTATCGGTGCGCAGGGAGGCTGCCGCGGCCAGGATGATCTCGGGCGGCGCGCCAGCTCGGCGTGCGAGAACCGTCTGCAGCAGCGGACCGGCCCAGGCCCCGACAACCCCCATTCCAGTCACGAGCAGACACAGGTTACGCAGGGCACGCGGACGGGCAAGCAGGCGCTCGATCACGATGGCGCCCGCGAGCGCGAGCAGAATCGCGGCAAGCGCGGCCAGCTTCGACGGATAGCGCACGAACGTGAACAGCGGGCGCAGCAGCGGCCACAGCGGCGTCCACGCCCCGGTTGCCATCACCAGAAGGATGGCGGCAGCGACGGCCAATGCACGCGCGACACGGTCGCCGCGCCAGGCGAGCACTGATGCCGTGGAAACCAGCGAACCAATCCACACGCTATGCAGGAAGAGGCGGTCTTGTCCAAGCTGGCGGAAGGGCCAGAAGGTGAACCTGGGTAGCGGCAGACCGAGCGGGTGAGGCCAGATGAATCCCAGGGCCTCGCCAGGATGGAACGACCAGCGGCCCGCCTCGGCCGCGGCGATGCCCGCCCCTCGTTCGGACATGGGCAGCGCCCAAATCACAGGAAACCAGCTGCCGGCGCCCACCGCGACTGCGACGGCCGCGACACCGAGTAGCCGCGGCCATGCCGTTCCGATCCGACCACCAGCGGCGGCAAACACGACCAGCGCGACCACCGCCGCGAGCAGCGCACCCGGCAGATCTCCACCAAGCAAGGCCATGCCGAGCGCCATTCCGCCAGCCACGACGGATCCTTTCCCCTGCGCCAGACGAATCGCCGCCAGCAACACCAGCGGCACGAAGGCCAGGGTGGCCAGAAAAGGTGCGGCGCTGGTGTACGACAGCGCCGGGCCCGAAAGACCGATGGCAGCACCTACCGCCATGGCCAGCAGGGTCCGCACGGACAGCGCTTGAAGCAGGGCCGTCGAGCTCGCTGCCAGCACGCCGAGCAAGAGCACCATCAGCGTACCCACCGCGTGGCTGGGCTGCTCGACCAGCGCGAGCAACAGGCCGGGATGGGCAATCATGGCGCCGCGTTCGGCGACCAGCGGGGTGCCCGTCAGCACCCAGGGATTCCAAAGCGGCAGGTGACCGGCGCGGACGGACTCGGCGAATAGCTCGGCGACCGGCGCAGAAAATCGGAAATGGTCGTCGAAGTAGAATTCGATCCGCCCGAGCAAAACACCGACGAACGGCGCCATGGCGACCAGCGCGGCTCCAAGCGGCGCCCATCGCTGGCCACAGCCATCCGCTTGTGGCGCAAAGGCTAGGCTTTTCACCATCTAGATCGAGACCCTGGCATGGACGCGCATTGTAGCTCGACTCCTCGGGCTACGGTGTTTTCGATAGAGCACGGCCGTCAACGCTGGGTCAAATTCAAGCGACGCTTTGAAAAATAGTGAGGATTCGCCATGAACCCATTCGCACTCGGCGCATTCGCCGCCGCGCTCGCCGTCATACTGGGCGCCTTCGGAGCGCACGCGCTCTCCGGCATCGGCGCGGTTCGACTGGCGTGGTGGACGACCGCCACCCAGTACCTTTTTGTGGTCGCGTTTGGCTTGATGATGTTCGGCCTTCATCAACGCGCGCGCTGGACCCTGGCGAGCCCGACGACGGCATTGCTCTTGGGTGCGCTTCTGTTCAGCGGTTCGCTTTATGCGATGGGACTGGGCGGCCCGCGTTGGCTTGGAGCCATTACGCCGGTCGGGGGTGTTTCTATGATCGTCGGGTTTGTGTGGATGGGGATCGCGGCGATTTTCACCCGATAAGGAAAGTGCGCGCCGCCGCGCCGACGTCCACCGATGGGGCTTTGCAAAGCGCGTTTGGTGTGGCATTGCTCTTGGCTCTGGTAAGCAGGAACGAACACGGAAGGGCGCCATGGGCGAATTTACATTTCAGGGACAGGGAACGCTTTCACGTATCGACACCTTTACGTCGAAGGCCGGAAAAACCATTCTGACCCTCATTTTCGAGACGCAAGGGCAGTATCCCCAGCTTGTGCCCATCAAGGTGTTCGGGAGGCTGGCCGAGCAGGCCGCTAGCTGGAAGCCTGGTACGGTGCTGTCGGTGAGCGGCCGCCTGGGCGGTCGCGACTGGCAGGGCAAGGTCTACGGCGACAACGTGGCCAACACCATCGAGGTCGTCAGCGAAGGCGCCAAGGGCGGCGATGGCCCGCCCGACGACGAGTCCATCCGCAACACCGACGATATTCCGTTCTAGCCAGGCTCACCGCGAGAGCTCGGACCGTCGACTTTGGGTGGCGTCTTAGCCTTGTTGGTGCGCGACTTTGACCAGGACCTTGCCCATCGGTCCCTCGCCAAGGCGGGCAAATGCGCCCTTGACGTCGGCGAACGGAAAGATCGCGTCCACGACGGGACGCTGGTGGTCCGCATCGAGGCGGGCGACGATCTGTTTCCAGTTGGCCTGCGCTTCGTCTGACGAATAGGCCGAGACGGCAACGCCGCCGATCCGATTTCTGCGAAAGAACAGCGTCGCGGTGTTGAATTCCGGCACCACGCCGCCGCTGCGGCCCACGACGCTGATGCGTCCGGCGTCGCCGAGCATGGCGACGACCTCGTTGAAGAGCGCGCCGCCGACGTTGTCGACGACGAGGTCCACGCGCTTGGGCGCGATGGCGGACAGCACGAGCTTGCGAAAGCCCTTTTCGCCTGGGTCGAAAACGAAATCGGCGCCGAGCTCTTTTAGCCGGGCGGCCTTCTGTGTGCTGCGTGACAGGCCGACGACGATGAGCCCCATCGACTTCCCGAGCAGCACCGCCGCGCAGCCGACACCGCCGGAGGCTCCGGTGACGAGTAGAACGGAGCCTGCGGGTGGCGGGGCAGGGGGCGAGAGCCACTGGGTGAGCGCCTGCCATGCGGTCAGATAAACCAAGGGAGCGCCGGCCAATTCTTCGAGCGACCAGCCGACAGGAACGGGAATGATGTGCGAAGCGTCGACCGCTGTCTTTTCAGCCAGCGTTCCCCAGGCGTCGACGCCCGTATCGCCGCGAAGAATGCCGACGGTGTCGCCGAGCCTGACGTGCTCTACGCGCGAGCCCAAGGCAACCACCGTTCCCACCCCATCGCGGCCGAGGATGTGCGGCAACTTGGGCTTGGCAGGATACTGCGCCTGCGCGAGAAAAGCGTCGGCCGGGTTGAGCGCGGCGTAGATCGTCTCAATCACAACTTGGCCTGGACCGGGCTGCGGATCGGGAACGTTGTCCTGGCGCAGGTTTTCCACGCCGCTGTATGAGTCCAGCAACCATGCACGCATTGGGGCCTTTCCTTGGTGAACGACGAGTCTGCGAAGGCAGTGTAGCTCGGACATGAGCGGCACGCCGCGAATGCGACTAGAATCGACCGTATGAGCGATTCCCTGCCCGAGACCGTCGACGGTGTGCCCAACATTTCAGGCAGGGAAGATCTTGTCCGCGCGATTACGCAGCGGCCAGGCGTGCCACAGCACCTTGCCGGTGGTATTGACTTCGGCCGCATTCGCGCCGGGTTCGCCTGCGCGCTACACATGCACCAACCCTTGATTCCCGCGGGTGGCGCCGATCTTCGAACCGCGCCCATCATCAGCAACTTGAAGCACATGATGGACACCCCCCACGATGGCGACAACCACAACGCCGCGGTCTTTCACTGGTGCTACAAGCGCATGGGTGAATTCATCCCGACGCTGGTGCGCGAAGGAAAGCAGCCGCGCATCATGCTCGAATATTCGGGCACGCTGCTGCATGGCCTGCGCGACATGGGACTTTCCGACGTATTCGATGCGCTTTTGCCGCTGGCGCAGAACCCCGACTATGCCCGCTGTGTGGAATGGCTGGGAGCGCCGTGGGGGCATGCGGTGGCGCCGTCGACGCCGGTGCAGGACTTTCGTCTGCACGTTACGGCCTTCCAGCATCACTTCGCTGCCATCTTCGGTTTCGCCGCCCTCGAACGCCTGCGCGGGTTTTCGCCGTCGGAGATGGCGTTGCCCAACCAGCCCGACGTGGCCTACGGTTTCGTGAAGACGCTGCGCGATTGTGGCTACCGTTGGGTGCTCGTACAAGAGCACACCGTCGAACGCGTGGAGGACGGCGGCGCGCTTCGGGAAAAGCATGTCCCGCATCGTTTGGTCGTGCGAAACAGCGACGGCGAAAGCACATCCATCGTTGCCATCGTCAAGACCCAGGGAAGCGACACCAAGCTGGTGGCGCAAATGCAGCCGTACTACGAAGCCAAGTCGGTCGGGTCGACCGAGCTTGCCGGCAAGAGCATTCCGCGCCTGGTGACCCAAATCGCCGACGGAGAAAACGGTGGCGTGATGATGAATGAATTCCCATCCAAATTCATGGAAGTCATGCGCGAAGCCAGCGGTTCCGAGGTGCCGCCGGTGGGCGTCAGCGAGTACCTGGATTACCTGGAATCCCTGGGCATTGCCGAGATGGACTTCCCGGCGATCCAGCCGCTCTTTCACCATCGCTTGTGGCAGCGCTATCAGCCTGGCTCGGGCGCAGAGAAACTTGCCCAAGTCGTCGCCGAGCTGAAGCGCGAAGACGCGCGCTTTCACGTCGACGGCGGCTCGTGGACCAACAACATCTCGTGGGTGCGCGGCTATGACGAAGTCTTGCAGCCCATGGAACGCGCCAGCGCCCGTTTTTCCGAGAAGCTGCTGAACACGGTTCCGCCAGGCGATGCCCGCTACCGCAACGCCCTCTTTCACCTGCTGGCCGCCGAAACCTCGTGCTATCGCTACTGGGGCAAGGGCCTCTGGACCGACTACGGACGCGAGCTCGCCGAGCGAGCCATGGCGGTCATCGGCTGACTCCAAACCGGGATGCTAGGCCGCGCTTCTCGATTCTGACAGCTCTTCCGTCAGACTCTCGAGAAGGACTTCGATATCGTCCCGCGATTCAAAGAGAAAGTCGTAAGTTCCAAGGGAACACTCAATCGGGTAGTCCGTCGTCAGATGCGCGAGCGTCTTCAATCGCGCCTGGATTGCCCTCAAGGCGTCGGCGCAAAGAGTGACATTCTCGTCGTCGGTTTCAATTGCTGCACCCATTGACTTGCTCCTGCCTTGGTATCGGCACGTTTTCGGCGAACCTGAGACTACAAGCGACGGATCGCGCGTGTCTCGTTCACCAGTCGGTGGCTGCACGGCAATTACGACACCGGCAACAAGAGCGTGATGTGGAGTCCGTCCGTCGCGGCGCGAGCTTGGCGGCGCCGCCCGCGTGGTGGCCGGCGGGGGTTGCCTGGCCTTGGGCCGGTTCGGACCTTACGCTCATGGTTGGCACCTTGCCGGCCAAAGCCCGATCCGATCAACTTGCGCCGTCGTCGTGTTTATCGAGCCGTTCGGCCGGCTCAGGGCACTACAAGATACCTTCAGGAGGACCAAACCATGACGTGTCGATCGATGTTGGCGGGAATGGCCTGCGCTGTTTTGGCCGGAGGCTTGGCACTGTCCGGGTGTGGGCAGTCTCCTGCCGCAAATGTAGGGGCGGATGCGGGCAATTCCACCCCGCAGGGGGGAAGCGGGCCGCTAGCGGCCGGCGGCCAAGCTTCCGGCGCCGGAGGGCAAGTCGGTGCGACGGGCGGGGCGACCGTGCCGGCGGGTACGGGGGGAACCGTCGGTTTTGGTGGAAGCAGCGTCGCGACGGGCGGGGCAAGAGGCGGTGCGACGGTTGGCGGCGGCGCCTCTGCGGCTGGCGGAACGGCGGCTGCCGGGGGCAGCGCCAACGGCGGCAGCGCTGCAACGGGCGGGAGATCGGCCACCGGCGGTGTCGCCAGCACGGGTGGTGCTGCCGGGGGCAGCGATGCCGGTATCCGCGACGGCGGCGTGGGCGACGCGGGCAAAGGCGGGGCAGCGGGCGCCGACGCCGGCGGAACGAGCACGGGTGGCGCGGGCGGCGCTGGCACCGGCAACATCACCTTGTGGATGGCCGGCGATTCCACCATGGCAACCGGGAGCGCCACTTCCTGTCCCGTGGGTTGGGGCGGGAAGTTCCAGGCCTACTTCAACAGTAACGCCAAGGTGGTCAATAGCGCGGTGGGCGGCACGACCTTACGAAGTTGGCTTTACAATGTGACGTCCACGATGGGCGCCGACGGGGATTGCACACTCAGCTCCACGGCTCCCCAGGCGCACTGGACCGCCATGGTCGACGGGATGAAGGCAGGCGACTACTTGTTTGTTCAATTCGGCATCAACGACACCACTGCCGCCACTTGCCCCAAGCACGTGAGCTTGGCGACCTTCAATCAATTGCTCGGCATGATGGCTCAGGCCGCGAAAGACAAGGGCGCCAACCCCATCTTCTTAACCTCGGTCAGCTCCATCTCGTGCAATGGCGCCACGGCGCAAGGCACGCGTGGCGCGTTCGCGACCGCGACCAGGGACGCGGGAACGCAATACAACGTGCCCGTGATCGATCTCGAACAATTGAGCGTGGCCTTCTATACCGCCTCGGGCTTCTGTCCCATGGGGGCGGATACCACGGCGACGTTCACGGCCAACACACCGGTTGGCAATTTCTTCTGCGACGACCACACCCACTTCGAGGCCGCGGGGGCCATCCAGATCGCGGGTCTCGTGGCCAAGGCGATCAAGGACCAGGGCTTCGCCTTGGCCAGCTATCTGTTGCCGTGATCCTGCCGTAGTCCCAGCCCGACACATGCCTGTGCTGCGCGCGGCCGGCGCGCCGGGATGGACGTGGGCGGCGCCATCTACAACATCGAATGTACGACTTTTCCGCCTACCACGGTCAGCAGCACCTTGGTTTCCGGGATGCGCTCCACATCCACGGCGAAGATGTCCTGCGAGAGCAAGATGAAATCGGCCAGCATGCCCGCGCCGAGCGCGCCCTTGTGATCTTCCATGAGCTCGGCGTAGGCCGATCCTCGGCACAGGGCAAGGACGGCTTCCTGCACCGTCAGCGCCTGCGCGCGGTCGTAGGCCGGTCCGGAACGCTGCACGCCTCGGCGGCTGACCGCCCGGTAGATGACCTGGAAGGGATCGTATTCAATTTCGCCCGGAATATCCGAGCCGAACGACAACGGAACCCCGGCGTCGAGAAGCGAGCGGTAGGGATAGACGCGCGCGAATCGCGCTGCGCCCAGCAAAGCGAGGTCGCGTTCGGGCAAGGCAAGGGCCGTGGGCTGAACGGCAGCAAGGATGCCGAGCTTCTTCATCCGCGCGATGTCGGCCGGATCGATCAGTTGGGCATGTTCGAGGCGATAGCGCAGTCGCGTGACAATCGGAAAATCGCGCGCCACGGTCTCGACGGCATTCAGCACCTCGCGCACGGCTCGATCCCCGATGGCGTGAAAGGCGAGCTGTCGCCGGCGTCGAGCCCCGCGCCGGACCACGCGTTCCAGGGCGACGGGCGACAGCACGGCCTGGCCGGTGTTGCCGGGCTCGTGCTGGTAGGGTTCGAGCAGCCAAGCGGTGTGCGGCGAAAAGGCGCCATCGACGATGTACTTTTCCGGCCCCTGGCGGATCCACAGCGGGTCGTAGCGGGCGAGCTCCATACCTTTGGCCAGAAGCGGAAAGTGGCCGAACGACCAACAGGAAAAGCGGGCGGTGAGCCGGCCGAGCCGCTTGAGGGCGCCGAGCAGCCAAACCGAAAAAGGTTGCCACGTGTTGTCCTGCACCGAGGTGATGCCGGCTTTTCGGAAGCGGTCGAGCGCGATGGCCATGAGCCGCCAATGCAGGCCCGGATTGAGGGCACGCTTCAGAATGTCCCGACGATGATGGGGATGCACGACGGTGCCAAGCACGATGCCGGTGGGCTCGCCGGCACTGTCGCGAACGATTTGGCTGCCGCCCTCGGCCTCTGCGCGCGCCTCCAGTTTGAGCATCCCTTGCAGCGCCCGAGAATTGAGCCACTGGGCGTGGCCGGAATACTGGCGCAGCACCACCGGGTTGTGCGGAAAGGCGCGGTCGAGAATCTCCTTGGACGGATGCGGGCACGACGAGTAGTCCCACGCGAACCCCAAGATGACCTTGCCCGGCTTCACCTCCGCGTAGTGCCGCTTGAGCGCGGCGACGATCTCTTCCGCGTTTTTTCCGAACAAGCTCGGGTGTTGGAAGAAGTAGCCCATGCTCAGGGCGTGCAGGTGATTGTCGTTGAACCCCGGCAGCACCGTCAGTCCACGCGCGTCGATGGTTGCGGTGTGTGGCCCGGCCTCGGCCAAGATCGTCTGGTTGTCGCCGAGCGCGACGATGCGCTCGCCCTTCACCGACATGGCCTCGGCCGTCGGCCGCGCCGGGTGGAGCGTGACGATGTTCGCGTGATGCACGATGAGATCGGGCGAGTCGATTCTCACTGCTCTAGTGTACGAGACCGCACGAGGTTGGCTCCTGGAAGTTCGAATTTGCGAGCTAGACTAGGTCGGCGTGAACCCGCCCCGATCCAACTCGGTAGAGCTCGACGGCACCTTTTTTCGCAGGGAGGCGGCGCGCTTGCTTGCTTCGCTGGTGCGCGTCTTTGGTGCGGAGAATCTCGCGCTCGCCGAAGACGTCGTGCAAGACACGCTGGCGGGAGCGTTCGAGGAGTGGACCTTTCATGGCGTGCCCGAGCACTACTCGGCGCTGCTCATGACCTCGGCGAAGAATCGCGCCATCGACGTCTTCCGGCGCGAAAGGACCGCGCGGAAGTTCGCGCCCGAGCTTCGTCACCTCATCGAGAGTGAATGGACGCTGCGGCCCGCAGTCGAGGAGCTGTTCCTTCCGGCCGCGCTCAAGGACGATGAGCTGCGCATGATGTTTTCGTGCTGTCATCCCCAGTTGCACGAGGACGCGCAGGTCGCCCTCATGCTTCGCCTGGTGTGTGGCTTTGGCGTGGGCGAGATCGCGAGCATCTACCTTTCCAGCGAGGCCGCCATCGAGAAGCGCATCGCGCGCGGGAAGAAGGTCCTGGCGGCGTCGCGGCGCCTGTTTGAGCTGACTGCGGAGGACTTCGAGCCGCGACTGTCGGCGGTCCATCGCGCGCTCTACTTGCTGTTCAGCGAGGGCTATCACGGCGCGAGCGCCGAGTCCGCCATTCGTGCCGAGCTCTGCCGCGAGGCCATGCGGCTCGTCCGTTTGCTCGTGGAGCACGCTCCGGCGGCCAACTCCACCACCCACGCGCTGGCCGCGCTCATGGCTCTCGATGCCGCGCGGTTGCCCGGGCGCACCGACGAAATCGGCGAGCTGACCGCTCTTCTCGACCAGGACCGCGCGCGCTGGAATGCGGACCTCATCGCCGAAGGACTTCGGCTCCTCGAGCTCTCGGCCGCTGGCAACAGCGCGTCCGAGTACCACGTGGAGGCCGCCATCGCTGGCATGCACGCCTGCGCGAGTCGCGCCGAAGATACGCGCTGGAGCGAGATCGTCGCACTTTACGATGCTCTCATGAGGATTCGCCCTTCGCCCGTGGTGGCCCTCAACCGCGCCATGGCTTTGGCGCAAGCCTTGGGCCCCGAGGCCGGGCTGCAAGCGATCCGCGAGATCGTCGACGTCGATCGATTGAATGCCTATCCTTTCTACGAGGCCGCGCTCGGCGAGCTCGAGCTGCGCTGCGGGAGACGAGAGGTGGCACGAGCGCACTTGCTGCGGGCGCAAGGAATCGCGCGCAACCCGATGGAGCGACGATTCCTCGCACGGCGCATCGGCGAGACCGAAAAGTGACTACATCTTCAGCACCGGGCGCACCTCGACCAGGCCGCCGCTGTCGAGCAGCGGACACCCGGTCGCGAGCTTCACCGCTTGCTCGAAGTCCCTGGCCTCGATGACCGAGAAGCCGATCACGATGTCCTTGGTTTCGGCATAGGGGCCGTCGGTCAAGCTGCCTTTGCTGTCCTTCACCACGCCGCCATCCGTCCGGTTGAGCGGATGGCCGTAGACGGCGAGGTGACCTTTCTGTTCGAGATCCTTGAACCACACCAGCCACTTCTGCATGCGCGCCTGCATCTCCTGCGGCGCAGGCGTGGACGACTCACGGTACAAATAGACGAACTTGCTCATGTTACTTCGCCTCCTTCAGATAGGCTGCCAGCCATTCGAGAAAGTGCTCCCACCCGCCCGCGTGCTCGTAGGCCGGCTGGCTGTGGCCGAAGTCCTCTTGGCGCACGGTCAGCCGCGTGCCGCTCTCGATGGGCGCGAGCAGATAGGTCACCTTGGTCGCGCGCCGGCCGAGATTGGGATAGTCGAAGTCGTAGCGTCGAGTCTGCACCAGCTTGGTTGGCCGTTCCACCTCCAAGAACTCGCCGCCCGCGGGTAGGGCGGCGCCATCCTTGCGCACGATCAGGCTCCACGTGCCGCCGACCCGCACATCGGCCTTCCACGCCTCGATTTGGTAGTCCTCCGGCGAGCCCCACCAACGTTCAGTTTCGTCACTAAATAGCGCGCGGAACACACGCTCGGGTGGTGCTGCCAGGTTGACGGTTGCCAGTACGATATCGCCGTCTGTCACGGCGCATGCCTCGGGATGGTTGACTGGAACAGGAACTCTCATGGTCGTTCTCCTTGGGGTTGTGATTGGATGGTCGTCGCTCATCGACGTTGCTTAATCCCTAGACGCTCGACCGGCCACGGAGCGGACACTTTTCTTGAGGCAAGGTCGTTGCCACTTTGTCCAGCGCCGAGAGTCAGCCGCGTCAGCCGATCATCGTTCCCGGCGTGAAGAGCTCGCCCACGGCACTCTTGAACGCTAGATCGCCGGATCCAGCCAGTGTGTGAGCTGGCATCTTCGTTGCAGCGTGAGAGCGCCATCATGACTTCCACAACTTCTAAGTCGATCGGATTGGTGCGCTCTCCTTCGCCGCTCTTCTCGTAGCCGGTCGCGCCCACGCCCAGGTCGTGTCCGGTCTCGCCCCCTCGGACTTCACCATGTATTTTGAGTACAGGGATGCCAGTCAGAATCAGTGGGTGCAGATGAACGCGACCCAGCAGCAGTACTTCTTCAATCAGGCGCGCTGCCAGTGCGGCCAAGACCAAAATGCGGAATTCAGAGTAGCAATCCAGCCAGCAGCAGGCGTCGCTCAGAAGACCGCAAGCTTGCTTGTAACCAGCTTGGAGAATGGCGGCCAAGGCCTCGGGTACTTATTTGTTGGCAGCCAAGACCAGGATTGCCTCGCACCCTCTTCCGCCCTCAATGGTTACAGTCCCGCAAGCTACTGTACGAATCTCCTCGACCCAAACAACTACCTGGACAATCCTTCACCATGTCTGCCCTCGCGCAGATGAACGTTTGGGAAAGTGACCCTATTCCCGTCGCTCGTCTATTGGGTGCCTACAACGGATGCGGTCCCACACAATCCTGCGACTCGACGAGCGACTGCAATACGACGAATACTCAGGCGATATTCAATTCTGGGCGCAAACCCACTCCGGCTCCAGTCCTGACTTCGACCCAGGTCCACCGTCCGTTGTGAGCTTGGTGGGCAATGTTCCGTTGACGCCCACCGTTGCGTCCGTCGAAGATGGCAACGAAGCGTTGAATGTCACCTGGAGTTGGCCCGTCGGCGCGGTTGTCGCAACCGATACGTCTCTTCGCGGCGTCCAGCTTTTTTGCCAGCGCGGTGCCGACAACCAGGTCTGCAACGCCGGCACCTTTGGCGCGGCCTACATGGCGGCCTCGATGGTGTGCCCAACTACGGTGCCCCCGACAACCGTCGGTTCGTTGACCAGTCTCGATCCCAGCTACCTCTGTTCGGGGTTGATTGCACCAACTGCGACAAGCTACCGCATCGCCGGTCTGCAAAATGGAATTCCCTACGGAGTTGGCGTCGCGGCGGTGGACAAGCACGGCAACATCAGCGCCATTTCCAACATCGTTTATGCGACGCTGGGTACTGGCGCTGGCGGAGCTCAGGACGCTGGTGGCGCTGGCTCCAGTGTGGACGGGTCGGCCACCTCGGTAGGCGGCGAGGGCGTCGACGCTTCAGGCTCCGAGGGCAAGGCTGCGACCGATACTCAAGTGGATGGCGGTGCCGGCACTTTCGACGCGGGCACGAGCGTTGCGCCCGCCAACGGATGCTCTTGCGATATCCGCGGAAAGCGCGATCGAAGCGAGACCGCGGCAATTTTGTGGCTTGGCCTGGCGGCCTTGGCGTTTGTTGGACTTCGCGATGTTTACAGACCAGTAAAGCGGACAATCAAGGCGCGCTGAACGCGTTCAGGACAGCAGTAGCCGAGCCAGCGAAACAAGGATCGTTGTCAGTGAAGGCGACGAGCCACCAGCGGAGACCCACGATCCTGCGCGCGAGCGTCGCTATGCCCGACCCCGGGGACGTGTGGGCGCGCGTCCCCACCCGAGAGCAATGAGTGTTTTGGGCGCGAGCATGGCGGCGGTACGTCGTTCAAGAGTTGTAGCCGACTGCGCCTTGCGTGGTTCATCATGAGCAGTCTACACCGTGATTGTCGCTGATCCGCGTCCAGATGACTCGGATCGTTGTCGAGCGGAAGCTGCCGTGCCTCAGTCGCTTGGCCACCTGTCCCGCTACCCAAGCTTGCGCCGCTGCGCCGTCGGGCAATTCCCATCGCAGAAGTGAAACGCAGATGGAAGGTTTTCGCGGTCGGCAACATATTGGACAGTATGGGGCGCCAACTCCAACTCGCGCCAACTCCAACTCGAACGGGCTATTCTGGCAACCGACACCAGCGCTTTGTCGTCCGCCGCGTGCGACGTCCAGGCTTGGCGCCGCGTCGGCAGGGTCGAGTCCGGGCGTTGTTGCCTAGGTCCGCCCGTGATACTCTGAATCGCTTGCTGTGTCGCTAGTTACCCTGAGTCGCTTGTTACCCTGAAAGGAAGGACGGAATGAATTCTTTCTATCGCTTCGCGGGACCCGTGCTGCTGGCTGCGGCGTTCACGTCAGGATGTTATGGCTCGGGCGCGAGTACCACCAATGTCGTTCCGCCCAGCTTGGGCGGGACCACGACCGCCTCAAGCGGCGGGACGACGACTGGCGCTGGCGGGACCACGACGACCGTCGCGGGCGGCGGGACCACGGCGGGCGCCAGTGGCGGGACCACGACGAGCGAGAGCGGCGGGGCCACGAGCGGAGCGGGCGGGACTACGACCGCCTCAAGCGGTGGTACCACGACGGCCGCGGGTGGAACTACGACCGCATCAAGCGGTGGTACCACGACGGCCGCGGGTGGGGCGAAGACCGGCTCAGGCGGGAGCACTCCCGCCGCGGGCGGAACCACGACCGGCTCGAGCGGCGGGACCACTCCCGCCGCGGGCGGGACTAAGATCGGCTCGGGTGGAACTACGACGGGCAGCGGCGGCGCGGCGGCGGGCGGGACCACGGGGACGACGTCCGGATGGGGAACGCCGGTAACTGGCGGTCCCTCGGGCGCGGGTACTGCGGCCACCGTGACCGTGAACCCCAGCAGCACCGTCGGCACGATCGGAAACGATTTTGCCGGGTTCAGCTACGAAAAGTCGCACATCACGAATGGCTCGTTCACCAGCAACAACGCCGGCATGATTGCGCTCTACAAGCTTCTTGGCTCGCCCGTGATGCGCCTCGCAGCCAACGACGTCAATGTTTGCCATTGGGTTGGCACGGGGACGGCGCCTTCGCAGCCGACCGGGCAGCCGTTCTCGCACAGCATTGATACGGGCAACGTCGATCAACTCTGCGGCTTCCTAGCCGCGACAGGAACCAAGATTGTCTATGGTGTCAACTACGTTCTAGGCGATCCGGTTGCCTCTGCCGCCGAGGCGGCCTATGTCATGGGCAAGTGTCCGTCGAGCATCCATTCGTTCGAGATCGGCAACGAGCCCGATGGCAAGGGAAGCTGGTCCTCCCAACAAACGACGTATGAAACGTTCGCAGGCGACCTGCTCGCCGCGCCGGGCTCTCTGTTGGCCGGTGCGGGTTGTACCGGTGGAGGCGCAACATTCAATACTCAATTTGCCGCATCCGAGAAGGCAAAGTGGGGCAACAAGTATGTCCTTCTCACGCAGCACTACTACGTGGCCGGATCCGGCACGACGGGCGCGACGGCGGCCAACCTCCAGTCCGTCCACTCTGACTTCAGCACTCTCTGTTCGACGATGAATACGGTAGCCAAGAACAACAACCTGGCAAGTGGCTATCGGCTAGGGGAAATGAACACCTTCTCGGGTCACGGCCAGTCGGGCGTAAGCGATACTCTCGTCGCGGGCCTCTGGGCGATCGACATCATGTTCACGATTGCCAAGAATGGCGGCGCCGGAGTCAACTTCCACAACGGCGAGACCGGAATGGATGGAACCAAGCCCTTCTACTATTCGGCGATCAAAGAGACCAATGGCGTCGTGGTGGAGGTCGAGCCGGAATACTACGGAATGCTCCTTTTCACCCAAGCCGGCACGGGCTCGATGGTCGCCACGACGGTCACCACGAGCGCCCAGTTCTTTACGGCGTATGCCATCAAGGCAAACGGATTTACGAGCGTGGTGCTCGACAACAAGGACGCCTCGAACGGTGTCACCGCCACGGTGGATCTGGGAGCCGCG
>Ga0182027_10004317_pt1 | contig 22086 bp, 21 predicted proteins | sample 712E1DmetaG_FD_121300 | JGI IMG/M metagenome (GOLD analysis project Ga0182027, IMG submission 121300) | Permafrost microbial communities from Stordalen Mire, Sweden - 712E1D metaG (Illumina Assembly) | ecosystem: Environmental > Terrestrial > Soil > Wetlands > Permafrost | place: Sweden... | reverse complement strand
GGCGTCGGCAAGAGTCGCAGGATATGCGGGCTAAGCCCGGATGTCATTGACGCCGGTTCGGCAGATTTTTGCATCGAACAGACTGTGGCTCTGCGGCGGAGCGAGGTGTGAGACATCCGGGCTAGCGGCAGATGTTCCCGGAGGCAAGCATGCGAGGGCGCTATTTCACCGCAACTTGGCCTTTACCAACAACTATTGCCATGGCGTCTGCCGTTGACCGATCCCTTGATGAGGTAAACTTCTCCATGTAGATATAGACGACGGGGGTAATATAGAGCGTCAGGAGCTGCGAGACCACGAGGCCGCCGACCACGGCGAGGCCGAGGGGGCGGCGCGATTCGGCGCCCGCGCCGAGCCCCAGCGCGATGGGCACGGCACTGGCGAGCGCGGCAAACGTCGTCATCATGATCGGTCGGAAGCGCACGAGGCAGGCTTCGAAGATCGCCTTTTCGGCCGATGCCTCGCCCCGTGAGCGGGCGGCGAGCGCGAAATCGATCATCATGATTGCATTCTTTTTCACGATGCCGACGAGCAGGATGATGCCGACGTAGCCCATGATGTTGAGCTCCTGACGGAATGCCCACAGTGTAAACAGTGCGCCGAAGCTCGCCGCCGGCAGACCGGAGAGAATCGTGAGCGGGTGGATGAAATTCTCATAGAGAATGCCGAGCACGATGTAGATCACGACCACGGCCATGATGAGCAGAAGGCCGAGCCCCTGCGTCGATGAGGCAAACGCCTGGGCCGCGCCCACGAAGCTGTAGCTGATCGTCGGCGGCAGGTCGCGGCGTGCGATCGCGTCAATCGCGGAGGTCGCCTCGCTCAGCGCGGTGCCGGGACGGAGGTTGAACGAGATTGTCACCGCGGGCACCTGGCCGAGGTGGTTGACGGAAAGCGGCCCCACGTCGGAGCGCAGCACTGCGACCGTGTCGAGGGGCACCAGCTGTCCGGTTCGCGTCGGCAGGTGGATTTGCGAAAGCGCCGACTGATCGAGCTGGAACTGCGGAGCGACTTCCATGATCACGTAGTACTGGTTGGTCGGCGTGTAGATCGTCGAGACCTGGCGGGTGCCGAAGGCGCCATAAAGCGTGTCCTCAATCTGATCGGGCGTGATGCCGAGCGCGGCTGCACGGTCGCGCTGAATATCCACACGCACCTGCGGGCTGGTGATCTGGAGATCGGTGTTGACGTCCACGAGCTGCGGAAGCGCGCGGAATTTCGCCTCCACATCGCGTGCAACGCGGTAGAGCCCGGTGAGGTCCGAGCCGAACAGCGAGAATTGATACAACGCCTTTGTCTGCTGGCCTCCGATGCGGATTGGGGGCGGCTGTTGCGGGTAGACCAGCAGTCCGGGAATGCCCGAAAGCTGCTGGCGAAGCTGCTGAACGACGAGCGGCGCCGGGAGGCGCTGGTTGCGCGGCTTCAGACGTACGATCATGCGGCCGTTGTTCAGGGTGCCTCCTCCTCCGCCTGCGCCGACGGACGACATGAATGCGTCGACCGCCGGGTTCTTGGCGAGGATCGCCGCGGCAGCCTGCTGGTGGCGCACCATCTCGTCGAAGGAGACGTCCTGCGACGCCTCGGTGTAGACGGAGACCAGCCCCGTGTCATCCGTCGGAATGAATCCCTGCGGGAGAATTCGCGCCATGAGCACGGTCAGGATCACCATGAGTCCGGCCACGCCCAACGTTGGGCCCCGGTGATGCAGGCAATAGCGGAGCGTGCGTTCATAGGCGGACCGCATTGCGTTGAACGCACTCTCCGAAAGCTGGAACAGCCGTCCATGCAGCTCCTTGCCGTCCGAGGCCCGATGCGGATGCAGGAAGCGGCTGCACAGCATCGGAGTCAGCGTGAGCGACACCAGGCCCGACACGAGGATGGCAGCGGTGATGGTGACCGCGAACTCGTGCAACAGGCGGCCGAGGATGCCGCCCATGAACAGCACCGGGATGAACACGGCGACGAGCGAGAGCGTCATCGAGAGAATCGTGAAGCCGATTTCGCCCGACCCCTTGAGCGCCGCCGCGCGGACCGGCAGTCCCTCCTCGATATGGCGCACGATGTTCTCGAGCATCACGATCGCGTCGTCGACGACGAAGCCGACCGAAAGCGTGAGCGCAAGGAGCGAGAGGTTGTCGAGCGTGTAGCCGCAGAAAAACATCACGACGAACGTGCCGAGCAGCGCCATGGGGATGGCGACGCCGGGAATGACCGTCGCGGGCACGGTGCGCAAAAAGAGGAAGATGACCATCACGACCAGCGCGACGGCCAGGATCAGCGTGGAACGCACGTCGGAGACCGATTCGCGCACGGCGACGGACTGGTCGCGGAGGATGCCGAGCGAAACCGATTCAGGCAGCTGCCTTTGGAATTCCGGCAGGAGCGCGCGCACGCGGTCGACGACTTCCACGGTGTTGGTGCCGGGTTGCTTCTGGATGGCGAGCACGATGGCACGGGCGCCCTGGCCGTCGGTGTAGAACCAGCTTGCGACACGACGGTCCTGCACGCTGTCGATCACCTCGGCGAGTTCGCCCAGGCGCACCGGCGCGCCGTTGCGGTAGGCGACAACGATGTTGCTGAAATCCTTCGCGTTGGCCAGCTGGCCGGTCGCCACGACGGTCAGCGCCTGATGCGGCCCGTCGAGCTGGCCGGTCGGCAGGTTGACGTTGTGTGCGGCGAGCGCGTTCTGCACCTCGCTGATCGCGATGCCCCGGCTGGCCAGCAGATGCGGATCGAGGCGCGCGCGCAGCGCGTATTTCTGCGCCCCGTAAACCATCACCTGCGAGACGCCGTCAACCATCGAGATCCGCTGGGTGAGCATCGTCTCGGCGTATTCGTCCACCGCCGACAGGGGCAGGGTGGGTGAGCTCAGTGTGAGGAACAGCACGGGCTGGTCGGCCGGGTTGGTCTTGCGGAACGACGGCGGCGCCGGCATGTCGTTGGGCAGGCGGCGCTGCACGGCGGCGATCGCGGACTGGACGTCCTGCGCGGCGGCGTCGATGTTGCGGTCGAGCGTGAACTGGAGCGTGATCTGGGTTGAGCCGATCGTGCTCGTCGACGTCATCGAATCGATGCCCGCGATCGTGGAGAACTGTTGCTCGAGCGGCGTTGCGACGGCGGAGGCCATCGTCTCGGGCGTCGCGCCGGGCAGGCTGGCGCCGACCTGAATGGTCGGGAAATCGACGTTGGGCAGGTCGCTGACGGGCAGGAGGCGATAGGCCATCGCGCCAAACACGCAGAGCGCGGCGCTCAGCAGCGTGGTCATCACCGGCCGGCGGATGCAGAGTTCGGGCAGATTCATGGGCGGCCGGATCAGGAGTTCCGCTTCGCGGGCGCCGCGGCGACGCCATCACTCGGCACGGCAAGCACCTTCGGCTCGACGACTGCACCGGGGACCAGCCGGAGCTGCCCGTCGGTCACGACCGTCTCCCCGGCCTTCACGCCCGAGTGAATCACGGTCAGACCATTTGCCGAGCGACCCATCTGGACATCGCGCAAGTCGACCGTGCGGTCTGGTTTTACAACAAAAACCTGGCTGCCGCTCTGTCCGGTCTGCACGGCGGCGGCCGGCACAACCACGGCGTTGGTCTCCTCGCCCAGGCGTGTGACAACGTCGACGAACTGGCCGGGCCACAGCGCGTGGTCGGCATTTGCGAAGACCGCCTTGAGCAGGATGGTGCCCGTTGTGGCATCGACGCTGTTGTCAATGAAATCGAGCCGGCCTTCGACCGGTTTGCCCACGCCGTCGTGGGGACTCGCCGTAACGGTCACTGCACCTGCAGCCATGGCGGCGTGCAGACTTGCCAGAGAGGCCTCCGGCACCGAATACGCAACCGCGATGGGAGCGAGCTGGTTGATTGTGAGCAGGGAGGAACCGCTGTCATTTGCCTTCACGAGCGCGCCCTCGTGCAGGTTGAGCTGGCCGGTGCGGCCTGAGATGGGCGCGCGGATCTCCGTGTAGCCAAGCTGGAGTTCGGCGTTCGCGACCGTGGCCTCGCGGACGTGCACCAGCGCATCGGCGCTCTCGGCAGCGGAAAGGAGCTGGGTGAGCTGCTCTTTCGAAACCGCCTGCTGTTGATCGAGTCGTTGGTAACGCTCCGCCTCCGCCTGGGCGAGACCGGCCTGGGCGCGGGCATTGGCGAGGTCGGCTCGCGCACTCAGGAGATTGTTCTCGTAGGGCCGGCGGTCGATGGTGATGAGGAGGTCACCCGCCGCCACGTCCGCACCCTCCTTGAAATGGACCTGCGCCAGGACTCCATCGACCTGCGACTTGATGGTTACCGTGCGCAGCGACTGCACGGCGCCGATCGCGTCCTGGGTGATGGGCATCGTCTGGGTGATCGCGCGCCCGATCTGTACCGGTATGGTCCCCGCGCCGCGTCCGGCAACGGCCTGGCTGCGGTTGCAGCCGGCGGAGAGAACCGCGATGACCGCGATGGCGAGAACCGCGGCGCGAATGGCACGCGCCCTGTCAGCCGGCGGCCTGGAATTCCTGATGATTTGCATGGTGGGGAGATTGGTTTGCCGCCCTGGCGCGGCAGGCAAGGAGGTTGCGTCTGACGATCAACAGGTCGTCAATCAACAGCTCGCGGCGCTCCAGGGGAATGCCGGCGAAATATTCATCGCGCAGCTGCTCCGCCAGCCGCTTGAGCGTGGACAGCGTGCGCCGACCTTTCGTCCGCAACCGCAGCCGGTAGGCGCGTCCGTCGCGGGGGTCGTCATCGCGGTCCAGCCAGCCCGCCGCCGCCAGCCGCCCGACATGGCGGCCGACCGTGGCCGGTTCCAGGCGCAGCGCTTCCGCCAGTTCGCGCTGGAGGCATCCTTCCTGCAGCGACACGTGCAGCAGGATGAGCCACTGCGCCCGCGTCAGACCAACGCCCTTGTCGCGGACCCGCCGGTCGAATTCGCGCCGCAGCAGATGGCTCAACTCGTTGAGCAGGAAACCCAGGCGGCGTTCGGCATCGGCGGAGGCGGACATGAAAGGGGAGAAAACTAAGCTTGCTTATCAGTTTGGCAAGAGACGTTTTGCCGGCCGCTGCGGTTTCACCTGGGCGGATTCAATCTCGGCTGCCACAACACGTATTCCTTTGTCGTTTGGGCGCGTTTCCAGCCGGTGCGATTCGACGTCCCGATCGGAACATCGAATCGCACTGCCGGCGCTACCGGGCGTATCGAGCGTTGCCAGCTCGCCGAAAACGGCGCACTCTGGCGCCCGCAATCCCGATTGCCTCATCATGAAGACACGTCGTTTCAGCGCTGTTCCGGTTGTGGCATGGTTCTTTTCCGCCATCGTTCTGGCGACGGTGCTTCGCGGAGACGATACCGATCTGGCGCGGCTTCGCGCGAAGGCCGAGAAGGGAAATGTCATCGCGCAATACAATCTGGGGCTTGCATACGCCGAGGGGAAGACGGTGCCAAAGGATCCCGTCGAGGCCTACGTCTGGTTGCGCCTCGCTGCGGACAACGGCGGCACGGGCACTGCGCTCGGTGCGCTGGTCCATGACATGTCGGGCGATCAGCTCGATGCCGCGAGACAGCGGCTGGAAGAGCGGAGGCGCGCACTTGCAGCTGTCGTTTCCGGCGCCCGCACTGCGCCTGCGGCCGGGTCCGCCGCGGCCGCGCCGCCCGCACCGACCGAGGACCGGTTTGTGGCGATGCATGAGGAACTCGCGGTTCTTCGCGTCGACAAGGCCCGGTTGAGCCAGCAGCTCGCTGCAATGCAGAGCGGGGCGAACAATTCGAACGTCACCGATGCGCAGGCGGTTCAAACGAAGGACGTCGGTCTCGCCGCCCAGCTCGAGGCTGCTCGCAAGGACCTCGCATCGGCCCTGAAAGCCAACGAAGAACTCACGGCGCGGGGAAAGGCGCTGGTCGACGAACAGGACGCGCTCAAGCGCCAGCTTGCCGGCGACGCTGCAACGGCGAAGCGGCTTGCGGAGGTCGAGGGCCAGCTCGAGGAAGCGCGCAAGGGACTGCTGGCCGCCAAGGACGGCGGGGCGGAGATTGAACGTCTGAAACAGGATCTGGCGCTGTTCCGGGCGCGCAATGCGGCGCTTGCCGAGGCGAACCAGAATCTCGAGCGCGATAGTCGCAGAGACGCCGACGCCCAGCACCAGGGCGCGGACGCCCAGGCGATGCTTGAAGAGTTGAGGCGGACAAATGCCGGTCTGCAGACCCAGGTGACCGCGCTGACGGCCCGTCTGGCACAGCCGGCGCCGGCAACTCAGGGCGGCGGCACTTCCAACGAGGATCTGGCCCGCCTGAAGGATGAACTCAAGCGCGCCAACGCGACGGTGGAGATGACGGTTCGCAGTTTCGCGCTTCTCCGCGAGGAGAACGAGCGCCTTAAGGCCAAGCTCGCGCAGACGGCGGACTCCGCCCCGGCTGCACCCACCGCCCAGCCCAAGGCGCCGTAGCGACCAACGAGCCCGCACCATTCTCGATGCTGCTCATGACCATCCGCAGGCCCGAGAAAGCACCCCGCAATTGACCCATTTCGCGCTGGTTTGGGCGCCGGGATCTGGGACAATCGATCGCTTATGTCGCTGGATCCTGCGATTCGTGAACCTCCGTGGAAAGCCGGCATGCGCGGCGCCCGTGCAAACCTCGGTCCTGGGATTGTGCTGCAGATCGTGGCGCTGATCGTGGCGCTCGCCTACTACCACCATGCGCCGACGCGTGCGGCGTTCGAGCAGGTGATGGTGTTCCGTGCGAAGACGGGATTCGTCTTCGGCATCGTTTCGACGGGCCTCTTCGGGGGCCTGCTGCCGTTTCTCTATTTGCGGGCCGATCCCGCGTCTCGGTCCGGACACGGCTGGAGGCAGGGGCTGCTCCTGACGACGTTTTGGGCGTACAAGGGGCTTGAAATCGAGATCTGGTACCGCGTCCTCGCCCGGGTGGTTGGCGAGGGGCACGGCGCCACGACCATCGTGACGAAGGCGTTCCTGGACCAGTTCGTCTATTGTCCGCTGTTCGCGGTGCCGCTGACGGCCCTGGTGTACAAATGGAACGCGGTGGATTTCAGTGTTCGGGCGTTGTGGGATGATTTTCGGTCCCCCGGCTGGTACAACCGAAGTGTGCTGCCGACCCTGCTGGCCAACCTCGGCGTCTGGCTGCCCGCCGTGGCGATCATCTACGCGTTGCCCACACCGCTCCAGCTTCCCATGCAAAACCTCGTGCTCGTGTTTTTCACGCTGCTCCTCGCGCATCTCAACGCCCGGCGGCGGTGATCGGCGGTATCGAGCGGTGCCCTGATTTGCAAACCGTGCACGAGGGCTGAATCGCCCCGGCCGCCTTGATCCGGCGCGCGCGAGAGAGCCGGACGCGATCCGGTGTCCCGATCGGGACACAGAATCGCACGGCAGAATGGCGAAGTCCCGGAGTGCCCCGTATGTATCAATCCGGCAGATACGAACAGATGTACTCGCAAAGACCGTCTGCGACCAGGATCGCGAAACCGCTCCTGCCCGGCACGTCGAAGGTCTGTCCGGCGGAAAAGGCGAGCACATCGGTCTGGCCGTCGAGCGTCACGTGGCAGGCGCCGGCGACGATCTCCATCCGTTCGGGAGCGCCGGTGCCGAAATGAAACGAGCCCGGATAAATCAGCCCGAGCGTCTTCTTCGTGCCGTCGGGAAACAGGACGGAATGACTGACGACATTGCCGTCGAAATAGACGTTCGCCTTGGTCACGACGGCCACGCCGGAGAACTGTGCGGGGATGTTGGACATGGTGAAGCGGCAGGCAATCTAGGGCCGAACGTCGGAGAGGCAAGCAGGAGATGGGGAGAGGCAATGATCCGTTGTTTGGGGCGCGGCTCGGATTTTGCCTTGTGGGGGCCGGGGCGGCCGCCCATATTGCGCGGTTTCCATGAGTACCACGTCTCCCAACCAGCCCGCCGCAAAGCCGAACCATCCAGGCGATTCAGCAGGGAAAACCGATGTCCAGCCTCCCTTCGAGGAGCAATTGCGCGACATCTGGGAGAAGAAGGAGAACCGCACCGCCGTCTTTGCCGGGTGCGCGATTGTCGTGGCGCTGATCGCCGGATGGTATGGCTACAAGGCGCTTGCGCAGGAGCGGGAGACGCAGATCGGGGCAGCTTACTCGGCAGCCGTCGTCCCCGCGCGGCTGCGGGCGTTTGCGAAGGAAAACGCCGGATATCCGCTGGCGGTTGCGGCCGACATCACGCTTGCGGATGACGCCTTCAAAGCCGGCAATTATGCCGAGGCAATCGAGAATTACGACAAGACGATCGCGGCGATGCCCGGATCGCTGTATGCCTCCCGGGCGCTCCTTGGAAAAGCAGTGGCTCAAATCTGGTCCGGCAAGAGCACCGAAGGCGCGGCGACGCTCCGGCAGCTCGCAGGGGATCCGGCGCAATTCAAGGCGCTGCGCAGCGAAGCTGCTTTTCATCTGGCGACACTGGCCTTTGACGCCGGGAATTTTGATGAGGTCGGCAAGTTCACCGATCTGGTCATGCAGGTCGATCCCTCAAGCCTGTGGGCGCAGCGATCGCTCATGTTGCGAGCCCGCGTGCCGATGAGCGCCGTAGCGCAGGGTCCCGTTTCCCAGAAGCCGGGCGGATCCGCACCCGCGGGCTCGGCGAAGCTTCCGGGTTCGTGACGGAATGGCCCGCCTTTGTCTCGGCCGGGCTTTCATGTTTGCTGAGCCAGGGGCACCACGGGACGGCGGGTCCCATCGGAAATGATCGAATGTGCGCCTAACGAAGAATCCAGGGTGGTCCGATCGGTCGTCCTGGCGGCGGTGTGCGCCCTGGTCGTGGCCCTGTTCGCCTGGATGGCCGCCGCGAGCGTGACCGAGCTGACGGGCTGGTCGGCGGCTGACAACCACTACAATTTGCTGGTCCGCGGATTTCAGCATGGCCAGCTGAGCCTTGCCAAAGCAGCGCCGGCGCAACTCGCAAAACTGCCCGATCCGTACGATCCGGTCGCGAACGAACGGTACCGGCTTGGCTTCGGGCTGCACGACATGAGCTATTACCAGGGGAAGTTGTACCTCTACTTTGGGGTCACCCCGGCGCTCTTGCTCTTCTGGCCGTGGGCGGCGCTCACCGGCCACTACCTCTTCCACCATCATGCGGTGGCGGTCTTTTGTGCGGCGGGCTTTCTGGCCACTGCGGCTGTGCTCCGCGGACTCTGGCTTCGCTATTTTCCGGAGGTCGGCGTCGCGATCGTGGCGGCCTGCCTGCTTGCTCTGGGTCTGGCGGCCGGAGTGCCGGTCCTGCTTCAGCGCGCGGAGTTCTGGGAAGTGGCGGTGAGCTGCGGCTATGCCCTGGGAATGCTCGCGCTCGGCGCGGTCTGGCGCGCGCTGATTGATCCCGGGCGGAGAGCTTGTTGGCTGGCGGCGGGGAGTCTGGCGCTGGGCCTGGCGGTCGGGGCGCGTCCATTTCTGGTTCTCGGCGCGCCGATTCTGCTGGTGCCGGTCGCCGTGGGGTGGACCGAGCCGGCCGGAACGGACCGGCGGGTGCCGTGGAGACTGCTCGCGGCGGCAGTCGTGCCCATGATGCTGTGCGGCGTCGGGCTCATGCTCTACAACCAACTGCGTTTCGACAGCCCGTTCGAGTTTGGCCAGCGCTACCAGCTGGCTGGCGACCGCCAGGACAACATCCGCCATTTCAGTCCCGATTTTCTCTGGTTCAACTTTTGCGTCTACTTTCTGGAGCCGGTCCGCTGGACACGGGCATTCCCGTTCGTTCGGGAGATCGCGACGCCCGCGCTGCCGGCCGGTCACGCAGATGTCGAGGATCCCTATGGCATCCTGACGAACGTTCCAATCGTCTGGTTTGCACTTGCGGCGCCGCTCGCGTTGTGGAATCGCACTGGGGAGGCGCGCTCCATCCTGCGTGGATTCCTTCTTGCGGTCGCCTTCCTGTTTGGATCGTCCGCGGTCGTCCTGAGCTTGTTCTACGGCAACTGCAGTCGCTATGAGAGCGAGTTTCTCCCGATGCTCGTCCTTCTTGCGGCAGTCGGAATTCTTGCGGTGGAGCGCCTGCTTGCACGACGGGCGCGCTGGGGGTTCGCGGCGAGGGTGGTCTGGATTGTCCTGCTCATCTTTTCCATCGGATTCAATCTCCTGGAGGGCTTCGACCATTATGCGGTTCAGCGCTGCCGGCTGGGCAACCAACTGGATCTTGCGGAGCGGTTTCCCGAGGCGATCAGGCAGTACGAGGCGGCGCTGCGGGTCAAACGGGACTTTGTCGAGGCGCACAGCAGCTACGGCAACGTTCTTCGCCAGGTGGGTCGGTTCCCCGAGGCGATTGAGGAATGCCGGGCCGCACTACGGCTCGATCCGGACTATGCGAGGGCGCACAACAACCTGGCGAACGCATTGCTCGACACGGGACGCCTGGACGAGGCGGTCGAACACTATCAGGAGGCGATCCGGCTGATGCCCAAGGACCCGAAGGTGCACTACAATCTTGGCAATGCGTGGCTGAAGGCCGGCCGGAATCCGGACGCGATCCGGGAGTATGAGACGGCGCTGCAGATCAATCCGATTGACGAGGAGGCGCACTACAATCTCGGCAATACGCTATTTGGAGCGGGCCAGGTCGCTGCGGCAATCGTGCAGTATCAAGCGGCGGTCCGGGACAAGCCGGACTACGTGGAGGCGCGCAACAATCTCGGCAATGCGCTCCTTCAGTTGGAACGCACGAAAGAAGCGATTGCCGAGCTGGAGGAGGCAGTCCGCATCAAGCCGGATTATGCGGAGGGCCGCAACAGTCTCGGCGCGGCGCTCTACCACGCCGGACGCACGCAGGAGGCGATCGCGGAGTTTGCCGCGGCTTTGCGGATCAAGCCGGATTTCGTCGAGGCGCGGCGGAATCTCGAACAGATGCTGCGCGGGCTGCCCGTTGGCAATTAGCGCTCGCGGCCAGTGGCTACTCTTCGACAGTCGAACCTGCGATTCCCGGCTCTTTTGTGCGGGTGACGTTGATACGCGCGGGCTGGTCGGCATTCTTGATCACAAGATCGTGCCGGTGCCGGCGATGGCGACGTCATGGAGGCTTTTCCCGGTGATGAGCGGTTCGGGAGTTCGGACCCTGCTCCTGACTTCCTCCTGCGAATGCAGGGTGGACGGATCGGGAATTCCGGCGGCCTCAAACGTATCCGGAGCCTGAACAACCGATCCCTTTTCGAGGTGCAGGTCGAGCTTGGAGCAAAGGACAAAGGGGAGGGCGTGGAAGATGCCTTTGGGGACGACCAGCTTCCCTCCGCCCGCCTTCTTGACAGCTGCGATCGCCCTTGCGGGCGCGAGGCCGCTGGCGCGGAGTGTTCGTTCCGCTGGCCGCAGGTGTCACGCTGCTGGGATTGCTCGGCGCAGGCGGGCTGCATCCCGATGTCGTGGCCCACGCCACGGGCTTCGCCTCCGGCCTCGCGCTGGGAGCCGGGACCCGCGCGCCGGGCGGCGAGCCGTGAATTTGAATCCGCCGCGATGCGTCGTGCGATCGATCGATTTTGAATTTGGCTTGTTTCGTCGGGACGGGTATGAACCGATTACATTTCGCGAGGTGCTCATCCCCCAAAGCTTCACACGTCACTCCGCGGCACAGCCAACGTCCGTTCCATGCCCACTGTTTCAAACCAGGAGTCGAGGACATCCGGGCTTCGTGCGCCCCCGATGGAACGATTTCATCCATTTCCAGGTCTCGTGAATTCTCTGCAGCAGCCGTTGAAGACGACGGGCGGGGGTTTGATCATCTTCTATTCGGCCGTTGTCTACATCTTTAATCTTCGAAGGAGGGCGGTCCGGGAGGTGCTGGCCAAGCAGATCTACTTCACAGGCGTGCAGCCGCTGGCTGTGGTCCTGGCGATCTCATTCCTGGTCGGATACCTGTTCGTCTTCCTGCTGGAGAAGGTCCACCTGATGGCGGGCGACGCAACCACGCGGCTCGTGATCCAGACGGTTGTCATGGAGCTCAGCCCGTTGATTTGCGGCATGATGGTGCTGTCGCGTTCCGGCGCGGCCATCACCTCGGAAATCGCGGGAATGAAGCAGCGCGGCGAAATCCGCTCCTTGTACCTGATGGGAATCGACCCGGAGAGCTACCTGATTGCGCCGCGGGTCTTTGGAGTGGCCATCGGGACGATGCTGCTGAGCTTCTTTTTTTTCATCGGCTGTTCGATCGGCGGGCTGACGCTCTCGGCCCTGCTTAGCAAGACGTCGTTCGAACGGTTCTTCGACCTGATGGCGGGCGGAATGAACTTTTTCGACATCCTGTATCCGTCGCTGAAGGGCGCTGTCACGGGGCTGGGAATCGCGGCGATCGCGTGCTACCACGGGCTGCGCGTGCCCGCCTCGGCTACGGAGACGCCCAAGGCGGTCATCGCGACGATCACCCATGGAACCTTTTTTGTGATCATCGCCAACACGCTCATGATGGTCCTCAACTGACTTATGATCGAGTTTCACGAGTTCGCGGGCGCCGGTTTCCATCTGGGCGACGCTGTCATTCAGGCGGGAGTGGAGGGTCTCATACTCGTGGAGACCGCCGAACAGTCGGTGGAAGTCATGCATTGCCTGGCCGGATTGCGCGCGCCTGGGCACGGGGGCATCCGCCTCTTCGGGCGGGATCTGACCAAGCTGGGACGCGATGACCGGCTGAAGGCGTTGGACAAGGTCGGATTTGTTCCACAGGACGGCGGACTGCTGACAGCGCTCCCGGTCTGGAACAACATCCTGCTGCCCCGCCAGTACCGGCTCAGCCGTCACGAGGACCGCATCGCCGGCGAATTTCAGGCGGCCGTGAACTTCTGTCAGGAGGCATGCGGTCCGGACGACGCGTGGATGCGCCTCCTGCCCGACTACGTCAGCCCCTATCAGCGGCGCCTTGCTGCGTTCATGCGGATGATGCTTTGCAAGCCCGATGTGTGCATCTACGAGAATCTCACCGGGAATCTTCCTGCGCGGCAGAAGGAGTCCCTGCTGGCGCTGACACGCCGCTTTCACGAGCAACAGGCGGGACGCATCAGCCTCTACCTTGAGTTTGATCCCGGGCTTCTGGCCAACCGCTGGCCGGGATTGCTCCTGCGCGCAACGCCAACGGCCCACACCCCCTCCAACGCAAACGAACATGCCGACCCCAATAGCATCCGAATTTCCATTGCTCCGTTTTGAGAAGAAGATCTGGCCGGCCTTTTCCGCCGCCCTGCTGATCCTGCTCGTGCTCATTGCCGCCGTCGCCTGGCGGCAGGATTTCTTCACGCCGAAGGCCAGGTTCGTTTGTTATACGAACACGTCCGACGGGTTGCAGGACAACATGCCGGTGAAAATCAGCGGATTTCGCATCGGCAAGGTGACCAAGGTCGAGCTCGAGGGGATCGGGCGCGTGCGCCTCGACCTCGAGGTCTTCACCCGATACGTTCACCTGCTTCACAAGGACTCGGTTGCGATGCTGGGATCCGAAGGCCTGATCGGCGAGGGCGTGATTGTCATCCTGACGAGCCCCAATCCCGGCCCGGTGGCGGCGGCGGGTGACGAGTTCGCGTTCCGGCGCGTCGAAAGCGTCGTCGAGATGGCCCAGTCGTTGATCCAGCGCATGGATTCGGTGACGGACGAGGTGCATACGATGCTCACACTGTTCAATTCGCCCGATGGGCTGATCCGCACGCTGACTTCGTCCACGAAACAGATGGGCGAGATGATCCCGCGCATCCTGTCCGACGTCCAGACCACCATTCAGGGATTGCAGAAGAACCTCCAGGACACCACCGGCGTCACCAACCAGCTGCTGGCCTATCTCAACGACCCCCAGGGCGACATGAAGATCTCGGTGCGCAATTTCAAGGAGACCCTGGCCGACGTCCATGTGGAGGTCCCGAAGCTGCTGGAAAAGCTCGACGGCAGCATGCGCAACATCGAGCAGTCGACCGCGCTCCTGCGCGACACCCTGAAGCAGGCGGCGCCGGATCTCGTCGACACCGTGCGCCGGGCGCAGGACGACACGAAAGACGTTCACGACATTCTCGATTCCGCCAAAAAGGTCTGGCCGATCAGCGGCCATCTGCCGGAGGAGGCGCCGCTCGTGCTGGTGCCTCCGTCATTGCCGTCCGCATCCGCAGCCCCCGCGGCGAGATCCATACCATGAATACGACGCGTTTTCTGATTGTGCTGGGTCTGGGCTGCAGCCTGCTGGCCGGCGGGTTTGCCGGAACCAAGAACACCGGGCCGGCCCTGCGCTCGGAGCAGGCCGAGCTCGCCCGCACCATCGAGGTGAAGGCCGCGGATGAATGCTGGGCCGGAAACACAGTCCGGGCGATGGAGCTGTACCGCGGGGTTTTGAGACAGTGGCATGCGCTGGATGACATTCATGGCATCGTCCGCTGCCGCACCGCGATTCTCAGCCTGTTGCGCGACACCGGAAGCCGTGCGGACCAGGAGGATTGGCTGCGGCAGACCCGTGAAATCTGGGCGGCCTATCAGGCGACCTCCGGGGCGACGGGAGCGGCGGCGCAGGAGGATCAGTGGCGTTCCCAGGTGTTGCTCAGTCATTCGATCCTCGTGTCTGCGCTTGAATCCCAGCCCGCGGACCTGGCATCGGCGGGAAGCGCGTTGCAGGAGGTGCGCGGCGCGGTCGCGCGGCTGCCTGCGGACGAGCAGCGCCGGTGGCAGATCGCCCTGAGAAATCTGGAGGCGCGGATTCGTATCGCGCAGGGCGACGCGACTTCAGCCGGGCGATTGCTTGGGGCGCCGCTGCCGGCGTACGCGGAGCTGGGCGGGGACCGGGAGGCGGTCCGCGAGGCGGCCCAGTGCTGGTTGCTTGCGGCGCGGCTGGTCAGCGCGCCGGACCGCTGGCGGGACGCAATTCAGCGCTACCAGGCGGCACTGGACGGTTTTCGATCCGTGGGCCAGGTGCGTTGGATTCAGGCGTGCCTCGAAGAAATGGCGGACGTGTGCCGCCGCGGGGGACAGCCGGCGCTTGCACAGCAGTTCCAGCTCAGACTTGAAGCGCAGCGCCGAGGCCTCGAACCTGCCGGGGACGTCGCGGCGAAGTAGTGTGTCGCCCGTTTCCGTCTGACCGGTGTGTCGCCGATTCGAGTTTTCAACGACGGGTATTGACTTTTCGGTGACAAAACGATTTTGGAGAAGCGCGGTGCGCGGAATTCGACGCTATTGCCACTCGATTGCGAACGCAGCGCCCCCAGCAAAGAAAATGCGGCCGACACGATAAAACTGTTTGAGCAACGGCCCAATTTCCCGATAATCCGCGACTGGAGATGATTACCCCTCGAGAAGAAGAGCACTCCATCGAAGAACCCGACTCAGCGTTGACGACGTTCGTCCACGAAAGTCGAGCTCCCTTTCCCGTGCACCGGAAGTCATTGCGGGAGATGGTCCGGCGCGCCAATGTCAACGCCCCGATGCTCGAGCAGGAACTCAAGGAGATTCAGCGGCGTTTGGGCACGCCTGCGGAACGGCCGGGCGACCTGGATCGCGCAAGTGCGATCGGGCATCAGCTGACCAACCTGATGTGCCTGTCCGTGTTGATGCAGGGAATCACGGAGATGGGTTGATTTGGTGGGCCCTGCGGGATTTGAACCCGCAACCAAAGGATTATGAGTCCTCTGCTCTGACCGTTGAGCTAAAGGCCCGAAGCTGAAAAGAGACGATTGTTTCCGCACCGCGGTTCCGGCACGTGCCGCCCGTGGCCGCGAGCGCCAGCGAGTGGATCCAGCCCCTGTTGCGGAACTTCGGCGGATCCGAGGCTGATCGATGCGCCGTAATCCCTCAATCCCAAAACCGATCGGCCGGCGATCTCTGGCCTATTCTCACGTGAAGATCACCGCGAAGGCCCGTGTTCGGCAATTTCCGGGCAAGTCCGTAACCCTACGGAACAATCATCCCCCTCTTCGGATCGAGGACGATGACGTTGACCCATGGCGTGCCGCGAAGTGGGAGAAATGCTTTGCCGTCGGATGAAAGCAGTTGGAATCCGCCAACGCTGGCGGTCGCGGCAATCCAGACGTCGTTATGGTCATGCTGAATTGGGAGACCGTGGGCCCGAGAATGCGAATAGAGTTGCGCCCAACGGTTGTGGATGGACGGACGAGAGATTGGGATGACGAGGCATTGGTTGATCGTTCGCTTCAGCAATTGCCTCCGCTTTTCGCCCCATTTCGTCGACTCGGCAAACGCCCACAATTCGGCGACGGTCACTTCGCAGATCGCGGGTCGGAAAGGGGATTGCCGGAGTTGAAACTGTGTGTCCACGGCCGCCGAGAACGGGCTCGCTTGCCGGGTGGCGTGAAGAACGACGTTGGTGTCGAGCAAATACGGCGCGGCCGTGCTCATGTGCTCAACTCATTTCTTCAACTGCCATCGCAAAATCCTCGTCTGATTCCTCTCCCGGAATGCTGCCGAGGATCTGCGGGTACGCCGATTTCTCGCCCACCCGCAATCGGGCCTGGTTCACGTTGTCGCGTTCGGCCACAGCGTGCGGGAGTTGTCGGAAGAACTCATCCTGCTTCGATGCTGGAGCCACCGCATCGGCATCAATGCGCAGCAACGAGCCGGACGGACGGAAGACGCCCTCACCCTCGACCGTTACGTCGCGACTGAAGAACTCTTTCAACTTCTCAACCGGCTCAGTGCCGAACCAAAGAGCGGTGACGACTGCTCCGCGTTGCAGGTGGATCTTCAAAATCCCTTGGCTTGCGCCCATAAGATCCAGCCGGCCGGTAACCCGTATGCGGCGGACCGGCGGCGTGACGGCCACCAACTCGGCCGCCGACTTAACAATGCCATCATCGATCTGAGTGGACCCGGGGAGGTCCACGTCGATGAGTTGGAGGCGCCCAATGCCTTTGTTAAGGACGCGGCTGTAGGACCCAATCCGCTGGAGGAGTCCGGTGTCGAACCGGCTGCTGTCGAGCCTGTGCGCGCTAACATCTCCAATTGCGGCGCCGAGCAACTCAAAGGCGGTCTGCCCAGGCTTCGGGCCGTCATCCCAGAGCTTGGTCTGACGGAATATATGGTCAGCCACCTCCCCAAACAGTGGAACTTCAAAGCGCAGCAGCGTTCCGCCTTCGGCCGAGGCTGAGTGGCTGACAAAACGCACATCGGCCGCGGCGCCAATAAATTCCGGAGCGCGACCACGGGAACGACTGGCATGCAGAAAACCCATGCGGACCGAGTCGACGAGCGTGACCCGGAGGTGTCCGAGAACGGGCGCGATCAGCTCCGGCCGGGGCTTTGCGCCAAGACCGTCACCATCGGCGAGAAGAATAGTGCGTTCGACGCGCTTCATGGTGGGCCTCCTTTCCGTTCTCTTCCACAATGCACGGACAACGGTCCGTGGCAATTGCGCAAATTCACCTTTCGCCGCGAAAACGGCGCCAGTGACGTTGCAGCGCGCCGAGGTCGGGGTGGTGAGAAGGCTCGGCAGGAAGATTCAATTTCGTACCAGGCAACCCGGAATAGCATTCCTCGCTTCGTGCAAGGCTCGCAACGCGGATGATAAGGGTCTCGGGCTCTATCCCGATCAAGTGCTCGTCGAATAGGGCATGCACATCCTTACGAAGCAGAAGACCATTGCGGACATTGTCCGACGCAGGGGCTTTGTATGGGTCGACATGTGCGCCTTCGAGTGCATCGGAAACACCGCAGTCTGTAATGCAGCAGCGATCCCTATACGCCGATTTTAAGTCCCGCCGAAAGGCCTTCTGGCCAGGGCGTTCACGGACCATGTGAGCCTTCTTCTTCGCTGCCCCGCTGGGCGGAGTGTAAGGTAACGCGGGCGGAACCTCGAATTGCGGAGTCTCGATCTCGCAGTCCTCAAACTCATCGGCCCCTTTCGGTTTCCATTGGGCATTGCTAATCGCGGTGCGATCAGTATCTGCGAACTGCAAGCGCGCGACCCCGAGCTGCATTTTCTGGCTTTTGTTGAAGGCGTCATAGGGCTCGTAATCGAGTTTCGCCACCAAGCCGCGGATAGTGACATTGCATTTTGCTTCGTATTCCCTACCGTTACGGCTGCGCACCTTGTGGGTTTCGTCGATTTTCGACCCGGTGGTAGCGAACCACTCAAGCGGTAAGACATCGATGTAGTTGCGGGCCTCCCGGTCTTTCCAGCGCAACAATATGGCGCTCTTTTTGGGGCGGTGGGTCTGCGGAGCCAACTTCCCGCGCTTCGCCCTAACCAAAGAGCCGGCTCCATCTTCGTCCGAGCTAGCCCGTTTCTGCGGATTCGCGATGCGCGGCTGCTCGGCAATCATCTGAAGAATCGCCGGCACGTACGAATGATTGAAATCCTTCGCGTCGTCCGGGGTTGTCGTTGAGCCGGTCAGATTGAAGTGATTGATGTAGCGTTTCAGCGCGGCGCGCGGAATCAGCCGCGGTATTCCGCTGCTCGCTGGCGTGATCTCGACTCCCTGCTCCGTGCATCTTGCCGAGAACCTGCGTTTGCGCCATGGAGTGAACAGCACTTCGCCCTCATGGGCTCTTTCTGCTGCGAGGAATTGAGAATACGTGATCTTCATGAGCTGTGGTCGGCGACCGTGGCGTCGAGGGAGCTTTTGGCGGTGAGCTGGTCGAACCAGCACATCAGCTTCCCACCTTTTGCCGCGATCCGGTTCTGCTTGGCCAGCGGCGGAAGGGTAATGAACCTCGTGCAGATATCCCGCTCGCTAAGGCCTTTTTTCGCAGGCATCATTGGCACAGGGGACGAAAGCAGGACTCTGGACAAGGGTCTTCAACACGACAGGTTTTCCAGGATCATTTCTTGACGCCCCTGTAGGGCACATAGAATGAGCCGGAGGCCAAGCCTCCAAGCCAGTGAAAGAAGACGCCGAGGATGGGATAAATATCAGACCGCCTTGGCGGATTTCTCCAGCAGGCGCGGATAAGCCAGGCCGTAGATCGTTGTGGCGATGAAGCCGATCAAGGGCAGGGTGAAGGAAATCCCCACGCTGTGGTAGCGATCCCAAAGCCAGCCCATCAGCACCGCCGCGATGGAGCCGGCGGCGCCGACGGCGATCACATGGAAGGAAGCGGCGATCTTGGTCTGCGCGCCGAGGTTGCGGACGCTCATCGCGAAGATGAACGGAAACATGATGGACATGAACAGCCAGCAGAGCGGGAGAATCATCCACGACACCAGCTTGATGTCGGCGATCGCCAGCAGCAGGACGATGGAATTGGCGATGCCATAGATCGCGAGCAGGAGGTTGGGCTTGATCACCCGCGAGAGGGGCGCGCCGCTGAAACGTCCGGCGGCATAGAGAATCATGGCGAAGCTGATCACGTAGGCGGCGGTCGCCTCGGGCGTGGCCGCATGGGTGAGGGAGGCATACCAGGCGAAGAGCGGAGCGGTCGACGTCGCCCCGGACGCGTCTTTGACGATCGCGTTTTCCACGATGTAGTTCACGGCAAACGCGTTGATCCCGATCTGGGCGATGATATAAAGAAATTGGGTGGCAACACCCCAGGTGAAATGCGGCTGATGCGTCAGGTGAGCCTTGTAGATCGAGGTGTCAGCGCCTTCCTCAGCTTTGCCGCCGTCCTCGATGCTGGGCAATTTGATGAATGAAAAAACGCCGAAGATCACGAGCACCACGCAACCCAGGACCGCGTAGGGCAGGATGAGGGTGTGGAAATCCACGGGCGCGCCGGCTTCCGCTTTATGGCCGAAGAGGAGCAGTCCGCCCACAGTGGGGGCGAGAATGTAGGCGCACGAGTTGAACGCCTGCGCGACCGACAGTCGTCCGGCCGCGCCCTCTTTCGGCCCGAGCACGGTGACGTAGGGATTCGCGGCAGTTTCAATGCATGCGAGGCCGCAGGAGAGAATGAAGAGCGCCGCGCAGAACGACCAAAACGTCTGGAACACCAATCCTGCCGGAATGAACAGGAACGCGCCGAAGGCCAGCACCACCAAACCCACCAGGATGCCCCGCTGATAGCCGATGCGACGAATCAACAATGCCGCCGGCAATCCCATGATAAGATACGCGCCGAAGACGGACGTCTGGACAAGGCCCGACTGCGTTTTGCTCAGGCTCAGGATGTTTTGGAAATGCTTGTTCAGAACATCCAGCATGGAATGGCAAAACCCCCAGATGAAAAACAGGGAGGCCACCATGATGAACGCGAACAGTAACGGGTTGCGGTTGGATCTCATAAACGCTTCGGGTTGCTTGTCGGTTGGGTTGTTTTTTGGGCCTTTGGGCGAATCCCGCCATGCTGCCTCATACAGGGGGAACGGGAGTGGAGGGTTTTGGGCAAAGGCGTTGACAGGGTGCGACGGCCGGCCGGGACGTCAATCCTTCGTCGGGATCGGGTTTGCCTTTCAATGGCACCGCTTTCCAGCGGGCAATCCGGACGATGGATCTGCCTCACGGCGGAGGGGCTCCCTGCGGTTTCGACGGGCCGGGGTCTGCTCTGCCGCCCCTCGGCCTGCCCGCTGACGACAGAAGAAGTTCGTTCAGCGCAATCAGGAGTTTGTCCGCGGAAAATGGCTTGGGCACGAAAGGCGACAATGAAAACCAATGCGAAGGCTCCGGGGCGAATCGTTCCGGCAGCGCCCCGCTCATCATTCGGACGGCGAACGCTCATGCGGTGGCGACCGGCAGGCTGATGTGGCAGGTGCAGCCCTTGCCAGCTTCGCTCTTGATCTGAAGCCGCCCGCCGAGGTTGAGGATGAGCCGGTGCACAAGAACCAGTCCGAACCCGAGATCCTGCTGCACGCGCAAATTCCCCTCGAGGCGCTGGACTGCGGCAATCTGCTCAAGCTGGAGTGCGGTCATCCCGCGCCCGGTGTCCGTCACGGTGAAATGAACCTTGGTGCCGTCCGACCAGGCCCGGACATTGACCGGTGTTCCCTGTCGGGAATAGCGGAGGGCGTTGTCGACCAGCTCCCCGGCCACCGTGCTGAGGTCCGTCAGGTTCGCTCGCAGGCTCCCACCGGAAAGTTCGCGAATGATGTCGGATGCGCGATGATGTTGCGCTCCGGCTGCGTTGATCCCGGCATTCAACCCCTCGATCACGGTCTCCGCATCGAGCCACGCGTTGGGACGGGCCTGACCTTCGAATTCGAGTTCCATGAGGAGCAGGTAATTGCGCAGGTTGCGGTGCAGCTGGCGGCCGGCGTCGTGAATACCGCGCAGGTCCTGGCGGATTTCCACCGGCCGGAGGGTGTCGAGGCCCTCTTCCAACAGCTGGGTGAGACCCAGGATGCCGGCCAGCGGAGTAAAGAGCTTGTGCGGCAGGGTTGGCTGCAGGCTCAGCCGCAGCTCCGCCAGAACACGGTCGTCGATCTGGCGGCTGAGGGCGGCGCGTTTCAACCGTGCGGCGACACAACGCAGGAGCTCCGAGATTGCGAATGGTTTCAACAGGAAATCATCCGCGCCGAGATCCATCGCGGCGCGCGAGTTGGCATAGCTCTCCTTGCCGGTCATGAGCACGATCTGCCGGTGGCCGAGCTCCGGATCTGCGCGCATCTCCTGCAGCAGGAGGCGGCCATCCTTGTCCGGCATTTCGATGTCGCACAGGATCAGGTCGGGAAGGCGCTCGTGGGCGAGTTCCCATCCCGTCTTCGCGTTGGCGGCGCGCAAGACAATGTAGCCGTTGTTCTCGAGATTCTGGGCGAGCACGTCCGCGAGTTGCGCCTCATCGTCGATGATGAGGATTGTCTCGAGCCGGATCGGGGGCGTTGAGTCGGCGGTCATGGGTTGCCGGCGACGCGGGCGGCTGAAACGTCCAGCGCTCTTGCCTGTGCCGGCGCGGCTGTCATGGCGTCGGGGTTCTCACAGAAGGCAGCGAAGGAAGCGGCGTTGTGCCTTTGGAATTCATGTCTTGCGGGCGGGAAGGGTCGAGGTGTTTACCACAAAGGGGCAAAGGCACCAAGAAGAACCAAGCGCATCAAGCCGAGCAGGGCGATTGCACTCAGCCTGGCCGACAGACGGTTCAAGGCCGATGGGCGGGTGACCGCGGAGGAGGGTGATACCCTCCAGGCAATCAAGAAGATTCTCGGGTAGGATGGCATGCCATCCGACGTGTCCTCCATAGCCCGAAGGGCGAAGGATGGTCGGGGCGACAGGATTTGAACCTGCGACCTTCTGGTCCCAAACCAGACG
>Ga0182027_10004316_pt1 | contig 22089 bp, 20 predicted proteins | sample 712E1DmetaG_FD_121300 | JGI IMG/M metagenome (GOLD analysis project Ga0182027, IMG submission 121300) | Permafrost microbial communities from Stordalen Mire, Sweden - 712E1D metaG (Illumina Assembly) | ecosystem: Environmental > Terrestrial > Soil > Wetlands > Permafrost | place: Sweden... | reverse complement strand
CCCAATGCGACTCCAGACCGAACGGGCTCTGGACGCTCAGGCCCACCGCTAATTTTCCATCCATCAAGTTCTGGGTCGTGGAAAAATCAGGAACCCCCACATTCGTGACCCGCGCTTTGGTTTCGTTGCCGGCGTTATCCTGATAGGACGCGTGGATATTTTCCCACTGAGCGCCCAGGGTCAACTGCGTCCCCGGCAAGGCGGTCATGGCCGCCGGATTCGCGAAGACCGTCGTCGGATCGTCGCTCTGCCCGGCCGTGCCGACATTCCCCTGTCCCGCCGAGCGGGCGCTGAGGACTTCATTCCCGATAAAAGCGCCGCCGATCGCATAGGATTGAGAAACCATGGAAAAGGCCAATAGAACACCTAGAATGTACTTCATGTCTTTGAACATGCGAATTTTTCCCCCTCTGTTTTAGTAGGGGCAGGTCCCCGTGCCTGCCCACAATTTAGTGTGTCGAAGTGCTTGCGTTCGAACAGGAGCGCAGCATTGGAGCCATGGCCCACGCGTTTCCAGATCTTGAGCTTTCCTTTATGGATCCAGCTCAAGAGCGTCTGGCGCGAAATGCCCAGCCGTTGACACGCTTCGGTACGATCCAGGATCTGCTCTGGCCTCATGCCATCACCCCTGCAAGCCGATAGCGTATATAACTTGTAACGAAATAAACAATCTCCATGAAAATTGGCCCGTTTTGCATGTACTCGGAGTATTTAACAGGAGTTGTCAGTTCTGTCAAGCCCCCCCGGCAAAAAAACTTGTCAGAGCGGTGAAGAGAGAGGAACACCCGTAGGGGCGGGGCACCGTCCCCGCCCGCCATTGAGGGGCGATCCGCAACAACAGAAAAGGAGTTATGTTTTTATAATGAAATTGACGACGGCATTCGGTTGCATCGTATTGTGAGGCTGTCCTCCGCCGCCAACAGAAATTCCTGTAACACTTGAATTGATCGAAATCCCTGTCGTAGCACTATCTACTCCTGTTCTTACGATCTGTTTTTGAAGTCCACCTTGTGCGCCATACGCCGCTCCGCTGTCTGCGAGAATTTCCGTCGGAGCTCCTCCCAGATAGGTATGAACATGGCCCGGGTCTGTGACACTATGGACATGTCCCGGGTCATTAACAGACAAATTTGCAGGAATCTCTGAAACGGACAATTGATGGGTTTCTTCTCCGAAGGTATTCCCTAAGGTTCTATTCGTTAGACCTTGCCCCTGTCCAGCGCCAATCGGGCCCCGACCACGAAGATCGGGAATATTAAAGGTGGCGACCCCATCCCCCGCGCCCCACGTTACGCCAATGGCGGAAAACAAATTGGCGTACGCCGTTCGGCTGACCGCCGATCCATCGCACAAAAGCCAGCCCGACGGAACGTTGGATCCGGCAAAAGGGACGAGCAAGCCAGGAGGAATGAGCGTCGACTGGACGGCAGGATCGAGTTTGGCGGTTGTCACGGCGCCATCCGCCAGTTTAGAGGTGGTCACCGCATTGTCCACGATCGAACCGCTGATCACGGCATAGATCGTGGCGTTGATGGGTTCGCGGGGGAGGAGGAGCTGGCCTTCCACGGAGACTTCCATGTAGGGAGTGATCGTGTCCCATCTATAGCCGGCTTGGAGCGTGGGCGCGATCTGGGCGGAAAAGAGGCCGTTGGTGACCTGGACGGCGACCTGCGTGCCGGACCAATAAACCGTGGAGCCGTCCTGGCTTGTAATCCGGAAAAGCATATTCCTGGTCCCGCTGGCCGGCAGGCCCTTTTCCTTGAGCGTCCCCTGATAGTTAATGGTGGTCGGGATGGCCCAAAGGGCCTGGCTCACACCTATGAAACCAAACGCCAATACCACAAATAATCGTTTCATCATTGAAGTCCTCCTACATATTAGAGGCACAACCCGAAAAAATATTCATCGGATTGTACCAGATTGATGTCCCCCCGACGATCAAGTCTCCGGAGGAGCGGAGCCTTCCGCGCGCAAGTTTATTGGCGGCTGCCTTGGCTGGCCGCTTCCCCCCATCCCCCGTTACCACAGGGGTTTTCCGCGTCCAACCGTCGGCAGCCCGGATAGTCTAAAGGCGCGCTCCAGACCCCACCCCTCCGGAGACCTTTTCTTTCCAGTCTGAATGATGCCCTCCGATGGGGGTGCGCCGGCGTCCACGATGACGGGGTTCAGGAAGCCGTCGAAAACGGGTGGAACCCCTCATCGGAGATGAGGGATGGGGAGCTGGCCCCGTTTGAGACGGCCATCAGAACCCCGTACGCGGAGGAGGCGTACCCCCATCGGAGAGCGCTTGGACCACAGAATTAATTCAGGCCGCGAGGGCGCGGAAGTAGCTGCGGCGGTCGGGCGAGGTGACCTTGACGCCGAATTCGTAGGTGCGGCCGTCTTTGGTGGCTTTGGCCCATTGGATGCGGCCGCGCATGACTCGGGTGCCCTTGTCGTTGTAGACCAGACCCTCCAAAACGATCTGGCAGCCTTTTTTGAGGAGCGCGCGCGGAGGATCCGCCTCAATCAGGCGTGCGGGCCGTTCATCCATATCGCGAAAGTCCTGAATGTAGCGGCGGTTGGCCCAGTCGCGCGACCACCGTAGGCCGACGCCGTCGTCTCCCAGGTCCTGAGCCCACATTTCCCAGCCATGCGCCGCATGACCGTTGCGCTTCCTGGGCGTGCCCGGAGGCAGACAATTGACGAGAACGCGGATGGGAAAACGTCGGGCGCGGCGGCGATCGCTTTTTTTCATGGGTCCCTCCTACAAATCATTCAAACCGAATGTCGTCCAGATAAAAGACGGCTCCATCGGGATTATGTTCCCGGCTGGCCGTCCAGCAGAACCCCCCCGTAATGCTGGAGAGTTCCTGCCCGTCAAGATTAATTGAAAATTCTTCCCATTTCCTGGCCAGCGTCACGGGGCCGCTGGTCGCCGCGGCGGAATCCGCATAATCCCCTGTGATGCCGCCGACCTTGAATTCATCGATCACTTCGCCGCCCTTTTCGCCTCTGGCTTTGAAGACGAGCCGGCGCGCCCCGTTCAAGTTGAACCCTCCAGGACGGCTCCCCCAGTTGTTGGGCGGGTTCTGCCAGTACATGCCGGCCCAGCCGTTTCCCTGCTTGCCCTCGGCCGAATACGCGATCCGAATGACGGTTTTGCCGCCCGGAACCCCCTTGAGCAGACAGTGGTCATCATAGCGGACATCGCCATAATCCCCCATCCAGCCGGATGGTGCAAAGTGGTTGTCCCGCGAACGGAATTCGCGATAGATATAAAACGGCAGCTGGCGCACGGGCGCTGGCGGGGCCACCCTCTGGACGCCTTCCTGCGCACGGGCTGAAGCCACGAAGAGGCAAGCAATAATAGAAACTATCGTCATCCCCGAGTGCCACTGTCGGGGATCCATGGATCCCCCGCCAAAACCCGCGGGGGATGACGTCATTTTTGATCTATTGTTCATATTGAATCTGATCAAAGTAAGCGGTCCCTCCTTGCCCAGCTGGCGCGCCAACGGCGGGCGTAAAGACAAACGTCGCCTTAAAGAAATCTTTAACGTTGGACATGGACAAAACCGAATTCAGCAGGGTGATTGTGTAAGGCTGCCATGACGACGTCAAGACCTGCGGAGTCATTTTCAGGTTGTCGGACCCATTGGCATCGCATGGATCCGGAGACGGCGGCACCGCACCCATATATAGCGTCACGCAGGGGTCCGGCGTTGTTGTATTGCCGTCGTCGGCCACTTCAATTTTTAAAACCGTATTCGATGAAAGCGATCCTCGCGCATAGAACGTGACCTTCATATATCCGGCCAAGTGGAGGTCCCGCCCCGGCGTGGTCGCATACGCGGACAGCTGGGGAGTATGCATCAAATCAAAACCGGCGAAAACCGTCTGCCCCGCGACCGCCTGCCCGGTCCAGCCGTAGCGGATGGACCTTCGGCTGATCGGATTGGAGGTGTCGTTAAAGACCAGGCTTTGCCCGTCGGAGCCTGGATATTCGAAGGCGCCGCCGCCGGTCTGCAGTTCATTGCTGAAAACGACGAACGTCGACGAATTTCCGAACGTTCCGGTCGGGCCGCCGCCGGAGGCGTCGCGCGTGCGGTCGAAGGGGTTTCGACAACCAGTCACGGATAAACCAAAAATCAAAACGCAAAAACCAAAAAGCCGCCTATTTGGTTTTTGATCTTTGGTTTTTGATTTCCGAATGATGTTCATGGTGTTGCCGTTTTCAAAATCGTGACCTCGACCCGCCGGTTTAAGGCGCGCCCGTCTTTCGTGGCGTTATCGGCGATCGGTTTGGTGTCCCCGTAGCCGATGATCTGGAAACAGGCCGCGTCATAACCTCCGTGCGCGATCAGATAATCGCGGACCGATCGCGCGCGCAGCTCCGAAAGCCGAAGATTATACGCCGCATCCCCGGTTTTGTCCGTGTGCCCTTCAACGAGCACTCGGTTGGAGGGGTAGGCGTTCAAGAGGGCGATCAGCTGATCCAGGACCTTCCCGCTCGTCGGTTCAAGGACCGACTGGCCCGGCTTGAACATGAGCCGGGAGCTGAAGCTGACTTTCAGGCCTCTGTCGACCTGCTTGACATCAAGATCCTTCGCGTCGTCTGGAAGCACAGGAACCGCAGGAGCAGGAGGAGCCGCCGACGCCTCGACGGGGGCTTCCACAGGAAGCTGACCGGTCAATTCCGGCCCCACGGGAGACAAGGCCGCTTCCCCGCTCTGCGGTCCTTCAAAGAGAATATCCGTCAGATAGAGGACAACGCCGCCGGAATTTTCGGCTTTGTTGAGGAACAGCCCGAACCCGGCGATGATGTGCCGGAGGTCCTTTTTCGACAAATCAATCGAGTACTGCTTCCAATCACGCGTGAGACGGACATGGCTTAGGCTCGCCACATCGGAATCGGGATACTGGCCCACGATACCGCCGACCTTGAATTCATGGACGCGCTCCCCTCCTTTTTCCCCTTTCGCCCAGAACGTCAGGCGGGTGGCGCCGCGCAGATCGTACCCGGCCCGGCCGGGCACGTCCCCCCAGTTATTCGGAGGGTCCTGCCAATAAATCCCCACCCATCCTTTCGGGCCCGCCGGCTTATAGGTGACGCGAAGGCAGGGCCCGTGGCCGTGCGGCGTCTCCGTGTACGCGCCGGACATGGAAAGATCGCTGTCTCCCATATATCCGGAGGGAGCATAATGCGCATGACGTCCCCCTTTTTCCGTATACACGGAAAAGACCTTAAAGCGAGAGGCCGGCGACGAATCAGGCGCCTGTGCTTCGCCGGCGGCCAAGCCGCCGGCGAAGAGCACACCGCAAACAAGGACGAGCGGGGCGTTCCTCATTATTTATTGTTCGTAGCGAATCTCGTCGAGGTACACGACAAACCCGTTCGGATTGTCATCGCGGCTGGCCGACCAGGCAAACCCGCCGATGATATGCGACAAGTTCTTGTCCGACAGATCAATCGTGTACTTCTTCCAATCCTTGGTCAACACGATGGGACCGACGGAGGCGGAATCGGAATCCCCGTGTTCCCCGGTGATGCCGCCCATTTTGAATTCCGCGACTTTCTCTCCGCCCGCCTCCCCGCGCGCCCAGAACGTCAGACGCTTATAGGCGGACAGATCATAGCCGCCGGGCTTCTCGCCCCAGTTATTGGACGGGTGCTGCCAGAAGATCCCGGTCCAGCCGGCGCCCTGCGTCCCCTTGGCCGAATAGGTGAGCTTAATGCAGGTTTTCCCATCGGCGGGATCGGTCGTATTGCTGTCATCGATCTTCACATCCCCGTAGTCGCCCATCCATCCGGACGGGATATAATGGTTCACCCGCGCGCCTTTGTCCGAATACACGTAAAAGACGTTTTTCACGGAAGCATTTGCGGCCATTTTCTGATCAGACTCTGCTTTGACTGCCGCCGCCATCGCCAAACCGACGGCGAGCATCATCCATTGTCCTTGTCGTTTTGTCATCTCAGTCTCCTTTTTAATTTTTACTTCAAAATATCGATTTCCACCCGCCGGTTCTGCTGGCGGCCCTCTTCCGTCGCGTTGGAAGCGACCGGCCGGCGTTTGCCATATCCCACGACCGTGATTCGCTTCGCGTCAATTTTTCCGCTCTTGATAAAGTAATCGGCCACGGCTTTCGCCCGTCGGACCGAAAGATTCTGGTTGTGCGCGTCGCTCCCGGACGAATCGGTGTGGCCCGTGACGCGCAGCGCGTTGGTCGGGTACGCTTTCAAAAGCTCGACGACCTGGTTCAAGCCGTCTTGGGCCGAGCCTTTCAGATCATCGGCATCGACGCCAAAGAGGACCAGCGCGTTCAACGTCACGCGGAGCCCTTCAGCCGTTGTTTTCAAGGAATATCCGGCCGACGGGACGGCCGGCGCGGTTTCTTTCGGCGCCGCGGAGCGGATTTCAATCGATTGCGCCGGGCTGGTCGCTTCGTTTCCGTAAAGGTCCACAACCTCCAGAGTCACGCGGTAGGTCCCCGCCGGCAGGATCTTCCCTGCCGTGTCGACGCCTTCCCACTGCACGCCTTTCGGCGAAGCGCCATTGCCTTCCCACTTGCGCACGGTATTGCCCTGCGCGTTGCGGATGTACATCTTCCAGGAGAGAATCCCGGATTCCGCGTACGCCTGCGGATACAGGGTGACGTTCCTGACCGGCCCGGAGCCGTCCGGCGTAAATTGCAGATCGCTGAGCGCCACATTCACCTCAGGGAAGGACTGCGGCAGAGGCCGACCCAGTTTTTTAAACTTGCTTCCGAAATTGCGTTCCAGCGCGAAATGGTACGTCAGGAAGAACGAGTATTCGTTGAAAGCGGCGATATCGGAACCGATAAAGTCGTTGGTCATCCGGGTCCCGGTATAGCGGAAGCCCGCTTCCGCATCCTTCAGGAAAATGACCGAGAGGCCCGCCTGGTAAATCTTGTGATAGGTCCACCCCAGCTGCGTCGCGTAATCGAAAGGTCCCCAGACATCCTGGCTGTAGCGGAAGGTGGTCTTCAGCCATCCATTATCCACCGTCACGCCGCCCGACATATACAAGGTCGACGGCTTATAGAAATTCGTGGACGGCGTGTAAGCGATGGCGGAACCCGCGAGGGCTTCGCCGCCGGACAGGTTGGTCGTCACATGCCAGTTCTCATGCTTCCAGCGCAAGAGTCCCGTCGCGGAGCTGAACGGGTGCGCGGTCGCCAGGGCGCCCGTATGGTCGGTGGGATCAAAAATCAGATTATGCTCCTCGTCGTAATAGTACAGGCGGTCCGTATTCGTCAGATAATGCGTGACCCGGTACTGCAGGACCCCCGTCCAGGTCGCGTCTTCTTCGGGATTAAAGTTCCAGTCCTCCAGAACATTGCGCTGGTACTTGAACAATGGCGTGCCCGGAGTGGGGTCATAGACGAGCGTGAGGCTGAAAATGTGCGCTTTACGATTGTCCCATTCTACCCGGAAGGGATCATCGGGCCCGCGCGGCTGCGCCAAGGTCGCGCCGGGGTTGGCGGCCGTTCCTTCATAGATGTAAGGGACAGGACCTTTGACCGGCTGGCGGTAAATATAGGCGCCCGAAAGCGTCCATTCGGGAAGGATGGCCCGGGTGGCGTCGACGTCCATCTGTTGCTTGTCGCCGGCCACAGGACCGAGATAGGTATAGCCCAGTCCGGCCTGATCGACCCACTGGGGAGGACGGACTTCCACGCGTGTGGTCCCACCAAACGCATCGCTTCGTTTCGTCGTCTCTTCCGTGATGCTGTTATTGTCACCGACGTCCTGGTACGAGCGGTCCAGGCGGAACGGTTGATAAAGCACGCCCGCATGGCCGGTCACGCGGTCGGAGAAAGGATAGCTGGCGTTATAGGAAAGCGTCCAACGGCGCTCATTGGGATCTTCGAATCCCCAGGGAATGTTCTCATTACGGTACATGAGGCTTTGCTCCAGGTTTCCGATCACCGGCGCATCATAGCGCGCATACACGCTTGATCCATAGGTCCACCGCGGTTCGGTCCCCCCAAGAACGTTCAGGGTGCCCAGCGGCGACTTGATCCGCATCTCGCCGCCGCGGGGAGCGACGCTTCCGTCGATTTCCCGATAAAATTCGACGTCCGTCTGCGACGGCATTAACAGAAAAAGATCGTTCTGGCCGAGCCAACTGTAATTCGCCGTCCCTTCGAATCCTCTGAGCATGACATTGCCGTCGTCATACTTGACCTCGCCGCGCACAATCTTAAAGGACCGGTCATTATTGAACAACCGGTGTTCATCGCTGACAGGAACCCAATAGCGCTGGTCGTAATTCCCGATCGCTTCCATGCCGATATCGGCGGTGATGGCCCGAATGGGATGCAGGCCCAAATCCAGAAAGGCGGATTGCCCGGCGCGCGCGGTCTGGTCTTCCTGCGACGCGCTCCCGGGCGTAAACGTATAGACGTTATCGATGCCGGTCGGAGACGACTGCTTGCTCCATCCCGGGAGCAGCCGGTGAAACGTCACTTCGGATTCCAAGGCCGTGTCCAGGCGAACGCCGCCTTCCGGCAGCGCCCCGGCATTGTAATCGCGGATCGGGTGCGCCACATCGGTTTCCCACCAGGGCAGATAATTGCTTTCGGAGGAGTTGTCGCGGAGGAAGGCAAAGGACCCGAACGGCCTGGCGAACAATTCGGAATTGGCCCAGTTGAGCTCGCCGCCCCAGGCCGGGCTGTACGCCGAGGCCGCCGTGTCGGCGCGCACCAGATCAGGGGCCACAAGGCAAAAGGCCGAAAGCAAAGGAAGGATAACAAAACGCAGACTCAAGACGTCATCCCCGAATGCCACTGTCGGGGATCCATGGATCCCCCGCCTGTGGCCGCGAGGGATGACGGTTATTATGCGTCGGCTCACTGAGGGAGGCCTCTCTTTTTCCATTCCCTGGGGTTCCAAAGTTCATCCTTAAAAAGGAAATATGCTTTGCGCAACTGCCGTTCGAAGGGGCTGTTTTTCCCTTCACCCTGGCTAACGATACCATACCACTCTTCATAACTCCAGCCGTCCGGGAACGGGCCCACGAACTGCCCGACGGCATCATGCACGGCAGGATCAAAAGTCGGGGGCGAACCGGCCTTCCACCATTCATCAAGCCACTCAAACAAGACCCCGCCGATCGCATTGCCCTCGCCCGGGCCTCCGGCGAGATTTCGCTCGATGTCCTCCCAGTTGGCGCGCAGATAGTCGGCCTGAAGCGCTTCCGCTTCGTCCAGCGACTTCTTCCGGTGATAGGCCGGACAGCCGAACTCGGAAATCAGGATCGGCTTGCCCCATTCATCCTGCACATCGCGCCAGAAGCTGTCACCCATTCCATGATGACCGCGGTAGGTGTTGGCGCCGAAGATGTCCACATCCGGGCAGAGCTGGGCGGCCTTATCGATGAACAGCAGGTCGCCGTTGGAGAGCGCCACAGGATGGTTCGGATCCAGTGATTTGATGAGCCGGGCGGCTTTATTCAGAAATGCATAGTAGACATCCGGAACTTCGCGGCAGTTGTTGGCGTTCCCGTAGTTGTTTTCATTTCCGAGGACCCAGAAAAGAATGTAAGGTTCGTTTTTGTATTCCTCCACCATCTGGCGGACCGATTCCAGCATGCGTTTCTGCTGCTCGGGGTTCCTGTAATCCGTTCCGGTGTTCCACTCCGCATCGGACCCTATGGTATAGACTCCCAAGAAATCGCCCATGATCACCCGGATGCCGTAGGTCTGAAAGAGGTCCTTGAGAAGTTCCTTGTTGTAGCTGTGATGATAAAGGCGCAGAGTGTTCACGCCCATGTCCTTAAGCAGTTGGAAATCGCCGACCACCGGCCCTTTGCGCGCCAGCTTGCCCTTCTTGTAGTCGCCGACCCAGGAATCATAAGGACCGTCAATCTTCCCGTTTTTGTCCAGATCCGACAGCATCCAGTCGCGGTGCACGACCCAGCTGCCGTCGTCCGGGGTTTTCCCGATGGGAACTACGCTGTAGGTCATGCCGCGGATCACGTAAGGCGACTGATCGACAAAAAGCTGCCAGTGCCCGTTGGCGTACTGGGCCAGAGTGACGGGGCCTTGGCCGAGCTGACGCCGGATGGGTGAGGACTTCAGATCCAGGCGCGGGGGTGGTGCGGCATGGGCCCGCGACGGGACGATCTTTCCCGGATCGATTTCAAACACATCATTATGGGGATCATCGTCGAACCGGTTGCGGATGCGGATTCGTCCGCCTTGAAGCTGCATGCCCAGTTCCGGATGCTTGCGCGTCAGATACGCCACGTTGTCCAGAGCGGTCGGCCCGATATACCAGGGGGTCTTCCAGGAGGTATTGGCGTGCGCTTTCGGGAAATGGACCACCGTCGCATAGTAGGCCTTGATGGCCTGCGCGTATAGCCCGGCGTTTTCGAGTTGCATCGCCGCATAAAATTGCTTCAACCCGCCCGGTTCCTCACGGTTGGAAGCCCATTTGTAGAAACCGGCCTGAGGATCATTGGCGGCGACAAAGTCCCAGACGTTGCCTTCCAGTTTTTTTTCGTATCGCATCTTCTGGAAAGCCGGATCCTTTAAAAGTCCGGTGACATTCGGATAGACGCCTTCGCCCGCGGCGCGCGCGAGGCCTTCGCGATCCCGGATGGAATACTGGCACCGCGATGTGCCGATATCGCCGAAATCGCCGTATTTCGCATAGTCGACGATCGTTTCAAGACCGGGATCATCCAGCCGGAAGGCTTCTTCCGCGGCGACGGGCAGGCTTAAGAGCGCAAGCGCGCACAGGGATTTCACAAGGCCCCGATCATGATTTTGGCTCATGGACGGTGATCATTTTGGCAAATTTGGGAACGTATGCACTATAGTCCTTTGAGGCCAAAATCCGGGACCGGAGGGCCCAGGTCATTTTGTGCCGGGGTCGTATGAGCTGTTTCATTGACAAGAGGAGAACGTTTTTGATTTGATCCGGTTTCTTCGAAAAAATGACTCCAATAAGGAAGGGGCATGTATGACTGAGTCCACACAGGTTGAAACGGCGCCGCAGGACCGCGTTTTATTCGTGCAGAAATTCGTGTACGGCCTGGGAGCGCTGGCCAACAATCTCGTGCCTGCCAGTCTCGGGTGCATGGTGATCGTGCTCAATCTTGGACTGCAGATGAATCCGGCCAAAATCGGCCTGATTCTTGCCTTTTCCAAACTGACCGACGCGATCGTAGACCCAATCATGGGGTACGTGTCGGATCACACCAATTTTCGCTGGGGCCGGCGCCGCCCTTATATCGTAGTCGGGGCGCTTCTCTCGGGATTAATCTATGCCCTCATGTGGCAATTGCCCGCCGGCCACAGCCAGCACTTTTACTTCTGGTTTTTCTTAGTCGGCACCAATCTTCTCTTCATTGTGTACACGGTCTTCGCCGCGCCATTCATCGGGCTTGGCTATGAGATGACAGCGGACTATCACGAACGCACCCGGATCCAAGCCTACGCCAATTTCATCGGACAGGTGGCCTGGTTGGCCGTCCCGTGGTTCTGGGCCATCATGAACAACAAGCGGTTTTTTTCCGACAGCGTCGCGGGCGCTCGCGGCCTGGCCGTCGGTGTGGGCGTTTCCATCGCCGCCCTGGGGATCTTGCCCGGATGGCTATGCAAAGAACCGTTTTTCTCGATTGCCGTCAAGGAGCAGGAAAAAGACTTCAAGGGCCAGAAAGAATTCATGCATGGCCTCCTCCGCCATGTCACGAGCTTCTTCAAGGGCTTCTGGGTCACTCTCAAGAACCGCCAGTTCATCAAGCTGGCCTTGGCGACCTTCTTCATCTTCAACGGATTCCAGATCATCGCCGGGCTCGGGAATTACACCATCATTTACTATCTGTTTCATGGAGACCAGAGCTCCGGAACGGCCGGAAAATACATGGGGCTTTTCGGGAGTCTTTCGTCCATTTTTACCTTCGGCGCCATTTTCTTCGTCGCCTGGGTAGCGTCGAAGATCGGGAAAAAAAAGGCGTTTATTCTCTCTACCTCGATTGCCATCTTCGGATATGCCATCAAATGGCCGTTCTATAACCCGAAAATGCCGGGACTTATTCTCTTCGCCGCTCCGCTCATTGCCTTTGGCCTCGGGGGGCTTTTTACGACCGTGGCCGCCATGATCGCCGATGTCTGCGATCAGGATGAGCTAGAGAACGGACACCGGCGCGAAGCGACCTTTGGCGCGATCTACTGGTGGATGGTGAAGGTGGGCATGGCTGTGGCTCTCGGCATTTCCGGGTACCTCCTGAACTGGACCGGTTTCCGGCAGGAATTGGGCGGTCACCAAACGACGCAGACTCTTTTTCTGCTGCGGTTGTTTGAAATGGGCGTCCCGATCCTGACTTACCTGGCCGCCATCTTCGTCATGCTGCCCTACGATTTGACGCAGGAAAGAGCCCGGGAAATTCGGCTGGAGCTGGAAAAGCGGCGCGGTAAAGCGTCAGCCTGACCGTTTTACCGCGCGCTCATTCCGTTATTCGAAGCGGATTTCGTCGAGGTAGATGACGAACCCGTTGGGGTTGTCATCACGGCTGGCCGAAAAGCCAAATCCCCCGATGATGTGCGACAAGTTCTTGTCCGCCAGATCCAGGGTGTATTTCTTCCATTCTTTGGTGAGGGTGATCGGGCCGACGGAGCCGGAATCCGAATCGCCGTGCTCGCCGGTGATGCCGCCGACTTTGAACTCGGCGACCTTTTCCCCGCCCTCTTCCCCGCGGGCCCAGAACGTCAGCCGCTTGTAAGCGGACAGATCATATCCGCCGGGCTTCTCGCCCCAGTTATTGGACGGATGCTGCCAGAAGATTCCCGCCCAGTTGGCGCCTTGCGTCGCCTTGCCGGAGTAGGTCACTTTGATGCAGGTTTTCCCGTCGGCCGGATCGGTCGTGTTTCCATCATCAATCTTGAGGTCTCCATAATCCCCCATCCAGCCCGAGGGAATGTAATGGTTCACTCTCGCCCCTTTATCCGCATACACATAAAAGACGTTTTTGCCCGCTGAATCGGCTGCCACCGCATGCTTCTTGGGCGCGGCAAAGCCCAACCCCGCCAACCCCAGAACCAGGACCGGTGTTATCCATTGACCTCGTTGTCTCATTGTCGTTGATCTCCTTTGTTGTTTTTCACTGTTCTTATTTGGGCAATCCTCGCTTGACCCATTTTCCGGGATTCCACAATTCATTCTTGAACAAATCATACGCCGGACGAAGCTGGCGCAGGAAGGGGCTGTGGCGCCCGTCTCCCTGACTCACGATACCATACCATTCCTCATAACTCCAACCGTCCGGAAAGGGCCCTTGGAACTGGCCGATTGTACTATGAATGGCTGGATCAAAGGCCGGCCCGGCTTTCCACCATTCGTCCATCCATTCGTAAATGATCCCGCCGATACCGTTGCCCTGCCCAGGCCCTCCGCCCAGATTCCTCTCGATATCTTCCCAATCGTTTCGCAGAAACTCCGCCTGCGCCTCTTCGCCTCCCGCTTCCGACCGGTACCGATGATAGGCGGGCGCGCCGAATTCTGAAATCAGGACCGGTTTTTTCCATAGCTCGGAGGTGTCCTGCCAGAAACTGTCTCCCATCCCGTGGCGGCCGTGGTAGGCATTGACTCCCAGAATATCGACGTCCGGGCAGAGCGCGGCCGCTTTCTCGATAAACGTCAGGTCGCCGTTGACCAGCGCCACGGGGTGTTTTCCATCCAGGGATTTGATCAAACGGGCCGCTTCATTGACCAAGCTGTAGTAGGCGTCCGGGAATTTCCGGCAGTTGTTTCCGTTGCCGTAATTGTTCTCGTTGCCGAGGACCCAAAGCAGCAGATAGGGTTCATTCTTCTCGCTTTCGACCATTTCGCGCACGGAGTCCAGCATGGATCGACGCTGGTCGGCATCGCGGTAATCCGTCCCTTCAGACCAGTCCGCCCCGGATCCGACGGTATAAGCTCCGAGCAGATCTCCGACGATCACGCGGATTCGATAGCGTCCGTAAAGGTCCCGCAGAAGCGCCTTATTGTACTCGTGATGATACAAGCGGATCGTATTGACGCCCATCGCGCGCAGAAGACGAAAATCTCCCACAACAGGCTCGTCCGGGTCCTGGCGATTGTTCCGATTGGCGTCCACCCACGAGTCGTAGGGACCGTCAATCTTCCCGTTCTTGTTTTCATCTGAGAGCATCCAGTCCCGGTGAACGACCAGCGTGCCGTTGTCCGGCGAACGCCCCACCGGCACGACGTTGTAGGTAATTCCCCGGATCACGTAAGGCTTGCCGTTGACAAACAACTGCCAATGGCCATTGGCGTACTGCTGAAGGTGCACGGGGCCTTTCCCCAGTTCCTTCAGGATGGGGACGGAAGATAAGAGCATCCGCTGTTCGGACGCGGGATGTGCCGACACGATTTGCCCTGGATCGACCTCGAACACTTCATTATGCGGGTTGTCCTCGTAGCGGTGAAGGATGCGCAGACGTCCGCCCTCCAGGCGCATCCCCAGCTCCGGGTAATGGCGAATCAGCCAGGCGACGCTGTCGAGCGCGGCCGGCCCCGCATACCAGGGAGATCCCCACGAGGTATGAGCGTAAGCCGTGGGAAAATGAACGACGGCGGCCTGATAGGCCTTGATGGCCTGCGCATAGAGCCCGGCGTTTTCCAGAATCATGCCGATGTAAAATTGCTTCAGGCCCAGCGGCTGATCGTGATTGGCTGCCCAGCCCAAGAAAGCGATTTGGTTCCGTCCCGAGTTCAGGTCATCCCAGAGATTTCCCTCAAGGCGTTTTTCCCGGCGCAGGGCCTGGTAGGCTGGATCCATTTTGAGGCCTTCCACATTGGGATAAATACCCTCTCCGACGGCGCGCGCCAGGCCTTCCCGGTCCTTGATGTAGTAACGGTACTCGGCCGTCCCGGTTCCGACGAAAACGCCGTATTGTCCATAATTGACGATGGTCTCGCGTCCGGGATCATGGAGATGAAAAGGCCCGCTTGCCCGGGCGAGCAGGACGCAGGCGGCCACGAGACTCACACTCATAAACGATTTCTTGTAATGACCCAGCATGAAGGGGAAAGGGCCGGCTACATCTTCAGCGCGCCGGCGGTAATGCCCGCCACAATGTAGCGCTGCATGACGAAATAGAGTGAAACAATGGGAACGATCGAAATGGCGATCCCGGCCATGAGTAGCGGATACTCGGTAATATGCGATCCTTGAAAGACCATCAGGCCGCGCTGCAGAGGCATCAGTGACCGGCTGGACAGCACGAGCATCGCCAGAAGATACTCGTTCCAGACGGCCAGCGCATTAAAGACGGCCAGAACGGCGACCGCCGGTTTGGCCAGCGGCATCGCCACGTGCCAATACACCTGGAACTTGTTGCAGCCGTCGATGCGCGCGGCGTCCTCCAAATCCGGCGGAAGCTTGTCGAAAAACGTCTTCAGGAGAAAAACCCCGAGGGCCAGGCCGCCGTTGATCTGCGGCAGAATATAGCCGAGGCGCGTATCGATCAGATGCAACTTGTTCAGCACCACATACAGCGCGATGAAGGAACCGGGGATCGGGATCATCATGGTGGAAATGATGACGATAAACATGACATTGCGCCCGGGAAACTGCAGCCGCGAAAAAGCGTAAGCCGCCATCGAAGCGATCAGGATCACCCCGAAGACCACGACGGTCGTGTAAAAAAGACTATTGAAGAAATACTGATCGAAGCGACCGCGGGTCCAGGCTTCATAGTAATTGCTCCAATGCGGATGCGAGACCCATAGACGCATATCGGAAAACACCGTGCTCTGAGTCTTCAGGCTCGAGGCCACCATCCAGACGAGAGGGAACAGGCACACCAGCGCCACCGTCAGACAAATAAGCTCGGCCAGACCGTGCCGGATCCAGTGCTTGATCTTGTAGGCCCAGAGTTGAAACTGGATCTTTTCGCTCGGACGGGGCGGCGTCAGAATTTCATTCACGTCATGAATACCGGGAAGACCATCTCGAGAGACGCATCTGCACCATGGAAACGGCCAAGAGAATCAAACCAAACAGGATCCCGAGGGAGCACGCATACCCGAAACGGGAAGACCCCACCATCGCGACGAGGATGCGGGTGATCGGCACTTCCGTGTGAAAGCCAGGCCCCCCATTGGTCGTGGAGATGATGATGTCGAAGATCTGCATCGTGCCGAGGATGGTCAGGACCGAAACGAGGAAGAAGACCGGCAGCATGAGAGGAACGGTGATGCGCGAGAAAATCCGCCATTCCCCGGCGCCGTCCACCCGTGCGGCCTCATTCAATTCGCGCGGGATGGCCTGGAGGCCCGCCAAAAGGATCACAAACCCCCACCCGAAGCCTTTCCACATGTGAATCACGGCGACGGAAAGAAGCGCCGTCTTTGGATCGGCCAGCCAGGGCCTCGTCCAGTGGCCCAGGCCCACGCCGGTCAGCGCGTAATTCAACAGTCCGTGAGATCCGTCATAAATCCAGTTCCAAACCAGTCCCACCACGATCCCCGAGAGCACCGGCGGCAGATAAAACACGACCCGGTAGAAATTCTTCCCCTTGATTTCGCGGTCCACGATCAGAGCCAGGACGAGCGCCAGGGTATTTTGAAAGAGGAGCGTCAGCAGGGTGATGACCGAGGCGTTCCGCATGGAAATCCACCAGGAAGGGTCCCGGAAAATGGCGTCGCGGAAATTGGCCAGTCCGACAAAATGCATCTGCGACGCAATCCCGTCCCATTCAAAAACGCTGAGCTGAAAAACTTTGAAAAAAGGAAAAATGGAAAAGACCGCAAACAAAAGAACCGCGGGGAGGACGAATAGGTAGGAGGTGGCCAGATCTTTGGCCCGATTCCAATTCACCTTCCGTCACCCGCCAGCTGGTGTTTGAGCGTTTCGATGTCCGCGGCCACCTGGGCCGGCGTTTTCTCGCCGATCAGAATGGATTGAATGCCTTTCCCGATGGCCTCGGTCACGGTCGGACGCTCCGAGGCGGGCCATTGAGAAGGATGCGTGGTGTCCTCCATGTGCGCGGCAAAACCCGCCAGAATCGGCGACAAGTCTCTAACGCTGGCGCGGTTGGCCGGAAGATTAAACGTTTCTTTGGATAGGAGCGATTGTTGCGGTTCTTCGGTCAGCCATTGAAGAAAACGGATCGCCTCGTTGCGTCGGGGAGATCGCGCGTTGACCATGAAGGAAGAACCGGCGCCGCCCCAGATGCGCATCGGAAAACGGTCCGAAACCCGCGGCGGCAGCATCGGGGCGTAGGAAAGCGCAGGGTTCATTTCTTGATAAGGATGGACGCACCAGGACCCATTGAACGCAAAAGCGACTTTCCCGTTCGCAAACGCCTGCTCGGCCGCCTTGTTGATCATGGTCACCGCGCCGCTCGCCAAGAGGTCTTCCCGGCGGATTTCATCAAATAAGGAAAAAACGCGGACCCAATCCGGGTCGGTATAGGGCACTTTCCCGCGATACGTTTCCATCACTTTCTTTTCGCCCATCACATTAAACGCATAATTGCTGGCGAAACAATTGATCATCCACGTCTCCCCCCAACCGCTCACGAAACCCGGGATCCCCGCGGCCTTCAGTTGATGCCAGTCTGCGATCCATTCCGCCCAGGTTTGGGGCGGGTGCTCGGGATTTAACCCCGCCTGCTTAAACAGGTCCTTGTTATAGAGCATCTGGATGTTCGTGACGTCGATGGGAACGCCATAGATCCCCTGGGAAACGTCATATTGGTTGCGCGCCGAAAAGAAGTCGCTCGCGAGGGCCTTTGGAAAAAACTGTTTCCGCCAGGCGCCGCCGTTGGCGAGCATCGCGGCTTCCAGATTGGCCACATGGCCGGACTTGATATAGCTGGCCAGGTCCCAGGGCTCACCCAGGACACCGAAAATATCCGGGAGGGTGTCGGTCTGGGCGGAAGCGCGGATACGGGAGGAATAGACGTCCGACGGAGCGTAGATTTCGAGCCGCACCTTCACCCCGGATAGTTTCTGATATTGGTCCGCCAGTTTTTCGAGAGTATCTTCACGGTCGGTCATCCAGTGCCAGAGCACAATCTCCTTGTTGGAACTGGCTTCCTGTTTTGAACAACCGGCGGCCACCATCAGGCCCATGATGGCTCCGACCATTAAACACCAGGGAATGTCGCGGGAACTCATAGGGGAGCTGACGAAATTATACTCGATGGGTTACTTCGCGTTCCAGACTTCCTTCATTCGGTGGTAGGCGGGCCGGAGGATCCGGGCAAAAGGGCTTCCCTTCCCGGAGCCCTGGCTCACGATGCCGAACCATTCTTCATAGCTCCAGCCGTCCAAGTAGGGCCCGCCGAATTGGGGAAGCGGGTCGTGGTTTTCCGGCTGAAGATTCTTATAGAGGGCCGACCTGGCCGCATACCATTCAGGCCGTTCCCGCTGAATTTTCAACGGCAAGTCGCTGTTCGCCTTCCACCATTCGTCGATGAATTCAAAGAGAACTCCACCCAGGGCGTTTCCGACGCCGTGTCCGGCCATGTGCGCTTCCAGGTCTTCCCAGTTGTTGGCGAGGTACATGGCCTGGAACGCTTCCGCCTCCTTTTGTGAAAAGCCTTCGGCATACGCAGGGGCTCCGAATTCCGTCACCAGGGCAGGCTTATCCATCTGTTCCCGGATATCCTGGAAAAAGCTGCGTCCGAATCCCTGCTCGCCCCGGTAGGCATTGGCGCCTACAACATCAATGTGCGGCGCTTTTTCTTTCATGACGTTTAAATACATCAGATCGCCGTTGGCGATGGCCACCGGACGCGTCGGGTCGAGCTGATGAATGAGTTCGGCGGCGCGATCGACCAAGGCATAGAAGGCCTCGGGATCTTTTCCGGAGTTATTTCCGACGCCGTACACGTTTTCATTGCCGAGCACCCACATCAGAATGTAGGGTTCGTCCTTATACTCTTCCACCATTTTCCGGACGCTTTCGAGCATCCGGTCCTGCTGCGCAGGGTCGCGGTAATTGGTCCCGCTCGTCCAGTCAGCCCCGCTGTCGATGGCATAGCCGCCGAGAACGTCGCCGCAGAGGATATAAAACCCGTATTCCTTATAGAGCCGCCGGAACAGTTCCCTGTCATAGAGATGGTGATAGGCGCGCAGCGTGTTGGCGCCAAGGTCCTTCAGGAGTTGGGCGTCTCCCACCACCGGTTCATCGGCATCCCGCACGCCGTTATCATTTTTATCGATATAGGATTCAAAAAATCCATCGTGCAGTCCGTTGTGGTTGGTGTCCACCAGCTGCCAGTCTTTCGACACATTCCAGGTCCCCCGGTCGGGGCTCAGGCCGATGGGCGTCACGGAATAGGTGACGGCTTTGATCTGGAAGGGCCGGCCGTCCACAAAAAGCTGCCAATGATGATTGGCGTACTCTTTGAGCTGAACTTTCGGCCCGCCAACAGTTTTGATCACAGGAATCGCCGACAAATTGACCGGCTTCTCGGCTTGCCCGGTCCGGCTGGCCACCAGTCGGCCGGGATCGGAGGTGAAGACATCGTTGGCGGTCACCGTATCAAAACGGCCTTCCACATGGATTTCGCCGCCGGTCCAACGCATTTTCGCAGCCGGGTGGCGGCGCAAAAGTTCTTCGACCCGGTCCAGGGAAGCGGGCCCCATGTACCACGGCGACCCGAAGTAGGTATATCCGACGGTTTTTGGGAAATGAACGGCGACTGAATAAAATCCTTTGACCGCTTCCACCAGGCGCCCCGCGCGCTCGAGCATCATGGCGCAATAGTATTGTTTGACGCCGGGGTCTTCCGAAGAAGCCGCCCACTTGTAAAAATTGAGAGCGGCGTTCGGCGTGTCCACAAAACGCCATTGATTGCCGGTCAGCGTGCCTTCCTTAAGAGCTTGACGATAAACCGGGTCCTTTAACGCGTCGGTGTTCGGAAAAATTCCTTCGCCGGCCGCCCGCGCCAGGCCGGCGCGATCGATGATCGTATAGCGGTAGCGCGTTGTCCCAACATTCTCGAAATGCCCGAAGGCGTCGTAGTCGATGGGGCCTTTCTGTCCAGGAAAAGCCAGTTCCAAAGAGTCCGCGCTCGGGACGGCTTCGGCCCGGGTCGTCGCGCGGGGCATCGAGGCCGCCTGCAATAGAGGGGAAAGGAGCAGAAGAAACAGGATCGCTTTTTGCATAAACGTTGGATATTTCAGCATATTCTGATGGGGTCTTTACAATTAATTTACAGGTTAGCAATGTGCGCGTTACATCGGCTGGCTACACTAAAGAACGATGAAAGTTCTTGTGGTCGAAGACGATCGGGCCATTCAGATGGTTCTGGAATTGGTGCTCAACCGGATGGCCAAATGCAATGTGGTAACGGCTTCCGATGGTCCAGAAGGGCTTTCCAAAATTCAGAACGAAAAACCGGATGTCGTCCTCCTGGATTTGATGCTGCCCGGGATGGACGGCTTTGAAATCTGCGAGCGCGCGAAAGCCGATGAAGCGACGCGTCAGATTCCCATTATTTTTCTGACCGCCCAACCGCAGCCGGCCTCGGTGGCCAAGGCGATGGCCCTCGGAGCGGCCGGTTATCTGGTCAAACCGTTTGATCCCATTAAGATTATTGATCAGATTAATGAGGCCCTGGCGCGCGTGCAGTCGCCGTTGATCAGCCAGTAGAAAAGGGTTGTATTCTTGCGGAGGGTCTGATAGAAAAACTTATCATGGCTGAACCGGCTTTAGATCTAAGCGAAATTATTGACCTCTACAAAGAGGATGCCCGGCGCATGATCGGACAGATGCGGTCCGCTTTGATGCGCTGGCCCGAGGTTCAGCAGGGCGGGCCCGCGCGCCAGGAACTGCGAAAGTTTTCGCACCAGATGCGCGGGTCCGGGCGGACTTATGGATTTCAGCAGGTGACGCGCATCTGCAAAGCCATGGAAAACATTGTTCAAAAACTGGAACACAATCGCTTGCCGGCGGACGACCGGGCCCAGAAGTCGCTCCGGATTAAGGTCGAGAGACTAGCCGCCGTTTTTGTCTAGCGCAACAGAAAGGGGTCGTTATGGTGTCTGAGGCTGTTGATCGCAATGTGCTGGTCTGCGAGGATGATCCCGCCATGGTCCGCATTTTTCAGTTCCTGCTGCGCCAGCAGGGCATTCGCAGCGTGATCACAACCAACAACGGCGAACAGGTGGTGACTCTTGCCCGCCAGCATAAGCCGTCTTTGATCCTCCTGGACCTGATGCTTCCTGGAAAAGACGGCCTGGGAGTCCTGCAGGAGCTGAAGGAGAACGAGGAAACGCGCCTGGTTCCCGTGATTGTGGTCTCCGGGAAGGAATCCCATGAACAGGTCCAGCGGGCGATGACGGCGGGGGCTATTGATTACGTCGTCAAACCATTCGAGCCCATGGAACTGGGCATGCGCATCAAAAATTTTCTCGACATGTTGAGCGACTCCTCTTCGAACGCCTCGGCTCCGCCTGCCTCGGGAGGTTTACGCTGATGGCCACGCCCATGTTCCATCCGACGTCCGGATCCATCGGCAATCGCCGCTCCAATCTGGGCGATATTCTGGTCGAAGTCGGCGTCATTTCCCAGGAGCAGCTCCATCAGGCGCTGGCCGCCGCGGGCGGGTTGGAAAAAGACCTCGCCAAGTGGCTGATTGATCTCGGGCATACCACCGAAGAAAAAATCATGAAAGGGATCGGCATCAAGGCCAAAGTGCCTTATTTCACGAGCCTGGAAGGCCTTTACACCGCCGAATCCTCCAACATCATTTCCGAGGAGCTCGCCCGCCGCCTGCAAGTGGTCCCCCTTTTCAAGATCGATAACGTCGCGACCGTGGCGATGGTCAATCCGCTCGACGTCTTTATCATCGACACTCTGGTCAAAACGACCAGTTACAAGATTGATCCGGTCGTCTGCATGCGGACCACGATTTTCGAGACGATCAATAAGCTGTACGGCGGATGGGAAAGCTCGCAGGTCCCCTTGCAGACCATGGTGGAGCCTCCCCCCGCTCCGACCGCCCCGAACGCTCCGACCGATGTGGCGACTTTCTTGACTCAAAACCAGCCGGCGGCGCCCGCCTCCAATCAGACCTCCGCGGCCAAGCCCGATGAAAGCCTCAATAAACTGG
>Ga0182027_10004315_pt1 | contig 22091 bp, 16 predicted proteins | sample 712E1DmetaG_FD_121300 | JGI IMG/M metagenome (GOLD analysis project Ga0182027, IMG submission 121300) | Permafrost microbial communities from Stordalen Mire, Sweden - 712E1D metaG (Illumina Assembly) | ecosystem: Environmental > Terrestrial > Soil > Wetlands > Permafrost | place: Sweden... | reverse complement strand
GCCGCGATAGCGGCGTTGCCAATTTCTTTTCTTCCGCGAAGCGGCCATCTTTTCTTTTCATGCCTGACCCTCGCGCCCTGAAACCGTTGGAAAACCTGGACGGTTGGATTGCCCCGAAAACATTCGATGAAGATGGGTCGTCCAACGTGCGCGCGAGGGTAGCCCAAGCGCCGCCGGGGATGACGTCCAATAACCCGTGAAGGCGGCGCGGTGCCGGCGGGTGGGGCCGGGGATGACGTTGGTGGCATGAGGCGCGTTGGATTACCTGAAAACTTTCACCGAAGCCGATGACAGCCCCACCCGACGTGCATGGGCGTCAGGCATGCGCGTGCGCGGACGTGACCTTGGCAAATGGAACGACTTTCGACGTGTGGGCGCATCGTAGGTTATTGAGCACGCGAATGGAGTGCAGCGCGAACCAATGTTTCGTTGAGCGAAGCGAACCAACTTTGCTGGATGGGACGTAGGAATTTGGTGAACAACTCCGGCTTGTGGCTGTGTGTGGTTTCAGGTATTTGAAATTTCCATGATATCAAACGAAATACGGTCACCATTCAACCGGCAGCCTTATGGTCAACAGGGTTACCAGGAACAGGCGCAATACGCACCGCGTCAGCCGGTTCAGGAAACCACGCTTAAATCCGTGGAGATTCAAATTGAACGCAAGGCGTTTCTCCTGATTCTGAAAGAAAACCCTCGGGGACGTTTCCTGCGCATTTCTGAGGAACTCAGCAATGGCAAACGAAATTCCATCATCATTCCCGCGCCCGGCCTAAAGGATTTCCAAAAATTGATCAATGAAATGGTAAAAGCATCGGACGAAATTCCGGTCAAGAACGCACCTGCTGGGACTTAGGCTGTTTGTTCAATTGCTGTTCTTTGTGGAAAAATTGGGGTTGGGGGGCTAAGGGGCGAATCTGTCAAATTTTATTTTGACCGATTTTCTTCATCTGCTGGCATCAATCGGGTATCTGCCCGCACTCACCTTCACGAGCCTGCATCGCCTTCTGAAAATGTGAAAAATCTTATGCATATATTGCACCGGCCAGAATAGGCGACGCCTTTGACTTCATGGCATTGATGCCATGACTCGTTGATGGCGGTGACGGAAAATCAACTGCTGTTCTGGCAACGTGATGCCTGTAAACAGCACACATCCTGATTATGACGCCAGCCTCCCGGCTTGGCTGCGCGCCCGCGATGTCTTTGCCGGTGAGGATGCCGTCAAAGCCGCTGCTGAAAAGTATCTGCCGCGTCTCGACTGTCAGGACGACAAGGAATATCTCGCTTACAAAAACCGCGCCTCCTTTTTTAACGCTTCGGCCCGCACGGCGGATGGCTTCGTCGGACTGATTTTTCGCCGTGATCCAACATTCAAACTGCCGGACACCGGCACCGGCGTAGGTGATGCGCTCACCGAATTTGTGGAAGATGCCGACATGTTGGGGACCAGCCTGGCTGCATTCTCGAAAAAGCTGGTCGCGGAAATTATCAATGTCGGTCGGTCTGGCACGCTTGTAGATTGGAACGCGGAAGCGGAGCAACGCGCCTACGCTGTCGCTTACACCGCTGAAGACATCATCAACTGGCACACGGAACGGGTCAACGGGCGCAATGTGCTGACGTTGATCGTCCTCAAGGAAGTCAGTGTTATGCCCGCCACGGAAACTGATCCTTTCGTGCCTGATGAAATCCAGCAACTTCGCGTCCTGAAACTCGTCCCGCCGCAAACCACGGCTGAAAACGCAAAAGCTGACTGGTCTTACCAGGTTGAAATCTGGCAATTCCTTGCGGAAGGCCAAAATGCCAGTGGCTCCTCGAAGCGCGGCAAAAAGAAATGGAAGTTGGTGGACACCCTGACACCGCTTCGCCTTGGCAAACCGCTGCCGCTGATTCCATTTGTCTTTCATGGTCCGCGTCATTCGTTGCCGGAAGTGGATAAAGTCCCTCTGGCTGACATCATCGCCGTCAATCTCAACCATTACCGGCTCACCGCTGACTATCTGCATGGAATGCACTTCACCGCGCTGCCGACGGCATGGGTCAGTGGCTTCGACAAAAATTCCTCGCTGCGTATCGGTTCCAGCACGGCATGGGTTGCCGAAACGTCCGGCGCGACGGCGGGCTTCCTTGAATTCACCGGACAAGGTCTGACGACCTTTGAACGGGCAATGGATCGCGACGAGCAACTGATGGCTGTGCTTGGCACACGGATGCTCGAATCCCGCAAGCGCGTTGGTGAAACCGCCGCTGCCATCGAACTTCGGCAAAGCGGCGAGAACAGCATTTTGAACACTGTGTCTTTGAGCGTCAGCGCGTCGCTGACGCAAGTGCTGCGCTGGGTTTATTGGTGGAATTCGACCGAGCCGATTCCTGACGCCATCGGTCCCAACCTTGTCCTCGCCAGCCTGAACACGGATTTCAGCATCACCGGAATGTCGTTTCAGGAAATCACGGCACTGGTCGCCGCGTGGCAGGCTGGAGCCATCAGTCAGGCCACGATGCTCGACCTGTTCCGCGCCGGTGAAGTCATCGCCCCTGGCCGCACGAATGAAGAAGAACTCAAACTGCTCGCTGGTGAAAAGGTCCGTGCCGGACAAGCCACTACGCCACCGGGCGTAGTCACGCCGCCTGTCTCATCTGCGAAAACTGCAAACCCTCAACCGCCAACCTAAAACCGATTTATGGCCCTGAAATACAAATACACAACAAAGCAGGAAATTCCTGCTGAACAACAATCACTTTATGTCGAGCGCGATGGCGCTTGGACTTTGGACGCCGATGGCGTCGTCGAGAAATCCAAGTTGGATGAGTTCCGCTCGACAAACGTCGCGCTGATGAAGGAACGTGACGACCTCGCCAAGAAATTTGAAGGCATTGACCCGGAAGCCGTCCGCAGGTTGGCTGAAGAGAAACAACGGCTCGAACTGCTGGCGCAAGGGCACAAGCCGGAAGAAGTCGAGAAGATCATTGATAAGCGCCTCAAGGCCGCTCGTGCTGATTGGGACAAGCAGCATGGTGTCGTTGTCGCCGAACGTGATGCGCTGACTGGTCGCCTGTCGGCGATTCAAATTGATCAAGCCGTCGTGAATGAAGCAACCAAACGTGGTCTGCGCCCGACGGCGATTCCTGACATTACTTCGCGGGCGCGCACGAATTTCAAATTAGTGAACGGCGTTCCTCAAGCTTTCGAGGCGGACGGCCAGACGGCCCGGATGGGCAAGGATGGCGTCACGCCGATGACTTTGGCCGAATGGGTGGATGCGTTGGTGTCCGACGCACCGCATCTGTTTGAAGCAAATGCTGGTGGCGGTGCCGCCGGCTCCGGCTCCGGTGGGGCTGGCAACCGGTCCGTGAAAAATCCGTTCCGCAAGGAAAGTTGGAATCTCACGGAGCAAATGAAATTGCAGAAATCCGATCCGCAACTCGCCGCACGATTGAAAGCGTCGGCGTAAGGGTCACAACCAAATTATTCACCTATGGCTAAAACGCAATTGGCTGACATCATTGTTCCGGCGCAGTTCGCGCCGTATGTATTGCAGCGCACGGCGGAGAAATCCGACCTGTTTCAATCCGGCATTGTCGTGCGGACGCCGGACTATGACGAGCGCGCCGCGATGGGCGGCACGCAAGTCAACATGCCGCACTGGAATGACCTGACCGGCAACCGGCAGCCGTTAAGTGATTCGGTTCCGCTGGTTCCGGCGAAACTGACCGCTGACCAGGACATTGCCCGCATTCACAATGACGGCAATGCGTGGTCGTGGAATCACTTGGCAACCGTGGTCGCTGGTGATGATCCGGCGCTGGCGCTGGCGGACTTCCTGGCCGAGTATTGGAATCGCCAGAACCAATACATGCTCATCAGCTCGCTGAAGGGCGTGTTCTCGGCAGCGAGCATGTCGGGCAACCTGTTGGCGATTCACAGTGAAAGCGTGAACGGCCAGGCGGGCACCACGCGCTTGAACGGCGCAACCTTCGTGGATGCTACGCAGCGTCTCGGCGACCGTGGCGACCGGCTCGTCGCCGTGGCGATGCACTCGGCAACGGAAGCTGCATTGCGGAAGCTCGACCTGATTGACTTCATCCCGGACAGCCAGGGTGAAGCTCAAATCCGCACGTTCCAAGGCCGGCGCGTCATCGTGGATGACGGCTGTCCGTCGCGGGCGGGCACGACCGATGGCTTGGTCTATACAAGCTACCTGTTCGGCCCGGGCGCGTTCGGCATGGGCTTCGCCGATTTGAATGGTGCGCCCGTCGAGGGTGGTCATGGCACGGAGGGTTGCGAAACGGCGCGTGATGCTCTCAACAGCGATACCTACCTGATCAACCGCCGCCGGTTCATCATGCACCCTCGCGGTGTGAAGTTCACCAGCGCAAGCGTTGCGGGTGCAAACCCGACGAACGCGGAATTGGAAACGGCCGCAAATTGGGTGCGTGTTTGGGAAAACAAAAACGTCCCCGTAATGGCGGTGACTCACAACATCTAAACCAATGGCGTGCCGGATTGCGCCGGCACGCCGCTTTTTGAGAAAGAACATTTATGGGCAAAATTCTACCTCGGAGTTTCGAGCGGATTCGTTCGGGTGAACAGATCCAGTGTCCCACCTTTACGAACGTAGCGGCTGCTGTCGCCGCTGGTGTCACGGCGGCGAAGTATCCGCGCCGCATCATTTACCTATCCGTTGGTGGCACGGGTTCGGTGCCTTGCCTCGCCATTTCGGACGGCACGAACTGGCGGCAAATCGCGATTGGCGCAAATGCCATTTAACCGCTGCCATCATGGACAAACTCTATCCCATTATCCGGCGCAAGCGGCGTCCGCTTGTAGTTGCGGACGTTCCGCCTATTCCGATCAAGACCGAGCCGGTTCAACCGGTGACGATTGTGCCATTGGTTGACCCGGCGGCGTCTGCACCACCTGAAAAAAAGAGCCGCAAAAAAAACGGGTGACGACGACTTCGAAAATTAACCGACGCGGTTGGCTGGCGATGTGGCTGCAAAAAAAGCGGCGTGAGCGGGCTTTAATCTTGTCCTCAGACGGTCATGGGCATCTGACATGGATCAGCAATGTGGTAACGATCAATGGCTTCAACATTTACCATTCGGATGACGGAATCAGTTGGAATTACTACGACTCGCAAACCCCCGACAAATTATATCGAGACAGTAGCGGGCTGGCGGGTTTCTATCGAATCTCGGCAGTGGACGATGATGGAAACCCTGTGCTGCCATATTCGAATATGGTGTATTCGGATGGCCTGCCGCTGTCCGCGCCCGGGCTAAATGCCCCAACCTTGGTTTCGCTGGGAACGGTCGCCGGTGACACCACTTGGCGGGCAGTCGCCCCGGTAAATGTGGACGACTGGCAATTTTGCACGACCGACTCCGCCTTCGACCCTGCGGTAAAAAGCTTTGATCAATGGGTGGCAGATGCGGACTTTCCGGACACAGAATTCACCGTAAGAAATCTAGCTACTGCCACCGTTACTGCGGACTTTACCTATTGCGCTGCCCGTTATCGAGTCGGGACAACTTGGTCGTGTTGGACCGGGGTTGTTGACGCAACTGTAATCACGCCACCGGCGCAATTGGTATTGTCATCGGACGGCCACGGGCATTTGACCTGGACATGCAATTTTGAGCTGGATACTGCATTTATCATTCAGCATTCAATGGATGGGGTCAATTGGAGTGACTACGACGCGCAGTATCCCAACTTGTTTTATCGGGACTGTAGTGGAGGTCCGGGTTACTTCCGACTTGCCGTGGGGGATGACGATGGAATCGCCGTGCCGCCTTACTCAAACGTCGTTTATTCCGACGGATTGTAATTTTTATGGCGCTCACCCTGATCAAAGAAGACGGCACGGGCAAGGCCGACGCCAACGCTTACGCGGATGTGGCGGATGGTGATGCCTATCACGCCGGGCATCTATATGCCACGGCGTGGATCGGCGCGAGCGCGGATCAGAAGGCCGTGGCACTGGTGATGGCGTCGCGGCTGATTGACGCCGAATTTCAATTCAACGGCACGCGAACCACGGCCGGGCAAAGTCTGCAATGGCCGCGGGCGATGTGCCCCGAACCGGACAACGTCCATGTGCCGATCTCGGTGCTGTTGCCGATTCCATATGACTACGTTCAATATGACACCGTGCCGAAAGCCGTCGTCCAGGCAACGTGTGAAATGGCGCGAGAACTTTTGGTTACCGACCGAACGGTCGTGCCGGCGGGTGAAGGTTTGAAGTATTACAATGCTGCCGGCATTCAAACCGGTTACGACAAAACTGACCGGCGTCCGGTGCTTTCACAAGTTGCGCAAGTAATGCTGGCGAAGTATGGCTCGCAAATCAGTGCCAAGAGCGGCGCGGTGCGGCTGGTGAGGGTGTGACCCTGCTTTTTCTTAATCGTGGCGGGTGGGGCAGATTTGGGAGCGATGATGTTGCGTTGCTTCCTCTCAGATATTCTGCTTAAAGTTGGTATATTCAAAGCGGAATTGCGATGCATACTGATGGAGAACCGGGTTTAGAACGGGCGGCGGACGCTCTGCATTCTGCTATTGCTAACGGCAGGGGCGGCGGGAAAATAGCAGGCTCGGGGTTGGAGGTAACTGCATCACAGGGCGCTGTGGATGCTGGTTTTAAGTTCGGCACGAACGGCCCTCATTCGAGCCGCACGATGATGCTCGAAGATTTGTCAGTTCTGTTGGAACGGACTCCGCCAGAAGTTTCGCTCGCGGATTTTCGGCGGGTCATCGTGGACGAAAATCTGCTCAATAAAAAAACCGATTCCACGCGGCGCGAGACGTTGCGGCGTCTGCGCGAACTTTACGCACTGGATGCGGAAACGATGGTGTTTCGTGTTCTGCGAACTTACTGGCCGCACGATCCCGCCGGGCGTCCGCTGCTGGCCCTGCTCGTCGCGCTCGCTCGCGATCCGTTGTTGCGGATTTCTGCGGCGGTCATTTTCAACTCACGGCCCGGCAGTGAAGTGCCGGTCAGTTTATTTGACGACGCGCTTTCGCGGGCGATGCCCGGCCATTTCGGTCCAAAGATACAGGCGGCGACGGCACGGCACATTGCTTCATCGTGGGAACAATCCGGCCATCTGGCGGGCCGGTTGAGCAAAACGCGCTCGGCGGTGCGTCCGACCCCGTGGGCGGTGGCATTGGCACTGTTCCTCGCATATCTTACGGGCGAGCGGGGTGAATACCTGATGTCGAGCCAATGGTTGTTGGTGATTGATGTCCGGCCCGGCGACGCCGGGGAACATATCTCAGCGGCGCATCGGCTTGGCTTGCTTAATTTCTTCCGTTCTGGCTCAGTAGTGCAAATTACATTCCCTGCATTTCTGAAAGCAAACGGGGATTAAGCGTATGGCTCAAATTGACCGACTTCTAAAAAATTACACGCGCTATGTCGAACTGCCGTGGGGCGAAAATCTCGACGGTAAACAGCGCGTCTGGTTTGCGGTTTATCCCCCGGCGGAAGAACGCCGGTTGCGCGTCCAGTTTTCCGCCTTCGACCTTGCCACCAAAGCAGCGGGTCATGGGTGGTCGCTCGTTGATTTGACTGATGTCTTCCCTGATTGGCTGGCGGGTTACGAACATTTTCAAGACTACCTCGGCGACCCGGACAGCCTCGCATTCGGCCTGCCGGATTTTCGCAAGACGGTCGTGGAGAAAGTTGCGGCGGCGCTGCGGCATCCGAAAGCGGAAAACAACTCCGTGGTCGCGCTGCATGGCATGGCCGGGCTGTATGGTTTTCTGAAAGTTTCCGAAGTGGTGGATGCCGTCGCCAAAGACATTCGAGGCCGCCTGCTGGTCTTTTTCCCCGGTGAAATTGACAACAATGTTTATCGCTTCCTCGACGCGCGGGAAGGTTGGAATTACCTCGCCACACCCATTACCTGTCAGGAGACTTTCATCAAATTATGATTAACCGCGAGATTTATCAGAAAGACCCGACGCAAACGGCGCTGCTCAACAATGGCGTAGCAAAAATCGGCGAACTGTCCTCGCCGGAAGAAATCAAGACGCTGCGTTTCGAGCTGGAGAGTTTCGTTTGCGATGGAGAATACGAGCGCGGCCTGCAACGCATCCTCCACTCGTTCCTCGCCCAGCTTTCACAAACGGAACAAAAAGCCGCATGGATAAGCGGCTTTTTCGGCAGCGGCAAATCGCACCTTGCGAAAATGCTCTGCTACCTTTGGGTGGACTACAAGTTTCAGCCGGATGGCGCCACGGCCCGCAGTCTCGCGCATTTGCCCAGCGAAATCCGTGACCTGTTCGTGGAATTGGGCACGCAAGGCAATCGGTTCGGCGGGCTTCGTGCCGTCGCGGGCACGCTGGGCTGTGGTTCGATGGACAACACACGCCTGGCGTTGTTGCAACTCGTGTTTCGCTCGGTCGGCCTTCCCGAACATTACGCCCTCGCCAAAATCGTTCTTTGGTTGCGCGAAAAAGGATGGGAAGACAAAGTGATCGCGGCGCTCAAGGCTCAAGGCACAAGTTTTGAGCAGGAGATAACAAACCCATTCGCTTCCACCGCGCTTGCGCAAGCCATCCTCGCGCAAGATTCCTCGTTCGGGCAGCCAAAGGACGTGCTGGCCGTCTTGCGCCAGCAATTTCCGGTCAACGCCAATGTGACCATTGGCGACGTGGTGGCGACGGTGCGGGAGATTTTTTCCAAAGATGGCGAGATGCCGCTGACGCTGATCGTGCTGGATGAAGTCCAACAATTTATCGGCCAGACGAATGTCCAGCGGGCAATGGATATTCAGGAAATCGCGGAGAAATTTTGTTCCGCGTTCAAGGGCCGCGTTTTGCTCGTGGGCACCGGCCAGCAGGCACTGACGGACACGAGCATATTGCAACGGCTGATTGCGCGCTTTCCGGTTTCGGTTTCGCTTTCGGACGCCGACGTGGAAAACGTCGTGCGCAAGGTTGTGCTCGCCAAGAGGTCGGACAAGATTGGCGAATTGAGGCAATGCCTGGCGAAGAATCAGGGTGAGATTGACCGTCATTTGAAAGGCACCCGACTCGGCCCGACTTCGGACGATCATAAGTGGCAGGAAGCTGACTACCCACTCCTGCCGGTGCGTCGTCGTTTGTGGGAAAAGGTGCTGCGGGCCGTGGATACGACCGGCACCGCCGCGCAACTCCGGAACCAGTTGACCACCGTTTTTGAAGCCACCCGTGCCACGGCACCGAAGTCGCTGGGCAGCATCGTGGGCGCGGATTTTATTTTCGACCAGCTCGCGACACAGATGAGGAACACTGGCGCGTTGTTGACGGAGTTCGACACCATCATTCGGCGTCATCGCGACGGCACGCAGGACGGCGCATTGCGTTCGCGTTTGTGTGCGATGATTTTTCTGATCAGCAAACTGGACAGCAAGCAGGAGCGCAACGGTCCGGCTGATCTTGGCGTTCGCGCCACGCCGGAAGTTCTGGTGGATTTGCTGGTCGAAGACCTCGCCACGGACCGCAACGAACTTTTGCAGCGCGTCCCGCCATTGCTTGATGGACTGGTTGCCGGTGGCGACCTGATGAAAGTCGGGACGGAATACTCGCTGCAAACGCGCGAGGGCGCGGCATGGAGCGATGAATTCAAACGACGCGTAAGCCAGCGGCTGAATGACACCGGCCATCTTGACAGTTTCCGCACCGACCGTCTGCGGGAAACGGCGGATGAACTTTTGAAAAAAGTTTCGCTTCAGCAGGGCCAGAGCCACACACCGCGCAAGTTGCAAATCCATTATGATTCAACGCCGCCTCCCCCCGCTGGCGATGCGGTGCAGGTCTGGATTCGTGATGACTGGACCGAGGCCGAAACAACCATTCGCACGGAAGCCCAGGCCGAGGGCACGGGAAGCCCGCGCTTGTTCGTTTTCCTGCCACGCAAGTCCGCCAACGAATTGAAGACCGCCATCGCCTCCCGCATGGCGGCGGAAGAAACGATTGCCGCACGCGGCAATCCAACCAGCGCCGAAGGTGTGGAAGCGCGCAGATCCATCGAATCGAAACTAAACGACGCCAACAATGGCGAGAAAGGCATCACGGCGATTCTTGGCGAAGTGTTTGCCGACGCCAAAGTTTTTCAAGGCGGCGGCGCGGAAACTTCGGGCAAGCCGCTGGCGGAACTGGTGGACGAAGCCGCGCAAAGTTCCCTCGTCCGGTTGTTTCCGCAATTTAGCGTCGCCGACAATGCCGGCTGGCGGACGGTGTTTACCCGCGCCCGTTCCGGCGCGGCGAACGCGCTGGAAGCCGTCGGTTACAACGGCAATCCCGAAGCGCATCCGGTGTGCGCGGCCATCAAGACGTTTATCGGCGCGGGACGGCGCGGCAGCGACATTCGGAAACAATTTGGCGCGGCACCGTTTGGCTGGCCGCAGGACGCGATTGATGCCGCGCTGATGGCGTTGCTTACCGCCGGGCATCTGCGCGCCACGGGCAACGGCAATCCGGTGAACGCCTCCGCGCTTGCGCAAAGCAGCATCGGCGCGACGGATTTCCGCGTCGAGATTCCGAGCCTGTCCGCCAATCAGCGGGTGGGCGTGCGTGGCTTGTTCCAAGCGGCGGGCCTCAACGCGCCGTCCAACGAAGAATCCTCCTTTGCTCCGCGCTTCCTGGAAAAACTTGAAGCGATGGCGAAAGAAGCCGGTGGCGATCCGCCCTTGCCGGCGCGGCCCGACACGAAACACTTGCGCGATCTTGGATTGCAATCGGGCAACGCCCAACTGCTTGCCTTGCTCGGCGAACAAACGCGGCTCAAGGCGGACATCGAAGCCTGGCAAAAAGCCGCTGCGGACATCGCCAAACGCCGTCTGCGCTGGGACACGTTGCAACGCCTGTTGCAATTCGCCAAAGGACTGCCGGTTCAGGCGGACGTGGCGAATCAGGCGGCGGGCATCGCGGAACATCGTTCGCTGCTGGCGAGTCCCGATCCGGTGGCGCCGCTCTGCAAGCAATTGACCGCCGCCTTGCGCGACGCGCTGAATGCGCATCAAAAGGAGTTGGAAAATACTTATCGCCAGCATCGGCAGGCCATTGATGGTAGCTCGGTTTGGGCGAAGTTGAGCGAGACGCAGCGAAACGCCATTCTCAGCGAACATGGACTTGAACCTCCATCCAAGATTCAGGTCGGCAATGAGGACGAAATTCTCGTCGCGTTAAACGCCGCTCCTCTTGACACGCGGCGGACTACGGTGGAAGCCCTTTCTCATCGCACTGCCAAAGCGATGGAAGCCGCCGCGAAATTGATCGAGCCGAAAGCAACGCGGCTGCAACTCCCTTCCGCGACCATCAAGGATGAAGCGGAACTGGATGCGTGGCTCGGCCAAGTTCGCACCGAGGCGACGAAAAAATTAAAAACTGGCCCCATCATCGTCTAGCCCGCCAATGAACGCCCTGCCCGCACCGCTCCGGCGCTTGTTGGAAAACGCCGTTCAGGAAGCGCGTGACGTGGCGGAAGCGGGGGCGCTGGCGGCGTTGAATGCGCTGGCGGTCCCGAATGCGCTCGCCTTTCCGCATCTCAACGAGACAGACAAGAGACTGCGCGTGGCCTTGCGCGCCCAATCGCGGCAATTGGGCGATGTAGTTCCCAAAGGTGAAGCCGCGCCCTCCCTCACGCATCTGGTCGAGAAAGTGGCTTACGATTCCTGGCATCGGTTCCTTTTCACCCGGTTCCTCGCGGAGAACCAATTATTACAGCATCCAAGCGGGGCGAACATGACGCTGCAAGACTGCGAGGAATTGATTCGGGAAGACCTGACACAATCACAACGCGAATTCACTGCCCCGGATGGCCGCACGCTTGCTGTCGAGTTCGCCGCAAAGATGCTTCCTGCGATTTCCCGCGCCGATGATCCGGCGGGTAAAGTCGTTCTACCGCCGGAAAATCGGAACGCATTGTTCAAGCTGATTGACGATTTGCCTCGCGATGTGTTTCTCGCGGGTGACAGCCTTGGTTGGTGTTACCAATTCTGGCAGGCGCGGCGGAAGAAACTGGTCAATGAGTCCGGTTGCAAAATCGGCGCGGATGAATTGCCATCCGTCACGCAACTGTTCACCGAAGATTACATGGTGGATTTCCTGTTGGACAACACGCTGGGAGCGTGGCACGCGGGCAAAGTCCTCGCCGCGAATCCCAAGCTGGCCGAAACCGCCCAGAACGAAGAGGAATTGCGCAAGGCCGTCGCGCTGCCGGGTTGCGCGTGGAAATATCTCCGCTTCATCAAAGGTGATAACGGCAAGTGGACGCCCGCCGCTGGCACATTTGACGGCTGGCCGAAAACCGCGAAAGAATTGAAATGCCTCGACCCGTGCATGGGCAGCGGGCATTTCGTGGTGGCAATGTTCGAACGCTTGGTGGCCTTGCGTCTGGCGGAGGAAAAGGTGGATGAAGCGGCGGCGGTGGCGGCGGTCATCCGGGAAAATTTGTTTGGTTTGGAGATTGATCCTCGTTGCACGCAGATTGGCGCGTTTAATGTGGCACTGGCCGCGTGGCGGCGCGTGGGCCATCGCCCGTTGCCGGCGATGAATCTGGCCTGCTCCGGCCTCGCGCCGAACACGAAGCAAGAGGACTGGCTGGAACTGGCTGGCGACAATGACCGGCTCCAGCGGGGCATGGAACGGCTTTATCGGCTTTTCAAGGATGCGCCTGTGCTGGGCAGTCTCATCAATCCCCGGTTAAGCACCGAGGACATGTATGTTGCGGACTACCACGAACTCCAGCCGCTGCTGGAAGAGGCGCTGGCGCAGGAAACCAAAGACGACACCGCGCATGAATTGGCGGTGACGGCGCAAGGCATCGCCAAGGCGGCGGAAATTCTCGCCGGCCAGTTCACGCTCGTCGCGACCAACGTGCCTTACCTCGGCTTAAAAAAGATGGAGGAATTACTTCGCGATTACTGCGAGTCAAATTACCAAAGATCAAAAGCTGATCTCGCAGCAGTTTTTTCGGAAAGGTCTTTGGACTTTTGTAAGAAAGGGGGAAGCATCGCTGTTGTAACGCCGCAGACTATCACTTTTTTGGGGACGTTCGTCTCCTTCAGAAAGAACTTATTGGAGAATCACAGTGTTAACATCTTGGCGAGACTGGGCATCAAGGCGTTTCAAGCGATGATGTATGACTTCACCGTGTCAATGTGGGTTGCAACACGCTTTAGGCCCCCTGAATCTGCGACTTTCTGTGCGCTAGACGTTTCCGAGTTCATGAATGCGGCACAAAAATCGGAAAATCTGGAAAAGGTCTTGTGCCGTTCGTTATTTCAAAGTGAACAGCTCAAGAATCCAGATTCGAGAATTACTGTCGAAGAGCTTGGCACTTCGTCTCTTCTTGAAAAAATCGCGATTTCGCCGCGTGGTGTTGTTAATGGCGATATAGACAAATGGTTAAGGGAGTTTTGGGAATTGGAACAATTAACAGACGATTGGCGTTTTCTGCAAACCGCAGTTAACAAAACTGAATACTTTAGCGGCTGCCATCAAGTTATTGATTGGTCAACCGGTGGCGAAGGAATGCTCCGGCCCGGGTTGGGAAATAAGGCGTATGGAAAACTTGGCGTGGCGGTAAGCCGCATGGCGGCACTTCCATCAGCTCTGTATCTCGGCGAATTATACGATCAAAACACGTCTGTTCTCGTTCCTTACAACAAAGAACACCTGGTTGCTCTTTGGGTCTACTGCGCCTCGCAAGACTTCAATGTTGCGGTGAGAAAGCTTGATCAAAAAGTTGGTGTCACTCCGGCCACATTGCTTAAAATTCCTTTCGACCTGGTGCACTGGCAAAAGGTGGCGGCGGAGAAATATCCGCACGGATTACCGAAGCCGTTTTCCAGCGACCCGACGCAATGGCTGTTCAACGGGCATCCCAAAGGCGCGGAAAATCCGCTGCAAGTTGCCGTCGCACGGTTGCTCGGCTACCGCTGGCCGCGCCAGACCGGTTCCAGATTTCCCGACTGTCCCGCGCTCGAATCGGACGGCCTCGAACCGTTCGCCGATGATGACGGCATTGTTTGCATCCCGCCAGCCGGTCAGGAACAACCGGCGGAAAGTCGGCTGCGCGCCCTGCTCGCCGCCGCGTTTGGCGCGGAGTGGAGTGCAGCGAAAGAGGGTGAACTGTTGGCGCAAGCCGGATATGCCGGCAAAAGCATGGAGGACTGGCTGCGCAACGGCTTCGCGGAACAACATGGGAAACTTTTTCAACAGCGCCCGTTCGTCTGGCACCTATGGGACGAACGCAAAGACGGATTCAGCGCGCTGGTGAATTATCACAAGCTCGACCGCGCCCTGCTGGACAAGTTGATTTACACCTACCTCGGCGACTGGATCACGCGACAGGAATCCGGCGTGCATTCCGGTGAAGGCGGCAGTGACGCCCGCCTTACGGCGGCGCGCGATTTGCAACGCCGCCTGAAACTCATCGCCGAAGGCGAACCGCCCTTTGACATTTTCGTTCGCTGGAAACCGCTGGCACAACAGCCGATTGGCTGGGAACCTGATTTGAATGACGGCGTGCGCCTGAACATCCGTCCGTTTGTCGAGGCGGGCGTCCTGCGCAAAGACCCGAATGTGAACTGGAAGAAAGACCGGGGCGCTGATCCTGTGAGCGCGCCGTGGTTTTCGGTCTTCAAAGGCGAGCGGATCAACGACCATCATTTGACTCTGGCGGAGAAGCGGGCGGCGAGACAAACTACAGGAATCGCATGAGCGAAAAGAAAATCTATAAGAATCCACCGATTGTGGAACGAATCGTGGGGGTTTATGCCGACATCAAGCCGGAACTCTTCGAGGCCAAGATGCCGGATTGGGCCGTTAAGATTCAGCACGTGTATCCCTTGGCCCGGCCAATTGCGGAATGGTCCCTGAACATCCAGGAAGTGAACGGCATTCCCATGCTCTCAAATGTGATGCCCAAAGCGGAGATCATTCAGTTGTTCTGGAAGCCGCACCCCAAGAAATTGGCGGTGCAGGCAATGCGGTTACGGCCGGACCGGCTGGTTTTCCACTTGCATCGGGAAGAAGGAAAGTTGCATGACTTTGAAGAACTCTACGTGGAGATGGAGGCTTGGATTGGAAAATGGATGGAGCATTTCGAGGTGCCATCGTTAAAGGGCGTGACCGTGGAATACGTCAACCGGTTGAATGGCACCATCACCCCTCAATTCATGCTCCCCGACGGTCGGTTGAAAATTTCGGAAGCGTTTATTTTGTTCTCCAATGTGCCGGGCAAATACACGGGCATCACGACGCCCTACGATTGCAAGATGAGGCTAATTGTGGATGAAAAAAGGCCCTGCCACTTTGATCTACGGGTCCGGGCGGAAGACCAGGCGAGCACGGGCGTCAGAATCCAGTTTGTGGTGAATACGCTTGGACAGGGCAAGGCGATTGGGGCGGCGGAAAGCCTGGCGGAAATCCGTTTTTGCCACGAGGTCATGACGGAACAATTCGATTGCTTTTTCACGGAAAAGGCTAAAAACTCCTTCGATTAGTATGCAATTCCTGACGGAAGCTCCGCGGGCGCACCCGCCAGAATTCAACGAGCCTCGGTGCGTTGAAGTCGGGCACGGCTTCGCCTTCGAGGCGAAGGCGACGGAAGCGCCCAAACATTTGAGGGAGTTTCAACTCATCCAGACGATGATTCCGGTGGAAGGCGGGCAGCACTGCCTGCGCCTACTGAAACCCTTGACGTTGAAGGTGAGCCAGCAGCTACGGTGTGAAGTGCAGGACTGGGGCATCGAAATGGATTACTTGGAGGTGCCGCATTTGCCCCGCGAAATAGCCCGGCGGTTCCTCTTTTTATTAGGTGCGGCCGAGAATGAGCAATTGACGGAAAAGGACCAGGCGGATTTGGTGCGGATTTCCGAGTATGTTGATTTCCGCCAATTCTCCGTGGATCGTTCGCCGCCGCGTTATCAAGAAGGCGTGATGCGAAGCAACAAGGAGCAGGTCATTGTTGAGTGGCATGATGGCACGCGCGAAAGTCTGCCGTGGGAAGCCGCTCGCGCTCTGGAGGAAGTCAATGTTGGGGAGCGGTTCGCGGCCCACGTGAAACTCGGCAAAGACGATAAAACCATCGCCATCGAACGAGTTTCACTGCTCGGGCCGGCTGCCGATCTCTCCGGGGAGGACTGGTCCGCTTGGCCGACGAAAAGCTAATTGTAGATTTCTGGGATGTCGGACAGGGAGACTGCTCCGTCATCACCCTGCCCGACAAGTCGCTGATCGTCATTGACGTTGGCCCGCGCACAACCCCGCTGGTGGATTGGCTCAACGAACGGCCCCAGCAAATTTATGCTCTCGTCATCACGCACAATGACGATGACCACGCCGGGGGATTGCCCAGCCTGGTCAAGCTTTCGGGAGTGAAGATTGAGAAGGTCTATATGCTGTCCGACCGGAATCGGGATTCGGACCAGTTCAAGAAAATCTTTGGGGCTGTGCGGGCGGAGGAGAAGAAAGGACGTTTCCCGGTGATTGGTTTGGACAAGGATCGACAGATTTGGGAGAACCCTGACAAGACCTTGGAACTGGGGGCGGTCTATCCCAGTTACTCCGAGAACGTCGAGGCGAAGACGCCGAATGAATCGTCGGCCATCCTCCGGCTGCGGCAGAAGAACGAGATTGGCATCATCTGGCCGGGCGACGCGCCGATGCAGGTCGTCGCGGAAAAGTTCAATGGCTTGAGGCCGCCCGTTTTGGTGGGGCCGCATCATGGGGGGCCAGTGGACCGCAAGAAGAAGGATTTCAAGACTTGGGTGACCGCGGTGCAACCGGAACGGCTGTTTGTCTCGGTGGGCACGAAGCGAAACTACGGGTTGCCGGAGCCGAAGTATTTACAGCAACGCGCTGGCCACGGGTGCCATGTCGTCTGCTCCCAACTCACTAAACATTGCGACACTGCGCATGTGAACAATGAGATTCCGATATTGCAGACGGCGATGTTTCTTGGGTTGCGTCCTCCTCGAAGCGGCGTGCCTTGTCGCGGATGTTTCCGAGTGACGGTGACGGAACGGGATGTCATGCCAGACGCCTTCGATGCGGAGCATCGGAGCAGGGTGGAAAAGCTGCGCCGGCCCAAATGCCTGCCGCCCGCCCAATGAAACCAAGTGCCGACAGTTCGACCGTGTTGGATGAGTTGGTGACCGCCCTATGCCAGGCGGGAGATTTCAACTCGTCAGACCAAACTGCGCCCGCCGTCGTGCTCTGGCCCGATCCCGGCGCGGAGTGGGTTCCGCTGCTGCCGGAATTGCGCGCCCGCGTGCCGGAATTGATTACCCTCGGCCCGTTGGAACCCGCCACGCGGAGCGGGCCGGCCATCTGGTTGCGTTGCGTCCTCGCCCGCAAGATTGCCGGGATGGACTGGCCGGCGGACAGGCCGCCGATTTTTTACCTGCCCGGTGTCGGGCGAAAGCAGTTGCGCGAAATTGAGGATACGCCTGACGCCCTCGCGCCGCTGCTGGAACTGCAATTTCGCGGCACGGTATGGTTTCATCCGAATGGCAAAGATTGGACGGTTCTCGCGTTTGCCCAGTCACGGCTGGGCATGGATGTCGCGCGTGATGCGGCGACGCTGGCGGCATTGCGACAGGCGTTGCCGGAGTTTGCGCGACTGCGGATAGTGGAGTTGAGCGGTCGCCGATGGGAAGCGGGGGACTTCAATCGGCTGCTGACACCCGACCCCAGCCGCGATTTGCTGTTGTGGCTCGATCAGGGTGACGAGTTCAAGAAATCGCGGGCGGCGGATGAATGGAGCGCCTTCAAACAAATCTGCCAGCGGGATTATGGTTTCAACCCGGAAACGGATGGCGCACTGCGCGCGGCGGCGTTGCTGGGGCAACGCGGCGGGGCGTGGGCGCAAGTGTGGGAACGCTTCGCCGAATCGCCGACGCTTTATCCGAATCTGCCGGAAGCGCTGCGGGCGGCAAAGCCAAAGGACGAAAGCGATTTATTTTTCAAGCCGGAAATCTGGCCGCAAATCAATGAAGTGGCGGAAAACAAGTTGGGCGACGCGCTCGCCCTTTTGCAGGACAGGCCATATCCCGAAGCGGCAGAACGGATCAAGGCGTTGGAATCCGCGCAAGGACTGCGGCGAACCTGGGTTTGGCGAAAGCTTGGAAAGTCGGGCTTGGCCGAAGCATCGGAACATCTGTCAAAGCTGGCGGATTGCACGCAACAACTTCCGTCGGCGGACAGCCCGGACAAGTTGGCGGCGGAATATGTTGCGGGCGGGTGGCAGGCCGATTCAGCCTTGTTGAAAGCTCTGCAACACGCCACGTCAACCAAAGCCGAGCGCGCGATTTTTGCGGCGGCGCGGGCGCTTTACCTGCCGTGGGTGGAAGCGGGCGCCGTGCGCCTGCAAGAATTGGTGCGACATGATCCAACGGCGGTCGCGCCGCAACCGTTGATCAACTTCGGCGTGGAGGGCGAAGTCATTTTGTTCGCGGACGGTTTGCGTTTTGACGTGGCGCGGGAATTGACCGGTGCGCTGGGCAAAGCGGGCCTGACCGTGGATTTGGGCTGGCGCTGGTCGGCGCTCCCGTCCGTCACGGCGACGGCCAAACCAGCGGTGTCGCCGGTAGCAAGCGAACTGACTGGCCGCGAATCGGACGAAGAATTTGTTCCTTCCCTCAAGGCGGACGCACGCCGTGTGACGGCAGACCGCTTCCGCCAATTGCTGGCGGAAAAAGGCTGCATGGTTCTCGACGCGCGGGCGTGCGGCGACCCGACGAAAGCGGCCTGGACGGAGTGCGGGAAACTGGACGCACACGGCCATGACGAGGGCTGGCGGCTCGCGTTTCGGATTGATGAACAGGTGAAGCTGTTGGCGAACCGCGTCCAGGAACTGCTGGACGCCGGTTGGAAAAGCGTGCGGGTGGTGACAGACCACGGCTGGCTTTTGCTGCCCGGCGGCTTGCCGAAGATTGATTTGCCAAAATTTTTGACGCAACATCGCTGGGGGCGTTGTGCGACGATGAAACCTGGAAACAATAGCGGACTGGTGGAAGTGCCGTGGTTCTGGAATGCCGCGATTCGCATGGCGTTGCCGCCGGGCGTTGGCTGCTTCGTGGCGGGGACAGAATACGCGCACGGCGGATTGAGTTTGCAGGAGTGCGTGATTCCGATGCTGACCGTCCGCTCCGCATCCGCGCCCCGTTCGGTGGCGCAAATCGAAGCCATCAAATGGACCGGCCTGCGCTGCCGCATCACGGTCACGGGTGATTTTACCGGCGTGCGGGCGGATTTGCGGCTCAAGGCGGCGGACGCGAAAAGTTCCGTGGCCGAAGCAGTGAAAGAAATTGCTGCTGACGGAACGGTTTCTTTGGCGGTGCGGGATGATAGCAACATGGGTTCTGCCGCGCTGGTCGTGCTGTTGAATGAAGATGGCCGGCCACTGCACGCGCTGCCCACAACCATAGGAGTCAACGCATGACAGCGATTTTGGATGACATTGATCAAAACGCCGCGAAAGCCTTTGAAGGCTACGTCGTGCGGAAGGATTTGGTGCGGAAGTTCAAGGGGCAATATCCCGTCCCGACTTACGTTGCGGAATTTCTGCTGGGGCGCTACTGCGCGACCACCGACGAGGAAGAAATTCAAGAGGGGTTGCAGATTGTCGAACGGCAATTGCGCGACCGCACGGTGCGGGCGGGCGAAGAAGAATTGTTCAAGGCCCGCGCCAAGGCCAAGGGGACCGTCAAGGTCATTGATTTGATTACGGCCAAGCTCGACACCGACACCAATTCCTTCATCGCGCAACTGCCCAGCCTGCAAATCAAGGACGCGCGCATTGCCGACGATCTCGTTCACGCGAATGAACGGATGCTGACCGGCGGCTTTTATGCGGAAGTCGAACTGACTTACGATCCCACCATTGCGGACGAAAATTCTGGCCGTCCATTCGGCGTCGAGACGCTGCGGGCCATTCAGCTTTCACGCAAAGACGCCGTGGAGGTGCTTTGCCGTGGCCGCGAAATACTTTCCCTGGAGGAATGGAAGAAGTTCCTGATTCGCAGCGTCGGTTTCGAGCCGGAAAACCTGACGCAGCGCGCACAGGATTTGCTCATTTTGCGCATGGTTCCTTTCGTCGAGCGCAATTACAACCTCGTCGAGCTGGGGCCTAAAGGCACCGGCAAGAGCCATCTGTTTCAACAAGTCTCGCCTTACGCCCATTTGGTTTCTGGCGGAAAGGCGACGGTCGCGAAAATGTTCGTGAATAATGCGAACGGTCAGCGCGGTTTGGTCTGCCAATACGACGTGGTTTGCTTTGATGAAGTGTCGGGCATCTCCTTCGATCAGAAGGACGGCGTGAACATAATGAAGGGTTACATGGAGTCAGGCCAGTTCAGCCGTGGCAAGGACAACATCCGCGCCGATGGCAGCATTGTGATGGTGGGAAACTTTGAAGTGGACGTGGAGCATCAGCAACGTATCGGGCACTTGCTCGGGCCGATGCCGCCGGAAATGCGGAACGATACGGCTTTCATGGACCGGATTCATTGCTACCTCGCCGGTTGGGACGTTCCGAAAATCAGGAATGAGCATCTAACCAACCATTTCGGACTGGTGAGCGATTTCCTGTCGGAGTGCTGGAATCAGTTGCGGAACCAGTCGCGGTTGTCGGCTTTGCAGCGCCGCCTTTTCCTTGGTGCCGCTTTGAGCGGGCGCGATACGACCGCCGTGAACAAGACGATTAGCGGACTGCTCAAGTTGCTTTACCCCAACCCTGAATCTGCCATCACTGACGAAGCGATGGAATGGGCGGCGCGTCTGGCGCTGGAATCGCGGCGGCGCGTGAAGGAGCAACAGAAGCGAATTGGGTCGGCAGAATTCCGCAGCACACAATTCAGCTACCGAATCAACGAAGACGGTTTGGAAAAGTTCGTTTCAACCCCCGAACTGCAAAGCGAGGACAGCATCGGCGGCGATCCTTTGCCGCCGGGACAGCTTTGGGTCATCAGCCCCGGCGGGCAGGACGAACACGCGGGCTTGTTCCGGGTGGATACGACGGTCGGGCCGGGCGCCGGTGTCCGCATCCTGAATCAGCCCCCGCCGCCGCCGTTCAAGGAAAGCGTCAAGTGCGCGGAGCAGAATCTTTACACGCGAGCCAAGCAACTGGTCGGCGACCGCGACCCGCGCGAGCATGAATTCTCCATTCAATTGCGGGCCTTCGACGCCGCCAAAAGCGGCAGTGCGGTTGGAGTCGGGGTGATGATTGCCCTTTGCAGCGCGCTCTTGCAAAAAGGGATCAAGGGTGGGCACGTAGTCGTTGGTGGATTAAACCTCGGCGGCTCAATTGACCCGGTTCACGATGCCGTGAACGTCGTAGAACTCGCGGTTGAAAAGGGGGCGACCAACATCGTCATTCCGATTTCAGCCCGGCGGCAACTAAACGACCTCCCCGACGACCTGGCTATCAAGATCAACATTCAATACTACACGGATGTTCGGGAAGTGTTGCTGAAATTATTGGACACATGAGCCTGTTTTTCCTCCACCTATGTTTTTGACAAAGAACGCCACGGCTAAATCCATCTATCTTTTTCTATCACCCGAAAAGGATTTCGCTTCATTTTGTTGCATCTTAACGAAAACGCGCAAACGCATTGAAACCATTGATGCTGTTGGCGTTCCTTTGTTTTCAATGCTTTCATGAAAAGTGCCTTAACGAGTTCAAATCTCACCGCCCCGACCATCTTTTAAAGGGGTTTTCCAATCGGGTCAACGGTTCTAACACAGTTCTAACCGGAAAGGTGAATGTTCGGACTGTTAGCAGCCTCGTCCCTTTTTTTTCGAGGACGATTTTTATTCTCCTGCCCGCTTTTTCGAAATCGTGTGCGTCGCGTGGCCGTAAAACACCTCGGCACATTCCATCAGCGTCTCGGACAGCGTCGGGTGCGGATGCACGGTCAGCGCGATGTCCTCGGCGGTCGCGCCCATTTCCAGCGCCAGCACGGCTTCGGAAATCAATTCGCCGGCGCACGCGCCTACGATGCCCACGCCCAGTACCCGGTCGCTTTCGGGATCAATCAACATTTTCGTCAGGCCGTCCGTGCGGTCGAACGACATCGCCCGACCCGAG
>Ga0182027_10004313_pt1 | contig 22097 bp, 19 predicted proteins | sample 712E1DmetaG_FD_121300 | JGI IMG/M metagenome (GOLD analysis project Ga0182027, IMG submission 121300) | Permafrost microbial communities from Stordalen Mire, Sweden - 712E1D metaG (Illumina Assembly) | ecosystem: Environmental > Terrestrial > Soil > Wetlands > Permafrost | place: Sweden... | reverse complement strand
CTTATCAGGGAGCATCAAGGCCACCTTATCAGGATTTGTCCTGACCACGCTGGGATCGATTATCGCGGGGATCCCTCACCCCTTGGACCCCATTCGCCTGCTGAAGCTCTTTCTGGTAATCGCGATTACGGGTACCGCCTTGATCAGCATGATGTTCCTTTTCATGGTGAGGGTGAGCGATCCCTTGGTCCCTCGGTCGATTTTCGGCGTACTCAACACCCTGCTGTATTTCCCCAGCGGAGCTGTCTACCCCATTAATGGTTTTCCCAAGTGGATGAAAATCATGGCCAACGTAGATCCTTTCACCTACGCCGTGCACGCATTCAAGGCCCTGCTGCTCAAGAATACCCCCCTGGTCGCAATCGCGGGTGACCTGACATTTCTCGCCCTATTCGCCGTTATTTCAATGCTCCTGGCCACCTGGCTTTTCCGACGCACGCTTTGACCTGTCGCGGTTCTGCGGGGGAAGGTCCGCGAGGTCCATCTCTGGCGCCCGTTGAAACTTCTCTTCAGAATTCCCCGGTATCGAATACAATAGAGGCGAAGGGGGCAAAAGCCATGACGCTGTTGGATGCACCACCTCCCAAACCTCACCTCCATATCTGGAGGTATATAGTCCTTGGCATCTCGATTTTTCTGATTGCCGAAGTTCTTTACTTTTGTTTTCGGAATTATCCCGAGGAGCGCGCGGTGACACGCTTCCTAACAACCCTCGAGCAAGGAAAGTTCCAGGAGGCCTACCAGCTTTGGCAGCCGAGCTCCTCCTATTCTTTCCAGGATTTTCTACACGATTGGGGGGTACAGGGAGACTACGGTAAGATCCGCGAATTTCGGATTCTGGGCACGAGTTCCAAGGGGTCGTTTCTTGTCATCGTCACCATAAGGGTCAACAACGTTGATCCGCCCATCGACATTGTCGTGGACCGCAAGACGAAAGGCCTGTCCTATTCAGTTTTCTGAATAGTGAATAGTAAATTATGAATCGTGAATTCCAAGTTGAGGAAGTTCAGCGGCCAGAGGAGCTGAGGGCGGCGCGCAAAGCAGGGTGTGCGTCCGCAATTCACCATGCGCCATTCACTATTCATAATTCTGTTTGTCACTCGTCATTGTTCTTCGGCTACCGCCCTGAGCAGTTCTTCTTGAGTGATCTGAGCCGTGCCGAATTTCAGCACGACGCGGCCGGCGGCAAGGTTGGCCAGTTCTACAGCTTCTCTCACGGAGGCTCCGGAAATGAAGGCCAGCGCCAGGGTGGCGAGGACGGTATCACCCGCACCCGTTACATCGTAGACAGGCCGAGGCAAACTCTTGATTTCCTGTACTTCCTTATTCGGTTCGAAGAGCATCATTCCCTCGCTGCCTCGAGTAATGAGTAGGCAGGAGCAGTCGAGTTCTGTGCGCAAGCGTTGCCCACCAATTTCCAGGTCGTGTCGGTTGCGTAGCGGCGCGTGGGCCAAGAGTTCCGCCTCGTGCAGATTTGGCGTGACCACGGTGGCGTGGCGGCAAATCTCAGGGTGCTCGGGTTTGGGGTCCACAAACACCGGTATGCGGCGCTGACGAGCCAGGACTTTCACCTGGTTGCAGAGTTCGGCTGTTACTGTTCCTTTACGATAATCAGAAATAATCAGCGCGTCCAGCCGTCCCGCCTCCAACGCGAAATTGCGGGCGAGCTTGTCCGCAGTCTTCCGTGTTATGGCCTCCGGCCTCTCGAAGTCCAGACGCAGGAGCTGATGCTGAATGGCAGAGATGCGGACTTTGTGCGGTGTCACCCGCTGGCGTTCGGAAAAGAGGGCGCGGGTCGGGATGTCTCGACTCTTAAGCAGCGCCCGCAAGCGCTTGCCACTATGATCGTTGCCGACGACCCCGTAGGGAATTGGCCTGCCGCCCAGTGAGGCGATATTAGCTGCCACGTTTCCTGCGCCCCCCGGATAATCTGTCACGGTATTGTGATCCTGAATAAGAACCACAGGCACTGGCGCTTCCGGAGAGATTCGGGTGGCTTCCCCGCGCAGGAGTTCGTCCAGAATGTAATCGCCCAGGACGGCGACCCTTCGCCCCTGGAATCCTCGGACAATGCGCGAAAGGCGGATTTGCTTTTTGTTCATAGTGCCTCTAAGCTGAAGACGGCGTTTGCCTGGTGACGAGTCACAAGCAGAATTATAAATAGTGAATAGTAAATGGTAAATTGCGGACGCGGCCTTTGCTTTGTGCGTCCCGCCCAGGGGCACTGATTGCTGTATTTAATTTAGAATTCACCATTCACAATTTACTATTCACTATTCCGTACCGGCCCCTGGTGACTGGGCCAGCACGGTCTCCACGGCTGACTTGACCTGCTCAAGACTTACTGAAAGGATACACTCCGGGCGATCAAAGCGGTAGCACTGGTCGCTGGGGCAAGGGTTACATTCATAAAAGTTCTGAACCACCTGCGCCGGAGGATTTAAGGTGTTTCGCGGCCAAGGTCCCCAAATGGTCGAACTCGAGGAACCGAATATAACTACCAGGGGCCGCGAAAGGGCCGCGGCCATATGCGCGGGTCCGCTGTCATTCCCAACGAATAGACGCGTGTCAGCCAAGGCAGCAGCGAATTCACCCAGGCGCATGCCTTCCAGCCGCCTGATGGGAGGACCTGAAGCATTCTGGATAGCGTCCAGGATTGCGCCTTCACCAGGGCCACAAGAAAAAACGGTCTGGAGGCCCATTTCTCGCTCCAGGGCGGCGGCGAGTTGTGCAAACTTTTCCGCTGCCCATTGCTTGGTCGCATAAAGCGCTGTGGGGTGAATCATGACGTATCCATCGCCAGGTGCGAGACCAAGCCCGGCGCGCCTGTGTTCCCACCATGCTTTGTGCTCGGCGCTCACAAAGATCCGGGCGCGGGGGATTTCCTGGCGGGGCAAACCGAGCCAAAAGAATGCACAAGCTTGATGTTCGGCGGTGTGAATAGTGGGCTGACCCAGGATGATGCGGGCGTCGGGGACTATGATTTGATAGTGACCCGGCGAGCGGAAGTGCTCAAAGCCGACCTTAATGCGGGCTCCGCACATCCTGGTCAGGAACCTGCTGGTGGGGCCGCCATGGAGGTTAATACATACCGCAAATTGTTTCCGGCGGAGCCCCAGCGCCGCGATAAGGTGAGAGGCTGCTTTGACGGAACCTTCGCCAGGGGAGAGAACCTCGTCTACGTCCGGATTGCCTTCCAGAAGTTCCCGAAAGCGCGGCTCGACAAACACGGAGGCGAACAGGTCAGGCCGCCAGGCTTTAAGCAGATGTAAGGCAGGCGTTAGAAGAACGATGTCACCAATCGAGCGCAGCCGGATGACCAGAATTCGGGAATGGGCGGGAAGGTCGGGGAGGAGGGAAGCCGGCGTCATAACATTTAAACCCAGGGGGGGCGCCTCGCTGGCTTCACTCCGCTTCGATCTTCGCTTCATCGATAAGCATTACCGGGATGTCTTCCTTAATGGGGTAGACGCGCCGGCATTGGTCGCACTTGAGCCCTTGACCGTCGGGTGTGAGTCTAATCGGCAACTTACACAACGGACAGACAAGAATATCCACGAGCTCTTTCGCAATGGCCATTTTAAGCCTCCGAGACGATACAATTTATCAGGCGCGCGCAGGAAATTCAAGCTTCCATGCTCCAATGGGTGCGCGACATAAATGTTAGAGTGTAACTTGATTGGTCGGGGCGAGAACCAAGTCTCACCCCGTTTCATCAGCGTCTGGCAAATCGCAATGTTTTGATCTCCCAGGGTTTCATGTGGAAGTGGATGGTTTGCCCTTCCCCAATCGAACCCAGGACCGTATCCTCCAGCAGATTTGTTTCTTCCACGCGAACCGAATGCGGGAGTTGAATTGAGACGTCTCCTTCCCGCCCTTCGCATTCGAAAAACCGCAGGATGGCGTCCGTGTCGTAGAAACCTTCCATCTGCTTCATGGCGTACAGAACCACGTGGTCGCTTTCAGTCTTGATAAACGAGTAGGCGTCCGGCAAGCCGCCCTTCTCGCCTGTCCAGTGCATTTGGGGGGTCGCATGGACCGGTTCCTGAAGGGCAAACAAGGGCGAGTTGAAGGCCAGGGCCTGGAACTCGACTTTGCCGTCTTTCCATCCTCCTCGATGGGGATAGATGGAGTAGCCAAAGCTGTGCTGTCCCTCATCGGCCCGCGGGTCGGGCGCCGTGGGGCCGCGAATCACCGAGAGACGGATCAAGTTATCCTTGGCATCGAATCCATTACGGCCATTGTTCAGGATTGCTACTCCGTAACTCGCGTCGGAGATGTCAACCCACTTACCCATGACCATTTCATTTCCAGCCTGTTCGCGTTCGATGACGCCATAAGGAATCTCAGCCGCCACCTTGGTGGATGAAATGCTTACCGGGAAGCCTGCCTTCAGGAAGGTACTGCGCTCGCGCCAGTCCGTGGATATTTCCACATCCACGCGCGGCACACCTGCGATCAGACTGATATCCTGAATGAATTCTGAGTCCCTGAATCGGTGGACCACCCGGAGTGTGGCACGTGCGGGCCCTTGCTCGAATACCTCAATCCTGGCCGCTTTGCCGATGTCCCACTTCTTCCCGGTTAGTCCAATGTCCCAGGCAGGCCCCGCGTACTCGCGGGAGGTCGCCCTGGCTTGCTCTTCCGTGTCTTCCAGCGCCACGAGGAAATTGCCTTCGCCGCGAAGTGATTCACGCTTATTCTCCTTGTCGTAAAGCCGGGCAATGTAACCCGTCTCGGGATTGAGCTCGACTCGGAGAAACTCATTCTCGAGGTACGGCCGAGGCTTCTCGCCCACTTGGAGAGGAGCCGCAGTGAATTTGCGACTGCTGGTCTGCGGAACGAGTCGATAGAGTTTCAAGCCCATCTGCGGAACCTTCTGCGCGACAAAAGCCACCGTAGCCGTTTCCCGAGATCCCACTCGGGTCGGCGGCTTCAGCACCTGCACCGGAACCGCTTCTTCACCGTGAACAGCCAACATGCTGATCAAGCCCGGACGTATAGGCAGCGAGAAGGCAGACACCTCAGCGATGACCAAGTCACTGCGGTCCCAAGACTGAGGGTTATAGACGACCACTGGCACCCCCTCGCCCCGGGTGTCTAACTGGAGGCCGAGGTTCTGGAGGGAAAAGTTCAAGGCCCGTTGACCGCGCTCAAAAATTTCCTGGTATTGGCGGCCGGCGTCGGCATAAATCGGACCGATGCCGGAGCCCGCGGCCAGATCGTGAGCCTGGTCCAGCAGGGCTATCTTCCAAGCCTCCGTAATGTCGCGATTGGGGTAGTAGTCCCGATAGCCAAAGAACACCGCCAGCTCCGACATCTTCTCGGCGTTGAGAAGGAGCTGCTCGGTCTGGCGATTATGGCGCTTCATATCCACTTGGGTTGTATAACAGCCTGGAAAAACAAAATTCAGTTCTCGATCCACGACCGGGAAATCCTTCTTCTCAGTCAACAGAAGATCAATGTAGTCCGCGACGTTGGTGGTCCTCACCCGCACATCACTGGGCGAAGCGTTCAACTTAGCGATGCCCGCAACGTCTTCGGGGTTGGGACCGCCGCCATGATCCCCCATGCCGTAGAGCACCAGAATGTTCTTGACCCCTGCCCGGTCCGCGTTCTTCATGCCCAGCACTGTGGTGTGCTCATGGTCCATGGGCTGCGTGTACTCGCCTGGCGTGGTGTAACCCAACACCCGGCTCCCGTCCAACCCCTGCCACCATATAATGGGCGGCCGGGACGCATCATGAGGCCGGTTGAAAAGGTACAACTCGATACCGGCCTTGCGCGCGATCTGCGGCATCGAATAAGGATGGCCAAAGACGTCCGGCTGCCATGCAACCCGAATGTAGTGGCCGAATTTTTCCTTACTGAATTTCTGGCCGTAGAGGAACTGGCGTACCAGCGACTCGCCATCCACCACGTTCTCGTCCATCTGAACCCAACCGGAACTGACTGGAATGAAATTGCCGGTTTTGGCCTTCTGGACAATTCCCTTGAAAATGTCAGGGTAGTAGTGCTCCATCATATCGAGTACGACCGCCTGGTCTTGCGCATACGTGTAATCCGGGAATTGGTCCATCAGTTTGAGTTGATTACTGAAGGTGTTGTACATGATGTCGTGGATGGATTCCTCCCAGCGCCAAAGCCAAGCCATATCCATGTGCGCATAGCCAACTACATGCGCCGTGTAGTCTTTTGGTTGTGCCGGCGCCTGAGCTTGGGCTATGGAAACATAGCTTACGAGGATGAAAAGCAGCCCCACGAACTTTCGCATAAGTCCTCCCGCAGACAAAGACTTCTTGTCGTTCTGGCAGCGTCTCTTCCCCGCCGCTCCACGTCCCAGCATTTCAAACAGATTTTGGGTTAAAATGCAAGGTGATTTCCGTGTTCAAAACCAAGTCGAGCCTGAATTGTTGCGGGGTCTGTTGACGTCTGTTAATGTTATGGATCAGGAGTACACGTCGTGACTTCACCATGCCCAAAATGCGGCGAGACGAGGACAGATCCCGTCAGGCACGGGACTATGTACAAACTCGTGTGGGCTTTTGGATATCGGCTGCACCGCTGCCCGCGTTGTCGCGCGGCCCGCTATTTACCCAGACATCGTGGAAAATCCCGTGACTTATCACAAGGGGGGAACGAGCTGGCCGGCGCGCCCTGGCTTGCGGAGGAAAGAAGGGCTATAGGAACGGCCGAAGCGCGCTCCGAGCCGAAAGAAGATCAAGTCGCCGCCGATTCCTCGGACCGTGAACTGCACGCCTGTCCGGCTTGCGGCAGCATGAAATGCCACCGTAGCAGGCGCACCAAGCTGGAACGGCTCCAGTCGCGCCCACCGATGGCGCGTTGTGAGATGTGCGGGATGCGCTTCCCCTATCCCAGAGATCATGATGAACCATCTGACTCAGTGAAGGCGGGGGAGTTGGGGGCAACCGTAAGCCACATGGGGGAGGAAGGAATGGCTTCAAGAACGGCCGCAGAGATCTCCCTGCCGAAAGTTGACAAGCAAGAAACGGCCGCAGATTACTCGAACCGGGGATTGAGCCGCTGTCCGGTTTGCGGCAGCATAGTATTCCGCCGTTCTCGGCGCACCATCCTGGAACGAATCCTGTTCCGACCAAGGATGGCCCGCTGTAGGAATTGCAGCAAGCGCTTTCCCTATCCCGAAAGATAGCGTCTTCAAATGCCCTCTTCAAATTTGACGGGCCGAATTGCCAAAGCCTCCGGAATCGTGATGGCGGGAGTGTTGCTGAGCCGCCTGTTGGGTTTTTTTCGTGAGTGGACGGTGGCCCACCAGGTCGGTTCGAACTCCATCACTGACACCTACTACGCGGCCTTCACCTTGCCGGACTTTCTGAATTATCTGGTGGCCGCCGGCGCTCTGAGTGTGACCTTCATTCCCGTCTTCTCGCACTACCTGGCAGAAAAGCAGGAGGAGGAGGGCTGGTACGCATTCTCAACCGTCGTCACGGTGATGGGCCTGGCGCTCGTTGCCTTGGTGGGGATCGGCGAGGTCTTTGCTCCCCAACTGGTTGGGGCAATCGCCCCGGGTTTTGGCCCCGCGGCCAAGGCGCGGGCCGTTTTCTTGACCCGGCTTATGTTGCCCGCACAGATTTTTTTCTACCTCGGAAGCATTCTGACCGCAGTTCAGTATGCCAAGGCGCAATTCATCATCCCCTCCCTCGCGGGGGTGGTCTACAACCTCGGGGTCATTCTCGGGGGAGTGTTGCTTTCTTCGCGCATCGGCATCACAGGTTTTGCGGTGGGGGTGCTGGGTGGTGCGTTGTGTGGGAACTTACTCCTGCAGATTTACGGAGCGCGCCAAGCCGGGGCGCGTTTCACCCCCAACCTGGATATCCGGCACCCTGGATTCCGCTGGTTCATCAAGCTCTCCATCCCTATTATGCTGGCGCTCTCGCTCCCCGCCACGGATGACTGGATTATCCGCTGGTTTGGCTCTTATCTGGTCCCGGCGTCCATCACCTGGCTGACCTACGCGAAAACCCTGATGCGGGTCCCCCTGGGCGTGGTGGGGATGTCGGTAGGGGTGGCGTCGTTTCCCTTCATGGCACAGCTCTATTCGGAGGGGAAACTCGACGAGCTCAACCGCATGCTTAACGTCACCATGAAAGGGTTGCTTCTCCTGCTCGTTCCAATTTCAGCCTTGACCATCGCCCAGAGCACTCCCCTCGTGTACTTCGTCTTCTCCCATACTCGTCTGCACGGTGCGGATTTCCAAGCCACCTCCGCAACTCTCCGGGTCTTCTCCATCGGCATGGTTGCCTGGGCGCTTCAGAATATTCTCGCGCGCGCTTTCTACGCAGCTCGCGACACCATTACCCCTGCCGTAGTGGGAACCGGGCTCACTTTTCTCAGTCTTCCCCTTTACTGGTTGCTGGTCCGCCACTTTCAGCACCTCGGGCTTGCCTTGGCGAGTTCCCTCGGCATCACCACCTGCACGGTGATTCTGTTTCTGCTCTTGAATCGCCGCATCCGCAATCCCGAGGTTGGCGCGTTCTTGATCTTCCTGCTCAAGATCTGCGTGGCCTCAGCGCTTGCAGGAGTCGCGTGCTTTAAGCTGAGTAATTGGTTGGGATCGCGCTTGGGCTGGCAAACAACCCTGCAAGCCCTTCTCGTCCTGGCGATCGTTAGCTCAGTAGGTTTGGTCCTGATCGCGGCCCTTGCCAGGCTGCTGAGATTGAGAGAATTCGAGGACTACTGGCAGAGACTGGTAGCAAAGTGAAGGGCTGGATTGGAGTGAAGTTCCAGTGTCAAAGGCAAGCCAGCACGCTGCGGTTGACTCGTCAGGGCAACTGCAATGACCCTCCCAGACCGCTCATTGAGGACGTCGCGACCGATAATGAGATTCACCGGGTGCCCTGGGTGAGTCCGACTATGGGTGGGGGGATGACAGATCGGCTCTGGAGCGTGGAAGGTCTTGTGAAGCCATGGAAGAGCAAAGAGCAGAAGGGAGAAAGAGCGGCTGACCTCAATTCTCACGCCAATTCCAGTACTCTCGGATAGATTCGTTTTGCCAACTTGGCTCCTAGCCTCGAGCCAATGGCCGAAACGAGCTTCTGCTCTTCCAAGATGCCAAGGACTTCATCCTGCGCATCCTTTCTCAAATACAAGCCCTTGGAGAGCCGCGCAATATCCCCATATGAAAGCCTCTTGTTGTCTCTAAAATGGGCAAGGATGGCCAAAGACAAATAAAACTCCTTGTCCCTATTGGTACTCGACAGGTTGTCCCAAATGTGCCTGGGGTGTGTTTGGCCCCGGACTAAATACCGTGCAATACTCGGAAGCAGCCCATCAGTTTCACGAGATTCAATTGATGAGTACTCAATTCTCTGAATCCCCTTAATGTCGGAGGGGACGTCCTTGGACTGTTTCTGATTGACTAATATGTAATACCTTTTGCCAAGCCCTTCGGCCAGACCCAATTCAAGTGAGACGTTTGGGTTCCAAAATGATAAGTCAAAAATGCAGTAATCAACTGCTCGGATATAAGTAGTCAAGTTCGAGAGGAAGTGCTTGCTCCTGAGGCGCGTGTCAGCGTAGTACCATGCAATCGGAAGTCTTTCCAATGTCTTGCGGAACGCCTGGAGATCAAATGGCGGGGAATAGGGACAACCCACAAACACAGTCGGCGAAAGAAATGGGGCGCGTGCCATTGGATGGTATGGAATCACAATTCTTGTCGATTTGGAAGAGAGATGTGAACTTAGTTAGAGATCCCCCGGACAGTTTGCACTGGAATGCATCAGGGTGGATAAGCGCGGAGGGAGGGTGTAGCCCGACCGTGGCCCTCACCCACCGGGCGGGCGCTGACAGGGTCTCCGATTCTGGGATTTGGGGTTTTCCCGCGGACCCAATTCTTACCGCAAGGGAAACGCACTATGAACACTCGCGAGAAGCTTATCAAGGCCCGGCTGGGGATACTAGCCCTGCCCGAGGAATTTCAGAACATCAGCCCGGCCTGCAAACGAGCTGGGACCAGTCGCAGCCACTTCCACGAGATCAAGGAAGCTTTGGAGGGGTACGGACTCGGCCGCTTGGCGCCCCGCAGCGGCGCCGCATGTGCAAACCGTCGCCCTGCCGTCAGCACCTAGACCAGAAACGTCGTGAGCGTCTACGCGGGGTCGATGGCGTTCGGCGATCCCAAACGGACCGGCAGGCACTGCCTCACCTGCTCGCGATATCCTCGGGACCGCGGGAGCTGCATAAACAGGCTTATCCCTCCCGAGGGCGTCACCGCTCGCCGTCGGCCACGAAATCAAGCAAAGCTGTACCTTGGGCAAAGGTATGCTCGGAATATACATACACCGGATGGAAGATCAAGAGGGTGATGTGGATACGAAAGGGTCCAATCCTGTCCCGTACCAGACATACCGCTGAGTCGGTCATGAGGCATATACAAATATGGGGGGACTGGCTTGGGGAGCTGGCTGCCGCTGGACGGTGAGCCCCCCGTGGTCACTCGGGGCTACTCCTCAAAGGGTGTGATGGACCGAAGCTTGCCATGCCTGCCCTGGATATGGACCGTCCCATTGCCAGCTAACTGCTTCGCACGGTCGACGGCCTCCTGCTGGGTGGCAAACACGCCACTCGCGCGGTCAGCCTTCGGCTTCCTCACAGCCCAGCCGTCATCGTGCTGGATTACGTAAACAACATTGTGCTTTTGCGCCGCCATCTATGTCCTCCGCTCGTCGGTGAATTCGGCAACGCGCTATCCCACCATAAGCTAATGATATCACATAAAGCTGCTTTTCAGGGACACCGGCGACTGGGCCGTTGGGTGGCGCAGACATGCTGTAGTTTGCATGTCTGCGGTGAATCGGAGAGAGTGAAGCTCCAGAATTGATGGCAATATGGCTATGCCTGGGGCTCAGGACGATTCGCAGACATCACATAGAAGCTGTGAAAAAATAAACAATCTCACGCAAAGACGCCAAGGCGCAAAGACTCGCAAAGAACAACTGCTTTGTCTTCTTTGCGCCTTCTACGACCTTGCGCCTTTGCGTGAAATGCTTTTGCTCATCCAGGGATTATTTCACAGCTTCATAACCATGTCTGCGCCGGCCGCGCCAGCCCCACTGCAACCCCACGAGAATTCATCCGTACACAATTCTTTTCAGGAGTTTTGCGGTAAACTAACGCGAAATATTAGAGGTTCGACTTTCAGGTTATTTTCAGAATCTCGGCGTAGTCTTAGATGAATAAGGCGCTGTACAGGGCGCGGGCTCGCACAGCGCCTAGTGAAGCCTTAACAAGAACGGGAGGTCTATCATCATGCGCAAGGCGATCACGCTTCTCGCAAGCATCGGCGTGCTTGCACTGGGAGCAGCCCTTTTTACAGGAACAATCTCAAGTGCGGCTGGCCAGGCAGCAGGCCCGTCCGGCTATCACGTCATTAAATCCGTTGCTGTGGGCGGCGAGGGCTTTTGGGACTATCTCGCTGTCGACAGCGAGGGGCGCCGCCTCTACATTTCACACGGCACCCACGTCCAGGTAATGGACGTTGACAGCTATGCCCTCGTGGGTGATATTCCTGACACTCAAGGCGTGCACGGCATCGCGGTGGCTCCGGAGTTGGGCCGCGGCTTTACAAGCAACGGCCGCGCCAACAATGTGACGATCTTCGACCTGAAGACTTTGAAGACACTCGGCACAGTGAACGCCGGAACGAATCCCGATGCCATCGTTTACGATGGCGTCACCAAGCGCGTCTTTACAATGAACGGGCGCAGCAACAACGCTACCGCCATCAATGCCGCCGATGGCACTGCGGCCGGAACGGTCGAGCTTGGCGGGAGGCCGGAATTTGCGGCTGCGGACGGCAAGGGCAGCATCTACGTCAACATCGAGGACAAGTCCGAGCTCGTCCAATTCGACGCGCAGAAGTTGACCGTGCTGGACCGCTGGCCGATGGCCCCCTGCGAGGAGCCGTCCGGTCTGGCAATGGATCTTAAGAACCGCCGCTTATTTGCCGGATGCCACAACCAGATGATGGCCGTCGTGGATGCGGACACCGGAAAAGTCGTTGCTACACCGGCCATCGGCCAGGGTGTGGACGCCAACCGTTTCGATCCCGGAACGAACTATGCTTTTGCCTCCAATGGCGAAGGCACTCTCACCGTCGTGCATGAAGATTCGCCGGATAAGTTCACAGTGGTGGAAAACGTCCCGACGAAACGCAGCGCGCGCACCATGGCCCTCGATCAGAAGACGCACAATATCTTTCTTGCGGCGGCTGACATGGAGCCACCTCCCCCGGGCGAGCGGAGGGGCAGAATGAAACCCGGGTCGTTCGTCATCCTGGTTGTTGGCAAGTAGCCGTTCGACGACGGAACAATCCCGCAATGTTACGCGCCTGTAAAGCTGTGCACATGCCTTGCAGAGGGAGCAAAGCAATGAAGCTTTGTAATGAGATTACCCTGAGCATCTTCGTGGTCACCCTAGGTATCGCCGCTGGCCATGCCTCGGAAAAGGCAGTCGCGATGAGAGATTTGCCAGCGGCTGTGCGACGAACGGTTCAGGAACAGAGCAAGGGCGCCGCCATCCTGCATCTTTCCAGCGAAGTCGAAGGCGGCAAGACAATCTACGAAGTCGAGATGAAAGTGAAGGGTCACGGCAAAGACGTTACAATAGACGCCTCGGGAGCTGTCGTTGAGGTGGAGGAAGAAGTTGCGCTCGAAAGCGTCCCCGGCGCTGCCCAAGCAGCCATCAAGAAAGCTGCGGGGAGTGGCCAGATTACAAAAGTTGAAAAAGTGAGTGGAGGAAAAGAAATAGCTTACGAGGCGGGGTTGCGAAAAAATGGAAAGAGGTCAGAGGTCAAGGTCAGCGGGGATGGCCGCTTACTCCCGGAAGATTAGGGTGGAGTCCTGATGGGAAAATGATTCCGAAAAAACTTCCAGAAATGTTCTTCGCCTTGCTATTGGGGATTGGAACAGCGTATCCCCAGCAGCCACCCCGGCTCACCGTACAGGAAGCTCTCGACCTTGCGGACAAGCAAAACCTCGACCTTGCCGCTGCACGCAGACGTCGGGCTGTGGGGTTGGCAGGGATCCGGATTGCCAGGCAAAGGCCCAATCCCTCCGCAAGCGTCGCTGCTTTGCGTGATGAGCCGCACGAAGCCCTTTTTTTCGACCAACCTGTGGAAATTGGCGGAAAACGTGGACGAAGGATTGACGTTGCACAGCAGGAGGGGGCGCTGACCGAGCTCGAAATCGCCGCCCTGGCCCGCCAGGTGCGACGCAGCACCCGCGAGGCTTACTACGCTGTCGCTTACGCGCGGGCGGAGTCCGAAAGGCTGGCGCGCATAGTGGGCGTTGCAAAGCGCCTGGCGCAGATTGCCGAGGACCGCTTCAAGACCGGAGATGTTGCGCAGCTCGAGGTGATCCAAACCGGCCTGGAAGTTTCCCGTGCTGAAGCAGACCTCCAGGTTGCCCGGCAGCGCGAGAAGGTTTCGATGAGCCAGCTCAACGCGCTGTTGAACGAATCCGCCTCAAAAGCCTGGGAGTTGGCGGGGACTCTTGAGGACAATACCCCCACGCCGCGCTTGGACGACCTCATCAGCCGCGCCTACCAATCAAACCCCGACTTGCAACACCTGGGCGGCGAAAAAAAGGTTGAGGAGAGCCATCGCTCCCTGCTCAAGGCCGAGAGGATTCCCGACTTGAACTTGGAAGCCGGGGTCGACTTTAACTCGCCAAACGATTTCCGTTATGGGCCACGCGGCCAAATCTCCATTGGTCTTCCGCTCTTTGCTCGCAACCAAGGGGAGATCGCGCAATCATTGGCGAATGAGCGTGTCTTGGAGGCCGAAGCCGCAGCCACCGAGCGCTCCGTTTCCGCCCGCGTGGAAGCCGGCTTCTACGACCTCGAAGCCCAACGCACGCAAGTTCAGCTCTATCGCGACCGGCTGCTCCCCGTGGCCCGTCAACTCGAGAACCTGGCGGAGGAAAGCTACCGGGCCGGCAAAACCAGCATCCTGACGGCCATCGAGGCCCAGCAGGCCGTGCAGAGTGTGGAGAGTAGTTATCTTCAGAGCCTCGAGCAGTTGCAGGACCTTTACGCCGGCATGGAAGAAACGGTGGGAGGAGCAGTGGATTAGATGCCTTTCGAAAAAACTGCCGGACCAGCGAGAAGCTTCGCCCTTTATATCCCGAATGCAGGGCTGGGGCTTGCCCCAGCCGGGCCGACCCAAGGGTCGGCCCTTCCGTGGTGGAAGTGCGAAAAGCCTGCGGCGGGAAGTGGCGCGGGCGTCTCGCCCGCTGTGGCGCGGGCATCCTGCCCGCGCACCTTTGCACCTCGCCTGCGGTCGCCATGGACCTCTATTGCCGACGTTCGGTTAAGCTTCCGGCATGCGGGAGCGAGACGCTCCCGCCACAGCGGGCGAGACGCCCGCGCTACGAGGCCAGACCTGGCTATTTTGTGTTTCCTGCCCTTGGCGCTCGCTCTATTGCTTTTGCCTTCATGCTCCAAGAAATCGCCAGAGGGCGAAGGTGAGGGTACAGAAGAAGGCGCAGCGAACATCGTAGCGGAAGTAACTGTCACGCGCCTGGGGCGCTCCGACATTGAATCAACACTTTCCGTCAGCGGGACTGTCTCCGCGCTGCCGAATCAGGACGTTCGCGTCAGCTCGCTCGTCCCCGGCCGTGTCGCCCGGATGATGGTGGCCGAGGGTGACCACATCCGTGAAGGGCAGGTGCTGGCGAAGATCGACGATCGGCCTTTCCGCGACCAGGTTCAGCAGGCCCAAGCGGCGGTGGATCAGGCCAAGGCGAACCTGGAAAATTCAAGTCTGAACTTGCAACGCAATGAGAGGCTGCTGGAGCGGGGCATTGCCGCGCGGAAAGATGTCGAGGACGCCCGTACCCAAGCCAGCGTCAACAAGGCTGCCCTGAGCCAGGCAGAAGCCGCGCTATCACTCGTCCGGCTGAACCTCGCGCGGACGGAAGTGCGCTCCCCCCTCACGGCAATGATTGTCAAGCGCTTGCTGAGTGTGGGCGAGCAGGTGGACGGCACGGCTGCCCAGCCGGTGTTTGAAGTGGCCAGCACGTCCGAGGTGGAGTTGTTCGGGAATGTGCCCGCCCTTTACCTCGACAAGATCCGCCTGGGGCAGACGCTTGAAATCTCCACCGAGGCATTTCCGGGCAAGACATTTCAGAGCCACGTGGTGGCGATCTCGCCCGCCGTTGATCCCGCCACCAATGTGGGCCTGGTCCGGATCCGCATGGCCAATGGAGCAGGACTCCTGAGGCTGGGAATGTTTCTCACCGCTCAGGTGCCGTTGGAAACGCATCGCAACGCGCTGGTAGCGCCCCTCGAGGCAGTATACCGTGACCAGGATGGAAACCCGGAGATTTACCGCGTGCAGGGCGAAAAAGCGGAGGCGGTCCCGGTAAAACTGGGGCTCGAAACAAGAGACCGAGTCGAACTCCTCTCCGGGGCGCAAGAGGGTGAGACCATAATCCTCGGGGGCGGCTACGGTCTTCCCGCACAGGCCAAAATCAAGGTCAAATCATGAACGTTGTCCGCTTCTGTCGCCGGAACAGTCGTGCTATTTACCTGCTGACTGGCTTGCTCCTGGTTGCGGGCCTGGTTTCGGTTTTCCGGTTGCCCAGCAACATCTATCCCGAGCTTTCCTTCCCGCGCATCGTCATCCTGGCGCACGCGGGTGATCTTTCGCCTCGAAACATGCTCCTCACGGTGACGCGGCCTCTCGAAGAGGAGGCGCGGACTGTGCTGGGTGTGCGCCGGGTGCGCTCCCGGACCATCCGCGGGGCCACCGAGATATCCGTGCTGTTCAATCCCGACATGGATATGCAGTACGCGCTTCAGCTCCTTCAGGCGCGCGTCAGCGACGTCAGAACGGACCTGCCCGCGTCCACTGACATCTCGGTGGAGCGCATTACACCCACGGCCTGGCCCATCCTCATGTTTGTTTTGAACGGTAACGTCCCGGACTCGGACCTGCGCGATTATGCCTACTACAACCTGCGTCCGCTCTTCAACCGGGTGCCGGGCGTAGCGGTGGTGGAAGTCCAGGCCAGTAATACGCGCGAGGTTTCTGTAATCGTCGATCCGCAGAAGATGCTCGCCCACCGCCTTTCCTTGCCGGACATCGCCGACCGCCTGCGCGCTACCAACGGGGTGACCTCCATCGGCCGATTGGACAAAGACTATTCACGCTATCTCGTCTTGGCCACCGGCCAGTTTACCGACCTTGACGATATTCGAAATTCCGTCGTGGCGGTGGAGGGCCAGACGCCTATTCGAGTGCGCGACATTGGTGAAGTCCGGGACGGAGTCGAGGATCCCCGCATCCTGGTTTATGGGAACGGCCGGCCGGGCGCATTGATCAGCATTTCTCGGCAGATTGGCGGCAACATCCTGCAAGTCGCCGATCAGGCCAAGGCGTTGGCGAAAGACCTGGGTTCGACAATTCCCAGGACGCTGCACCTCTCGGACGTCTACGACATGGCGGAATTCGTGCGCGAGGCAGTGGCCAGTATCCGCGATGCCGTCCTGATCGGATGTTTCCTCGCGGTGGTTATTCTCTTCCTCTTCCTGCGCGAAGGCCGCACCACCCTGATCGCGGCCATTACACTTCCCATTACGGTCATCAGCACATTCTTCTTCATGAACCTGTTCGGGGGCACGCTCAACCTGATGTCGCTGGGAGGAATAGCCATCGCCATCGGGCTGATCATCGACGACGCGGTGGTCATCATTGAAAACATCTACCGCCATCTCGGACTGGGCGAGCCGCCTGCAGAAGCAGCCGAAAAAGGAACGCAGGAACTGCTGGGCGCCGTCATCGGCTCGACGGCAACTACCGTGGTTGTGTTCGCTCCCTTGAGCCTGCTGAAAGGTGTGGTGGGCGATTTCTTCTTGGCCCTGTGCCTCACCCTTGCCGTGTCGGTGCTTCTCTCGCTCCTCTTCGCCCTGACTCTTATTCCCCTGCTCTCCCAGAGGTTCCTTTCTCCGGAACGGCACCGTGTGACGGCGGAGAGTTTCATCGGGCCCGTCAATCGCGCTTATGAAAAGGCGGTTCGCTGGTCGCTTCGCAAGCGTTGGACGGTGGCCGCCGCTACTCTGGCTTCCATCGCCATGACGGGGTTTCTTTACACGCGGGCAGAAACCGGTTTTCTTCCTGATATGGACGAAGGCGGCTTTGTCCTCGACATGTTGACACCGCCGGGAACTTCGCTGGCGGAGACTGACCGTATCGATCAACTGGTGGGGGACCAGGTCCAAAAGGCACCTGAAACCGAGGCCTTCTTGCGCCGCACCGGCGCGGAGATGGGGCCTTTCGCCACCACTCAGAACAAGGGCGAGATTTTGGTCAAGCTGAAACCCCGTTCCCAGCGCGAGCGCAGCATCGACGAGATTATGGATGAACTCCGCCAGACGATCCTCACCAAGATTCCCGGGGTGCGGGTGGAGTTCACTCAAGTGCTCCAGGACATGATTGGCGATATGGAAGGAAACCCTAATCCCATCGAGGTGAAAATTTTCGGCAGTAACATGCCTGACCTGGAGAGGCTGGCGGACGTGATCGGGCCGAAAATGCAGCAGATCCCCGGCGTCGTGGATTTCCAGGGTGTCCTCAAGGGCAACCCGGAAATCGTAGTTCACGTCGATCCTGTCCAGGCAGGCCGTCTCGGCCTCACAGTGGACCAAGTCTCGCAGCAGGTCGGGGCGGGGTTGCTGGGGTTGACGGAGACCGATCTTCGCCAGACCGACCGCGCCATCGGCATCCGCGTGCGCTTTCCGGATTCGTTCCGGTATAACTACCCGGATGTGCAGCAGTTCCCCATCCTCACGCCGAGCAAGCAGATTGTGCCGGTTTCCGCTCTGGCCCGGATCGAGACCGTCCAGGGCGAGAGTGAATTGACGCGCGAGAATCAGCGCTTGATGGTGGCGCTTTCGGCGCGACTCGAGAACCGCGGCCTGGGAAGCGCCATACGCGACGTCAATAAAGTCTTGAGCACCATCCAATTTCCAGTGGGGACCAACTATGAAATCGGCGGGCTCTATGAAAGCCAGCAAAGCTCCTTCCGCGACCTCCTCTCCGTCCTCGGCCTGGCGTTGGCGGCGGTTTTCATCGTACTGGTGATCCAGTTCCGCGCCTTCGCCCCTGCCTTGATTATTATGTCGGCCGCCCCGCTTTCACTCCTCGGCGTCTTCGTCATGCTGTTCGCCACCGGGACGGCGCTCAATGTCTCGTCATTTATGGGCATCGTCTTGATGGTGGGGTTGGTCGTAAAGAACGGCATCATTCTTTTTGAGTACGTTCACAAGCTCTGGGAAGAGCAAGGCATGCCACTTAGCGAAGCCCTCGTGCAGGCCGGCAAAATCCGTGTGCGTCCTATCCTGATGACTACCCTCTGTACGCTTTTTGGCTTGCTTCCGCTGGCGCTGGGTCTCGGGGCGGGAGCGGAATTGCAAAAACCCTTGGCCCTGGCCGTCATCGGCGGCCTCTCCATCTCAACTTTCATTACCTTGCTGGTCATGCCGGTGCTCTATTCCTTGCTCGAGCAGAAGAGGGCGTGACTCCGCCGTCCGTTGGAGAAAAGGTGCTTGGTGCCGGGGGCTGGGACGATTTTGGATTTTGGATTGCCCTCTCGCTTGCGCCGACTGCTTGTTGCCTACTGCCTACTGTCTTCTTTCCTGGCCGCCGCCAGGGCTGACCGAGTCGAGCCCATGGTCATCTCGAGGGATTCTCTGGGAATGCTGGTTATGAAGGGCTTGATGAGCCAGCCCAATCCTGTGGGAATGTCGCGGGTGAGGGAAATTGACTCACACTCCACGTAGACGCCACCGTCTTTCTCCTCAAACTTCCAGTAGGAGTTGATTCGCCAGAGAAATCCCCCGTCCTGGCCGACGGGCTTTTCGCGCTCATTAGGTGTGTCGGCATCGGCTACTTCGGCGATTCTGGTTGAATAAGAGCGGCTGTACCAGCGCGTGGAGTCAATGGGGAAATAATGAACGTCGTGATAGGTGTTGAGCGTGATGGTGATGACTTTCTTTTTCCGCAGGCGATAATAGATCTGGAAGTCATTCCCTGTGTGGCCGATCAGGCGCGAGCGAACCACCTCCGGTTTGTAGATATCCTGGTGGTGATTGTAGTCCTGTGCCAGAGCTATCGTCTGTTGGAGATTTGCGCCCGGAACGAAAACTATTCCCAGCCAATGATGGATGGTTGCCTCCGGCGCCTCCATCCTGTGACCGGAAGCGTCGAGCGTCTGAAGCTGCTCCATAAAGATCTCACCGCGCTTGAGTGCGGCCAGCAATTCGGACCGGCGCGGCGGAGGAAGTTCATCCAGGTACAGGAACTTTTCAGTTTGTGAAACTTCCCGATTGATTCTTGCCTCAGTCAACTGGACGTATCTGTCGAAAGCCTCAACTGTTTTCGGCCCCAGCTCGGCGCCCATCACTTCTGGCGTTTGCACCCTTAAAATCTGCATCGCCAGGAGAATTGTGAGCCACTTGATGGGTTTCGGTAGCGACATCATCCCCAACCATAGCACATCCGGCCAAGCTTAGCAGGGCGCTGAAAAAACGCACGGGCATCTCCTTCCGGGCGCGGCGACGGAAGTGGGGGCGGACGGCGTCCGCCGCAGGGGGCCGAGCGCCGCTTGGCCCTACTCACTATCTATCCCAGCAGGCGTGCGATCTCATCTCGAGCCGGGACCCGAAGCGGGCTTTGCCGTGCCTTCTCGACCACTTGGATGCCTTCGGCGGCTTCCCTCACCTCGCCGATGATGGCGGCTCGTACACCATGGCGGAGGTAAGCGCGAAGCAGTTTCGAGGTCGACCTCGCGCTCGCGACCACCAGCAATGCACCCGACGCAATCAGCTCAAAGGGATCAAACCCCAGGATTTCGCTTAAACAGCGTGTCTCCTCGAGAACAGGGACCTTATCTTTCCAGATGCGCAACCCCACTCCGCCAGCCTTCGCGAGCTCGAACAACCCTGAGGCCAGTCCGCCTTCCGTCGGGTCGTGCATGGCGTGGATTTCACCATGGCGTTGTGCAAGCATGGCGTCCTGGACCACGCTAATCCCGGGACGGACGAGCAAGCGCTGGGCACGGCGCAGAATTTTTGCCGGCAGTTTGCGGGCAAGGGTTACACGCTTTTCTCTGGCTAGGAGGGCCGTACCCTCGATTGCGATGCCTCGAGTGAGCAGCACAAGGTCTCCCGGTTTCTGGCTTTCCTTTCGAACCAGCTTGGATTTGGCCACCTCGCCGAGCATTTGACCTACCATGATTGGACGGTCGAGGCCACGGGTAATCTCGGTATGACCGCCACAGAGCGTCACCCCCAACTCCCGGCAGGCCCGAAGGGTGTCCCGAAAGATATTCCGAACCAGTGACCACGAAGTGCCTTTTTCGGGGAGCAGTAAAGTCGCCAGGAACCAGAGTGGGCGCGCTCCCAGCGTGGCGATATCATTGCCATTGATGTTGACTGCGTACCACCCGATACGCTCCGAGGTGAACGTAATGGGGTCTGTTTTCGCCACAAGGTATTTTGCGCCCAGGTCGATTACGGCAGCATCCTCGCCGAAGCGCGGCCCCAGAACGACTCTGGAGCGTCTTGGCACTTGACACGCCGCCAATAGACGTTGGAGAATGCGCTGGGGTAGTTTCCCAACTGGAAATTCCTTCATAGTGTGGTGAGTATAACTCTCCTGGCTCGGAGGGACTACTTATGAAGATCAAAAAGGCCACCAAGCGGTACGAAGCATGGCTGGCCGAGCGACTGACTCTCGTCCAGGAGGACCTGGCGTTGAAGCACTCCAGGATGGGGGAAGCCCCATTGCCCTTTTTGCGCGCCACATTCTATCGGTGGGCTCAAATGTGGCCGGAGAACCGTTTGGGCCTTGCGAAAGCACCTCGAGTCCTGGCGGTGGGCGATCTTCACCTGGAGAATTTCGGGACGTGGCGCGACCTCGAAGGACGTCTGATCTGGGGCGTGAACGATTTTGACGAGTCCTTTCCCATGGCCTATACCAATGACCTGGTCCGGCTCGCGGTGAGCGCACACTTGGCCATCGCTGCCAGCCATTTGGCGCTAACCACGCAAGCCGCATGCAAGAGTATCCTGGTGGGCTACCGTGAAGGCCTGGAAGCAGGCGGCAAGCCATTCGTTCTGGATGAGAATCACAAGTGGCTGCGGGAAGCTGTCACGGGCGAACTGCGCGACCCTGTTCATTTTTGGGGAAAGATGAACGCTTTGCCCACAGTCAGCGGCGAAATTCCCAAAGGTGCCAGGAAAGCGCTCGAGGAGTTATTGCCGGAACAAGAATTGATATATCGCGTTGCCCATCGGGTGGCGGGGTTGGGCAGCCTGGGCAGGGAGCGTTACGTGGCAATCACAGACTGGGGAGGAGGAAGGGTGGCGCGCGAGGCGAAGGCGATTGTGCCTTCGGCGTGTGTTTGGGCAAACGAAGGTAAAGGCCCGCAGAAGATATTCTATGAGGACATCATCACCAAAGCCGCGCGGGCTCTTGACCCCTTTGTGCATTTGCGCGGCAGATGGATCGTGCGCCGGCTAGCCCCCCATTGCTCCCGCATCGAATTGGCCGCCTTGCCTGAGAGCCGTGATGAGGAACGGTTGCTCCACGCCATGGGTTTCGAGACCGCAAATATCCACCTGGGGAGCAAAGATGCAATCAAGGCCGTCCGGCGCGACTTGGGCAAACGAAAGCCGGATTGGCTGCACGAGGCGGCTCATGTAATGACCAAGGCTGTTTTGAAAGATTGGGAGGAATGGAAGAAGCCGTAGAGAAGACCAGAAAGCAGAAACTAGAAATTAGAAACTGGAAATTGGAAACCGGAATCCTATTATCTAGTTTCTGATTTCCATTTTCATCCTATTACGTCAAGACGACAACGGACGCACTCTAACAAGGGTTTCTCACCAAGTTTGGCCGTTCTTAACGGATTGCCGGAAGGGCGGGGCTGAACAGGCTGCGGAAAAACTCTTCGAAACTGTCATTCTGAGCGAAGCCCCGTACCGTACGGTGCAGGGCGCAGCGAAGAATCTGGCCCTGTGCATTTTCAAGAAGATACGCAGAGCGAGATCCT
>Ga0182027_10004312_pt1 | contig 22105 bp, 13 predicted proteins | sample 712E1DmetaG_FD_121300 | JGI IMG/M metagenome (GOLD analysis project Ga0182027, IMG submission 121300) | Permafrost microbial communities from Stordalen Mire, Sweden - 712E1D metaG (Illumina Assembly) | ecosystem: Environmental > Terrestrial > Soil > Wetlands > Permafrost | place: Sweden... | reverse complement strand
CTTGACACCTCCAAACAAGAGTTCGTACGAAATACAGGTGCTTGGAATCGATGGTGTCGTCAAAGCGTCATTCTCTTCTGAAAAAGGCGGCCCGTGCGTGATCAAGGCAAACGAAATGCCTTCCGGAACGTATGTGCTGAAATGCCTGATCAATGGGAAAAGATCTATTTCGACCTTGCCGATTGTTAAGTTATAGGGAAGGGTCTGCGGAAAAGTCCGGATTGCTGGTTTCAAGTCCGAGTATTTGATTAACGAAAGGAATCTACATGAAGAGATCACTTCGAATATCGAGTCGGTTCGGTGCTGCGTTGGGCATTGTGTGTATCGCTGGCGCGGGGATCGCCTTTGGAGCTGATATCTTCGTGTCGCCCACGGGGAGTGATGCTGCGGCAGGCTCAATTTCCGCTCCTCTGGGAACGCTAACCGCCGCCCGGGACAAGGCAGACCAGTTGAAAGCGGGAAATACGCCGGTCACGGTGTTTTTGCGAGGAGGAACTTACTATTTGTCCGCGCCCGTGGTATTCGGGGCGGCAAATTCCGGCACTGCAACTGCGCCCATTTTGTATACCGCGTATGGCTCGGAGAAGCCGGTCGTCAGCGGCGGGATCAAAGTGACATCCGGCTGGACGGTTTCTTCTGGATCGATCATGGTGACCACCATTGCGCAGAATTTGAAGGTCGATCAGCTTTTTTTGAACGGCAGTCGCCAGGTGCTTGCCCGGTTCCCTAATTTCAATGCCAATACGGTGATACTTGACGGATATGACGCGAATTGCATTGCGGCCTCCCGCATTGGGTTGTGGAACAATCCTGCAGAAGGCCCGGGTTACATTCGCGGTTTGCATGCGTCCCAGTGGGGCGGAAATTCATACAAAATTACCGGTAAGAGCGGCACTTCGATAACTCAGCAATGGGTCGGGGACAATAACCGCGGCAGCGGGCTTCATGCCACCTATAGAATGGTAGAGAATATCTTCGAAGAGCTTGACGCACCAGGCGAATGGTTCTACAGGAAATCCACCGGACAGCTTTTCTTCTATCCTCCTGCGGGCACGAACCTGAGCACTGCAACCATAGAGCTTGCGTCGCAGGACGAACTGCTGCGTTTCGTTGGATCATCTCCTGCGACCGCCGGCAGCGTCAAATACATCGAATTCAAGGGAATTACGTTTACCCATACCTTTCGCACGCTATTTAGTGAACCTTATGAAACCATCCTGAAATCAGACTGGGCTTTGGCCCGCGCCGGAACGATATTCATGCAGAATGCCGAGAACATAAAGATCGATAATTGCCTTTTCGACCAGATCGGCGGGAATGGCGTTTTCATGAGCGGGTACAACAGGAACAATGTCGTTTTCAACAACGTTTTTAATGATGCAGGAGCATCAGGTGTCTTAATGGTCGGCCTGACAAGTTCGGTCCGATGCCCCAACTCCTGGTCAAGCACGCCGACCTGCACGGACAGGACGCGCGGACCATTGACGAATGAATATCCTGCCTATATTGTTGTCGATAATAACGCCATAAATCATCCGGGGAGGTTCGAAAAACAAAGCGCCGGAATCGATTTATCCATGACATCATGTGACACGGTCCGGCACAATACTGTTCATGATTGTCCGCGCGCAGGTATCAACTTTACCGATGGGTGCTGGGGCGGAAGCGTCATTGAATATAACTGGGCTTACAAAACGGTCCTGGAAACCAGTGACCATGGCCCATTCAATGCCTGGGGCCGCGATCGCAATGAACGCTTACCGAACGATTCGAGCGCTACGACACTGGATGCGCAAGCAACAACGACAATCCGCAACAACAGGTTCGAGGTCAATGGAGGATTCGGCATCGACATGGACGATCAGGCGTCGAATTACAATCAATACAACAATCTTTGCATGGGAGGCGGGCTCAAGCTGCAATGGAACAGGTATAACACCTATGTCAACAATATTCTCGTGCGCAACGCTGATGTGGAAATAACGGGAGTGTGGGCGGAGTCGAACCATTACATGACCCGCAATATCTTTACCAACGGCCAAACGTATTGGTGTAACTTTTTCGCCGGGGCCAATATCCCCAATACCATTAAGGCCAACACCAAATTGATCGATTCAAATTGCCTTGCAACCAACGCGGCAGTAAACACCGAGGTGGGAGGCGTTTCGTGGGCCACATGGCATGCAGCCGGGCTGGATGTGCATTCGGTTATGGGAGATCCGATGTTTGTTGATACGGCAAAAGTTTTTCGCGCTGACTATGCGCCACGGGGCGATTTCAGCGTCAAAACGGGCTCGCCGGCTTTAACCGTTGGTTTCAAGAATTTTCCCATGGATTCATTCGGCGTCATGCCGGTTGCATATGTACCGGTTCTTCCAACGGGGATCAGGCCTCCAAATAGTGCCAAGGGTATTGGCGGCAATCAAAACGCTGCGATTCAATACAGAGCGGGAAGGCTCCTGATCTCGCATGAAGGCAATTACCGGGTAACCATAACGACCCCGCTTGGCAGAATGATTACCGGATTCAACGGAAGGGAAAATACCGAGGTTGCTATCAGGCCCGAGACAACAGGCAGCGGCGTTTACATCATCGCGATTCATTCAGCTATGGGAACGGTACGGCAAAAATTGCTGATTGAATAGAGCTTGATTCCCAGCGCTGGAAGAACGAGGCCTTCATGTAGAAATGGGGGCCTTTTTTGTTGATGAGGCGGGTACGGCCGGACAGGAAGATATCAGGTTCTTCAACCTGCCTACGGCCTCAGCACGTCAACTCCAACACCGTTGAGATAGAAATCATCGAAGAAGAAATGCAGCGTATCATTCATCGGATTCGTGCTTTTCGAGAATTCAAATTCTATATCGATGACGCTTCGTGACTCCTGCGCCCAAGGGTGCTGCCCGGGTGATTGAACGGCAGGCAAAATCCGCATCGAATCTACAGGCACCGTAAGAGACTGCCAGACACCGGTCAATTGAACGGGGAACGTGTAATTCGAAACATGGTTTGTCGTGCTGTCAAGCATTAGGGTTTCGAAACGGATCCATATCACTCCATTGCCGCGCGCGTGCAGTGAAAAACTTTTCATTGACGAAAGATCAATGCCGCTGGCGTTACATCCGCGGAAGGCTATCCCTGCCGTCGCGTAGGGTATTGAGCAGGTACTGTCGAGCGCCGCGGAAAATTCCAATGCAGATCCTTGACCTGAACCGGACGACGGATCCATGGAGATGAATGAATGACAGGTCAAAGGGGCCTGCGTTGAAAAGGGCAGCCATTTCCAATAGTTGTTGATTTTATCCCATTCCAATTTGCCTGATTCCGAAACAGCATACCAGCCGTATACACACGGGAACAGTTTTTCCAGGAAACACGGCCCGACGCCGCTTTCGAAATTGTCGACCAGGAGACGGTCAAAGGACGCGTTGAGCCCTGTGTCTGCCGAAATTGCGCCCGGAGACAAGGTGACTGCACCGCTGGTCACAATGCGCTGCGATGAAGATGTTCCGCCAACGCCGATTACTGCAAATGCAGACGGTGCGATCTTGTTAAAGATGAAACCCTCGTTCGAAGCCGATGCCCGGTACGCGGATCCTGCAAGAAGCATGAACGTCAAGGGGGTTACCGACGAGTCAAAGGTCCCGGAAAATGATGCATACTGCTCGAGACGCAGTGTGTCATTTTCGAGCAGGGCAGTGTTTACATAAGGAGAAAACAAGCCTTGTTCTGCATGATCAACCTGGATATTGACATTCCTGTCCAGGTCCTGCTTTCTGAGCGCGATGCGGCCGTCTTTGTCTGCGAGTGTCGTCTCAATGACGGCAGAAGCTCCGGCCCGAACGCTGTCGACCCATCCGTCGGCGTCGATAACCCGTACCACGGCACCGCTTGCCGGGCTACCATTTGACAACATCGCAAAAGTGTTCACCGTCTCGGTGCCGCCTCCGCCGGTAGTCTGCGTGACGCTGCATGAGAGCAGTGATGCGATAATCACCGCAACACAAACCGGAATAGACCGTGAGAAGGACGTCATCGGTCTCCCCTTTTCCGGTTGCACGTCAAGGGGAAGATTTGAAAATTCAACTGATAGACTTCTTCGGCGGCGCCGTCTTTCTTAACCATTTCCATGAGCTCATGCCGCACTTCGGTCAGGCGGTCGCGAATGGCTTCCAGACAAGCGGCTGAAGTACTCAGCGTGAGCGTGGAAATATCCCGTTGTTCTTTGGGAATGCGCTCGATGGCATCGGCAGCAAGCAAGCTCAGCTCTTTTTGAAAGGCCCGGACTGCCATTGCGCGCGTGACGCCGTCTGAGGAAATGAATTCATCCGTGACCCGGTAGGTGCCGTCTTTTTCATGAACAATCATGTTCAGTTTTTCAAGAAGCCGCACCGCGGATTTCGCCTGTGCCGGAGAGATCGAGGGAACAAGGCGGGCAGCCAGGTCGGAATAGTTTCCTTTGAAAGCGATGACTTTCAATTCTTCCCAGACTGCGACGTTGCGCCAGGACGAAAAATAATCGTATTTGTCTTTGTCAAGAGTTTTGGAAACCGGATTGCGCAGCGCAAGGAGCTTTTCGAAGTACAGGCGTTCCTGCTCCGGCCGTTTGGCTTTGTTGAAACGGACAAGAGCGGAAAAATATTCGCTTTCACGTTTATTGAGTTTTAAGAATGAGGCCAGTGCAGGGATTGCGGATTCAGAAATATGCTTCTGCTTGTTCAATACCTTGACGTAGAAACTTGCGTCCAGGCCGGTTTTCAGGGCAATATACCGGAATGAAAAGAACCGCTGGTTGTTCTTGCTGTTTTTGTAATGGTCCCGAAGAAAATCCTGGTATTCCAGGTATTCAAAGATGTCGATCATTCATATTCTCCGAACAAGAAATCGAATGCCTTTTTGTGGACCAAATGCTTGTCTTGGTGAAAACTTCCCACTATAGTATACCCTAAAATCATCAAAAAACCATTAAGTTTAGCAATAGTTTCAGCGCTATCTGTGGAACAGATGTTCCACGAAAAAGGGTCTCTATCCGGTCGACCTGCGGCCTTGCACGGGGCATGTGGGGACCTCCGGGACCAGCCTGGTTCTCCGTTGATTTGGCCCCATCGCGGGCTCGGATTGTATATATTAACAACATGACCAAGGAATCCATGACGCGTCTGTCGAGGGCCTGGCTTGCCGCCGTCATGGTGCCGTTTTTCTGTCACACCGCACCGGCACGAACAATTGATTCGCCCTATCAGGTCGGGACCTGGCCGGGATTCCGAACAGCGGCGCTTTCGTACACATTCGATGATAATTGCTCCAACCAACTTGCTGTCGCTGTGCCGCTTTTCAACCAATACAGTTTGAAGGTGACCCTGTTTACCGTTACAAGCTGGGTGACCAGTTGGACCGGTCTGAAAAACGCCGCTGCTCAGGGTCACGAGATAGCCAGCCACACGGTAACACATGTATCTCTGGGCGGCTTGAGCAATGCCACGCAGGACAATGAGCTCAAGAACTCTCGTGACGCAATAAACACGAATATTACAAATCAAAAATGCGTTACCATGGCCTATCCCAATTGTGTTGAAGCCAGCGATGCGATTACCTCAAGCTACTATTTTGCAGCCCGGGGCTGTTCCGGCGCCATCGAGCCCAAAACCCCTGTGAAATTCATGAACATCAGTTCGTTCGTCTGCGGGTCGACCGGAAGTTACACGACCGCACAATCCTTGAATGGATTGGCAAATCAGGCAATCAATTCGGGCGGCTGGTGTATTCTCTTGATTCACGGCATAGACAATGACGGGGGCTATTCGCCGATAGCCTCCGCGGTTCTGAGCAGCCATGTCCATTTCGTTGATTCGTTGAAGAGCGTGCTATGGGTTTCCACGTTTGGCAATGTGGCCCGGTATGTCAGAGAGCGGGATTCCGTGTCCGTAAAGGAACTATCCTCAAATGCCAACAGTGTTACCCTGCAAGTCACCGATAATCTTGACAGTTCAATATTCAACTATTCGGTCACCGTGCGAAGGCCGCTACCGGCCGGTTGGACTCAAATCTCGGTCACACAAAAGGGGCAGAGACTAAATAGCTCCATTGCAGGTCAAAACGTCATGTTTGACGTTGTGCCGAACAGGGGAGATATTGTTCTGTCAAGTAGTGTGACGTCGGTTGCGGCAGGCTCCCGCCAGACAAGCTCGCCGGCTCCTCAAGGATTTCACGCCAGAGTTGTGGAAAACAGCGTTAATTTTTCGCTTCCCATCACCTGCTCCGGCACTATGAGCGTCGAGCTTTTTGACGCACGTGGCACAAAAATTGCCGCCCTAACCAGCCGTGCGGATGAATCGGGTTTTCTCACATGCGCCTTTCCAAAGGAACTTTTCAATAGCGGTATCGTCGTGGTACGCCTGATCGAATTGAGAACGAGAATGTCACAAAACAATGCTACCGAAGAATGTTTCCTCTTCAGCAAAATCCGGTGATCCAAAATTTCTGCCTCGCGATTTGAGCCTCAGCGCCGGCGCATCAAAACAAAATCAGCCTGCACAGCCTGTGGAACCTGCGTTCCACGAAAATCATGGCGAGCGGGATATTCGCACCAAAAACAAATCGATTCTTTCTTATATTGATGGTGATCAAAAACCTTTGAATCGAGGTGCCATTTGAAATTGTCCCGCGCTCGAATCCTTTTCGGAATCGTCGGTGTTGTCTGTGCGTCGTCATGGGCCCAGATCGGTTCTATCACCAACCCCGGCCACGTTGTCGATGCGCAGGGGCAGCCGCTCCGAAATGCCATGATCACTTACACCAATCCTGACAAGCAGCTCAACTATGCCTTTTCAGATGCAAACGGCAATTTCGGCAGTACGACGGTCAGAGCTGCCACTAACTTTGGTTCGCTGGTGGAACACGGTCTCATCGCAGATGTCAGCGTCGCGGGAACAAAAGTCCGTTTTTGTGTCAACGCATCGGAGAAGGTGAGGGTCGACCTTTTTGATGTACTCGGAATCCGGGTTCGCACGGTTGTGAACGGCGCCATGGAGAAGGGAATGTACGAAATAGACATGGGCGACGCCGCTCGTTTCCAGGCCGCCCGTGGCATCTACTTCGTCAAGATTCAGTCCGGTAGCGACTGCGTCATTCGCAAGCTGGTCAACGTGGGGGATGCATCGGGGGTTACGTCCGGCGCTTTAGCCGCAACGGCCGCTGGTCTGCACGGGGCCGCTGCAAAAAGAGCCGCGGCATTCGATACCCTTCGGGTTGGCAAGACCGGGTATAAGGCGGTGTATCTTCCTGTCAACTCCGCGACCGAAAGCGTGGGCACTGTCACGCTCGTCAAGTATAACATCGAGGCGCGCATCGATTCCGTCATGGCAACCTTGTCGCTTACTAACAAAATAATTCTCATGACACAAGACAATCCTGATGTGAACAATCCCTATAAGTCCGGGACAGGACTTTACAACGCGGGAGCGGCTCCTGATGCAAACGGCCTCAATGCCTGGAACAATGCCCGAATGTCCCAGGGAATGAAGATTCCGTCAATTTCCGGATACGACTGCGTTCATGGCTACATCGGCGGCGCCTCCGTTCAGGGAACCATGTTCCCGCATAATCAGGCAATGGGATGCATTCAGGACACTCAACTTATTCAAGCGTCAGGACGAGTGAATGCCATCGAGAGTGCCAGCAGGGGAGTGTACTGGGCTTTTGCGCCCTGCGTAGCTGTTGTCCGCGACGAACACTGGGGGAGAATATACGAAGGGTGCGGAGAAACGCCGGAAATCAGCGCACGGGTGGCCCGTCACATGATTCTCGGAATGCAAGGAAGAGACTTGTCTCTTAACACCGCAATCATAGCGACGGCAAAACATTTTGCCGGCGATGGCGGAAGCCAGGGCGGCGTGAATCCCGGAAACACTTCCGGGCCCGATGCGGTTTTGCGTGCAATACATTTACCGCCCTATACGGCTGCAATCGAGGCCGAGGTCGGCTGCATCATGGCGTCGTTTTCAAGCTGGAACGGCGTGGGCAGCCACGCCAACAAGCCGATTCTTACCGACTGGCTCAAGACGCAGCAAGGGTTCGACGGATTTGTCGTTGGTGACTGGACAGCGCATACGTTCCAGGGCGGTTCAACGCGACAGGCATGCGTCAATGCATGCATCAGCGCGGGCCTGGACAATCCGATGGCACCCGGCATTTCAGCGCAAACAGAAGGCGACATTGCCGCGGGAAACGCAAGCGGCGGTATCTCAACCGACAGGATAAACGATGCCTGCAGAAGGATTTTGCGCATTCTGTTCAGAAAGGGATTATTTGAGAATTATCACGCGCTGTCAGGATACGATCAGTATTTCCACTCCGATCTGCACAGGCAGGTCGCTCGCCAATGCGTCGCAGCTTCCATGGTTGTGCTTAAGAATGCAAGCAGCACCCTTCCATTGCAAAAGACCGGTCTTACCATCGCTGTCATTGGAAATTTCGCGGATAACGTCAGATGGCAATGCGGTGGATGGACGCTGGGCTGGCAAGGCTCAGACCCTGGGACGGTGCCTCAAGGAGTATCGCTCTTGCAGGCATTAAAGAACCAAGGCTCCAATACCGTCAATGCATATACTACCGGAGATAATATTCCGAGCACCGCCGACATTATCATTGTGACTGCGGGGATCAATCCAAATGCGGAATACACCAAGTCCAATGCCGAATTGCAATTGCAGACGCCGAGCGTCGCGTATGCTCCTGGCAGCACGACCGTTGACAATCAGGCAGACCAGAATGCCTACCTGAATATTGACAATCTGATGACCAAGGCAAAGTCCGCTGGAAAATCCACCAAAAAAATTGTTCTCATGCTTTTTACCGATGGTCCCGCCGTCGTGACGCAAGCGATAACCGGATCCGACGCGGTTGTCTGCGCATGGCTTGGATGCCCGGAGGGCGATGGGTATGCCGACATTCTTTACGGTACTGTTCATCCAGCCGGCAAGCTGAACCATACGTGGCCGTCAACGCTGTCGCAGATTCCAATCAACGACGGGAACATGGGCGATGCGGTGGGATCCGGCGGCGCGCCGCTGTATCCGCTGGGGTTCGGGCTTACGTACTGACAAGGAGGAAGACAATGCGCTTTGTCAAATTGACTGGTCTTGCGTTGACGGTTTTTCAGTGCGGCTTTGCCGCAACGCCGTGGCTCCACGTCGATGGAAACAAAATAAAGGATCCGTTGGGAAATAAGGTTGTCCTTCGCGGCGTTTCTCTTCAAGCAATATCGAATATCAATGTTCCCATGGTGCTGGACCTGGTCACCAACACCGCGGACAAGGCCTCAAGCTCACCGGGATGGTATACACGGATCGTACGGATGCCCAACCTTGGGAACGCGGGAAATTGGACCCAATACAATCAGAACACCTTAAAACCTGCAATCGATTATGCGACGAAAAAGGGCCTCTACGCGATCATCGACCTTCACTATGTAGATAATACCGATGCTCACGTAACCGATGTGAACAACTTTTGGACCACGGTCGCCCCTGTTTACAAGGATTATTCCAACGTAATTTTCGAGCCATATAACGAACCGATAAACCAGTCCCAATCCTGGTCGCAATTCAAACCCACGATGCAGGCGTGGGTGGATCTTATTCGAAAGTACGCCCCGAATAACCTTATCTTCGTCGGTAGCCCCCTATGGAGCCAGAAGATGGGCGATGCATCTACCGATCCTCTTAAAGGTGACAATATTGTTTACGTCGTACATATGTATTCCGGCCACTTTGCCACGCAGTGGAACCGCGACCAGGTTAGGCAATGCGTGGCCGTTCATCCCATGGTCTGCACGGAGTGGGGGTTCAAAGCAGGCTTGAATTGGGGGCCGAACGAGACGGTGTCCGGCTATGGAAAGGGAATTCTGAACTGGTTTGACACTCTTGGAGTAAGCTGGACCGCCTGGTGCGCCGACGATTCGTGGGATCCGACGATGTTCAATAATGGCAATCCATGGACGCTTCGGGTTGGAGAAGGAGAAATGGGAGGATTTGTGAAAGACTGGCTTTATACGTATCGCGACAGTAGCCAGCCGTCGGTCGGGACAGCCGTTCATCAAACAAAAAACCAGTCTGCCGCGATTCGCTCGATTGACGCACAAGAGCACAATGGCGCGCTCACGTTGACGATGCGAATAGACGACCACTACGCGGTTCAGGTCGTTGGGCCCAATGGTGAAACCTGTATTCAAGATTGTCAAAACGGAAATACGTTGACCCTCAACGCCGGTCTTCTCGCACGGGGCATATATATAATCAAGGTTGCCGGGAAGAAGTCGGCTGGCAACGAGCAAGTGATATGGATCAAGAAGTAGGGAGCGTCCCGCGCAGATGAGTTGAGGTATTTGATTGAGGAGGAAGTCCTTTTCCCCACAAGCTTGTTATGGTCGCAGTATCCGTGAAATTTCCTTCCTGCTAAATAATTGGGCATTTGTCCCGCATAGCGCTGGCGCAACCGAAATGGTTGTGGAACAGAAGAGGAAAGTTCGCTCACCAGAAAAAAATTACCGCAGTGAAAATCATAGTACTACGGTCTGAGGTGGATTCGGCTTGTGGAACAAAGGTTCCACGGAAAAACCAAACCGTGCCGGTTAAACCTGAAAAATGGTCGATTGGACCTTATTTTAATCATCGGGGGATAGTTCCAATATATTTCAAGACAATTCCATGCCAATAAACGCTTAAATAAGGGGTCTATTACCATGAATTTCAGAACTTGTGTTCAGCGAGTTTTCCGGCCTGGAACTTCATTGGTTTACTCGGTTTTGGTTGCTTGCCTTGGACATGTTACACCCAGCCATGCGCAGCAAACTTTTGTTCAGCAACACGGGCAGCTCAGCGTCGTAGGCAACCATATCGTCGATAAAAACGGCGTGCCCATTGCACTGCACGGTATGTCGATGTACAGCTGGAACAACCAGGGACTGAATTTCTACAACGCATCCGCAGTCGGCCATCTTGTCAACGATTGGAAATGCACGGTGTTGCGTATCCCTATTCTTCCCGGCAGCGTTTCATCGCAAACAACACCGCTGAAGACCGTGGTAGACGCGTGCATCGCCGACGGCATTTACGCGATCATCGATTGGCATTCCATGGGCGGCGCCGATGCAAATGCGTGCTCCAACTTCATGAAGAGCATGGCCACTGCCTACGGCAACACGCCCAATGTGATGTACGAAACATGGAACGAACCGGTGAGCGAGACTTGGACAACCATCAAGGCCTATCATCAGACGGTCATTGCCGCGATCCGGACGATCGACACAGACAATGTCATTATCTGCGGAGACCCGCAATGGGACCAACACCCCGAGCAGGCAGCGGCCAGTCCCATCACCACCTCGAAGAATATCGCGTATTCGTTCCACTTTTACGCCGCGACTCACAAATTTGCATCAATGGGCCCCAACGTGGCCACGGCATTGAAGAACGGCATTGCACTGTTCGTCACGGAATACGGTTCCTGCGAAGCAAGCGGCAGCGGGACGTTCGACTCGTCGGAAACGCGCAAGTGGTGGCATTTCCTGGACTCAAATTCCATCGGCTGCACCAACTGGGCCGTGGAGACCAACGGCGAAACCGCCTCGGCGTTCGCTTCGAACGCCAGTTCCACCGGACCATGGACAAATGCAAATCTGACAGCGCCGGGGATTTTCGTGATGAATTACATCACAAGCAAATACCAGACTGTGAGCGTCATATCCGACGGATTCAATTTGTCCCGGAGAGACACAAAGCCTGGAATGAGCGTCTCCATGACGGCTGGGACGAGAACGTCTGACATTTTCGCCCTCAACGGCGCCCGGATCTCCGGGGCTGCGGGCGGCAGGCAGGCAAACGGCAGCTATGTTGTCAAAATGACACGGGCCGCCGGTAACGGGCAGTGTGCCAATCTGGTTCGATAGCATTGCGTAAGGGCTTTTAAGCGAGCAGCCGATCTCTCCCTTCTTTCTCCCCCCTCCCTCATGTGAAGGGAGAGATTCGCTCGCTGAAGATGGCTGGGTTGCAAAAAGATAAGAACGTTTGAGTAACCACGACCTAAGAGCGCACGGGAACAACACCATGGCGACACAATCCTCGGCTAACAAATGTGAAGAAGCCGGTCAGCGGGTACACGGTGTTGGTGCATTCCTTATACTGTCGTCACTATTCTTTCAAGCGATGTGCATCACGACGCCTTTGCTGCATACGGATGGGAAAAATTTCAAGGATCCCGCGGGAAATATCGTCATACTGCGCGGAGTCGATCTCGGGGACCTTGCGATGATGAACACGCAGCGAGGATCGATGAATGTTTCCAAGATGATCGATACACTTACCAACGCATCCCACGGGTGGTACGCGTACCTGATACGGCTTTGCATAAGCCCGGGAACATGGCTTGGAAATCCCGACTCGTATTACAACAACCAATTGAAGCCTGCAGTTGATTACTGTGTATCCAAAGGAGTGTATTGTATCGTCGATTGGCATTATGTTGCCGATCCCGCTCCCAATGCAAATAGTACCGTGCAATTCTGGACCTACGTCGCTCCCAAATTCAAAACGTATTCCAACGTGTTTTACGAAATCTATAACGAGAACTCGTCCACCAGCATGACCTGGGACCAATGGAAAACAACCTACGCCCAGCCGTGGGTCGATCTCATACGTCAACAAGCCCCGGACAACATCATCCTCGTGGGCGGACCATCATGGTCGCAGCATATCGGCGGATCAGCGACCAATCCGGTGACGGGAAAAAACATCGCCTATGTCGGGCATATTTATCCGCAGAATCCAACGTCACTGTGGTCATCAAACGGGGAGATCACTGTGGCAGCAAAATCCAACCCTGTCGTGATGACAGAATGGGGATACCTCCAGGGCGCAGCCGTTCCCTGCAGCGGAACCCAGACAAGCTTCGGTAATCCCTTCAAAGCATGGGTGGAATCAACCGGCGTAAGTTGGACTGCTTGGTGCGCCGATGACGTGTGGGACCCGAAAATGTTCAACAGCGACTGGAGTTTGCGGACAGGCGAGAATCAGATGGGCGGATTTGTCAAGGATTGGCTCAATGAAAAACGCACGAGTAACCTGCCAAGCACGACCAGTTCGTCGGCAAGGGGAACTCGGTCCGCCCCACGCGCGTCGGTTGGTCCCGTTTTTCGCCTGACCGGGGGCTTCTTGCGTTTTGAACCTCCTGCGGCCGGAGCTTGGACGCTTCGGATCATCGCGGCATCGGGCCAATGCCTTGTCGAGTATCGAAGTGTTGCCAATGCCGTTTCGCTCCCTGTCAATCAGTTCGTACCAGGCGCCTATATTGCGCAGCTTAGTAACGGCAAATCGGAATTCCAATATCCACTTTATCTTCCATGAGGGAAAAGATGTCGCCATTTCAAAAAAGTATCACAAAGTTCGTTGTCGTGTTGGTTTCGATCCTGTGGCTTCACGGAAACGGGTTTGCGTTCACCTGCCCAGGTTCGGAGGCTGCCAACACCAACTCGAACGGCAACTACGTGCTCGGCTGTCCCATGGGCGGCATCGGTGCGGGAAATTTCAATTTCCTGCCGGACGGCAAATACAATACAACCTGGTGCCGCGTGACCGCCGACGCAGGCGCTCCTCCGCTGTGTATGGTCTACGAAAAACGGGGAGGTACGACGTTTTCTGCAAACCTGCAGCAGGCGGGAAGCATGACGACAACGTTCACCGGTTACTGGCCTACCGTGAAGATGCAGTATGCGCAAACCGGTATGCTCGACAATGTCGGTCTTGAATGCTTTTCGCCCATTTGCGCCGGCGACAACAAAAACTCATCGTTGCCCATTGCACTTTACATTTTCACAATCACCAATACCGGAACCGCGGCAGACACGGCTGCGATCGCCTTGTCCAACGGCGCAAACGCAACCGTCATCCGCGACGGATCAGGGGTGACCGGAATAAAAAGCGGCTCGGTATGCGTTATGGTTAATGCGGCAAAGTCCAACCCCGCCGACAGCGTGACCTGCGGCAGTACCGCAGCTGATTTCACAGCCGATGGGTTGCTGAACAATTCCGCTGCAGGGATTCTTGCCAAGCGCGTCGTCGTGGGACCACAGTCAAGCGCCACCATCACCTTCTGCGTCTCATGGACAAATGTCAACAACGGGTACTACCGTAACTTCTTCACGGACGCCCAGGTGCTGGCAACCTACGGAAGGGACAGTGCCGTGGTCCTGAAGGCCAAAGTTGACAACTGGCATAATAAGATTTTGAATTCCAACCTTCCCGACTGGCTCAAGGACCTGACCATCAACTGCCTCCACGTCTATAACAGCATGACCGACTGGGTCACACCGAATACCTATGGCATGGCCGAGTCCATGAGCAGCGGCATCTACGGCACCAACGACCAGGCCTACCATGCCTCTTTCGCGCTGCCCGTTTTCGCCCCGGACGCCGAATGGTCGCAGGTTGAACGAATGGCCACCACGGCCCAGCAGGCCAACGGCCTTTTCGGGCATACCTACGGCTTTGGCGACGGCGTCCGCTCGGATGTCGGGCAGAAATTTATCCTCGAGGTTTATCGCAATTACCAATGGACCGGGAACACGGCACAGCTTACCGCGCGGTATACCAATATCGGCAATGCCATTTCAGGCATTCGCGGCGAGGACTCGAACAACGACGGCTTGACCGATGATAACAACATGACCACCTACGACAACGCAGGCACGGCCTGGAACATACCCTCCAAGGAGTTTGACAACGAAATTTACCTGGGCGCGCTGAAGGCCGCGGTCAACGCCGCTTCGGCGCTGGGCAAACCAGCGGATTCCACAAAGTTTATAGGTTACTTCAACACCAGCTCGGCAAGTTTCGAAAAGAACAACGGCAGCGGGTTTTGGGATTCCACCAGAGCAAGCTCCAGCGGAAAAAAAGGATACTACACAGGGTCGACCAACACGTCGGGCAACGGCCAGGCAGTATGGGACGGATCGCTTATGGGCCAATGGGGGGCCGACGTGTGCGGGCTCGGGCCGCTGCATCCCGAAGGCAGGATCGAAAGCCAGCTACGGATGATCAACGATGCCTGCCTTGACCAGCGCAACCCGCCCTGTTATGCCCTGATGCAGGCATATCCAAATGTCAATTGCACGGGCAACGGCCCCCAGGGTACATATTTCAATACCACCTGCGTCACGTATAGCGCCTATCCTGCGGGCGATTTGTGCGCCGGGTTCGGGCACAATAGTCCCGACATCGCCATGCGCGCCCTGCATGCGTTCTGGAACAACACGTTCAGTAAATACAAGCGTGTGTATAACGTGCCGTGCAAGTTCGACATCAACGGCGCGGGGACCGACTGGGGCATCGACCGGTATATGAACCCGCCGGCCTGTTTTGCATCGCTGTATGGCGTTACAGGTTTTGCCATTGATGTCAATGCAAAGAAAATCTGGCTAAAACCGTCTTTGCCCACAAGCGCGCAGTACAAAATGGATTCTCTTGTTGCAGGCCCGCTTATGAACCCTCTGTCGTGCGGAACACTTGATTATCGCAAAGACCCGGCGACAAGCGGCCAGCGCTTGTTCGTGAAATTCGACAATCCCATGCAGTTCAACAGAATCTTTGTCAGGAAACTCGGAACTCAGAAGGTGACGGTCACGAAACAGGGAACCGATGTTCCGGCGACGATCACGATCAACACGGCGGACACGTCGGAATACCAGATCGCGTTTGCCAGCACGCTTGCTATTGACAATGCGGGCGTCAGCATTGTCGTTGGAGATTACCCGGTCTCATCGATTAATACTAAGTCGGCATTGCTGAAACCGGCCGGGTTTGCAGTAGATGCACATAACGGAATGGTCTCCTTTTCGTACTTCCTGCCTGTGGCTGGAAAGGTAAAGCTATCTTTAGTCAATTCACTGGGAAAGGTCATGCACGTTCCGACAGGGAAAGATGAGGAATCCGCGGGGACGCATGTCGTGCGGTATTCCTGGGGAAATGAACCTACAGGGTTCTATTTCGCCAAGTTTTCGTCCGGAGATGTTAGTATCACGAAGAAACTTTTCGCAGTTCGTTAGTTTTTGCACTATGAAGGGAGAATGAAATGAAGAAATCAAAATTGCAGTTCTCAGGAAAATCGTGCGGACGAATGTGCCGTTGCGGCCTGCTTATCCTCGCCACGGCCTCGTTTTTTATGGCCAGCGCCTATTACACAACCTCAGGTCAAAATATTGTGGACCGGCAGACCAGGACACAGGTAACGATCCTCAAGGGTGTCGGCATTGGGGGCTGGCTTGAGCCTGAAGGGTATATGTGGGGAAGCGGCCAGTATGACAGCCCGCGCAAGATAGAAAAAGCAATCAGCGATCTGATCGGGCCGGCAGCAGCCGATTCTTTCTGGATCCTCTATCATTGGAATTTCTTTAATGAGGCTGATGTGAAGGCTTGCAAGGGCTGGGGAATGAATGCCATACGTATCCCGCTATGCGCGGGCATAATTCAGCAGCGCGACAGTCAGCCATTGGCTCCCCCGTACAAATACCTTCCCGAAGGCTGGCGAATTCTCGATAGCCTCGTCCTCTGGTGCGAACGGTGGCATCTTGGAATAATTTGGGACATGCATACTGCGCCAGGCAGTCAGAATGCCCAGAATATCTCTGACGTTGATCCCAGCATCAATAAAGCCACGTTGTGGACAGACACGGCAACTTTTTGGCCGCGGACCAAGGATCTATGGTTCAAAATTGCCGACCGGTATAAGTCCAACAAGTGCATCGTCGGGTACGATCTGCTCAACGAACCGTGTCTCACCAACAATGGATGCAACGGCACCTTCCTGCGAAAGCTCTACATCGAGTTGACCGACACGATCAGGAAAGTCGATTCCCTGGGAATCATGTTTGTTGAAGGACAATGGTGGGCCAGGGACATTCAGATACTCGAACCGATCAATTGGGACCCGCACTTGTGTATTACCCATCATGAATATCCGCCGATAATCAGTTGCGACGGCATGAAAGGTTCGGCCAACGGAGATTCCTGGGACCCTTGTGCATCCCGCATCAAATACAACATTCCCATATGGCATGGCGAAACCGGAGAACAGGGCTCGCCGTATACGCGCAACATACAGTCGACCGATTTTCTGACCACGAACAACATCGGATATGCATGGTGGTGCGAGAAGAAATTCAATTCTCAAAACGCACCATGGAATTGTCCAAAGACAACCGGTTTCAACAGCATACTCACCTACTGGAACGGCGGGGCAAAACCTTCAGCTGCAGACGCAAAGACGTGGCTCTTTGACCAGGCCAGGCGAACGGCTCTGAGCTATTGCACGCTTGATGCGGACATGATCAGCTCGCTCAAACTGGATCCAAAGGGCATCGTGCCGGTGATGCAAGCCGTCGTGTCGAAACAAGAGCGGGGGATAGAGGTTTCCCATCGGTCCGGAGCGCTTGCGATAGAACTTCCGGTTGCGCAGAAATTTTGGGTTGAAGTTCTTGACATGCGCGGTAGAAGCGTCTATCAGGCCGCCGCCACCGGAACAAAGCTTGATATTTCCAGGAAGCTTTTTCCCGCCGGACTGTATGTCGTGCGAGTGGTTGGCGAGAAAATGCTGTTGCAACCGCGAATGGTTGTTTTGCATCCATGAACGAATTGGACTCTCTAGGCCTCCGTTTTCTCACTGGAGGAAAGCATGTTTGTTAGAAAATGCATAGCCGTATCTGCAGTACTCGTGTGCGGATTCTCACTCTCCGCACATGCTGCGGTGACCTATGACAGCATCTATTGGGCTCCGCCCTTGGATGTTGTGGGTACCAAAATCGTCAATGCCAAGGGATATGCTGTCCAGCTCAAAGGTTTTGCGACCATGGATCCGACTCTTGTCACGCACAATCAGATTATTCATTTTAGAAACGACTGGAACATTACAATACTCCGGGTTCCCCTTCTTGTTGGGCCTGGCCGGTGTTGGGTCGTGGGCAATATCAACGTAAATGCGTCATATTTGGCGGCTGCGGACAGCGTTCTGAAATGGTGCAGAGAAAATAAGATCTATGTTCTTTTTGACGGATGGCATGAAGGGGGCCAGGGGAACACGTCCGGCGATTGGAGCTCCACGGTTGCCGCGTGGAGAATTCTTGCCGACCGGTACAAGAACGAGGATCACATTCTCTGGGAGATATTCAACGAACCCCATAACATAGCCTGGACCACCTGGGCGCCCATGGCCGAGCAGCTTATCGATACGATACGGTCAAGAAATCCCGTTGTCAAGGCCGTTGTAGCCGGCACGGTCAATTGGTGCCAGCAGGCTGACGTGCAAACGAGGAAATTCAACCGGGACAAGGTGATTTATTCATGGCACCCCTACGGAGGCGTTTACGGAAGCAACACCGCTTCCACCTGGGAACAAAAATTCGGCTTTATCCAGACATCGGGAATCGCTCCTGTCATGGCCACCGAATGGGGTTTCACCTCGCAGCAGGATTCGGCCGGGTATGGGACGCAGCTCATTCAATACTTGAAAAGCAAAGGCATGAGCTGGGAGGGGTGGTGCTATTCGCAGTCCTGGGGACCGCCAATGCTCACCTCAGAGAATCCTGAGAAAAGAAATCCATCGGGCAACCTGATGTACAACGCGTATCATGATACCGTGTCCGTCATGTCCGTCGTCGATGTCAAACATCCCGTCGACCGATTGCCGACGGTGCAAGACATCTCGGTCGTCAATTCGACCATTCAATTCAATTGCGCCGAAACCTCACCGGTCACGTTGTCAATGTATTCGCTCGCCGGCCGATTGACTCGAGAAGTGTTGGATCAAATCTTAACAAAGGGAAGCCATTCGATCCGATTGAACGTTCCCGGCAAAAGCGGCATGAGTGTGGCGCCGGGCTTGTACATGGTGCGCTTGAAAATCAAAGACAGTGAATATCAAGCCTTATTCAATAATAGTGCGAAGCAAAGATGAAAAAAGGAGGAAACATGTTTATCAGAAAATGCATGGCCGTATTTATAACGATACTGTGCGGATTTTCGCTATCATTCCCGGCGGCAGTGACCTATGACAGCATTTATTGGGCGCCGCCCTTGGATGTGGTGGGCACGAAAATCGTCAATGCCAAGGGATATGTCATGCAGCTCAAAGGCTTTGCCACCATGGGAGCATACCCCGACGTCACGAAAGAACAGATCATTCGTTTCAGGAACGATTGGCATATTACACTTCTGCGGCTTCCTCTGCTCACCAGCGATTGCAATTGCCCGAGGGCGATATGCTGGACAATCGGCAATATCGCAATCAACGCCACCAACGCCGCCTATATCGCCGCGGCCGACAGCATCATCAAATGGTGCCGCGACAACCATATCTACGTGATGCTTGACGGATGGCATGAGGGCGGCCAGGGTAATACCAGCGGTAATTTCAGCTCCACGGTCAAGGCCTGGAGCCTGATGGCCGAACGGTACAAAAACCAGGACCATATCATCTGGGAGATATTCAACGAGCCCCATAACGTGAACTGGAGCGCCTGGGTGCCCATGGCGCAGCAGCTCATCGACACGATTCGCGCACATAGCCCCGTTTCCAAGGTCATCGTGGCGGGCACGGCGAACTGGGACCAACAGGCGGATGTCAACACGATGAAAATCAGCCGGGATAAGATTATTTACTCATGGCATCCCTATTCAGGCATATACGGGAGCGATAACGCAGCCACATGGGAATCGCGCTTCGGTTTCATCATGACTTCCGGTCTCGCGCCTGTCATGAACACCGAATGGGGAGGCGGGAATTCCTCCAGTTACGGGACGCCGCTCATTCAATATATGAAAAGCAAAGGCATGAGCTGGACGGGGTGGTGCTATTCGTCGGACTGGGGGCCGGCAATGCTGTCGTCGGTGAACCCCGAGGTAAGAAACGAGTCGGGGAACCTGATGTATAATGCGTGTCATGATACCATACCCGTCACTTCCGTTGTCGTCGATGTCAAACGTCCAATCGCCCGATCGATTTCCTCGCAAGGTATCTCCATCAATGGTTCCTTCATTCAATTCAATTGCGCTGAAACATCGCCGGTAACGTTGTCACTATACTCGCTTAATGGCCGCCTGGTCAAAGAAGTGCTGAACCGGACCTTAACAAAAGGGACTCAATCGATCCGATGGAGCGCTTCTGACGGGGGCGGCATGAGCCTGTCGCCGGGTACGTATCTGGTACGGCTGAAAATCAACAACAGCGAATATCAGACATTGTGGAATGTCGTTCGGTAAATAGAGAGAATTCTTTGACAGGTAGTTGAGAAAAGCGCGCGACATCAATGTCGTGCTTAAGGAAATTTTCAACGGCCCGTCAGTCTGATCTTGATTAGAAATAGCACAAGCAAATCACTGCGTTGGATAAAGAGGAGGTGCAGGATGAAGTCTAAACGGATGCGTTCTGCTTTCGCAATTCCCTGCGCAGCGCTGATGGCTCTTGCGTCTGCAGCGTATGGCCAGACCAGACCGGGTTGGGATTTGATATGGGCTGACGAATTCAACGGGCCGAACATTGATGCCACGAAATGGTCCATTTCCAACGGGGCTTCGAATGTAAACCAGGAGCTCGAGTACTATTCGAATTCGTCGAAAAACGTCTTTATCCAAAACGGGTGCCTTGTTCTCAGGGCCATCAAGGAAGACGTTGGTGGCAGGAATTACACTTCCGGGAAAATGACCAGCGCAGGCAAAGGCGACTGGCTCTATGGCCGCTTCGAGGTACGCGCAAAATTAAACAACGGCCAGGGCATGTGGCCAGCCATCTGGATGATGCCGACGGATAATGCGTACGGCGGATGGCCGGCCTCCGGAGAAATAGACATCATGGAACTGCTCGGCAATCAGCCGAACAAGATATACAGCACTGATCATTGGTCCACGAATGGTGCGAACACGCAGTCTCAAGGGACGTATACCCTCAAGACCGGTACCTTTGCCGATACCTTCCACGTTTTCGCCTTCGAATGGGAAGCGGGCAAGCAGCGGATGTATGTAGACGATTCCCTGTTTTACTCCGGCACGCACGGCGCGCCGTTCGACAAGCGGTTTTATTTCATCCTCAACGTGGCCGTGGGCGGAAGCTGGCCCGGTAACCCCAACGCTTCAACGGTTTTTCCAAATGATATGGTCGTGGACTATGCACGGGTCTATCAGAAATCAACATCAACCATGAAGCCCTCGGCGACTCATGGCTCTCAGGAAATTCCTCCGGGTGCGGGTTTGTGCAAGGGCGTGTTCAAGAATGGCGGCGTGGAAAGCAGGGTTTCGCTTCTGGATTTGTCAGGCAGGGTTAAACAACGCTGGCAGCTGGGTGCCGGGGAAACTTGCAACCTCGTCGCAGCGCTTCCGGACGGCATGTATTTGTTCGAAGTGATTTCAGGCGGGCAGGCATATACCCTGAAATACATGAAATCCAGGAGCGCCCTCGGTCGTCTGTTCTGACAGGTGTCATCGGTTGAGCGAACCTTTTTCCAGAAAAAGCAAAAGGATCATTATGAAATTATCGCTGCGCCGCCACATTGGACCTGCAATAGCCTTTTCGGTTCTTGCCTGCTTTTGTTCAAACGCGTTTTCGCAGCCCATTAGCCCGCTTCTCGTGGGCCAGAATGCCTGGATGAATCCGAATACCCAGATGTGGCAACTGGTGACCAACTGCGGCGTGCAATCAGTTCGCATTGGCGGCGCAGGGTATGACAATGGCATGTCGAGCAATGCCACACTCATGGACTGGGTGACGCAAATCAAGAAAATGGGTGCCGAGCCGATCATGCAAGTCTCCCGCTACGGGACCGCGCAGCAGGCCGCCAATCTGGTCACGTATTTCAACAAGACCTCAAATGTCAAGGTAACCTACTGGTCCATCGGAAATGAACCTGACCTCAACGCCAGTCCGGGGGCTGCAAACGTTGCTTCGTATATCAAGTCCTTTGCGACAGCCATGAAAGCGGTTGATCCGACCATAAAGATTTACGTGCCCGATTGCGCCTGGCTTGACAGTCCATATTACACGTCGCTCATCGGGGGAGACCAGGATATTT
>Ga0182027_10004311_pt1 | contig 22105 bp, 20 predicted proteins | sample 712E1DmetaG_FD_121300 | JGI IMG/M metagenome (GOLD analysis project Ga0182027, IMG submission 121300) | Permafrost microbial communities from Stordalen Mire, Sweden - 712E1D metaG (Illumina Assembly) | ecosystem: Environmental > Terrestrial > Soil > Wetlands > Permafrost | place: Sweden... | reverse complement strand
TCCAGCGGCGTGTATTTGACGAGCGCGGTGGCGGGCGCGGTGGACGCCGATTCGGTGGTGTTCTCCATGTCCGGCTTGATGAGGGAAAACAAGTTGGGGGAGTGGCCCGCGGCGATGGGCGTGATCATCGCGATTGCGGCGAATTTCGTGTTGAAGTCCATACTCGCCTGGAGCACGGCGCGGGGCGTGTTTGGGCGCCGCGTGACGATCGGATTCGTGCTGATGACGGCGGCCGCTGTGGCGGGGATGTTCGTGCACTTCTGAAGAGCGCGCCAGGTTGCGCTCGATTGGAAGTCCATTGAGTCATTCGAGCGGTAAGACCGCTGCCTTGCGATCCAGAAGACCGCTCCTTTACAGTCGCGGCTCCGTCACGGCGCGGCTCCGTCGCGGCGCGGCGCCGTCACGGCGCGGCTCAGCGCGGGTTCATTTAACGGTGGAGATGAAACGCGCGGTGCGGCGGAAGAACGCCTCGGCGCGCTGGACATCCAGCAGGATCTGAGTGCGCAGGGCCGGGGCAGAGGGGAACGCGCGTTCCTCGCGGAGCCGGCGCAGGAACTCGACGTGGATGCGTTCAGGCGGCGGGCCGACGAGCGGATCGAGCAGAAAAGTTTCCACGGTCAGGTGGCGTCCGCCGAAAGTGGGGCGGAAGCCGACGTTGGTGATAGAGCGCCAAAACCGAGGGTGGGACTGCGCGTCGGAATCGGACGAAGTGCGCGTGATGTAGACGCCGCTCGCCGGCAGGGCCGCGCGTTCCAAGGCGAGCGAGGCGATATCGAGATTCAACGTCGGCACGGTCTCGCGGCGGCCGCGGCCCGCGCCGGCGACCACGCGGCCAGTGAGGGCGAAGGGCCGCTCGAGCAGCCGGCCGGCCTTTCCGACATCGCCGGCGGCGAGCAACCGGCGGATCTCCGAAGAGGAGACGATGACGCCGCGGCGGCGGACGGCGGGGACAATCTCGATGCGCACGCCGAATCTGCGGCCGAGTTCATCGAGCGTTGCGGCGTTGCCGCGCTGCTGGCGTCCAAAGAGAAAATTGTGGCCGACGGCGACGGCGCGCGCGCCCAGCCGATCCACCAGGATTTCACGGAAAAAATCCTCCGGATCGAGCGAACTGATGCGCTCATCGAAGGGCAGGATCAGGACCTGTTCAATGCCGTCGCGTTCCATCAAAGCGCAGCGCTCGGCGGGGGAACTCAGCAGCAGCGGCGCGCGCTCGGGGGCCAGGAATTCGGCCGGATGAGGATAAAAGGTCAGTGCCGAGGCGCGTGCGCCGCACTCGCGGGCGAGATGGACGACGGTGCGCATGAGCTCGTGGTGGGCGGCGTGTACGCCGTCGAAATTACCGATGGTGAGGGCGCTGGGCGCGAACAGGAGGCGGGCCTCTTCGAGGCTGCGATAGATCCGCATGGGGTCCCGTTATCGATCGACGACCACCTCGAGGCCGTCGTAGGCCAGGCGCACGCCGGCGGGCAGGAGGCGCTCGGCACGCTCGTGCGGCAGGTCGTGCGCGAGGTGGGTGAACCAGGTCTGACGCGGCTTCAACCGCTCGACGATTTGCAGGCTCTGCTCGACTGTGCTGTGGGTGGGATGGGGCTTGTAGCGCAATGCGTCGAGGAACAGCACGTCCAGGTTTTCCAACAAAGCCAAGGACTCCTCCGGCACCTGGCTGTGGTCGGTCAGGTAGGCCGCGTTGCCAAAGCGGAAGCCGTGGCAGGTTCCGCGTCCGTGGAGCACAGGGACGGGAATGACGGTGAGCCCGGCGATCTCGATGGGCGCGCCGTTGAAGGCGTGGGCGCGGATGCGGGGCCGGGACGACTGGGATTCGCCGGCGTGGAAGATGTAGGCGAAGACGCGCCGGATAATCGTCAGCGTCTCCTCAGAAGCGTAAACGGGAATGGACTCGCTTTGAAAAAAATTGAACGGACGCAAGTCGTCGAGACCCAGGATGTGGTCGGCGTGACCGTGTGTAAAAAGCACGGCGTCCACGCGAGGGAGGGCGGCGCGGAGCGCCTGTTGCCGGAAATCGGGCCCGGTGTCGATGACAGCGCAGTGCGCGTTCCAACGCAGGGCAATCGAGGGCCGGAGACGCTGGTCGCGCGGGTCGGCCGAGTGGCAGACCTCGCACGGGCAGCCGATGGTCGGAACGCCCACGCTTGTGCCAGAGCCCAAAACGGTGATGGTCAGCCGCTCGGGCGATTCAGGCATTGTCCTTCGCGCCTTGATCTGCCGCCGAGGCCGGGTCAGCGGGCGACGGCGGGTCCCCGGTGGCGGCGCTGTTCTCCGCTTTCTGCTTTTGCTCGTTTTCGAAGGCCTGGATATAGCGGAAGCGCAGTTCGGTCAGGGTGTTGTCGAGCAGGCGCTGCTCCTCCATCGACAGGTTGCCGTGCGTTTTCTCCTGTAGCATCGCCAGAAGATCGATGGAGTGCCGTGCCAGAGGCAGGTTGACCTCGGGCTGATCCTGGCTCCAAGGCGTCATGCCCAGGTGGGATTCGGTCTGCAGTCGCAAGCTCCAGACGAAAAATTCGAAACTCGGGGCGGGCAGGTGGAGTGTTGGGTCGCTCATCAATGAATATTGTACCGGGAGGCTGGTGGTCTGGTGCTGCTAAGCCTCCCGAACCAACGACAGGCAGTCGGCCTGGTGCGGGACACGGCGGATTCGCATTCGAATCCCGCGGTGTCCGACTGGACGCTGGCAGGGTCGTGTGAGGGGGGGGGAGCCCAGCAGGCTGCTTGGCGCGGGCGTGCCGCCTGAATCTAAAAAGAATTTCATCTGAAACCGGATGATATGGGAGAGAAAAGGCTGCCACCGCGAGCACTTTAATTAGTGAACGAGCCAAAATGATGAAGGCGCAAGACCTAAACAGGTTCTAGGGCCTGATTACCGAGAAGTTGGTTTTCTAGCGCTGCGATACATTTTTTCGGCTGTGTAGAGAAACGTGAGCGCAGGTGCGGCCTCATAACTGAGCCGGGCTTTTGTTCCGGCGATGTTTGAAAAGACATTAGATTACTATGCTTCGAAGTCTCTCAAGCACATGACCGAGTATCGAACGATGATGGTAGTATCCGCAGACAAAAAATCATAAAAACGTCATACAGGTCAATCGCCGTTAAGAACTGATGGCTTAATCCACTCAAGATTTCGCCCAGATTCGCTTTTCTTATTACGTCAAAACCGAACGGGGTGTCGCGTGCGTAACCAGTCAGGTCGAATTGCCGCCGGTTTTTGGATTTATCCAGACCCAAACCTCATTATTGAGGGGCGTCCATTGGACATTAACATCGGTCGCTCCAAACTCGAGTCAGCACAGACGATCTTATACATACTTACGTCATGTTTGAGAAGCTCTTGAGCCGCTCGATCTCGATTAAGCAGACGCGTTTGGCGTGGCGTATTGTATATTTTGCGATACACGGGCTGGCATTCTCATTGTCCGGGATTCTGGCATTTGAATTACGTTTTGAATTCTCTATACGGTCACAGTATGAACTGCACTTCGCCACTGCGATTTTAATTTGGACCGGTGTAAAGTTGTTGATTTTCGGCTTAGGGCAGTTCGACCGAGAAGAGTGGAGTCAAGTTTCGGCGTCAGACGTAATAAGAATCGCCGGCGCAAACATCTCGGCGTCAGGGGTTAGCGCAGTTCTTCTCCTGACGATGTTTAGTAATTTTTCCAAATCCCTTTGTTTTCTCGACTTGCTGATATGCCTGCAAGTCACAACCGGTTTGCGGGTGGTCGCACGAATCGCCCGCGAACTAACCGCGCGCTCCATCGGCCGGGGAGTGCGCAAACGGATCCTGATCTACGGTGCGGGCGCAGGTGGAGTAATGCTGCTGCGCGAACTTCGAGCCAACTCCGCGTCGACCCACGAGGTATGCGGCTTCATCGACGACGACCACAGAAAACATGGAAGGCTCGTCGACCGGGTGGCAGTGCTTGGTCCAGGTCAGGAACTCGCCGAGCAAACCCGCAGAAGAGGGATCGCAGAAGTTCTCATTGCGATCCCGTCGGCACGCGGACCCCAAATCGCGCAGATCCTGCAATACTGCCACGCGGCGGGAGCTCCATGCAAGACGATGCCCGGATTGGCCGAGTTCGTCGTAAGCGTTCGGGCCGCGGCGCAAATCAGAGACGTCGCCGTGGAAGATCTCTTGGGCCGAAATCCGGTTCATCTGGACGAAGACAACATCCGCCACAAATTGGAGGGTCGAACGATTCTAGTGACCGGTGCCGGTGGATCGATCGGCAGCGAGCTATGCCTGCAAGTCGCGCGATTCCGCCCCCACACCGTCGTAGGGCTAGACATGGCCGAAAGCCCAGTGTTCGATATACAACAAGAGATGATTCGCCTGTTTCCAAACGTGAACTTCCAACCCGAAATCGGTAGTATTAGAAACGACAAACGAATATACGAAGTTTTTCATAAGTACACGCCCAGTATTGTATATCACGCAGCGGCATACAAGCATGTACCACTGATGGAAGAACACGCATTCGAGGCAGTCGAAAACAACACTCTTGGTACGTGGCAAGTGGCCACAATGGCGGAAAAGTTTGCCGTAGAAGATTTTGTGATGATTTCATCAGACAAGGCGGTTCGACCCACAAGTATAATGGGGGCAACAAAACGAACTGCTGAACTAATCATTTATGCAATACAAAATGGCGGAACAAAATATATATCAGTTCGCTTTGGAAATGTCCTCGGAAGTAATGGTAGCGTAATACCGACATTTAAAAAACAAATCGCTGTTGGAGGGCCAGTAATTGTTACGCATCCCGAAATGCGGCGCTACTTTATGACAATCCCTGAGGCCACGCAACTCGTACTGCAAGCATCCACCATGGGTAGTGGCGGAGAAATCTTCGAGTTGGATATGGGAGAACCAGTAAAAATTCTTGACTTAGCAAGAAATCTGATACTTCTCTCGGGATTGCGCCCAGATAAGGACATAAAAATAGCCTTTAGTCATCCACGACCTGGTGAAAAACTTTATGAAGAATTGAGCAGTCGCGATGAGCAGACAATGCCTACCTATCACGATAAGATAAGAATACTGATGGGGAACAGCATTCCGAATCAGTTATTCAGTGATCTTCAAGAACTGAAACAATCGTGCGAATCGAGAAACATATGTGATTTAATTATGAGGCTCAAAAAAATCGTTCCAGAATATAATCCAGGATCTCACTTACTGCGAAACATTTTAAAAAATGACGCTATCTCCAAAAACCATGTAGCTGAGTGGGCCGAATGAAGTTACAAATACATATACAGCAGCCGTAAAATCATGAAAGCTATCCAGCAAATCAAGGCGAAGACTATTCCGATCTTTTCGAAAGCAATATCTGCTGATATAATAATCTTCAAAGCTTTCAAAATCAGCCGAGACAATACACACAAAGGTGATGCGTTTAACAAAAATGACGTTAGGCTTATATTATGCTAAAAAAGCGTATTTTCGACATAATGTTGTCTCTCTTTGTGCTTATATTACTCATCCCGCTATTGTTAGTTCTTACAGCCTTTATTGTTGTCTCATCTGGTCGACCAGCTCTTTACAGGGGATGGCGTGCAGGCAAAAATGGAGTTCCGTTCCAAATCATAAAACTACGTTCAATGGTCGCAAATGCGGAAAAACAAGGCGGCGCAGAAACTCCAAGCGACGACATTAGAATAACGGAATTCGGCCGGCTCCTCAGGCGGTATAAGCTCGATGAACTACCGCAGTTTTTCAATGTATTGATAGGAGATATGAGCATAGTTGGGCCGAGACCCGAAGTTATTGAGGAAGTTCGTAAGTATGGGAGTACCGAGAGAAAACTTCTAACTGTTCGACCCGGGATTACAGATTGGGCCTCGATTCAATTTCGGCATGAAGATGAGATGCTGCGTGGGGCGGCAAATCCTCATGAGGAATATCACAAAATAATTCAACCCCAAAAAATCAGTTTGGGCTTGAAGTACACGCGAGAACGTTCAATGAAAACTGATTTTTTTATAATCGCAAAAACAGTGTCGGCCATATTTACCGACTACAAATGAACTATGTATTGTGAAAGTGATAAATTGGCCATTGACGGTGGAAAACAAGTTAGAACAAGGCTTTTTGCACCGTGGCCATTATATGAAGCCGACGAAATTGCGGCTGCCAGCGCCGTGCTTCAGTCGGGAAAGGTGAACTATTGGACTGGAAGTCAGGGAAGACTTTTCGAAAAGGAATTCGCTGCTGCAACTGAAAACAAGTATGCGGTGGCTGTGGCCAACGGAACCGTAGCACTTGAGTTGGCTCTGCACGCGTTGCAAATTGGCGTCAAAGACGAAGTAATTGTACCGAGTCGTTCTTTTGTTGCAAGCGCAAGTTCCGTTGTAATGCGAAACGCAGTTCCGGTGTTCGCTGACATAAATGAAGAAAGTCAAACATTAACTGGAGAGACAATTGAACGTGTAGTGACGAAAAATACTAAAGCAATTATTGCTGTGCATCTGGCGGGCTGGCCGTGTAAAATGGAAGGCATTCTATCCGTTGCTCATAGGTATAATCTTAAGGTAATTGAGGATTGTGCGCAGGCGCAAGGCGCGAGGTACCGCGGGCATCCCGTGGGCTCGTTTGGTGACGCGGCCGCGTTTTCGTTTTGCCAGGACAAAATTATGAGTACCGGCGGCGAAGGCGGAATGCTCGTAACGAGCAACGACGACGTCTGGCGGAGGGCGTGGTCATTTAAGGATCATGGTAAGGATGTTGATGCTGTACGCGAGTTGGCTGCAGGCGACAAGTTCCAGTGGCTACATAAGTCTGTTGGTACTAATTGGCGGCTTACGGAAATGCAGTCGGCAATAGGGCGGGGACTTCTCTTAAAACTTTCTAAATATGTCAACAAACGCAGAAGCAACGCGAGCTATTTAAATAATCAACTGAAAACGTTGCCTGCAATTCGGCGTACAATTCCATTGCCTGAGACATTTCATTCATATTATAAATACTACGCGTTTGTTCGACCGGAACTATTTCGTGGCGGATGGGATAGAGACAAAGTGTTATTAGCAGTTAGGGCCGAAGGCATTCCATGCTTTTCTGGGAGTTGTAGCGAAATCTATTTGGAGGCGGCATTTTTGCCAGTCCAAAGGCCTCTACAACGTCTAGCTGTTGCGCGTCGACTGGGAGAAACGAGCTTGATGTTCTTAGTGCACCCAACGTTGGGAGAAGAAGAAATGAATGATGTATATCTGGCTTTAAAAAAGGTTCTTGTAAGGGCTACGGTATAGGACAATTGATAGTAGAAGAACTATGTTGCCACAGGTATCAATTATAATACCTATGCGAAACGAGGCACGGCGCATCGGAGGCTGCCTGGATAGCATAGCAGACAGCACCTATCCGATGAAGGACTGTGAAGTGTTAGTCGTGGATGGCGGTTCAACAGATTGCTCATGCGCGATCGCCGCGAGTAAGTTGATGAACTTCCCTTCGGCTCGACTTCTTCACAATTCTAAAAAAAACGTGCCCGCTGGACTTAATTCAGCTATAAAGATAGCTAGGGGGCGTTTCATAATACGTATGGATGCACATTGCGAGTATCAGAAAAACTACATCGAAACTTGTTTGGAGGAGTTGGAGCGGACTGGAGCTGCGAATGTTGGCGGTCTCCTTTTGACTCTTCCGGGCAGAGACACCTGGGTGTCACGATGTATTGCACTGATCTCTCAGCACCCGGTGGGCGTCGGCAATTCGGCGTTTCGGCTTGGAATGGGGAACCAATTTGTCGATACGGTTCCCTTCGGCGCCTTTCGAAGGGAAGTATTCGATGTTGTTGGTTTATACCGGGAAGAACTTCCACGAAATCAAGATTTCGAGCTGAATTCGCGAATTCGATCTGCGGGCTATAACATTTATCTTTCCTCGAAACTCAGCACAAAGTACTACAATTCTGAAGGTCTGCGAAACTTTTTTCGACAAGCAATTTTAAACGGCCAGGGGGCTGCACGGTGTTGGATGATAAATCCAAATAGTTTCTGCTTTCGGCATGCTGCCCCATTATTATTCGTTGTAGGGTGGCTTTTTTTGTTGGTTTTTTCAGCCTTTTACCATCATGCAGGTATTGTCTTCATTGCATATAACTTATTTTACATTGTTGCCGTCATATATGCAACCATTGAAATTGCAATTCACAACAATTGGCGATATATATTGTTTGTGCCTGTTCTTCTTGTCGTCTATCATATGTCTTATGGCGTGTCTACTGGCATTGGCGGTTTAAAACTGTTCAATGCGTGGGCGATATCACATTGTGCAGGAATAAGAAAGTAGCTTTGTAACAAAATTGTGATGACATAATGATATTTACTGGTGATGTTTTACGCGTTGCATATTACGCTTGTATTATTATTCCGCTTAATACGTTGCAGTTGCTCCAGAAACTGAAAGTTCGGCGGAACTCAGTACTGCGATTTTTTGTTGGAAAGTAATTAAAAGCTATTGTGCGTTAACGAGATAAGATGTTAATATATCTGTCAATGCCCCCAAGGTCTTTGTTACTCACAAAATGCGGAGCGGTGAGAACGCAAATTGTAGTTTGCTCTCAGTTGATAACGTAATCATAAATGTCAAAGTACTAAAACTGCAATTGAATGCTTCATCAATATTCTCAATGAAAAAATGAACGAGTAGTATATTTACGACAACGACTGTAATTGATACTTGATCTGGCGCTATATGCACACAATTCCAGAAGAGGCGACGATTGATGCGTGGTGATAGAAGAGGGCCGGTTAACGCCGATCGCGTTATTAAAAGTAGGCGTTTTTGTATGCCTAATAGTCTGCCCCGCGCGTCGCTTCACAGAACTGTCTTGCCCAGTTCGACTGACAAGCAATTACATAAAAGCTATGAATGGCGCAAATTCCTCAATATAATAAGTAGACGACAACGGTTTATTATTAATGTTACGGCGTTGATATTTGTTGTTATTGCGGCGTCTTTGTTAGTATTGCCCGCAAGCTATGAGTCGACCGCAAAGGTTGTCGTTGATCCTCCTGGCTTTGAGACTTTTTCGTTGCAAATTGCTTCACAAGGTATTAGTGAGCCGGATTACATCGAAACGCAGGCACAGATTTTGCGCAGCGGTGGTGTCGGTGTGGCGGTTGTGCGCGCACTGAGGCTAGACCGCAGCCCGGTAATTGTAAAAAAGACGTGGCTTGAATCAGGAATCGATTTTCTTCAAATAAATGCGCTCTTGAAGTCGTTACGCCGACACGGGGATGTGAATGCGGCCGTCGACAGTACCCATCTTGCTTTAGCGGAAATGCGTGCACTGGAGTACGTGAACACGCACTTAGTTGTCACGCCGGTGAGAAATAGTCGTGTGATTGAGGTCGTGTTTAAGTGCTCTGAGCCAGAACTTGCATCACAGGTTGCAAATACATTCGTTGAGCGATTTGTTGCAAGTAGCGATTTTAATAAATACGACGCAGTGATGAAATCATCTCAATGGTTGGCAAAGCAACTCGAAGATGTCAGGAAGAAGGCGACAACTTCGCAACTATCATTAACCCGCTATCGAGAACAGTATGGAATTGTCGATGTGGATGACAAGCAAAATACATTTTCAGAACGAGAAAGTGAACTGATTCATTATCATGCGCAGGCGCAAGCGGAGAAAATTCAGCTTGAAGCCATGTTGTTGGGTGTACGATCGTCTGGGATAGGCTCTGTGCCTCAGTTTCATGATAATGTAATCACTCAGCAGTTAACATTAAAAAGTGCTGAAGTGTCTGAGCTGCTATCGCAAGCGCTAGTAAGTTACGGCGAGAAACACCCGGAGATTGAGAAACTGAGGAATGAGCTGGCGGAGTTAAGAAGACTAACTCAAGAGCATGAGCGCAATATGTTGGCAGAGTTTAAGGCTTCGTATAGCGCAGCTGAAGCGCGTGAAGAGACTTTGTCCGACGAAGTGAATCAAGAGGCACTTTTGTTAAATCGAGTATCACGCTACGGGATTTTGCGTCGTGAAGCCCAATCCGATGAAGATCTCTATAACTCTCTATATGCGCGGGTTAAGGAGGCTGGAATTTCGGCAGGGTCAAAGTCAAGTAACATCCGGGTAATCGAAAAAGGACTCGTTTCTTTCAAGCCTGCTTGGCCAAATTTGTTGTTGATGCTTCCGATAGGAGTAATTGGAGCCTGCTTCGGAGGGGTCGCGGCAGGTGTTGCACGGGATTTTATGGATGATAGTGTTCGCTCGCCGGAGGACGTAAGTCTTGAAGCCGGAGATTCGAGACTCGTACTTCTTCCTGAGACTCGAAAACATGGTTGGGGGATCAGCGACGGGGTAAGGTCCCGGCCGACGCCGAACGGACGGCGAAACGCCTTAGTGAGTGTAGATCGATTTATGCTGGAGCAACCTGCTTCGGCGGCAGCGGAGAGCATCCGCGCTCTGATGGGATTGATCCTTCTTACGAAGCAAAGAAACAGGGCCAAAGTTTTATTAATTGTCTCGCCGTTCCCACGCGAAGGGAAAACCACCGTTGCATATAATCTCTCCTTGGGTTTAGCAGAAATGGGACCGACCTGCTTTGTCGATGCGGATTTACGAAAACCTAGCGAGGGGGATGTTTTAGGGCTTTTTGCGCACTATAGAGATGCGGCAACCGCCGAAGAAATTGAGACTCCTTCCGGTGATTGTCCGAACTTGACTTGCGTCCGTTCAGGGACAGGCTCAGAGAACCCAATCAGCGTGCTGATTTCTGAGAAGTTCCAGAGATTTACATTTGCAATTCGTTCTCGGTACGAGTTCGTCGTCATAGACTCACCGCCGCTTCTTCCGTACGCCGACGGCCGGTTTCTGGCGACGCTGGCCGACGGTGCCGTGCTAGTGGGGTATGAGGGTTTGACTGGGAGAAAGTCGTTGGAGTCGGCTGCAGAAATCCTAAATCAGCTTGCGGTTCCAATTTTGGGGGTTGTATTAAATGGGGTTCGTGCTGTTGAAATCCCCTACCGTGCGTACTACTAATTGGCGGTAGAAGAGCGCGGCGAGGCGCTACTGCTCGTGTATTTAAAGAGAGGGGACTTGTTTAGTGAACGTCTGCTTTTTGTCGACAGTTCCAATTGAAACCTCCCGATTGCTTGCGCGCCAATGTGAGGCTGTCGCAAAATCCGGGGCGCGCGTCACTTTGATCGCTCCGTTTTATGCGCGCTTTCAGCACACGAGCTTCAGAGTTCAGGGCTTCTATTGTGCCGCAGGCGCATTCGGAAGACTGTTTAGCGCGCCGCTAGCCTTGATCGCCGCTTTAAAGGAAAAGGCGGATATTTATCACGTACAGAGTTTTCAGCTTGTTTGGTGTGCTATAGTATTACAATTGTGTTTTCGAAAACATGTAGTCTATGATATGTTTGAAGACTTTCCTTCTATGGTATTAGCGAAGACTTCAATTCCTAATTGGCTCAAAACTACGTGCAGCCGTATTGTTTTGTTTTCAGAAAGGCTTGCCTGCAAAACATTGGATGCAATCGTGACGGCTGACCCAGCAGTCTTGAGGATGTACACTGTGAACCACAGAGTAATTGGTAAGGCGAGACGCAGGATATTTTACAACTTTCCGGCTAAGTGGTTTTTTGTCAGTGATGAGTTTAAGCGGCAGCGTGTGCCTAAAAAGTACGACGTGGTTTATTCTGGCGGGATGTCGGAGAAAACAGGGATGCCTGTTCTTTTGAACACGGTGGAAGTCATGGCGAGGATGGGAGTACGGCCGAAAGTGCTGATGGTCGGTTATGCGGAAGTCCCGACCTTCGCTGCTGAGTTCAAGGCGAAGGCCGCAGGCAAAGGCATAGAGGATTGTTTTGAAATACTGGGGCGTGTTCGGCCTTATGAAATGCCATCGCTGCTTTGTCAAGCGCGCATCGGAGTCGTTCCACTGCAGCCTATTCCGAAGTTTCTCAAAAACATACCGACAAAGATGTTTGAGTATTGGGCGTGTGGCTTGCCGGTAGTAGCGAGCAACCTGCCGCCGACCCGGTTATTTCTGCGGGATGGAGAGTTCGGGCATCTTGTGGATCCGACGGATGCATCGGCATTTGCTGGAACGCTCGTGAAGTTGCTTCTGGATCCGCTGAGGGCCGAGTCTATGGGTGCCAAAGCTCAAAACGCAATGCGGCTGAGAATGAACGCTGAATCGGAACAGATACGCCTGTTGCGGTTGTACTCGACGATTCTTGGGCGGACGCTGCCCGCTAACATGAGTGCATAGAGATAAGCTGAAATTGATAGTTGGATGGGTTTGGATAAGTCAGATATGTTCTTGTTAATAATGTGTTGAATACATTTTGAGACGTGAATATGAGGAACAGAAGTGGAGCTTGAAAAGTGGTACAGGTCCAAGGTCAAGCGCCTGCAACTGGTCTATGACCGAATGCCCTTGTTCGTTCGTGCGGCGCTGGTGACTGTTCGGGGTTTGTCGCTTGCTATGAACCGCTACGCACGATCTACATATGAAGACCTCGAACAACTGAAAAGCCATGATCGATGGAGTCGACAAGAAATAGAACAACAACAGATCAGTAATTTGCAGCGTATTTTTGATGTAGCGCGTGGATGCTCGCCATTTTACAGCGGATACCCGCCTCTCAGGCTCACGTCACTTTCGGAGTGGTCTCAGTTGCCGGTCATATCCCGCGAAATAGTCCGAGAAATGGGACCGGCGATGTTGAATGTGACTATTCGTGAACGAGACCGGATTTGGGTTGCAACGACGGGGACAACGGGCGCCGGCCTAAAAGTATGCTATACGCCGGCGGTGATGCGAAAGAATTGGGCATTCCGCATGCAGCAGTTCCTTTGGGCTGGCATTCGGCCTAGGAGTCCTCGCATTACTGCGTTTGGGAGTCAGGTCGTGTCATCACGCCAGAAGTCGCCGCCGTACTGGGTTCGCAATAGTGCCGAGAACCAAATCTTAGTAAGTATTTTTCATTTATCATCTTCGACAGCAGCAGACTACGTTGCTTTCCTCAGGCAGCATGCTAACAGGGTTTTGGAAGGATTTCCGTCGGCGTTGGGACTACTTGCCAACTTCGTTCTGGCCGCGGGCGCCCCAATCCCAATGCGAGCTGTGTTTACGGATGGCGAACCACTTTTACCTACTTTGCGAGAGATGATAGAATCCGCGTTCTGCACTCGAGTATTCAACACCTACGGCAACACGGAATTGTGTGGACTGATTCAGCAGTGTGAACATCAGGGCATGCATTTGAACTCAGACTATGGGTTTTTAGAAATCTTAGATAATGATGGCCGGCCTGTCGAGAAGGGTGAAACGGGGTATTTGGTGTGGACTGGCTTTATTAATGACAGTATGCCACTGCTGCGATACAGAATCGGCGATCGGGGGGCATGGCTGGCGTTGCAAGAGTGCCCATGTGGGAGAAAATCCGCGCTCGTGGATCCTGGAGTAAGCCGGGAAAGCGATCTGCTGTATGCGGCCGATGGAAGAGTATTCTCTCCCCGCGCAGTGAATCAGGTGCTGAAGGCCGCGACGGCTTTTCGATTCTGCCAATTCGTTCAGCGCCAAAAGGGCCACGTATTGGTTCGCGCGGTGGGCGGCGGCATGCGCGCGCAGCAAGAACTATCAGGAGTTCGACAGGGCATCGTCTCGCTGCTTGGGGCGAGCACCACCGTCGAGGCTGAACTCGCATCGGAACCGATTGTGACACGTGGTGGCAAGACGCCGCTGGTGGTGCGGGAACGAAATTGATGTCCCGGGTATTGATCATCAACGGCGACGATCTCGGGTTAACGAGAGCGGTTAGCGAGGGCATCTTTCAGGCACATGAGAACGGCCTGCTCACGAGCGCCTCACTCATGGTGAACCAGCCGGCGACTGAGTTTGCAGTGCAGAAGCTCGCCAGGTACCCCAATCTCGGCGTCGGCATTCACCTGAATCTCAGCCAGGGGAGGCCGGTCCTACGCCCGCAGGAGGTTTCGAGCCTTGTCGGCAGTGACGGCAGGTTTCTGGCCCCCAATGAGATACAAGCCCGATTGATGACGTGGAGTGTGTCAAGAAAGGAGATCGAAGCGGAATACTGTGCTCAGATAAGGCGCGCGCGCGCCATGGGAGTCGATCCAACACATGCGGACTCGCACCATCACATGCACCTGTTTTTCGCGGCCGTGGCTCCGTTTCGAACAGCGCTGGAGGCCGAGGGAATCCGATGGATCCGCGCGTGCCGTATCCGGCAGTGGCCCCGGCCAACGCGGGTCGGCGGTCCGCACAGTGGGGGCATGCTGCGCAGGTTAGGGGTCCTGGCCTATATGGAGTTCCTGAGTGCCGGTCCGTTCCGACGCTTCCGGGCTCCCAATTTCCGCATCGAAACCCGTCGTGCCGCTGGTCCTTCGAGCGTCGATTCCATGATCGAGGCCTGGGCTGAGGCGTTCAGGAGCCTGGATGAGAACTGCGTTTTCGAACTCGTCTGCCACCCCGGGGTTTCCGATTCCGAAAATCGACTGGCGGACCGCATTCACGACAAGCGCATCCGTGAACTGACTCTGTTGACCGCGCCAGGATTCAAGGCACTTCCCGCGAGGCACGGGATTGCACTGGCATCCTATGCCGGGCTTGTCTCAAACCGAGCCGGCGCATTCGCGGCACAGGGGGTGGCGTGATCGTCTGGAGGCGCGCTACTGACGCTCAGGACGCTGCCGTGGCCTCGTCCTTTTCCACCGCCGGCCCCCGCGCCGTCCGGGTGGGTGGAGGTTCCGCGGATGAATTCATAGAGGTCCCGGGAGAGCGATCCTGCGCGCGAATATGGCTGGGAGAAGGAGCGATCCGGAAGCAAGCGGGGATGCCCCGAGTCCACGGAGGCAAGCCATGGATCTGCCGCTAAATCAAACCCATCCTTCCGCGCTGGTCGATAACCGGGTGCAGTTCTTGACCTCGAGTGTCACCACCATCATTGTTATTGTAAGTGCCGCTTTCATACTGGCCGCTTCATACTATGGATTGAAACTACTAATTATTCCACTAGGTTTAATTGGCTGGTTTTTACTGACTCAGTTTCCAGAGATCGCGCTGGGCTGTCTGATGGTTGTGGGCACGTTCAAGGGAGCGCCGCAGCTGGAAGGATCGCTGATCGATCTGACTGTCGTGCTCGTCCTCGTGCTTGTGTGGTCCATGGGGCGTGCATTCTCGAAAGATTCTTCCATTCCTCTTCCGAGGGAGTTTGTGTTCTACGTTCCAATTCTATTCATGATGATCCTGAGCTTATTATATACTCCGAATCTTTCCGGCGGAATCGACAAAACAGCGCGCTTCTTCATCATCTGTGGTGTGGCTATTTTGGGGCCGTTCGCAGTCCTGACGACGCCGGTCCGGCTAAAAAGATTTTTCTGGACACTATTAATGGCCGGAATGATTGCAAGCGTAGTGTCCCTCCCCATGCTCGGCGGACGGGAGAGGCTCACCACGCCCGGAGGGGACACGATCCAATTAGGTCACGGCGCCGCGGTTGGAATCGCAATCGTGTGGTTTGGCCTCATGCCCGGCCAGAAACTGATGGTCAGGCTGATTTTGTACGGCTGCATCGCCGTGCTGGCGGTCGCTCTGGTTGGGTCGGGAAGCCGCGGACCGATCATCGCGCTGGGCGCGGTCATTCTGATCAGCATCTGGCAGCGACGGCGGGTGGGATTCACAGTGCCGCAACTGCTCTTCGATTTCGCCTTCCTTGCCGGGATGGGTATCCTATTGCTACCTTTCGTTCCAATCCCGCAAGAGTCGACCGATTACTTGGGGCGGTTGTTGTATTTCAAGAGTGCGACGGGGTTCCTGGGGCCAAGGGCGGGATTGTTGCAGTTGGGATGGAAATTGACGTTGGAACATCCCTTCACAGGTGTCGGCATAAATGGATTCCCAACTTTGTACACGGGTGTCGGAAACTGGCCACACAGCATTCCGCTGGAAATTGGATCCGAATTAGGTTTGATCGCTGCACTATCGTTTTGTTGTCTTCTGTTTTTTGCCCTGCTGACCGCACTCAAGGAGTTCGTCTCAGGGGATGATGGTTCGCGGACAACTCGGAATCTGATGTTCTGCTTCGTCGTGATCGTGACGGTCAGCATGCTGAACACTGGCAATCTGAATGATAATCGTCAGCTCTGGACCGCCCTCAGCCTCCCGTTTCTGTTCAGGGCCGCACGGGTTGCGGGCACTCCGGGTTAAGCCATGACGCAGCGGGACGCGATGACTGACCACGGTTTCAAGGCGCATCTCCCCGTCTGCGGCGCCGGCCGTCTGGAGGAGCGTGGCGGGCAGGGACTCCCCCAGCATGGTCCCGAGGTGCTGCGACTTTTCGGGAAGAACACGTTGTGGCTGCTGTTGGATCGTGCCGGCCTGAAGGTCGGCACGATGCTGGCCGGTGTCATTCTGCTCGGCTACCTCGGTCCCGCCAACGTCGGGATCTACAGTACGGCGATTGCAGTCGGCTGTCTTCTGAACGCGCTGCTCGATCTCGGCCTTACCCGTTATGCAGCTCGCGCCGTCGCCGCCACCCCCGGACAAGCGCGATCCATTCTGGCCTTGTCACTCACCAGCACCGTGGTTGCGACTCTCTTCGAATTGTGCGCTGCCGCCGCGTCGTACTACACGGGGCATTGGTATTGGACCTGCCTCTGTGTGGGATTCATCTTCACAAACCTGGATGGCACGGCGACTGCCTGTAGCGGAATGCTGTCGGCGGACCTGCGGTCGCGTGCCGTGCTGCCCGGCTCCGTCCTGAACGCCTTGGGAGTAGTTGGCATCATTGCTTTGGTTGTGAGATTCCGCCTCTCGGTTCTCGCGCTCTTGGTGGGGCTGACGGTCAAATCCCTGATCGTACTGATGTTCCGGCTGTGGCAGCTCAGGAACTTCTGGCCATCCTCGTGGAAGTACTTCACGCCTCACGCGTTTGTCCGTCTTGCGAAAAGTTCGTGGGTCTTCTTCTCTTACTCTCTAACGCAGATCGGGTATGAGAAGGTGGCAATCATTTCATTCGGTCTCGTCGCCGATCCTGAGCATGTCGGACTTTTCTCGACAGCACTCTTGATCGCCTGTATTTTCCCGTCTTTTACCTATGCGGCCTCAGATGCTTTGCTGCCCGTGATGACGCGTTTATATGAGGCCGGACGCATCGGGGATTTACTGGAACTCAGGGGCCGCTTGATGAACCTTCTGCTCCACTTGTCCGTGCCGATCGGCATCGCCTTGGCGGTCTTTGCGCCCCAGGTCTGCCAGTTGCTCGGAAACCGGTTCGTGGCCGCAGCCATGATTTTGCGGATAACGGCCAGCCGGTCGCTGCTTTCAGTGCTTGATAACTTCCTCGGCCAGGCAGGACTGACCGCCGTGGGCAGGGTCAGCGAGCGGAGGAATGCGCAGGCCATTGGGTTGGTGCTCTGTGCCGCTCTAACCATTGCCCTGGGCGCGCTCTGGGGCGCGATAGGCGCGGCCGCCGCCACTTTGCTGGCGGACCTCTTCATCGTTTCGCAGTACTTCCGCGTCTATCGGCGCATCGGTCTGCGGGTTGAGTGCCCGGCGCTGTGGTCTTCTTTAATCGCGGGTTGCGCCATGGCACTGGCATGCTTCGCGCTTCCGGGCTCCCGCTGGTTTTTGAACGCCGCCGCTGCGCTGCTGGTCTATCTCGTCGTGCTGGCCGCCATCGCGCGGGGGCGGCTCGCGGAGAGTGCCGGCACATTCAGGCAGTGCTTTGTCCCCGCGCGAGTGAATACTTTCTCCAATGGAACCGCCGCATGACTCTAGAGGGAATATTGGGCGCGACTCTGAGGGACGTTCTTCCACGGACATCCATTCAGGCCCTCGCTGCCGTTGCGCTGCTCATCGCGCCCAGCGCATTGTCCCAGAACGGATCGGGCCAGAACGGATCGGGCCAGAACGGTTCGGGCCAGAACGGTTCGGGCATGTTGCGCTCCGACACCTTCGGCGCGGGCTGGACCGCCGAATCGCTCGCCAACCTGGAGATAGGGATGAATCCGGGCCGGAGCGTGAGTTACCGGTTCCGGGCCGATCACGACGGAGCGGCCAGTGCCGTGCGCGTCTTCTTCGTCTTCCGCACGATCTGTCCTAAAGGCTGCTACGCGTCGGGCGATGGAGGCGCCATTCGTGTCGAGATACGCGCAGACGACGGCACGGCCAAGCATCTGGCGGCTAGCACGGTCTTGGCTGCCGCGCTCGTTGCCGATCCGCTCGCCCAATGGAACCGGCTGGTTCATTTTCCGAACGCGGCACTCCTCCAGGCTGGAACGCTTTATCACATCGTCTTCACAAACGTGTCCCCAAACGAGACCACGAACTATGTCTCCATCGACGATCTCTACACGGCGGCTGAGGGCACTGAGATGCAGCCTGCGGCGTATGAGGCCGATTTGGCCGTCCTGCTGCGCGTGAACGGGGCGGCCGCCTGGCAGACCAAGCCCCACCATTTCCCCATCTTCTCTCTGAACTACGACGACGGCTTCCGGCAGGGACAAGCGTACATGGATCTGAAGCAGTCAGGAGTTGCCGTTTCGCCCGGCAGCAGCGTCAGGGAAGTTTTCACGGTGCAGGACGCGACCCCTCCCGTCGCGCTGGCGGGCGTGCGGGTTAAGATCCTCGCCAGTGGTGGAAGATTGCGTATCCTGTTGGCGGAACATTCCGGACAGACGATTGAGACGACAACCGTTGCACCGGCCGTTGCGCCAGGTCAATACGCCTGGCTATCGCTTCCCTTCGTATCGCTCCGCGCATTGACGAAGGGCGTCACCTACGAGCTTGTTCTTGTCAGCGAGGAAGGTGGCCAGTATCTGGTCCAACCTCTGCAGAACGGCGCACATTATGGGTTTGAAGCCCAGAGCCCGCTCACCGGAAATCACTGCGAGGTCAATACGGGGCAGGGTTGGAAGGGCTGCCAAAATCGCTCCGACCTCGACATTCCATTTTTCTTTCGCGGCATCGGCCGGGAACCCACGCGTGGTAAGAAGGCTCCTGGGGAGTAATCACTCGCTCCGCGCCCGGCCTCGCATCGTCCCCTCCCTGACCGTCGTGGCGCCAAGGCGGCCGCAAATAAGAATAGCGGCACGCTGTAAAGGGCGTGCCGCGGGCTCGATCGCTGCGCCGGACAACGCCAAGGGGTGTCCGATGCGTGTCGGTCCTACCTCTTGGGCAGTTTCTTCTTGATGGCGTCCAGCTTCTTCTGCACGGCCTTGGTATCGGCGGAGGGTGGCGTCAGGGCGAGCGCTTTCTCGGCCTCGCCACACAGCATCTTGATCTGCCCGGACTGGTCGAGCTTCTTGGGACCGTAGAGCTCGGTCAGATCGGCGTACTCACGCGCGAGGGCCGTGTAGAAGGTGTCCTTGGGGATCTTGAAATCGCCCTTGGCCAGCAGTTCGCGGGCCTTGGCCACGTCCTCGCCGGCGCCCACAAACAGGGCCACGGCCTGCAGCACGCCGCGCTGCTGCATGTGGGTCAAGGCTCCTTCCTGCTCGCTCTCCTGAAGCGCGACGCCCTTCTTGACACGCCCGGCCTCGACCGGCAGATCGGCGCTGAGCGTAGGCAGAGTGACAGCCAGCGCCAGGTCGGAGGTCTTCAGCCTCTCCATCGACTTGTGCTGGATCTCCGCGACCCGCATCACCATCTGGTTGGCGCCCGATCGAGCCGTCGCTGACGATCTCTTGAAATCCAAATATCGCGTGCGGGCGTACTTGGAGCCGTCTTCGAAAATGTCGGCCCACTCCATCGCGCCGCGCGCCAGTCCTATGCTGACGATCGACTGCAGGACCTCGGCCCGATCTCTGAATTCCCCATCCTTGCCGGTCAGACGGTCCAGATAATTCGAGGCGGCTGCGAAATTGCCCTTCTGGAACGAGTCCTGCGCCTGGTTCCAAATGAAAGGCGGTGTGCCCGGTTGGGCCGCCTGCGGACCCGCATTGCCGCAGGAGCTCAGGCCTAGCGACAACACGACCACCAGCGTGAGAGATAGAAGAATCAGTACGCGCATCAATAACCTCCGGGCGCACTATTTCTCATTTTTTCGCCGGTGTCAAGGGTACCCACGCCGCCGGATCGTGCGCCATCGGCCTGCCGCCGCCCCGGCCGCCATCGCCAACGCTTGGTCTTTGCCGCTCAATCCGCTTCCGGCGGCTCCGCCGCGGCGGCGGGCTGCGAGAGTCCGAGCTGCCGCTTGCGCAGACCGGCCCAGGACGAAAACACGGGTGGATTCTCGAGCCACGTCCGCAGCCAGGCGGCCATCTCGGTTTTTGCGGCGCGCTTCTCGTCGTGCGTCTTCGGGTTGTGCGCGGCCAGTTCGGCGTGGTTCTTGGCGCGGATCACGAGCGCGCGCACGCTTCGGCAGCGCGGCGAATTCCCAGACTCTTTGGCGGCTTCATACTCGTGCAGCAACGCGTTGAGCGTCGCTTCCAGGCGCTCGTAGCTTTCCTGCCGGACGCCCTCCACCAGCGCATCGAGCGCCAGCCCCGACTCCTGTAGCGCCGCGCGTTGCGTCTCCTCCGAACAATCGGGAAACGCGGCGCCGAGTTCGTGCGCCCGCGACTCGCTCACGCGCTCCCAGCCGCGCTCGGCCAGCCAGGCCAGCATCCGTTGCTTTTTGCCCGGCGGCGACCCCGCTCGCCCGGCTGGTTGGCCGCCCGCTGGCCGCCTGTCCCGGCTTCGCTTCGCAGGCCCATCCCGCGCGGGCGCGATCTCACTTTCGTTTGCGCTGTCCACGACGATAGCTTGCCACGGCTTTCTCATGGGCGTCGATGTCTTTTGAAAACGTATGCGCGCCGCTACCCCCGGGCGCGGCGACGAAATATAGTTCGTCGGTCTCGAGTGGATCGAGCGCCGCCCGCAGCGACTCGCGGCCCGGGTTCGCGATCGGGCCCGGCGGCAGCCCCGCATGCAGGTAGGTGTTGTAGCGGTTCTTGCTCTCCAGTTCCGAGCGGTGGATGACGCCCGTCCAGCGCCCTTCGAGCAACGAGGCGTAGACCACCGTCGGGTCGCAATCGAGCTTCATTCCAATGCGCAGGCGCGCCGCGTACACGCCGGCGATGCGCGCGCGCTCCACGGCCAGCACCGCTTCCTTCTCCACCATCGACGCCAGGGTCACGCTCCGGTTTGGATCGCCGCCTCGTGGATTCAGTTCGCGCCATACGCGCCGGAATTGCGCGGTCATGGCCCGGCACACCTCGCTTAGCGGCGCGTTGCAGCGGAAGCGGTACGTGGCCGGGAACAGATAGCCTTCCAGGCTCGGCGCCTCCGGCGCAATATCGCGGATCAGCTCGGGCGAGCGCGCTTCGGCCAGAAAGGCCCTTGCCGTTCCGAGTCGCGCGTGCTCCACGGCCGCGGCAATGTCGAAAACGTTGCTGCCCTCCGGTACCCGCACTTCGATCAGAAATACGTCGCCCGCCGTCAGCCGTGCGCAGACCTCGGCCGGTGTCGCCGCCTCGGCGAACCGGTACTCGCCCGCCTGCGCCGGCTTGCCCGGCTTGGTCAGGCGCGCGAGTTGGAACAGCCACCGGTTTCGAATCACGCCCGCCTCGGTGAGCTTCCCGCCGATGCTCCACGAGGACGTCCCGTGCGGGATGTTCACATAGACCGGTTCGGCGAAATCGGCGTAGCGATCATGGCGCACCAGCCAGTCGAGCAGGCCCAGCGTGCCGGCTGCGCCCGCCAGTAGAATCAGCACGCCCAGCCGTTTCACTTCGCCCCCTCGCGCGAAGCCTGCGCGGCCACGTAGTCTTCCAGCACCAGGACCGCCGCCAGGCGATCCACCGCGCCTTTGCGTTTTTCGGCCAGCAGCTTTTTCAAGCTCCAGCCGGCGTCTTTCATTCGGCCTTCGGCTTCCACCGACGTGAGCCGCTCGTCCTGATAGTGAACCGCCAGGCCGCTGGCCCGCTCCAGCCGGCCGCAGAAGTCGCGCACGAGTTCCGCCTGCGGTCCCTCCGTGCCATCCATGTTTAACGGCAGCCCTGAGACGAACGCCGTCGCGCGCCGTTCCGCGGCCATGCGGCTCAGCCGCGCCAGGTCTTCTTCCCGCCGCTTGCGCTGCAGCGTATCGAGGCCGCGCACCATGCCTTCCGCCGGATCGTAGAACGCG
>Ga0182027_10004310_pt1 | contig 22105 bp, 26 predicted proteins | sample 712E1DmetaG_FD_121300 | JGI IMG/M metagenome (GOLD analysis project Ga0182027, IMG submission 121300) | Permafrost microbial communities from Stordalen Mire, Sweden - 712E1D metaG (Illumina Assembly) | ecosystem: Environmental > Terrestrial > Soil > Wetlands > Permafrost | place: Sweden... | reverse complement strand
TTCGGTTTGTCCGGGAAATTAACCATCCAGCCGGAGTATCAGCGCAATTATATCTATGCTTCCGATGGCGGCAAAAAAGAAATGGCCGTTATTGAATCAATACTCAAAGGTTACCCGCTGGGTTTGATTTATTTTAACAAGGTTTCTGAAAACAATCTGGAAGTTTTGGACGGGCAACAGCGCATCACCAGTGCTGGGCGTTTTGTGACTGACAAATTTGCCATCAAAGACGGAAACGGAATGGAGCAATATTATGGCGGTATGGCAAAAGACAAGAAAGCCAAAATTTTGGAAACAAAACTGCTTATTTATGAATGTGAGGGTACGGAAAGCGAAATAAAAGAGTGGTTTCGAACCATTAATATCGCCGGTGTTCCGCTTAATAATCAAGAGTTGTTGAATGCTGTATATTCCGGTCCTTTTGTAACACTCTGCAAAGAAGAGTTTAGCAATAGCCAAAATGCCAACATTCAAAAATGGAGCGCGTATGTTTCTGGCAGCGCCAACCGTCAGGAGTTTTTGGAATGTGCGCTTGATTGGGTTAGTAAAGGCGATGTTGGCGATTATATGAGCAGCCATCGCTTTGACAAAAACATCAATGAGTTAAAAAAATATTTTAACAGCGTGATCGATTGGGTGTCTGGCGTATTTACCGATGTTGAAAGCGAGATGCGCGGGCTGGAGTGGGGGCGGCTGTACGAAGAGTATCACAAGAAAGCGTATAATCCCGCGAAAGTGTCAGCAAAAGTGCATAAGCTCTACGCTGATCCTTATGTTAAAAATCGCAAGGGTATTTTTGAGTATATTCTCGGTGGATCCATCAACACAAAACTGCTTGATGTCCGCGTTTTTGATGAAGCGACCAAGAAAGCGGTTTACACAACACAAACTGTTGCGGCTGAAAAGAAAGAGAAATCAAACTGTTCGCATTGCGCGATTGGGCATGACGCCAACAAGAGTAAAATTTGGAGTTTTGGTGAAATGGACGCCGATCATGTGTCGGCTTGGAGCAAGGGCGGTAAAAGTGATATTAAAAATTGCCAAATGTTGTGCAAAACCCACAATCGGGCAAAAGGAAATCGATAATTCCAAATTATTCTCATTCATCTCAAATGATGGAAATAGCTTAAAACTTTTGTTTCTCGGGCAGGCACGGTTTAAAAGTTATCAAAAGGAGAGCGTCGGTATTCCCGGCGCTCTTTGGCCGTTGGGCGCGTTCAAAAATGTGAATTTGAAAATCGCATATTTGCAATTAAGTTATTTGGTATGCATTCTTTAAAAAAGGAAACCTTTAGGTTGGTCCTAAAGGAAGCCGAGGAATCCCTTGAAGGGGTTTTGCGTTTTCCATTTATCGTCAAATGTTTCTCTGTGGTCATTCCATCCAAAGAAATGATAATGGTAATTCTTTTTTTGATTGTTAATCATCTTGGCAGCGATCGTGACACAGCCTTTGGTATTTTTAAAAACAGCAGTCAGATAAAAGTAATCGCCGAAGGCCACGCAACGCTTTATCGCCGACTCGTCGCAATATCTCTGATTGTAGTACGTATCGAATTTCAATAGCATTATCATCTGGTCATCGGATGGCGCGCATTTATTTATCAAAAAACTGTCGCCGCACATTTTTTCAAGCATCAACGGTCTTTTGTCCAATAAATAGGCGTATCCGGACGGCGCCTTGACGATTTCAAAATCAGGTTCGTCACATCCTACAATTGAAAGCCCGAACTCTTTAAACGGATTTTTAATGTTCGGCGGAAATGGACAATCGAAACATACCAGCTTTATCATTTACCGTACCTCCTAAGACAGACCAATAACACATTTTTGCGTTTAAATCCAGATATCGGACGCTTTCAGACTGGTTGGCTGGAAATTGATGGATAAGAGATTTGGATCATTTTTTTTAAAAAAGAGATCCGGAAATATAGGGATCGATTGTTGTGTCGTCCTACATTTCCGGCGCTATTTGTATGCCGCTAACCCGCAGTGGCCTTATAGTCAGGCTTGCGGCGTGGTCCAGTCTTTGGACTTTTATATCTCCATTGTCGGAGTAATCGGTAATTCTTACCAAGCCAAGTTCTTTGCCTTTCTTTTCCAGGCGCGCGATGGCGTAATTTTTGGCATCGTCCAAATTCGGTGTGCCGAATTGTGCATTGATTCCGGGGCGTGGTTCAAAGATCGCGAAATGATTTACGATGCTTGGCCCGACAACAGACAGTTCGATGGGCTGTGCCAAGACATTGAGATCTTCTTGGACGCCGCCAATTTCCAATGCTTTTACGATGATGGTTGGACCTCGTTTCAGTCCTTGCACTGTTATGTCGCCGCTGGCGCAATACTCCGAATTATTAAGCACGAGATAACCATAATGCCTATAATTGGCGCGGTCGATTGCATAGTTTCTGGCCTTTCTGAAGTCAGGCGTGGCCAGTTCGATATTGATACCGACGCTAGTATCGGCGTTTCTTGCAAGACGATTCGTTGCTTTGGAACCAACAATATACAACCTAATTGATTATCACCAACCCTAAACTAACAAAACAATAACATGTTTTAATGTTATTGTCAACTTGCCTTCAAGTAACTTCTCATCGAGATTACCAAAGAGTGAATTTGTGGAGGTTTGCCCTCAGCATTTGGGATAAATGGTTCTTCATCGGGAGGCGGAATACTTCCGATTTCCTGAGCCTGCTGTTTCGTGGGTTTTGTAATGCGGAGACCCAAATCGTCGTCAAGATATTCTTTCATGGTGGTTGGTTAGTATTGATATAATTATACTACTATCCTGCCAAGCAGAACAAAAAAAGCCGGTTTTTTTGTTATCCGCTATTGGGTGTCCAGATGGGCTGGCTGGTAGATAATCGATGATTTGGAGAGTCTTTTGATAAACGATTTGTTGACAAATGTTGAATTTATTATATAATACTATTAAGTTCATTTGGAGGATAATATGGCACGATTTAAGCCGTGGGTTGATAAGACGGGTAATCTTATCGAGAATTTCGGGTATCACATGCATCGTTTTTTGGATTTTTTGAGAAAACAACAGGAATCGGAACTAGGTTACATTCATTATCTTCTGGATATGAGGAGCATTGAGCTCTTTGCATTTAAGCGCGGGTCGCTTGTCGCCGTTAGCGCCAAGGCCCAGGGCGCTAAGAACAGATGCTCGGGCGGGTGCGGATGTGAATGTGATCAAGAGGGCTGGTCATATCATGGCAGCAGCCTGACCGAAAGCCTGAAAGAAATGAGGATGTATGAGGAGATCAAGCCCGGGGAGATGAAAGTGGCCTATATGGCCATTGAACAAGGCGTCGCGAACGTTTTGGAAACTTGGCTGGCCAGGAATTACAGGACGGACGTGATCATTAAATCGGTCGCCAACGGCTATCTATGTTTGCTAAGCTTCGCTTTCAGTACCGGGCCAAGATGCGAAATCCGCGTTTGGAGGGACAAGCTTCTTGACGCGGTTACGGTTGCCAACGACACCGCCCTAAAGACGATGTCCGAGATTAAGCAATAAGAGTAAACCAATTTTCCGGGATACTCTTTTTTTATACATTTGGAAAATATAAGAGTTTACTAATTTTAGACCACGGGCGAGTTGCGCGGCCAAAGGATCGGCTGAAGTGGAATTAAGGAATTTGGAATGAATTTTGAGAAAGTCCGCTTCAATGGGCTTACGCCATGGGGTATCTTAAATTGCCTTCCGTTACACTGCAGGTGTCTTAATAAAAAACTCTATTGATGATAGAGCATGAGTTAAAGTTCGTACCGGCATTGTGGTACTAATTGTCGCCGATGACCATTGGTTGTATTTTCGTCACTGGAAAATGTTATGGAGCGTGCGCAGATATAATTTTTCTCCTCCGGGAACGAAGCCCTTTGCGGCGTAAACGTTCGTTGTTTCTGCGGGTTCCGCCATGCGCATTTGCACCGTTCCCCACATCGCGTGTTCGTGTGGCAAATATGGGACTTCCGCGATAATCGGCACAACATCGTAGATGGCGGCGCGTAATCCGGCGTCAAGGCTGAAGGCAGAAACCAGGTCGTGGATGTATATCATCTCATCCGGATTTTTTTCCTGGCGGGGACGGATCGCGGCGTCATACCAGATTGCGTACAACAGGAGAAGCTTATTGACCCCGGCGTTGTTTGGCAATGCTTCGCGAAGCGCCTGCACCGTGCGAAATCCGATCGGCGGATGACGCGTAACTTCCGTTGGCATCAAATAAATCGGGCATTTCAGTCCTTTGAGAATGAAGTGCGCCGATACCGGATCGCACGCTACATTGAATTGTTGCGCGCCGCGCGGTTCTCCGCCAAAGTCCATCAGGGTGGCGGTACCCCAGGTGGCAAACATCGCATGCACTTCGGCAATGACGTTGGCGACCGGAGGGCAGCGTTCAATGACCTGGCGAAGACCCGTCATTGGACCTCCTACCACGACTTTTACGGATTTCTGGTCAAGCATCCATTCAACCAGCTCTTCTTGGGGCGACAGCTCGGTATATCGGAGCGCGGCCAGCGGGTCGACATCCAGGAATTTATAGTATTCCTGGAAATGCAACCAATGGGGGACGAGTGTGCGTGGCGCGATGCCTCCGTCGTATACATCGCAAATACCTATTCCCAGGTTGCGCATGAAATTTTTGAGTCGCGCGGCGCTTGCTTCCTGTGCCATGCGCGAACTCTCTAAATCCCATTGCCACAGCTGATGGTTTTTGTTTGCGTTGAACCGGACGGGCCGTCCGGTGAGCGCTACCTTCACGTCTTCATCCGGGAAAAGGGCGTGTACTCCTTTGACCAACACGAAATTGTCAGGGTCCGGCGCGTCTATAAAAACCAAAACAGGCATTCTATCTTTTCTCCCGCGAATTAATTTATATTAAATTTCTGTAATGAAAAGTGACATGTTTCTATATTTTTGTCAAGGTTAATAATTTGTTACACTCTGCGGTCTTGCCGCAGGGAACAAATCATAAAAAAAAGAAGGTTATTGGCCTTCTGGATTGAAAATTTCTTTTTCGTGCTTGACCAGCCATTTTTTGATATCACGCTCAAGCTGATCGTAACCCTGCCACAGCCTTGTTCGTTCTTCGCTTTCAATTAACTGGATCAGCCGGTGCCGGAAATCGTCGATTATGGTTATTGCGGCTAGTATGCCGTCGGCGGTATCTTTTTTGAGTTCGTTTTGTGCCAGGGCAAGATTTGCCCTCCCCTTTGAAACGCACCACGGTTCGATCATTTGCCGCAGTCTATGCAACTTATTGATTGCCCGGAGTTTATATCTCCCCGGCGTTCCTTCCTCGACCAGCCGGTTTTGCATAATCAGTTCTTGGAGTGCGCGCTCCATCAATTCCTCGCTGCCGGTTTTTATATCCGCTTCGATTTTCCGGCAACAATCAATGAATTTGTCGATTTCCATCCTGGCAATAACCATGGTTACCGGGTCATCGCAAGCAGCGAGATCCAGTACCTTGAAATCATTGAAGGCCTGCTTTAAATAAACCAACGAATTTTTTTTCTTGGGCAAATTCATCACCGTCGATATCCTAACACAATATCTATGTTTGTCAACGTTAGCGTAATTATCGCGGGGAGGACAAGCTTTTCGTGGTAATTTTTTCCGGCAGAAATAAAAAAAGCCGTCCGGATTTTTGGACGGCAATGCTTCGGTCTTAAAGTAGGGAATCGACAATGTCATCGATATTGGCCATCGCGCCGATACCGCTGGTTCCGCATGCCAGATGCCCTGTAACAGGCCCGACAACTTGTACGCCGTAGACCGCTTGAACCGTTTCCAGGTTGCGCCGCGTGATGGGATTTTCCCACATCCTTGTATTCATTGCTGGCGCCAGGATCAATGGTTTGGTGAGCGGCCAGGCAAGCACTGTGCTGGTTAAGAATTTATCCGCCTTGCCATGCGCAATGTCTGACAGGGTATCGGCAGTCAGGGGCGCGATCAACAGCTTGTCGGCCCAGTCGCCCATATCGATGTGAGGCACCGGATTTCCCTTGAGATATCCTCCCTCCGGCCATTCGTCCTTGTCGGTCATGACCGGAGCAGCGATTGTTTTGCTGTCAAAAAAGTACAACGACCGTTCGGTCGCGATTATCCGGAGTTCAACGCCGGGAATCCTCGCAGTAATGGCTCCGACAAGTTTGGGAGTGAGTATGGCGGCAACACTGCCAGTAATGCCAAGTATCACTTTCATAGCTTCAGACCCTTATAAATGGATTCCGGAATTTTTTCCCTGGAAATATAGCTGGTCGTTCCGTCTTTGTCGATAACAATGGCTCGATCGAATTTATCCAGCGTGTTGGCCACAATGATGTTGGCCCGCGATTCGACCAGGCTTTTTTGGGCCAGTTCCACCAGGGTTGCGTCATCCATGTTTACCTGGAGCTTAAACTTCACCAGGAGACCCCTAAAGCCCCACGGTTCGCGGATTTGATCCACGATTTTTACCGTTGGAGTGGTTTTAAACCACAGATTAGGGTGCTTTGAACTGATTTTCCCGGATTGGTCAAGCTTTTCTAATTCCACGAAGAAACGACCGTCGCTTTCGCGGATTTGCCCCGCTTGTTGATATGCGCCAGTGACCGAGAAGTCGGAAATCGCTGCCGATTGGACGATCACGTCAAATTCTCCGTGACGAGTCTGAAGTTCCATTGTTTTATAAAGATCGTCGTAAGTTTTAAACCTTATGACCTCCATTGGATTGTCTTGATTTTGCTTCACCAGTTCGGGATGCGACGCAAGCAGCGTCACCTGCCAGCCTTGAGTGGCAAAATACTCGGCAATCGCAGTGCCGGTTTTTCCCGTGAAGATGTTGGTCAAGCCGCGAACTCGGTCAATTGGCACGGTAGTGTTGCCTGCAGTTACTAAAACTTTTTTGTTCATAACAACCTCCTTTTTGGTTAAAATTATTTGCTTAGTACTTTTTGCGCGTTTAGCGCAAGAACGCATTCAAGTTCCGGCGCGCTCAAACGTAAACTTAAAACCAAATCAAGCGAATCCTTATAGCTTTGGATGGGGAAGTCGGTCGCAAACATTATCCGGCCGATTCCATCCGGAAGCTTTAGGAATTGCCTGATTTCGGAGACAACGATTCGGCGGTAATCCTCGGTGTTATCCGGAGATCCGGAAATGAACTGTCCGGAAATATCGGTGAAAACATTCGGGCACTGGGTCATGACCTCGCGCAGTTCCGCAAAATACGGATTTGCCAGGTGGCTCACCACGAATTTTACGTCAGGGAAATCCCGCGCCGGCTTTTTTACATGTTTTGGGCGCGCCATTCCAAGATATTTATCAAGTTGGCAAACTTTTGCGCCGCATGGTAAAACGCTGTCCTTTTTGGCCGGAGTAAAACAGCAGGGGTGCAAGTCTCCGCCATGGAGCATAACCGGCAGATGGTATTTTTGCGCCAGATCGTAGATTGCGTAGATCCTTTGTTCGTCGGGCGCAAACCCCTGGTATCCGGGGTAAAGCTTGATCCCGGCGATACTGCCCGCTTTTGCCAGGTCTTCCAGCTCACGCAGTCCGGAATCAAGATGATTCATCACATCCAGACTGCCAAACATTTTAAAAAGCGGCCGGCCCCTGATGCGTTCCAACAAGTCCGCGTTGTGGACGCCCGTCCCTTTGAGGGGGAAATAGGTGGCCATTAAGACAATGGTCGAAACGCCGTTTTGCCGCGCCTCGTTTTCAAGCGTCGCGATCGATGCCGTTGCCGTATGAAGGTTAAACAGCTCGTGCTTTGACGTGTGCGCATGCAGATCGATTATCAAGGTACATCACCTCCTTACGTCTTTTTTATATTAAAAAAAATAACAACTGTCAACGTTTTAAATAAAAAGCGAGGGATTACCTCACTATATATCCATACTGGGCTCTGCCTAAACTCCTTGTTATTTTTTGCCAAGCTTCAAGTGCTGGAAATGGGTCGAGCGCTCCTTCCCACAAATTTCTGACCGTCTGCGCTACCCATGGATTTTCATCGCATGTTTCTCTTAACGGCGATGGCGAATTTCCCGCGCGGTTCGCTTTAAATACTAAGCAACATTCTTCCACACCTTCTTCGTTTTGTATTGTGCCTATTTCCACTTCTGATTCTGCGGCAACTCTCTTGGCAATTTTCACCTTATCTTCGGCTTCAGGCGAAAATCCTAGCGGTATTACATGAACTACTTTTTGTCTTATGTGGTGGTCCAAATGTCCCGTTTTGCCAGTTTCCTCTTCCTTGAAGAGCGTTAAAATGCGGGGCTTGTTTGGATTTTTTTTGCTTTCTTGCGCCCCAGCCATCTCAATAACTTCATTCTCCAGCTTTACGACATCTTTCATTTCATCTCATCTCCCTCAATCACGGTTGCGGGCTGGGCAGTCGTTTGTACGCCGAAGCAATGCCATCATCCACATCCGCGATGGGATGAACGCGGTCAATTCTTATTATGTCTGCTTCGTATTTATTGCCTTCGCTATTCCATCTGGTTTCTATCGCGGTATGTATCCCGATCGTGAAATCATCGCTTGCCGTCCTTATTGAACTGCGGCGATAATTTTTCCAGCGTTCATCGTATGGCCCGACCAGAAATAGATAGTTTACCAACTGGCGGGCGCTGAGGACATATTTATACTGGGAGATCAGTTGCAATTGGCTTTCCAAATCATGCCTCCCCCTGACTTTTTTTGCCGTGAAGAGCGGCGCGTTGCGAATTAGCCGCCATGTCGGTATATTGATTTCCTTCAAATAGAATTCATCGCAACTCCATGTGAAGTGTCCGTATTGATTTGGCTGGAATCTTTCTGGTTGCAAGCCACGCATTTCAAGAATTGACCTTCCAAAGTCCAATACCAAGGTGTGGGTATTCTTGGTTCGCCGAAGCAGTTCTTCTGAAAAAGGTATTAGCTCTTCACAAGCTAACGCCCTCTTACCGGCAAAGCACATACCCATTTCACGTTCAACATGGCCGACATTGATGATATTGTCCCTTAGGCCACCATCCCTTATATCATACGCTTCGCTGCGCGTTACCCAATATTTTCTTGGCAACATTCTTAACCCTCCAAAAATCGATTTGGAATATTCTGTGCTGATGTTAAAACAATGATATATTATGTCAAGATTTTTCAGTGGGGATCGGAGTCCCGCTTGGGTTTAGAAAACAAAAAACACCGCGCAATGGGGTATTCTTCGTATCAACTTCTCGGCTCCGGCACTGACCTATTTTCCGAACTTTACCGGATTTGCCCATTCATCAATCCCAGCATGGAAGACGCCAAGCGTTTGGTAGGTTGACCAGCTTCGGTGTTCGCGCTAGCCCCGCCCGTTCCAATTTTTTAGATACTATTGGGCGGATGGTTGTCCAGGGATTGATTGTTGGTCTATGTTAGTATTTGATTTTGTGGCCGATTTTATGATACAAAAAATTGTTGCCATAAGATGATATAATTAAATTATGGGAAGAGAATTTGCCCAAATTCAAGAATCGGCCGAAAACGAACACATTATATCGGAAGTGCCATATACCGGAGATCAGTCTCCCGATTTTGACAACGTCTTGAAAAAAGAAAATCGTCTTTATGCGCATAGAAAAGGCTTTAGCGAGCGGACAACGTCGGCTATCTTGGTTAGCGAATGGCAGGTGACTTGTCATGTGATCTTAACCCGGTCGCCAGAGGGTATTTGCCAGGCGTTGCATGTTCAGCCGGATAAAATATCGGCCACGCTTTTATCTTTCAAACAAGAGCAAGAATTAAAGAAATCGGGCGAACAACACGCGGCAGCTATCGTTGCAAGAGGAAAGCGGGCGTGGTTTGGGCCAACCGATGAAAAAGAGTTGCTTCGGTTAAACTTAAAACATGAGCGTACAATTGACGTAGACACAAATAATTGGTGGAGATTGTTATATAATCCGATAACAAATGAGATCTGGATTGACGTAAAAGATAAAAAGTTGCTAATAAAATATGAGGGGTTTTAGCGTAGGAGAATTTAACTGAAGGTCAAATAACCTTAGCAAATTTAAAAACACCACATGATTCCGCATATTGGACACGTTTGGAACGGTTGATTGGAAAATGATCAATATTGAAATAGAAAATTTGGAGTGGGTTTTGTAAAATAAAAGTAAAATTCTACAGGAGTAAGACACTTGCGGAATTTGGTGCCGGTCATGAATAATTACCGGAACAAGGGTCTTTTTGCTGTTTTTTGATTGACTCGAATCTACGCTTTTGATATGCTGACGTTATGAAAAGCATCATTCAATTTTATGTTCATAAGGGTGATAAATATTATGTGGCCCAAGGCGTCGATTTTCCAGTTGTAACGCAAGCCGAAAGCCTTGACGAACTGGCCAAAAATATCAAAGAAGCGGTAGAATTGCAATTAGAAGGCGAAAATCCGGCCGATTTTGATTTAGTTCCTAATCCCTCGATTTTGCTCAATATGGAAATTGACCCGGTCTATGTCTAGATTAAAAATGCTTTCCGGCAAAGAAGTTATTAAAATATTGGAAACTTTTAGTTTTGCGATCGCCGGCCAAAAGGGAAGCCACATCAAACTAAAGCGGTTGGCATCTGTCAGTCAAACATTAACTATTCCCAATCATCAATAACTTGATAAAGGTACACTTAGGGCAATTTTTAACCAAGCGGCAAGATACATCCCGGAAAATGAGCTGAGAAAACATTTCTATTCCGAATGAATAAAACAAAACGCGGGCATTCATCCCGCGTTTTGTTTTAAAGTATCTCGTGCAATGCGAACGAGCTATTAATCCAACTTCTGGGCCCGCACCGTTGGACACGTTCAGGGAAAATGATCAATATTGAAATAGAAAATTGGAATGGGTTTTGTAAAATAAAAAAGAAGCATTTAGCCCCTTTTTAGCGACACGTTCTTATTTTACTTTTGATTATTTGAAGGCAAAAGACATCAACACGATGGTCAAAGCGTTAAGAACCACCAATATCACAGTGAATATTGCTTTTGATTTCACCGCGCCGGGATTCATTAATAAAAAAACCGTGTAGATTATTGCGATGATCGCCGCGCCAAGAAAATTTCCTTTTACCATGTTTTAATTTTAATTTTTTCCCATAACTCTGTCAATCAAAAGTGGTTTCTGGCAAAAGCTCCAGATATCGGATGCGTTTAGAATAGTTGATTGGAAAATGGTCGATATGGAAATTAGGAGTTTGAAGGTGGTTTTATAAAATAAAAAGGTGGGCTAATGTTTCCCACTTGATGGATATATTTTAGTATTAATCTTTTAAATTACTCGGGAAATTTCTTTCCGCCAGCTTCTCGAAAGCGCCTTTGCGCTTCTTTGAGGTGTTCGTATGCCTCTATCCTGTTCTGAGGACAAACTTCTCTAGTGTCCGTAACGGGTTCACTAAGTGGCAACCCGCACTCTGGGCAAAATTTAGATCCATGACTAATGTGTTCCGAGTATCCACAATTACTACAAACCACATACAATGGCATGATATGCGCCTCCTTTAACGACCTTCGCGTAATTAACAAAACAATAACATATTTCTATGTTATTGTCAAATTTGCTTCCGCTGAATATCTTGACAAAATTTATATTTATAATATAATATCATAATGGAGGTCGTTACATGGGATTGATTTCGAGACTATTGGGATTGGTGTTATCTTTTGTTTTCGGTCTAGTCGGTTTCACGTGTTGGATATGCTATGCCGTTGGACCTTATGGAAGTCCGCTGGCCGAACACGGGAATTTACTTGATCGGATGGATCTTTTAATTAACAGTATGGACTTGACTGGTTTATTCTTGGGAAACAATTTCATTATGCACATTGTTGCGACGGGTTTCTTGAGGATGTTCCAACTGGTAGTTTTTTTGATTCCGCTTGTGGTAATAGCTTTTGGCGAAGTGTTGATTCTCTACAATGTAACACTTTATCCGATTTCGGTATGTCAAGGATACGGAACAATAAATTCAAGAATTGAACCGCCAGGTATCATACGTTCCTGGGATGGCGAGCTGCTTTAAGTACGCAAACATAGACTGCGTACTTTTTATTAATTTTAAACCGCCCCGGTTTGTCGGGGAAAAGATTAATTGGGTTTTAAGGGGAAAGCAACTTTGATCGTCTCGCCTATAATGACGGGGAAACTTTGTTGAGAAAATATAAACTGACAAGATATCTTTGTAAAAAAACAGGATTTCTCCCGCTTTTAGTAAATAATGAGTTTACACTTGACTTCTTAGCTTGCGTTGTTGGACGCGTTCAGGCGGGGTTGATTGGGAGAAAGTAGCTTTTAAATTAAAAAAATTGGAATGGGTTTTGTAAAATAAAAAAGCCTTATAAATCTTTACATCAATAAAACAATATCACATTTCTGTGCTACTGTCAAGCTTGCTCCCATTGTTGGACGCGTTCAGAATGGTTGATTGGGAGAAGGTTGAGAGAAACCTTCAATTCATTTCACTATAAAGCTAGTATTTTTTTCTTTTTGGGGCGCACTTTTGCGGGAACGCTTTAAACGAAAAAGCTTTTCCATTTATCATTGATTTTGGATAAAATTTGCTTGCTATATTTTGAACTGTTTTATGCGACATATTTATAAAGTCACCTTTGTCAGCGGTAACAAAAACTATGCATTCGTATTTAAATGCGGTAGCTAGATGAATAGCATCCGTAATACTTAATCTTATTGAAGGATCTTCATTAATAGATTTGAATATGTGGTCTATGTTGTCATTTCCAACAATATTGATATAACCCTGTAATTTGCTGATTAATTCAAAAAAAGCAGTCGCGGCTTCTTCGCTTTTTAGGAGGCAGTTGCCAAAAGCTTCACCGAGGGCTAGATGGCTTATATAAGAGTCTTTTGGTGGTCTTTTATTGATGATATCGCTATATACATCTCTATCATCTAAGACGCAAGCATCATAATACCATTTTTCTTTCAAGCTTTCTTTGCCCATAATTTTCTTCAATGCTATTCAAATATCCCATATCGATCACACTTTCTGAATGCAATTTCTATTTCGAGCAATTGATTATTGACTAAGCTTTTTGCGGATTCGTTTTCATTTATCCTAAAAATAGGATCGTTATTTTTTTCAATAGATGCCAAGGCCTCCTTATCTAAAACAAGAGTTTTCGCTTCCGCAATACTTATTTTTTTTAGCGAGTTTTTCATATTGCTTTTAATGAATTAAAGCTAAATAGTACCTCGTCTTCGGAAGCATTTTTTAATTCTATAAGTTTCTGTTTTGATTGATCCGGGGCCAGCTTTACTTTTCTAATAAACCAATGCAGAGTAGCAATGAGCTCTAATTCTCTGGTTGTTTTACTACTAATGAATCCCTTTAATTGATTAAATCTATTTTCTAATTCATCGGAAACAAATTTGCCATCGGGGATACATAAACTATTTTCTTTAATTTTAAATAAATCGTGAGCAAGACTCGTAGAATAAGGCCCCCTAAGATATAAACTAAATGAATAATTTGGCGACACCCCAAAGGCTTGGGCAAGATATTGCGTTTTTTGGGATCGCAATCTTTGCTCAAATGTGTCAACTTTGCCGCACCCTAATCTTTTAAGTACGCTTGCGGCAAGCAATACGGCATCATATGAATTTGAAAAAATATTTGTTTCCATTTTTGCAAGCATTTTATCTATATATTTATGATACCAGAAATACACCAATTTAGCACAAATACTAATAAAATCAATCGTGTGTGCTATTCTATTAAAAGCCGCCTTAAGTTAATATAATAAATTGAAGATAAAAATGTAATGAATTATGAAGAATTTACCGGATAAATTTCCTATAAGATATGCAATAGTTACTTATGATCTTGATGCATTAGAGTTTGATGATCCAAAATTAAAGGCCGCATATCTAAAGGATAAGGAAAGCCTATTTATTCAGTATGTTTCAAAACTACAGACCGGTAACGATTTAAGTTCAGGATATTATAATATAGGACTTAATTATCTGAATGAAGAGATTTTGAATGTTAAAAGCTTAAAATATGATTATCCATATAAAGGAGAGGATTTTTTGAAAATTATTGAAAATATAAAACAAGAACTATGTAAATTTTTAGTCGTAGATAAGAAAGATATTAGAGATTTTTGGGGAAATGGCAATGCATTCGATGCTTTTTTATATAGCTATACGGGAAGTGGCGAAAGGCCAGCTTTTTTAATATCATACGAAAATATTTTAAAAAAGAAAGTTGATTTTGATTTTTACGTTTATAAGGGCACGATAAAAATATTTTATGATTTGTATGAAAAAATAAGACAAGGCAAGTTAAGCGGAATCGAACTAAATGAAAAGCTAATAAAATACGATAAACCTATTTTCATAAATACTTATTATTCTAAAAAATGGGAATATGCGGATAAAGGTAAAACGAATGGATTGTTTAAGCCGCGGCTAACCGATCACGAATTAATTGATAAAATTAATGAAGCTGATGAAACACTATCAGATCGTAAAATAAATGTTGCAGTTTGTCGAAGCTGGGAAGAACTATTTGCAGAAGAAATTAGGCAAATTTATAATATATCCAGCTTTTGCAATAATTGCGGGAAGGCGTTGCCGTTTGATTATCAGGGAAAGTATTGCCCGCCAGACTTAACAGAAAATGCCGAATGCGTGAAAGAACGGGCAAGGAAGAGAGCTAAAAAGGGTTCACAAAATTAAATCAAAACTTGTGAAAATTTAGCTATAAAAGCTATATTTCAGGAATCAAAAGCCGGATTTTTACAAGATTATCACAACAAGCCCCAAAGCGGGCTTTTTTGTTTACGCTGGATGTATGGAAGCGGAAATGACAGAAAATAAAACCCAAACATTCAGCAAAGAGGACGCGCGACAATGGGCGCGGGCTTTTGAGATGCTTTTGGAAATGGATCGGAAAGCAAACCCGCAACTTTATCAAAAAGAAACGCAAAACTATGACGATAACCGAGGTACAAATAACGCCAATTAAGTCGCAGGACGGCCTTGTGGCCTTTGCCAGCGTTGTGTTCGATAACTGCCTATATCTGGGCTCTATCGGGCTACACACGCGGTTAAATGGCGGTACGGGCTACCGGATAACCTACCCGACAAAGAAGATCGGACTGAAAGACATAAACATTTACCATCCGATTAACAGGGAAACAAGCGAGGCCATCGAAAAGGCAATAATTGAGAAAGCCGAAAAAATATTAAACCGATAGCGAATAAAAAAGAAGTAATGAAATGCTGGATACTGTAATTATAACGATAAGGCTTGAGCCTTTTAATATTCTTGATAATTGGCGATTTGAACCGTCAGCGGAAGGCATTTTTGACCGTTTTAGTTTTGGTAAATTTAAAAAATGTATTCAAAACGCAACCGCCGAAGACAAAAGTAAGGGCATTTATAAACCAAGATTGACTGCTTACAAAAGGCCGGATGGCGTATTCTTAAAAATTGAATTTTCCGCGCCTAAACTTCTTTTTGGCAATAACCTTGATGAGCTGGAAGAAAATGACTTTCCGCAGGTGCTTGATAAGCTGTATATGGTTTTATTGACGATGGGAGTTAGAATTTTTAGGGAATTGTTGGCAACCGCGCCAGTGTCGGCATTGCATCCGTCAAAGAATATCCCGTTAAGCGGCGGTTATACTTCAATTTTTGCGATCAGGGAATTAAGCAAAATAGACATAAGCAGGAAATTCGATATTGAAATGGTTAAATTTCGCAATGGCGGCGAAGCGTTGCAGATTTATTGCAACCGGCATTCGCTGGTTTTCTACGATAAGAAAAACGACGCGGACAAACCGGCCAAAAGAGCCATAGACAAAGACCAAACCAGCCAGCAAAAAACGCTGTTTAATGTTCTAACAAACCAAAAGGCCGAACTTTTGAGAATGGAATTAAGATTTTCAAAAAGGACAAAATTAAATGAAGTACTTGAATCGTTGGGATGCCGGAAAAATCCAACATTCAAGGAAGTTTTTAATAAAGAACTATGCCAAAAATTGCTTTTGTCTTACTGGCATAAATTCTTTGACGGCAATATGTTTTTATTTGATACCAGAAACGATACGCAATTGATTTTGCAATCGCTCTTAAAAGGCGATTCCGAAATTAAAATAGCCAAGGCGATAGCGGTAACGGGTTTTATTGTACTTGGCAAGGACGATGCCGGAATGCGCGGCTTCCGAAACATCGCCGAAACATACAAGCCAAAGACAAACTGGACGAAGTTAAGCAAATGGATTGACGGCGTTAATAAGTCAATCGCGGCTATCCCATTGCACGGCTTCATCAAGGATATAGAGCGGGAATTAACCGAATTTAAGCCGTACAAAGTCAGGAAAACCGCGAATCTACCTTGACAATAATTTTTATGTATAGTATACTAGAGTAAACCATAGTAAAGTATAGTCAAGTAAAATAATGGATAAAGAATTTTACACGGCGCAAGAACTTGCCGAAAAATTAAGAGTAAATATAATGACAATCTACCGCTACATTAAATCAAAGCGGCTTAGAGCGTATAAAATTGGCAAGGCATTTAGAATTGGTAAAAAAGAATTCACTATTTTTTTAGATAAATCAAAAAATAAGTAATTTTCCAAACACATTTTTAGACGCAGCCGAGTAGTATTTTGCAAATACTTAATCGAATAAATTATGGAAACAACAAGCGTTAACGCTATCAAGCAGTTTGCTATATTGATATTAGTATTTGGAGTGATTAATGGTGTTCTTTGGGTTGGGCAAGAACTATATTATGGCGCAGATACAAAAAAAATAAATGAAATAGAAACATTTTTAAAGAATGAAAAACTGACAGTTAATACTATTGAAACAGCTCTGTCGGTCGAAGAAACACAGTTGGATCAAAAAGACAACCTATTAAATAGCTATAAATCATTTGGGAACACAGAAGAATATAATAATGGCGTTTATGAATACAATAATTTACTTCAAAAATATCAATTAGATTTAGATAATTATAAGACAAAAATTACAGCATACAATCTTAAGGTTGATGAAGTAAATGCGCTAATTAAAAAATCAGGAACCAGGTGGTATTTAATTCCCATTCCGTTACCGGGGAATCATTACAATTCAAAAATTTAATCAATGCAGGTAAATAAAAAAAATATAAGAAAAAAATATGTATTGTAAATTTTGTGGTAAAAGTATAGATCAAAGTTCAATTTTTTGTCCTTCTTGCGGTAAAAATATAAACGAAACCATGGTCAATGCGGTAGAAATACCCAAACCAGAAGATAAGGATAACCAGCGAAATTACAGCTCATTGTTCTGGAAATACTTTTGGTTATCGGCACTCATTTATGCTTTAGGAAGCGTAAGCTCAATAAATTCAACTTTGGCCGTAGTTTATCTGATAGTTTTAATTTTATTCGTGGTTTCGTTTTGTCGATCCATAAATAAAGCAATGCAATCAGTTGGTAAGAGAAATTGGTGGCCGCTTGGCTTATTAATTATAATTCCATTTGGCTTTTGGATAACATTTTTTGTGGTGCGGCATCATTTAAAACCAGCGGGTAAATGGGGTAAGGATTCTATTTTAATGATCATTTTAATTGTATTGGTCGTTATAGCTGTAATCGGAATATTGGCAGGGATGGTTTTAGTTTCGATGAATGGGGCGCGTTTGAAAGCACGGGACACGCGAAGAGAAGCAGATATGCGACAGTTAATATCGGCACAAGAGCTTTATTATAATAGCAATAATGCTTATTTAACTTGTAGTACCACGGGCGGCGATTGCATAGGTAAGATTAATAACTATCCAGCGGCAATCGGAACATATTTAACGCCGACCCCAATAGATCCATCAAATGACGGAAGCGTTTGCGGTACCAATTACACTTATTGTGGTTTTGACAATACTGTTGATTTCGGAACAGATTTTTGCTATTTCGCAAAACTTGAAGGAGGCGGGTATTATATTGCATCATCTAACGGGAATTATTTAAAATCATCTGCTCCCATAGATTTGGGCAATTGTCTATCCAAAAATTAATTTAAAAACTAATTATGGATGAAAAAAATTCAAAAAAATCAGGAAGTTGGTCTTGGAAGCTCGATGAAGCTAATCTTAAAAATCAGCTTGATAACTATAATACATTAGGAATCACTCAATCTTATCGAGGAATATCTGTTTTAATAGTCGCAGCACTTTTAGGAATTTCGTTAATTTTAAGCTTCTTTGGTTTGTTTGCTGATCCCACAACAATGTTTTGGGAAATATTAATTTATTTGCCGATTTTATATTTTGTTTATAATGGGCATCGGTGGGCAATTATTTTGTTAATGGTTTTATACTCTTTTGAAAGAGGTGCCCAGGTTTATGAAATTTCGCAAAGTGGAAGCAACAGTATTGCTCTGCCAATTATTTGGTGGTGTATTGTAATGCCGTATTTCTGGAAGGCTTTGCGGATTGAAAACGAAAGAAAAAAGGTGGCTAAATTACATGTCGTGCACAGCGATAACCGATTTTGTAAACATTGTGGCAGTAAAGTTGAGCTAGATTCCAAATTCTGCGCAAACTGCGGGGGAGATATTAATTCTTAAAAATATGTTTTGTCCAAAATGTGGAAAGAAATTTAACGGCGATGGTAATTTTTGCGATTCTTGCGGGCAAATTCTCAAACAAGAAACCGGCAATACAGAAATAGCTCATGACGCAAGTAAACCACTTGTATCAATAAATGTTTCCAAATCACAAACATTGGTTTTTTATAATGATTTTCTTATCTATAAAGGATCGCGGATTAACTACAGAGACATAGATGGGCTTTCCTATCTATTAACAAGGACGAAACATAGTATAAATTTTATCCCAACCCACACATCAAATGCTTTTCATATAAAACTAGAAGCAAATGGGCAGAGGTATGAAATTGGGTCTTCAGCGACTTCATTTATGTTTTTTGAAAGCAAAAGCCAAAAGGAAAAACAAGAAATTTTTGCTCAACTTGTTTATATCCTTGATAATCTAATCAAGCCATTTGTGCTAATAAATTTGTTAATTAGATACAGCAAGGGAAATAAATTATATTTAGGCGACTCGTTCATCGTAAATCCTAAAGGATTTTACAAAAAAAGATTTTGGCAAAAACCAGATTTTTTGCCATGGGATCAATATTACAATTCCGTTTTGTATCAGGGATATCTGTATATCTATAAAAATGACGTCAAGGAAAAATATAAGCCATTTTTTTCTTGTTCGATGTCAATTATGAATACTGCTGTAATGCCAGATATATTAAATATTTTGTTCCAAGACCACGGTTCACTTAATGAAGAAACGGTTATGGGATTAGAAAAAAGGAAAAGTGAAATTATTACATCAGAAGAGCAAAAAGTAGCGCAGGTTTTTGGAAAAGGAAATTATTGTTGGTCATGTAGTGCCCCTAATGAAATGGGGCAAAAATTCTGTATGCATTGTGGAAGTAAATTATTATAGAAATATGTTTTGCAAAAACTGCGGCCAACAACTTAAAATAGGAAGTAAATTTTGCAAAAACTGCGGTCAGGAGGTTAGAGTTGGAAGAATCACAATATTTAAAGCAAAATTTTTTGAATGGTTAAAAGATCATCGTAAGGGCTTTTTGATTGGTTTCGGCATTGTCGTAATTTTAATTATTATTGGTGCTTATAGTGAATCTTCAGATACGGCGGTGCCCGTAAGCGAGCCAGCCGCACAAACCAATACCCTTACTACCCCAAACGAATCAACAACACAATCCACATCATATAATCAAAATGGGATCGCGGCTTCGGTGGTAAACATATTTTGTCCCAGTACTGTGCCGAATGAAGATGTAAGCGGTGGCTCTGGTACAATAATCAGCGAAGATGGATTAATTCTTACAAATTCGCACATTATACCGCAAGATAAAAAAAATATTCACGTTGATGATACGGGTTGCTTAGTTATTTTGCCAGACCCAGAGACCGGCCAACCAAAAGATACATATCTTGCGCATCCAATTGTAATTTCTGATTTGAGCGATAAATATGATCTGGCATTTATGAACATCTATGCTGCTTATTATGATAGTGAAACGCAACAGTATGCAGGTGTTTACCCAAGAAAATTCCCCACTTTCGATGATACAACGCAATGTCAAAATGAGAATGTTCAGCTTGGCGAACCCGTTCGTATTTTTGGATATCCAGCAATCAGTGGCGGTTATTCTTTAACCATTACCGATGGAATTGTAAGCAGTTTTCCTGGCGATGGTTTGATAGTAACATCCGCAAAAGTCAGCCATGGTAATTCCGGTGGATTGGCGGTAGATAAAGATGGGTGTATGATTGGCGTGCCATCTATGGTTAGTTCAGACGAAGCCGAAAGCCTAGGTGTTATTATTTCGATGAATTTGGTAAACAAATTTGTTGATGAAGTTTCGACATATATTAACAATTCGAATTAATGAAAGCTATAATTCTTGCCAGAGTATCAACCGAGGAGCAGAAAGAAGCTGGAAATTCGCTTCCAGCGCAGATTAAACGGCTTGAGGATTATTGCCAGCGAAAGGGCTTTGCTATTGCCAAGCATTTTAGTTTTGATGAAAGCGCGTATAAAACCAAGCGGGATGAATTTGACGGGATTATGGAATATGTAAAGGCGCAGAAAGAAAAAATCGCGGTATGCTTTGACAAGGTAGATCGTTTTTCGCGGAATGTTTTTGATACAAGGGTGGCCAAGCTGTACGATTTGGCGATGCTGGATAAAATCGAGTTACATTTTGCGTCCGACAATTTAGTTATTTCGCCGGAAATATCGGCTACTGAAAAATTCCATTTTGGAATGAATCTTGGGCTGGCCAAGTATTATTCGGACGCGATCAGCGACAATGTAAAGCGGGCTTATGAGGCCAAAATACGCAAGGGCGAATGGATCGGCAAAGCTCCCATCGGCTATATCAATTTTATTGATGGCAAGGGCAACAAAGATATTATGCCCGATCCGATAAGAAGCCATCTTATAACCAAAATGTTCGAGCTTTACGCTACCGGCAATTATTCGGTTTTAAAGATCAAACAAGAAATGGATAAGTTGGGATTAAAAGGCAATTCAAAGCTTTTAAAGCCGTTGCAAAAAAGCATTATTCATCACACGCTTAAAAATCCTTTTTATTATGGCGAGATGCGGCACAAGGGCAATCTTTACCCGCATAAATACCAGCCGCTTACTTCAAGGCAAACCTTTGATGCGGCGCAGGCGGTAATGGCCGGATACCATCGCAAACCCTCTAAATTCGCTTCCAAGCCCTTTTCTTTGCGCGGGATGATTAAATGTACTTGCGGATGCACGATCACGCCGGAAGCCCATAAAACTCATAATTATTACAGCTGTACGAACCATAAGCGCGTCCACGCTGGCAGGGATTATATCCGCGAAGAGGATTTGCTTGCGCCGCTTTATGAGGTTATTGCCAAGTTTAGCCAGCTTACGCAAGAAAAGATTGACGCTATAACCGCAGAGATGAAAACAAACCACGAAAGCAAAAACCGCTTCCATTCAAAAGCCATTCAAACGATGCGTAACGAGTATGATGCGATTGAAATCAAAATCAGCAACCTTTTGGATTTGAGGATTGACGCGAGCGGGAGTATTACTGAAGAGATGTTTAACCAAAAGCTAAAAGCATTAAAAGAGCGGCAATCGCAATTGAATGACGATTTGAAAACCTACACGCAGGCCGATGAAGCCTATTATTTAACGGCAAACAGGGTAATGAGCGTAGCTAAAAGAGCCGCCGACATACTGGCGCGTTCTGAACCCGAAGGAAAACGCCAATTTCTCAATTTGCTATTTCAGAACCTCGTTTTGGACGGCAAAAAGCTCGATTTTGAACTTAAAACACCGTTTGACGCGGTGCTTCAAGTTGCTAGTTCAACTTCTGGGCTCCGACGGTAGGATTCGAAGCTACAACCTTCTCGTTAATCCGCCAGTTGGCGGACCACATCGGCGACTAAAATCTCCGCATGGCTCCGATGGTAGGATTCGAACCTACAACCTTCTCGTTAACAGCGAGCCGCGCTACCGTTGCGCCACATCGGAGCCAT
>Ga0182027_10004309_pt1 | contig 22106 bp, 17 predicted proteins | sample 712E1DmetaG_FD_121300 | JGI IMG/M metagenome (GOLD analysis project Ga0182027, IMG submission 121300) | Permafrost microbial communities from Stordalen Mire, Sweden - 712E1D metaG (Illumina Assembly) | ecosystem: Environmental > Terrestrial > Soil > Wetlands > Permafrost | place: Sweden... | reverse complement strand
GGAGCCATATTTCACTGCACCTTCGTTTGTCACCCCGGCCGCTGAAAGTTGTGCCAGCGTAGTAGTTTGAGAATTTGCTGCGCTGGTTAGGAAAACTAATAGCAGGATCAGCAGAGGAAGACAGCTTCGTTGCATGACACACCTCCTGTAGGGTTCTGCGTCAGGCCCCTTACGCCAGTGGAATTGCCTTTGCTGCGACTTCAGGAATCGTTATGCAGAATACACCCGATTGATTTGTCAGAATGTAACAAGCCCATTGGCGGGTGGCCTGAGTCTCGGGATCAAGACCTGGGGCACGCTGCGTGGGGCTCTCGGCTACTCTGTTAACTATCCGCCAATTTGTGGCCCTTTTATAGCCTAAAAACCCCTCCTGATGCCTCAAATCGCGTTTGAGGCGGGGAAATCTTCACCAGTCGGCAGCTTTACGGCCTCGTACCGGTTCGCTCAGCATCCAGCAATTGCCGCTTGCGCTCCACACCCCAGCGATAGCCGGTGAGCGAGCCGCTCGCGCCCACTACACGATGGCAGGGCACGACAAGGGCCACGCGATTGGTGGCGCAGGCTCGGGCTACGGCGCGGGTGGCGTTTGGATTGCCCAGCTCGCGCGCCAACTGGCTGTAACTGCGCGTCTGGCCGCGCGGAATGGCCCTGAGCGCCTGCCACACGCGCAGTTGGAAGGCGGTGCCGCGCAGGTCGAGCGGCAGCGGCTGGGCGGCATTCGGGCTGGATTTAGCTGCCTGCCCGACAACCTGGGCGACGGCCGCATCCACCAGCCTCGAAAGCGACGGATCGCGGTGGAGGGTCGCCAGAGGAAACTCCTCGCGCAAGCTGGCAGCGGCCTTGGCTGACGTGCCAGCAAGGGCCAGCCAGCACAGTCCGCGCGCTGTCGCTCCGACGACCAGCCAGCCAAAGGGCGAACGGGCTGTGGTGTAACGGATTTGTTCGCCGCGGCCTCCCTGCGCAAATCGGGCGGGCGTCATGCCCAGTTGTGCGCCCTCGTAGGCGCGGCTCGACGAGCCGAATCCGGCGTTGTAGATGGCGTCGGTCACGTTGTCTCCTTGCTTGAGCGCGCCGCGCAGGCTGCCCGCGCGCAGCGCTCGTTGATATTGCAGCGGGCTTACGCCCATCTTCTCTTTGAAGAGCCTCTGTACAGTAAAAGGACTCATGCGAACCAGCCGTCCCAGCTCAGCCAGCGGGACTGATCGGTCGAGATTGGCTTCTATATGTCCTCGAATCTTGTCCAAAGGACTGCCTTGGGCAGCAGTGGGCTTGCAGCGCTTGCAGGGGCGAAAGCCGGCTGCCTGTGCTTCTCCCGCCGAGGGAAAGAAGCGGACATTGGCCTTGAGCGGCCTTCGGCTGGTGCAACCGGGGCGGCAGAAGACGCCGGTGGTGGTGACGGCGTAGAAGAATCGGGCTGCGCGGTCACGGCTGAGAAGTTGCTGCCAGGCAGACTCGGGGTCGATGGAAGCGGGATGCGCGGATTGAGCCTTGCTGTTCACGAGAACCATAGTCACCGATGGGCCGCGCGTCGCGCTATCCGGTTCTTGCAAGTAATTCGGATTTTTCCGTGCCGTGCGAGTCGGGCTGCTATGGTTTCCCAACTTTGCGACAGGATAAAGTCGCAAAGATGGGGCATGCGGCCTGATCAAGAAAGACTCACCCAGGCAATTTGCGTTCGCGCAGTAAAGCCTCCGCCCGCAATAAATCCGCTTCGGTATCCACGCCGATGGTGTCTCCCGGAGCCTCGGCCACGTAAAGGGCAATGCCATTTTCCAGAAACCGCAGTTGCTCCAGCCGCTCGATCCGCTCCAGCGGCGAGGGCGGCAGGGCGGCAAAGCGCTCCAGCGCAGCCTTGCGGTAGGCGTAAATTCCCAGGTGCTTGCGGTAGCCGGCAAAACCGGCGCCGTCACGGTCGAAGGGGATCGTCGCTCGGGAAAAGTAAAGCGCGCGTCCGTCCAGAGCCGTGACCACTTTCACGGCATTGGGGTCGGCAAACTCATCCGGCGGGCAGGGAACCGCCAATGTGGCCACCTCGACCTCCGGCCGCTCGAAAAGCGCCAGCAGCGGCGGAAAAAATGCCGGGGTGAGGGTTGGCTCGTCGCCCTGGATGTTGACGTAGATTTCGGCGTCGATGCGGCCGGCCACCTCGCGGACGCGGTCCGAGCCGCTGGGGCACTCGGCCGAGGTCATCTCGAAGGGGATGCCGCGCTCGCGGCAGACAGCGGCCACTTCGTCGGAATCCGTGGCCACCACCACCGGGTCCATCAGGCCGCTGGCCTTTGCGGCGCGCCACACCCACTCGACCATGGGGCGGCCGGCAATCAAGCGCAGCACCTTACGGCTGAGCCGCGTGGAGCTGAGCCGCGCGGGAATCACGCCTGCAATCTTCATGCAGACGAGTTTAGCCGAATGGACCAGGGAGGGGCGCAGGGAGGTGGAAAAGTTTAGGCGAGGAGGGCGGCGAGCTGGGCTTCGGCTGCGGCCAGACCCTCGGCTGGGGCGTCGCCCGAGCGTTTCTGGTTCTCGATGCGGACGATGGTGACATCGATGAGGCCGAAGAAGGCGAAGACGGCGCACAGGTAGGGATCGACCTGGTTATAGGTTTCGTAGGGCGACCCGGGCTGGTAACTGCCGCCGCTCGATAGGGAGATAACGGTCTTTTTGCCGGCTGGGACCAGAGACACAACGCCGCCGCCCTCGACGTACCCGAAGGTGCGCCCTGGGCGGGAGACGAGATCGATCCAGGCCTTGAGGGAGGCGGGAATGCCGAAATTCCACATGGGAATGCCCAGGACGAGAACGTCTGCCGCGAGGAACTCTTCGATGAATTGCTCGGAGAGGGCTAGGATATGTTTCTGGTCTTCGGTGGCGGGCGCAAGGCCGCCGTAGAGGACGTCGAGCGCGGGTTCGTCGACGAAAGGCACCTTTTCGTTGGTGGTGTTGTGGTGGATGACCGTGCCGGATGGATTTTGCTTCTTCCAGCGATTGACAAAGGTGGCGGCAAACCGGCTTGATGCCGAGGCGGATCGGGGGCTGGAGTCAATGTGCAGCAGTGTAGGCATGAGTAAAATTCTCCGCAAGGAAGTGGATCGGCAAGATGCATATTCAAACAATTTCCTGCCATTTGTATAGATGGTGAAATCCTATCCGGCGGTTCAGAAAACTATTGCGCCCACCAGCCGCGTAGCGGGTTGACCTCTCTTCGCGCCGCCCGTATCATCGAAATTGGGATGTGTGCGCGTATTTCGTCCGCAGCCTCGGCGGGCCTTCGTTACCCGCGGCGTTCGTTCTGGCGGGGTAGCTCAGATGGTGAGAGCGACGGATTCATAACCCGTAGGTCGGCGGTTCGATCCCGCCTCCCGCCACCAAATCAGGACGGACATATTGAATTGCAGCAGCGAGTGAAGGATGCGAGTAAAACCCGCATCCTTCCCGGAATATAGCTCCGTTAGCCCGCGTCTGCCGGCACCTGAATTTGTTATCATTACGTCTATAGAGTGTGCGGCCTGTTCCCCTCAAGGCTGCCCCGGCGGTGTGTGTGTCTCGATTCTTCCAGCGATTTGTTTTTGTGCTTTCGGTGGCAATCTTTGCCGCCCTCGGCCTGGGCTTTGCCCTGGGCGAATTCGGACTTTTCGGCGTTCATGCCAGCGGCCAGCAGGATGGCGCCTACCGCCAGATGCGCGTCTATGGCGACGTGCTCCGGAAGGTCCAGACCGACTACGTCACCGATCCCGACATGAGCGACGTAACCACCGGCGCGCTGCACGGCCTGCTGGAGTCACTGGATGCCGACTCCAGTTACCTGACCGCCAAGGAATACGAGATTTACAAGCAGCATCCTGCCACCGGCCTGGCGCAGGTGGGCATCAACGTCTCCAAGCGCTTCGGCTACGCCACGGTGGTGAGCGTCGTGCCCGGCTCGCCCGCGGACAAGGAGCACCTGGTCGACGGGGACGTCATCGAGTCGATCGGCGGCCAATCTACCCGCGAACTGTCTCTGGCGGCTATCCGGCTGATGTTGGAAGACAAGCCCGGCTCCACGGTGACCCTGTCGGTGGTGCGCCCGCGCAAGGCCGACCCCGACAAGTTGACGCTTACCCGGAGCAACACCGCTTTGCCCCCGCTGAGCGAGCAGCAATACGAGAACTCCACCATTCTCTATCTCAAGCCTGGCTTGCTGACCACGGCCCGCGTGGATGAGATAGCCGCCAAACTCAAGGCAGGAAAGGGCCGGAAAGTGTTATTGGACCTGCGCGACTCCTCCGGCGACGCCGAGCAGGGAGTGCGGCTGGCCAACTTCTTCGTGAAAGAGGGAACCCTGGCTACGCTGGAAGGCCAGAAGTTTCCCCGCCAGACTTTCACCGCCGATGCGGCAAGATTCATCACGGGCGCGCCGCTGGCGGTGCTGGTCAATCGCGGAACCTATGGCGCGGCGGAGTTGACGGCAGCCGCAATCGTAGACATTAAGCGCGGCGACGTAGTGGGCGAGCGGACCTTCGGCGAGGGCTCGGTGCAGAAGACCATCGAACTGCCCGACGGCGGCGCGCTGCTGCTGACCGTGGCCAAGTACGAGGGCCCAGCCGGGAAGAAGATTCAGGACGTTGCCGTAACGCCTACCGTGACAGTGGGACCGCCGGATGAAGAGCAGGACGAGGAAGCGCCTCCCGCGAAGGGCGACGAGCCGCTGAATAAGGCGCTGGAACTGTTGAAGGCCAAGAACGGCTGACAGCGCCGCCTGAGCCGGATCGGCTGATGGAGCTCGACGGTTCCCAGTTTTGCACCGTGCGACGCACGGAGATGTACCTTCCCGATTTTCCGCACCATTAAAATGCTAGCCTTAGGCTGAAGCATTTTCTCGCACGCACTTCGAGAAATGCCCACGAGGCCTGATTCGCTTGGCTGTCATCCCCCATCAGCCTCCGGAACCGCGCGGCCAGGGCCGGAAGCCCCGGCGGTCTGCGCCGCCGGTCCCCGGCCAACGCCGGCGCAAGATCGCCAGCCGGTCCGCGCTGGTTCTACTGCTGTTGCTGGCGGTGGTTACCGGCTCGCTGGCCGGGCTTACCCTGGTCTACTCCGTCGATCTGCCTCAAATCAACGAACTGGAGAGCTACCGCCCCTCCACCACCACCGAACTCTATGACCGGAAGGGCCGCATCGTCGGCTCCTTTGCGCTGGAGCGGCGCGAGGTGGTCGGCTACGACGGCTTTGCGCCGGTGCTGCGCCAGGCTGTTCTCTCCATTGAAGACAAGAAATTCGAGTCGCACTGGGGCATTAACATGATCCGCGTCATGGAGGCCGTATGGCACGACCTGCGCAGCCATGGACGCGCCCAGGGCGCTTCCACGCTGACCATGCAATTGGCGCGCAACCTCTTCCTCTCTTCCGAGCGCACCGCCGCCCGCAAGCTGCAGGAGGCCTATCTCGCCATCCAGATTGAGCGCACCTTCACAAAGGAGCAGATCTTCACGCTTTATGGCAACCAGATTTACCTGGGCCACGGAATGTACGGATTCGAGGCCGGCGCGGAGTTCTACTTTGCCAAGCACGCCAAGGACGTGACGCTGCCCGAAGCGGCGCTGCTGGCCGGCCTGCCCAAGGGGCCGTCGGCTTTTTCGCCGCTGCTCAATCCCGATAAGGCGCTGCGCCGCCGCAACCTAGTGCTCTCTGAGATGGAGTCAGACCATCTGATCTCACCCTCGCAGGCCGAGGAGGCGCGCAATGCCCCGCTGGGGCTGCGCATTGCACAGCCGGAGATGTCGGTGGCTCCGTGGTTTCAGGAGGAGGTGCGCAAAGAGCTGGAAAATCGCTTCGGAACCGAACAGGTGCATGAGGCCGGCCTGAAGGTCGATACCACCCTCGACCTGGAGCTGCAACAGACCGCCAACCGCTCCGTGGCCGACGGCCTGGCAGCCTACGAGCGGCGGCATGGATGGACGGGGAAGCTGGAGAACGTGCTCACCGGCGGCACGACGATTGAAGACTACAAGCATCCCGACTGGGCGATGAAGACCCGGCCCGGCGACTATGTTCATGCGCTGGTCACCAGCGCGCGACCTCTGGAAATACGAGCTCGCGTAGGAGCGGACGAGGTCGTGCTGTTGCCAGAGGACTGGAAATGGACCGGGCAGCGCTACGGCGACACCGTTGCCAAGCCCGGCGACGTGATCTACGTCCATCTCTCCGAGGCCATGGAAGGCAGCGCGCGCCGCGCCACGCTGGAGCAGGACTCCGGCGCTCAAGGGGCTCTGATGGCCATGGACAACACCAGCGGCGGCGTGCTGGCCATGGTGGGCGGGCGCGATTATGCCCTCTCGCAGTTCAACCGAGCCACCCAGGCGGAAAGACAGACCGGCTCCAGCTTCAAGCCCTACGTTTACACCGCGGCCATCGAGGACGGCGCCAAACCAAGCGACATCATCGTGGATGGGCCGGTGAGCTTTGCCGGCTACACCCCGCATAACTATGAGAACGACTACAGGGGCGCAATGACCCTGACCAATGCTTTTGCCCAATCGCGCAACATACCCGCCCTCAAGCTGGCCGCGCGCGTGGGCATTCACAAGGTGATCGACATGGCCCACCGCTTCGGCGTCACCACGAATATGCCCGCCTATCTGCCCGTGGCGCTGGGCGCGGTGGAGATTACGCTTGAAGAGCAGGTGGCCTCCTACGCGGTCTTCCCCAACGACGGCATCCGGGTCAAGCCCCACCTCATCCGGAAGGTAACAAACGCCGACGGCATCACTTTGTGGGAAGATCCGCCGGCCGTGAATGAGGTGATCGATCAGACGACGGCGCGCACCATGATGGGCCTGCTACAGGCGGTCATCCAACACGGAACCGGCGCGGCGGCGGCGCAACTCAACCATCCGCTGGGCGGCAAGACCGGCACTACCAGCGACTTTACCGACGCCTGGTTCCTGGGCTTTTCTCCGTCCGTCACCTGCGGCGTGTGGGTGGGCTACGACAGCAACCAGTCGCTGGGCGAGAAAGAGACCGGAGCCAAAGCCGCGCTGCCCATCTGGATGAACGTGATGCGGGTTGCTATCGCCGGCAAGGACGATGAGAAATTCCCCGGCGATGAGCAGAATGGGCAGATGCTGAGGGCTGGTGTGAAGCTGCCTGAAAAACTCCTAACACACCCAGCGTTAACCGTCCCTGCGATAAAATCGCCCGCGCAACCCGCTGCCAAACCCACAGTCAGGCCGGCGCTGCCTGCGCAGGTTTCCCCATCCAAACCTCAACCCATCGTCAAACCAGCCTTAGATACTGCCCCGGGTCTTGATAAACCAAGGAACCAATGATAAGGGAGTTGTTAGTTGTCGAGTTACCAATACTCCGAGAAAGCTGAGTTGGCCTGCTTCGATCAAATCAATCTCGGCTAGTTTAAAAAACTCTTTTTCGTACTTGATATGATGAACTCCTTGAGTTAAGCTTCCGCGGATCAAAGCTAATACGAAATGGTTCAGAGGACAATCGAAGTGAACGACCTTCTCTTGTTAGAAAAGCTTAACAGTTCGTTGGCTGCAGGCCTCAGCAGCATTGGCGGGGGTCTCTTTCATAAACTCCCTTTTGCTACAATACCGCAGGGAGCGCGAATCGAGCAGAATCCGATTATTGTCCGTCGATTCGATCAATTTCCCATCGATCAACTTAACTTGCTTCGAGGTATCGATTTTCTCTTAGCAGAGTCCATCGATGTACTCAATCTGAGCCTGGGCATGGTGGATACTGTTTTTGATCCTAATCACCCGTTACAGGTTGCGACTCATCTCGTTCATGAGTACGGCATTCCGGTCGTTGTCGCCGCCGGCAATGGGGGTCCTGAACTTCACACCATGCAGGCATTGGCGCAAGCGCCCTGGGTGATCGCCGTGGGAGCGACGGATGCGAAGGGCCAATTGATGCAGTCTTCAAGCCGAGGTGATCCGTCAGGGGCGCAGCCTACTGTAGTTGCAGACGGTTCGCTCCCTGCTCGAGATGATCGTTTTCCCGAGCCTTGCACGAGCTTCGCCACGCCGAAGGTGAGCGGTTTAGTGGTATGGATATCAAAGTCACTGGAACTTCTTATCAACGACCTCTGGGATCAACAATATGGGTCATGGACAGCGTTAAGCCGGCGAGTCAGAATGCCGATTGCAGGAGTCGCAGACACCGGCTGCGACCCGGATAAATTACCCGAGTACGCCCCGCTGGCTGGATCGATCTATGCGACTGGTAGCGATCACGTACAGATTTCCAGAAGTGACCGGGAGCGGCAATGGTATGAAGGATTAATGAAGACACTTCGCGAAAACAATGTTGAAATCGAAATAGCGGCAAATCCCGACACCATTCAACGCTGCCTTCAGCGAGCCGCTAGGCCGATGCCCGGTTGTGCGGCGCATGAGACCGGTGCAGGCTTTGTTTCTCCGGCGGAAATCTCTAAGTTTTTCAGTTCATTTACGCCCTCATGCTTCATCACAACACTGTGCCCTGAAACCTCGATTCAAATGCCACAAACGACAATACAGCAGATGGACGAGCGGCTCGGGCCTTTATGGGATGAGAAGAAGGTACTCGCATTATGCGATTTGTTTGGTTGCGGTATTAGGCTGGCTATCGCCAAAGTTGTTTAAGCGGAAAGGATGAAGAACAAATATGATTCAAATCCAATCGGTTTCTGACTTAGTAAGTCAAATAAAGCTAGCTGTGCAGCAGGCGCAGAGTTCACTCGAAAAAAGCGGTGTTCGCATCACGCGCATTGACCTTGAGATCAAGACGGCCCTTGAAGCTTCGGGAGAAGCCGGCATGAATCTGAAAATCATTCCCATGGATCTCTCGGGGAAATATAAGCGTTCAGTACTCCGTACTATTCGCCTGTCTATGGTTCCAGTGCCTGCCACCATCCAGCTATTTGCGCCCATCAGCGATGAACTGAGAGATGCCATGTTGGTTGTGTGCGAGGCTGTTCAACAGGCATCGGGATCGCAGCCCAAGTTCCAACTGACGGAAGCTATCGTCGGGTTGGCAATCGCGGTTGATAAAGAGGGCGCCATCAAGGTAATCATCGGCTCAGCAGTAGATGAGAGTACGACTCATAACATTAGCATGACGCTCATACCCATTGAAACCTAAAATCAGAGTTACACGCTTAGCGTAAGATAAACCGCCCTGATGGCCCTCGCTCTACTAATCCGGACCTTTACGATAAGTTAACCATCGGTATGGCCGGATAAAGGAAAACTGCACGCGGAAACATAAAACAACTTGTCAGCAAATCTGAAGTTGACCGCATCACTGGTTTTCGGTTGATGCATATGGCCCTTACATGAATTATGTTCCGGAGGAAAATCCGCGCGCCATCCTTGCTGCGTTGGTATTATGGAAAGCCGCAAGATGAGTCGCTTTCAAGAAAAACTCCTAACTTACCCGCCGAAAGTACCGTTCCGCACGCGCCACATCCTTGAGAATCTGCGCCTTCAACGCCTCTGGAGAGGGCCACTCGGTCTCTGGCCGCAGACGGAGGAGGAACTCGAGTTCCAGCGGCGTCCGGTCATCGAGGTCTACCGGCTGGAAGTCCAGAATGTGCGACTCGACGGCAAAGGAGGCCTCGCCGAAGGTGGGCCGGTTGCCCACATTGGTGACCGCCTGGAAACGGCGTCCGCCGACCGTCAGCCGCGTGACGTAAACACCGAAGGCAGGAAGCAGATCGTTGTAGGGAGCGAGATTGATGGTGGGCACAAGCAACCGTGTGCCGATCCCGCGCCCTCTGGCCGAGGTCGAAGACACCGCAAAAGGCCGCCCCAGCATCCACCGCGCGCGGCGCATGTCTCCCGAGGCCACCAGCTCCCGGATGGCCGAACTCGAAACCTCAAGCCCGTGAATCCGCACCGGGGGATGTACATGCACGGCAAAGCCGAATCGCGCACCAAACTCCCTGAGCTTCTCCACGCCGGCCAGGGCGCGATAACCGAAGCGGAAGTTGCCGCCCTCATGCAGGCTACGAACGCCGAGCGCATCCACCAGAATCCGGCCCACAAACTCCCGGGCAGGCAGCATGGCCAGCGCCGCGTCGAAGGGCAGCACCAGCACCGCATCGATGCCCGTCGCGACCAGCAGCCGGAGGCGCACACTCATCGGCGTCAGCAGCTTGAGCGCGTTTTGCGGACGCAGAAACTGATCCGGATGCGGGTCGAAGGTGACGGCAACCGAACGGAGGCCCAGCGCACGCGCCTCGGTCACCACCGCGGAGAGAATCTCCCGGTGGCCCAGATGCACGCCGTCGAAGTTGCCGATGACGGCCACGCAGGGGCCAAAACCGGCGGGGATCTCCTGAAGCGAGCGGTAGACGGGAATCACGGGCGCGGGATCGTCCTTCATAGGGTCACGGGAAGAGTGAGGCCGTCATAGGCCAGCGCCACGCCGGCCGGCAACGTCCGGTTGGTCTGTTTATGGCCCAATTCGTGGGCGATGTGCGTCAGCCAGGTTTGTTTGGCTCCGATGCGGCGCGCCCAGCCCAGCGCCTGTTCCACGGTGGCGTGGTTGGGATGCGGCTTGTGGCGCAAGGCGGAGAGCACCATGTGGTCCAGCCCTTCCAGCATCGCAAAGCTTCCTTCGGGGATGGCGCTCACGTCGGTCAGGTATGCGGCGTTGCCAAAGCGGAATCCGGCGATTTCCATTTTTCCATGCATTACAGGAATGCGCAGGAACTCAACGCCGTGGATGGTGGTGCGCTCGGTCAGCGGATGTAGTTGGACGCGGGCACGGTTGGGGTAGGTGGCCTGCGGAGAAAACGTATATTCATAAATGCATTCCAGCACGGCAGCCGTTTCGGCCGAGGCGTAGAGGGGAATCGGGCCGCCCTCGCGGAAGACCGTGAAGCTGAGCGGGCGCAGATCGTCCAGACCCATAATGTGGTCGGCGTGGGAGTGCGTATAAAAGACAGCGTCCACGCGGGTCAGGCCAGTGCGCAGGGCCTGCTCGCGGAAGTCGGGGCCGGTGTCGATGACCACCACGCGCTCACGCCCGCGCTCGCGCCAGCGCAGCAGCACGGAGGGACGCAGCCGCTTGTCGTGCGGGTCGGCCGAGGTGCATACCGCGCAATCGCACCCCAACGTGGGAACCCCCATTGAAGTTCCCGTTCCGAGAAATGTGAGCAGGCCCTCCATCCGGTTTCTAGCGCTTGGCTCCCGGCGGCGGAGGCGGAGGAGGCTGCATGCCCTGGAGGGTAATCATTCTGGTCAGCTCCAGAAAAGCCATCCTTACCTCGAAGAGAACCGTTTCGAGCGTGCGATCTTCCGCTTCGGTCAGGTTTCCACGCGTCTTCTCGGCCAATATGCCCAGCAGGTCGATGGTCTGGCGCGCGCCCAGAATATCCACGCGTGGGCGCTGGCCCTCCTGGGCGCCCGCGCCCATCTGAATCATGGCCGAAACATAGAACTGCTGCACCAGATGCTCAAAGCTGACCGGCGGCTGCGCGCCGATGGCGGGATTCTGCGCCCTGACCATGTCCTCAAGCCGTTGCGCGGAAGCGTCGTAGGCAGTCTTTTGTTCGCGGCTCTCCTGAGCGGTAGGCGGGGGAGGCAACTCCGCTTCCGTCTCCTGCTCCAATGCCGCTGGGGGAGCTTCCGCCTGGACCGCCTCGCGCTTGCTCTCGTTTACCACCAGCCGCGGTCCGGCGCTCGGCTCAACCGGCGGCTTCACAGCCTCCGGCTGGGGCGCGGGAGTCTGCGTGTTGGCTTGCTCTTCCTCCGCCTTGAATTTACGGCGGTCGATCACTGTGAATTTTGGGGTATCGCTCATGGTTCCAAATTTCCTATCGATTCCGGGTTAAGGATGGGCGGCGCGGCCAGAATGCGGGCAGAGCCCGTGGCCGTTCCGACGGTGTAGGTGAGGGGTTGATTGTGCGGTTCGAGGTCCCCGGCGACAGGTCCACGTCGCTGGGGTAAAAGCTCAGCTTTGTCGCGAATCATGCCCAGGGCAAAGATGCGGTTGGCCGCAGCCAACGGCAACTCGGCGGCGCTGGTGATCTCGCCGACAGCCGCACCGTCGGCCATTGTCAACTTAGCGCCGGCCGCGGGCACCGGTCCCGTCATTTCAAGCTGCCGCAGGCGCCGGTGCACGCTGCCTCGCGAATGGATGCGCTCCACAATCTCCTGGCCCAGGTAGCAGCCCTTGTTGAAGTTGAGCGCCCGCATCTGCGAGGTCTCCTGCGGCAGGTCGCGTTCGGCGATATCGATCCCGTATGCCGGAATCCCTTCGGCAATGCGAAAAGCCTCCAAAGAAGCAGCGCCAACGAGAGTTGCGCCGGCCGTGCGCAGAGCATTCCACAGCTTCTTCAGGCCCGCCGCCGGAGTCCAAATCTCGTAGTGCGGCGCCAGCACGCCATAACCGCGCAAAATCCTCAGGTCCAGCCCGTTCCATTCAACGCACGTTCCCCTCATCGGGTGTGCAAACACCGGTAGGCCCAGCCGCCCCAGCACCTCATCGGCCCGCGGACCGGCGAGGCCAACCGCCGTCTCCGAACCGATCCCGCCCGGCGACTCTCCATCCAAAGGAACCAGCTCTACGTCGTCCATGATGATGAAACGGTTCAGATGCGCCATCAGCCGGTCGTACTGATCAGCCGCAATTTCCAGATCCAGCCCGGATTCCCCGGCGAACGGGGTCCCCAAGAGACGATCTACGCCGCGATCTCCGTTTCCTGGCGCGGTAGCGGCTGTCTTTCGCCGATGTGCTGAAAGCTCCTCGCCTTCCCGCCAGACCGTCAGGTCGCCCTGAATTCGCCCCTGCGCATTCAACACCAGATTCCATGCGCCGGTGTTCGGAAACAGGTCGTTCACCGTGTTGGTCACCATTCCGCTCAACCAGCGAAAGCGGTCTTCCCCGCGCACCGCCACGCGCCTCAACCAGCCCAGGTCGTGGATCGCGGCTCCTGAAACCAGCGCCGCTGTTTCCACTTCCGGCGCGTCCAACTCCCGTAGGGTAAGGGCTCCACGGTAAGCGGTAAGTTCATGCGGTGCAGCCGCAGATTCGAGCAGCGCGGCAAGCGGAGTGGCCGGAATGGCCGGCGTAGATGCGGAAATGGTTGCTTCAGTCATGGGGGAATCTTTTCCTGTCTCATGCGGATTTCCAGAGGAAATCTCGCGCCGGACCGCATCCTGATTATAGCCTTGGAAGAAGAAGCGGGACCGCCTCAGCCGGGAGCGTGAAGGGCTGGGGTGGAAAGGGAACCAATGAGTAAGCGGCAAGCAGTGGCGGGAAGTGGCTGGCGGGGATGGACTCTGGCAGCCGCGCTTTGCCTCGCGGGGGCAACGGCAGCCGGAGCGCAACAGCTAGCGCCGGTCCCGCAACCCAATCCGTCCCAGGCCTCCGAAAAGGCTCAAACCCGCATCACCCCCGAACAGGCCCGACAGCTCTTCTCGCTGGTCGATGAACTGCTCCAGTTCTCCTCGCAGGAGACCGGCCTGCCCATCAAAAGCACAGTCAAGCGTCAGATCACCTCCCGCGCAGCCGTGGAAAGCTATCTGAAGGAGAAATTCGAGGAGGATGAGAGCGCAAAACGCCTCCAGCGCGGCGAAATCGTCCTGAAGAAATTCGGCCTGCTGGACCGCGACTTCGAGTTGAAACCCTTTTTGCTCGCGCTGCTCAAAGAGCAGATCGAAGCCTATTACGACTCGAAAACCAAGACCGTGAACCTGCTCGACTGGGTGAACATCGAGGAGCAAAAGCCGGTGCTGGCCCACGAGCTGACCCACGCTCTCCAGGACCAGCACACCGACCTGGAAAAGTGGAACGACCAGACCCCCTCCGACGTCTCGCTCAACTACGGCGAAGACTCCGATCACCTGGCCAGGGACGAGATGGACACCGCGCGCGAAGCCGTCGCCGAGGGCCAGGCCACCGCCGTCATGATGGACTACATCCTCAAGCCGATGGGCAAGAGCCTTATCAAAGACCCCGAGATCATGGAATTCGTCAAGCAGCAGATGGCCGTCTCGGAGAACTCCCCGGTACTGGCCCGCGCGCCGCTCCTGCTCTCCGAGTCGCTGCTTTTCCCCTATCGCGAGGGCCTCAGCTTCGAGCAGGACATCTGGATGGACAAGGGTCAGGCCGCGGCCTTCGCCGGGACCATGGACCGCCCACCCACGTCGAGCTGGGAGATCATCAATCCGCTCGAATACGAGAAGAAGCACATTCCGGCCGTGCCCCTGCTGCCCGACATTCACCCCCTGGTGGACAAGCTCTACAAGCCCTACGACATCGGCCAGGTGGGAGAGCTCGACCTGCGCATTCTGGTAGAGATCTTCGGAGGCGACAGCGCTGCCCGCGATCTGACCCCAGCCTGGGACGGCGGCCTCTACTGGGCCGGCCAGCGCCGCAGCGCCAAAACTCAAGCCGAACAGGCCAGCACCAAATCCCTCGCCCTTTTCTATCTGTCAGTTTGGAAGAACACAGCCTCCGCGCAGGCCTTTGCCCAGCTCTATGCCGGTGAACTGGGCCGCAAATACTCCGGCCTCAAGCTCAACACAGCCGCCGAAAGCTCCACCCCGGCAGGCGTCGAGGAACAGATCTACTCCACCGACGAAGGCCCCGTGCTCATCACCACCCGCGGCAAACGGGTCTTCGTTGCCGAGAGCTTCGACCTCGAAGTGGCCCGCAAACTCACCGCGCTCATCCTCGATGCGCAGGGAACCGGCGAACTGAGGATGGCCGGCGCCCCAGGTCTCAACCGCAGCGGCGAAGAGACGCGTGAGCCGCTCACCGCCGGCCTGGTCCGCTTCTTTTCAAACTGTGGCGTGATGAAAGCGGCGGTAACCGCTGCAATTCAGGCGGGAAGATAGACGGGCTATAGCGGAATCGGAGTAGCCCTACGGTGCGCTCTGCACCACCAGGATCAGTTCCGCCCCCAGTCCCAGTTGCACGATGCGATCTGTACTGGAGATGCGGGCGCTGCATCCCGGCCCTCCCTCAACTTCCAGGTTCATCTTGGGCAGGCCAATCACAATTCCAGGACGCACGGTACGCGCAGGACCTCCGGGATTGAGTACGTCAGTGCCATTGAATGCGGCCTTGACGGAGGTGATATTCCGGGCCGCGGCTTTCATTTCTATAGGCACTTCGTCATGCAATCTCGCCGACTCGTCCGTAGACCTCATCAGGGCGATCAGCCGCATCGGCATTTCCTTCTTTCCCTGGCCCTCGCAATCGGCATGATCGAAGACCAAGGACAGTTCCGAGGAATTAGGGTCCTTTTGCGAAACGGCAGACGTTACGTGGCCGTAGATGGCAGCACCTGCATTCAGCCTGCATCCCGGATAGACCTGTCCATAAATGACATTCACCCAAAATTCCTTGCCCACCTTGAGATGCCCTGAGTCCAGCAGTCCCGTCACTTTGGTCTCAATGGTCGAACTGAGCGGAATGTCTATGTTGGCGTTTGGGTGACATGGAGCGTGTGCAGCCGCATTCGCGGGCGCCTGTGATGCCGACGCGGCGGCGGCTCCCGTGGCCAGTGCCGGCGGCGTCTGCTGGCCGGCCGCACTGAGAGCGAAGAAGAAGATGGCCGCGAAGACCGGAACAATGGCAATCTGGCCTATTCGTTGGAACCGGATGAAGGAACGAAGAGCGATGAGCATAGATCCCCCTTGGAGATGGCGATTGAAAGACAGCAAGAGTATACGACGCGGGGTGGGAGATGCTCCATGCATGGAGATTGACGACTCTCGCGGGTTCCGAATATTGAGAGATAGTGGACGCTCCCGGCAAACCTGATCGCTTCTTCTCCAACTGCGGTGTGATGAAAGCCGCGGCCGGCGCCGACGCGAGTCAGACAAGATCAGGCGGCGTCTTTGTGGACGAGGTATTCGTCGAGGAGTACGGCGACCAGCACTGCGGTGGGTACGGAGACTAAGGCTCCGGGAATGCCTTCGAGGGCCGAGCCGAGCAGCAAGGCGACGAGGATGGCGAGGCCAGGCAGGTTCACGCTGTGCTTCATGATGCGAGGCGCGAGAAACGAGTTTTCGATCTGCAGATAGATCAAGTAGAAGACAGCCACGCCGGCTACCCGGCCCCATGAGTCAATCGCTGCCACCAGCATGGCGAGCACAATGCAGACGGCGGCGCCCAGTACGGGAACGATATTGAGCAATCCAGTCAGTACGCCCAAAGCATACGCATAGCGAATATGGAGGGAGAGATAGACGATGGTGCTGGTGACTCCAAGGATGAGCATGAGGCTCCCTTGGCCGAACAGCCACTTGCCCATGCGAATCTCGGCCCGGTGCAGGGTAAGGTCGAGACGTTCGCGGCGTTCGGGCGCGAAAAACGAAAGGAACCACCGGTAGGCGTGATCGCCTTCCAGGATGAAATAGACGGTAAGGATGAAGCCCATGATGACATCGAAGAGCGCACCCGCCCAATCCTTGATAGAGAGCAGGAGATAAGTGGCTGCCTGGCTGGCGAAGTCCTGAATCCGGGAACTGATCTCGGCGGTGTTCAACTGGTTGGCGAAGGGAACACGTTGAAGCTTGTCCATGAGCTGAGGTAAGCGTGCGGGCATCTCCCCCCCGAGTTCACGGAGGTCCCGAATCACTGGGGGCAGAGCGAGGAAGCCGAATGTGGCCAGCACTCCGGCCGCAGCGACCAGGAGGAGGAAAACGGCGGAGCCCTTGAATGGGCGCCAGCGGCCAATGGCCAGGCGCGAGATGGAGCGCACCGCCGGGCCGAGCACAACGGCGAAGAGGGCGCTGACATAGAGGAGCACGAGCGCGTCGCGAATCAGCCAGGCCAGGTAGCAAGCCAGGGCAAGGATAAAGGCGAAGACGATGTCGTTGCGAAGAGTGCGGTGGGCGCCGGAGGACTGAGTCATGCACAGAATTCCTGGGCGCCGGAGTCGATGGCGCCCGCAATGGGTTGGGCGATCTCACAACGGTGCTTTTCCAGGTCTCAATTTAGAAATCTGGAAAAGCATGAACATCAATACAGCGGACAGTGTACACGCGCAGAGACGCCAATACTGTGTAAATAGAGGGCCTTGGGCTAAAAGCTATCGCTCAAGCTGGTCGTAGAGGGTCGTATTCCGGTAACCCAGCAGCACTACCAGGGTCCAGATGCCGAGGGCGGTCCCGAAGGGAAACTTCAATATGCTCAGGAACGCGGCAACAATGGCCACGATGCGACCCCACTGCGAGCGCTCCATCAGGCCCCATCCGGCCACCAGGGCCAGGCCGGAGCGGACCACGATGACCACCCAGGCAAACCTCAAGAACGCAGGCCCGAAGAACCAGGGAGGCATCGGACCGCGTCCCCAAGGGCCGTTCATCCAGGGGCCGAAGTGCCCGGAGAGAAAGGCGTTGGCAAAGGCCAGCCCGGCCAGTCCGGTGGTTATCACCAACGCCGCATAGACAAACCAGAAAATCCCGAGCGCCTTGATCTTACCGGCGTAGCTTTCCAGTTGGTACTGGAAGCCGGGTACGGCGGGAACCGGCGCCGCGACAGGACGGCCGCACTGAGGGCAGAGCCCCTGCCCGGGCGCTATAGCCTGACCACATCCGCTGCAAAACATGCTGCCTCCTCCGATACGTACTGAGATTACTACGGAATCGCTTCGAACGGCGTTCCATTTGAGCACTGTATGAGTCAATTCGTAAAACTCTACCTCAGAGGCTAAAGCCCATATTGGTTTAGTGGCTATATACGGCACGACTGAAGTCGTGCCCTGACACAAAGCCTGTTTCTTTGGCTGCCGGTTGAGCAGGACAAAAGTCGTGCCCTGACACAAAACATGCGTATTTCCGCCGTCCAGGCATTACATGCTTTCAAACTACACAACTACTGGCGGGGCGTTTCTTTCGTTTTTCCTAAGGAATTACTTACGATTTACGTGAAAGAATTGAATCGGTATGCAGCCCGCGCTGATGACGACACTTGAAACCGGAGAAACGCTCGACCACTACCGCATCGAGGCGACCGTGGCCCACAGCGGCATGTCAGTGCTGTACCGGGCCACGGACCTGAATGACGGCAGGCAGGTGGCCATCAAGCTTCCCCTCCCGGAGATGGAGGCCGACCCGGTCCTTATCGAGCGCTTCAAGCGGGAGCAGGAGATTGGCCAGGAACTGGACCACCCCGGCGTGGTGAAGACCTACGACGGCGAAGAGCGCAGCCGCTTATACATGGTTATCGAGTGGGTGGAGGGGCGGCTGCTGCGGGCGATCCTGAACCAGGAATGCCTGAACCAGAAATGCAAGTTGCCCATCGACCAGGCAATCAAGATCACCCTGGGCATCTGCGACGCCCTGGACTACATGCACAAGCACGGCGTGGTGCACCGCGACCTGAAGCCGGAGAACATCATGGTCGACAGCCAGGACCGCATCAAGCTCATCGACTTCGGCATTGCCATGAAGCAGGACGCGCGGCGGCTGACCTTCGCCAACCTCTCGCCCACCCTTGGCACGCCGGACTACATCTCTCCCGAGCAGGTGAAGGGCCAGCGGGGCGACCAGCGCAGCGACATCTACTCGCTGGGCATCATGCTTTATGAGATGCTGACCGGACAGACGCCTTTCAGCGGGCCGAATCCCTTTGCGGTAATGAACGAGCGGGTGCTGAACGACCCCAAGCCGGCGCGCAAGCTGAACCCGGCTATCTCGCCCGAATTGCAGGAGATTCTGAATCGGGCGCTGGAACGCGACCCGCGCCACCGCTATGCCACGGCCAGCGAGATGGCCTGGGAGCTGGAGCATCAGGAGCAGGTAGGCGTGGAAGACGGCGCGCGGCGACCGGCGCTGCGGGGGCGGATTTTCCCAGGCGGGCGGAAGATGCTGCTGTACGCGGGGCTGGCGCTGGTGCCGGTGGTGCTGTTCGGGCTGATGCTGCTGCTGGCGCGGTAGCTGAAGGGTACCCGCTCTTGGGGTTGCCAGCAATCGCGGTTTCCTGCCCCCGGATGCGGCGATTGGTATACTGGGCGTGTGACTACAACTGTCCTCAATTCCATCTCGAACGGTAATCCCGCCGGGAGTTCCCCCAGTCAGAAGAGGGTGTTGTTGCTGAAACCACGCGGCTTTTGCGCCGGCGTGGTGCGCGCGATCGATATTGTGAAGATCGCCCTGGAAACCTTCGGCGCTCCCATTTACGTGCGCCGGGAGATTGTTCATAACCACTACGTGGTAAACGAGTTAGCCGAGAAGGGCGCGATTTTTGTCCATGAAATCGACGATGTGCCCAACGGGCAGCGGGTGATTTACTCGGCGCACGGGGTTTCGCCGGCGGTGCGGGAGCGGAGCAAAGGCCGGAACCTCAAGGTGATCGACGCCACCTGTCCGCTGGTGACCAAGGTCCACATCGAGGCGGTGAAGTTTGCCCGGCAGGGCTACTCGCTGGTGCTGATCGGTCACCGCGACCACGACGAGATCGAGGGCACGCTGGGCGAGGCGCCGGAAGCGACACAGGTGGTGTCGAACGTGGCGGAGGTTGCGGCGCTCCAGGTTCCCGATCCGGACCGGGTGGCCTATCTGACCCAAACTACCCTGAGCCTGGACGAGGCGCGGGACATTATCCACGCCCTCAAGCTCAAGTTTCCCAATATCGTCGGCCCCCACTCGCAAGACATCTGCTACGCCACCGAAAACCGCCAGGTGGCGGTGCGCAACGTGGCTCACAATGCCGGGTTAGTACTGGTGGTGGGTTCCACCAACAGCTCCAACTCCAACCGGCTGGTGGAGGTTTCGCGCAACCTGGGGACGATCGGCTATTTGATCGACAACTCCCAGGCGATTAATCCAAAGTGGCTGGAAAACGTGAATACGGTTGCGGTTACGGCTGGCGCGTCGGCGCCCGAAGTGCTGGTGGAAGACGTGGTGAATTATCTGCGTCAAAACGGCTTTGGGAACGTCGAAGAGGTGGAAGTGATGCCGGAAAACGTCCGGTTCGGCCTGCCACCTGAGATTGTGCAGGCCATTGGCAGTGCGGGCGGGACCGAGGCCGTGGCCGTGCGGTGATTCGGACTCTCAGGTCTCGGATGCGAGACTTGGCGCACCTTGCGACCGGGGAATTGAGGTTTGCGGTATCCCACCTTAACCGATTCGCTAAAAGTACGAATCGGCGAAGGTGGGGCACCCAATGGCCGTGCGGTAATTGGACCAGGGAATAGGGAATAGAACCTGAGGCATTGCAGATCGCATGAACATTCAACAGGGGAAGACGCAATCCGTGGCGCCGCGATTTGGCCGGCTTGATGCGGACCTCGAAGATGTGCAGTCGGCCATCGTCCGCGCACGAGAGTTTCTTCTCTCCCGGCAGCATTCCGATGGGTATTGGTTTGGCGAGCTCGAAGCCGACTCGATGCTCGAGGCCGATTACATTTTCCTGCATACCTTGTTGGAAAGCGGCGACCCCGGCCGTCTGAAGCGCGCATTCACGGAGATGATGCGCTACCAGAACGAGGACGGAAGCTGGAGCATTTATCCCGGCGGACCGGGCAATATCTCGCTCTCGGTTAAGTGCTACTCCTCGGCCAAGATCATGGGCCTGGGGGCGGACGAACCGCGCATGGCCAAATGCCGCGAGTGGGTTCTGAAACACGGCGGCGTGGTGGCGTGCAACACCTTCACCAAGATGTATCTTTGCGCGCTGGGCGAATACGACTACGACGCGGTTCCGGCCATTCCGCCGGAGATTGTGCTGTTTCCCAAATGGTTCTACTTCAACATCTACGAGATTTCCTCGTGGTCGCGGTCGATTCTGGTTCCGCTGGCGATCATGTATGCCAGAAAGCCGTTCAAGAAGCTTCCGCCGGAGCAGGGGATCGACGAGTTGTATGTGGGCGGGCGAGCCAACTCGATCCTGCGCTTGCGCATGGATCGCAAGGCCATACTTTCCTGGCGCAACTTTTTCATTGTTCTGGACCGGCTGATGCACTGGGCCGAGGCGGTGCATCTTCGTCCGGTGCGCAAGCTGGCTTTGCTCAAGGCGGAAAAGTGGCTGCTGGCGCGCCTTGAGATGTCGGACGGGCTGGGCGCCATCTATCCGGCCATGCTGAACGCCATCATCGCGCTGCGCTGCCTGGGCTACTCCGAGGACGATCCGCAGGTAATCCGCGCTCGCGACGAATTCGAGAAGCTGGGCATCGAGGAGCCGGCCAACGAGGTGATGCCCGAGCCGACCTTCCGCATGCAGCCTTGCGTATCGCCGGTTTGGGACACGGCGCAGGCGGTCTTTGCGCTGGGCGAGGCAGGAGTGCCGCGCAATGACCCGCGGCTGTTGAAGGCCGCCGACTGGATGCTCTCGAAAGAGGTTCGCCACATAGGCGACTGGGCCGTCAAGGTACGCAATGTTGAGCCCGGAGGCTGGTACTTCGAGTTCAACAACGAGTTCTATCCCGACACCGACGACACCGCGCAGGTGCTGCTGGCGCTGAACAAGGTGGACAACCCCCGCGAGCGCTATCAGCACGAAATAGCTCAGCGCGCCATCAAATGGGAGTTTGCCATGCAATGCCGCAACGGCGGCTGGGGCAGCTTCGACAAAGACAACACCAAGATGATCTTCCAGTACATCCCCTTCGCGGATCACAACGCCATGCTGGACCCGCCGACTGTGGACATTACCGGGCGCATCCTGGAGATGCTGGCGAACTACGGCTTTACCCGCGGCGACAAACGCATAGAGAAGGCCATCCAGTTTATCTTCAGCCAGCAGGAGCCGGACGGAAGCTGGTTTGGCCGCTGGGGCGTGAACTATATCTACGGGACTTTTCTAGTGCTGCGCGGCCTGGACGCTATCGGCGTCGATCACCACGAGCCGCAGATTCAGCAGGGCGCGGAGTGGATTCGGATGGTGCAGAATCCCGACGGCGGCTGGGGCGAGAGCTGCGGCAGCTACGACGATCCAGACACGCGCGGCGTGGGGCCGAGCACCCCGTCACAGACGGCCTGGGCGCTGTTGGGGTTGCTGGCTGCCGGCGACGACCGCTCCGACTCGCTGGCCAAGGGAGTCCGCTGGCTGTTGAGCCGGCAGCAGCCGGACGGCAGTTGGGACGAGTCGATGGGAGAGGGAAAGCTCCGCCAAAGTATCATTACAGGTACAGGCTTCCCCAGAGTCTTTTACCTGGCTTACAACAT
>Ga0182027_10004308_pt1 | contig 22108 bp, 21 predicted proteins | sample 712E1DmetaG_FD_121300 | JGI IMG/M metagenome (GOLD analysis project Ga0182027, IMG submission 121300) | Permafrost microbial communities from Stordalen Mire, Sweden - 712E1D metaG (Illumina Assembly) | ecosystem: Environmental > Terrestrial > Soil > Wetlands > Permafrost | place: Sweden... | reverse complement strand
AGTTCATTAGTGAATGTAGAAAATGAAAACGGACTTCCGGTATTTGCAGGATTTGATTTTAGCAACCAAACATTTCCTGCATCCGTAAATAGCGCACCTTTAAAAAAACTAAAAATAGGAAACCGATACTCAGCGTTCATTTCTATTTTCACATCACCTCCCAATTGTAAAAATCCTATATTATCTGTCGCTTGATGATATTTACCAGGACCAACCGAATTAATATGAAATGCCCGAATACTATTAGGTCCGCCACTAAAAAATTCTTTGGAATAAGGCAAGGTCGAAGAGTTTCCATACGGTTTAGCCACACCAGCAAAAAACCTCATCACTAATTTACTTTTATCTATAAAATTGTAATAACTACGACCATCGATACTCAATTTTGCGTATTGCGAATAGATAGACCCGATCACTTTTGAGGGCTTGTCCGATGATATTTTTTCGCCTGCAATTAATTTTGCTAAAGAAAAAGTATTTCCTGCAAACTCTGTGGCCAGATGAAAAAAGTATTGCATTTTTTTTGCCTGCATTACTTGTTCGTTATAAGTATACGAATAGGTCAACCCTGCTATAAATTGCTCCTCATAACTTTTTTTAAGAAAAGGATTGGAAGCTAACAGAGCATTGAATTCATCAGATTTGTTCCCGATAGAAGTATAACTTACACTTATTGGATTTAATTCATGTTCTTTTCTAATATCTTCTTTCCACCTAAAACCATAGATGAATTGGAAAGTGCGCATATCAAAATAGCGGACCTTTTTTAAATAGTTATATGAAATTGAAAAACGTGTCTTCGGAACGTACATACTGCTTGTTTTCACTTTAAATGGAATCAGAAAACGCGGAAAATAAAGCTCAACCTGTGGATTCAAAGAATATGAAAATAAATTGTTATTTTTCCCACTAAGTTGTGCTTCAAATGATCCGGCCATATTTACATTTAGCAATTCGGCTCCACTAAATGTGTTTCTGTTTAAATAACTTAAATTCAATTGCGGGCCGGTATAATTATTTGATTTCGAAACAAGATCCAGTTCAACCCTGAATGTCCGCTTTTGCATTGGTGTCATTAAAATGGATACATCTAAAAATCCAGGGGCTAACGTATCGCTGTCGGTAAATTTGACATTTACAAATTTGAAATTACCCATCGTCATCAATCGGTTAAGAGTGATGTTATGATTTTTTCTTGTATAGACTTCGTGTTTTGTTAAATAAACCGATCTTAAAATAACTGCCGGTCTTATTTTTATTTCTGAAGTTTTATTCAGGAATATATAGTTTTGGTATCTTAACGTATCTTTATTTCTGTCTTTGACTGCATCACTTAATGAATAATCCTGATCTATGTACACATTGTTTATACGATAAACAATCAATGCATTTTTCGGAACACTGTCTTTTAATGAAAGCTTGAAAGTAACAGTATGATTAGCTTCGGATGTATCTGCTTTAAAAAGTAAATAATCAGGATTGAAAAAAAAGTATCCGTTGTTTTTTAATAAATCATCGATTCGTATCCTTTCATTTTTTAATAGTTCCAGATTATAATCTTCACCGGGTTTAATTAATGATTTTTCCTTATCCGCAAGGATCATTTGGCTTAAACTTTCATCAGAAATAGAATAGATAATCTCCTTTACGGTATATGGTTTATGAACATGACTTACGTAGATTACTTTAACTGTTTGCTTTTTATTAACAATTTTAAATTCAGTATAACTTTTAAAAATTCCTATATTGAAAAGTTTTGCATCAATGATCTTTGATGTAAACGCAGGATTAACAGTACTTATCAACACAGGAGCTTCACCGGATTTCTGGAGCCATTTTTTAAATTTACTTTTAGGGTTTTCTCCGGCAATCATATAAATGCACAATTTAGGACGCATGCCTAAAAATTTTTTATTTGGTTTTGGACGTATTGCATTTTCTGCAGTGGTTTTAATAACACTTTTCTTTTTTTTAATTATTATATCTGTTGATTCTAATTTTATTTCCGATCCTATATATAACTTTTCACCGGGGGGCAAATGCCTTGTGCCGCTGCATGCTGCTATAAGCACACAAAAAAGGATCGGTAAGTATTTATTTAGAATTGACAGCTTCATTACTATTTTCTTTTTTCAATGAATCACTTTTGATTTTTGGTGAGGTAAATAAATCTTTCCATGTATTAAAATCACGCACATATAAAACGCCTGCTCCTGTTTCAACAAGTTTACCTTCAATAGCGCCCTCATACTGATTATGCCTGAATCCTTTCATACGATATCGGCCATCATCTGTCAGTTTGTATTCTACGGTAACATCACTTGTAATATCACTTGCCGAATTTTGTTTCGCTTTTTCACCTTCTACATCCACAGTGCCTCCAACCTGTACTGTAAATCGTTCATTGAAAAGTTGTTTTTTTATCCCAATGTCAACTTGCGTTCTTCCTTCTGCTTGTCCTGATTGATAATCATCATACGATTGAATATCAAAATTTAATTCTACTCCGGGTACTGCTTTAGAGCTCCATTGATTTAATTGAGCAGATAAAAATTTTCCTACCGTTGTTCGAACAGCAGCCGACATTCCATTCGCTTCACTTTGTAATGGATTTTCTTGGGTAAATCTGCCTAATATCAATAATGCAAATACCTGTTTGTTTAGCGCTGATGGATCTTCATTTAACAAATTTAATTTTGCATTTACAGCTCCTCCTAAAATTCCTTTATTTTCAGGAGGTAATTGTATTTCAAAACTAATTTCCGGATGCAAAATATCTCCGCGTAATTTCAGTAGAACCAAAAATGGATAACGTTGCTTATATCCGTTTTTATCCGTTTCACTCATACCGGCCATCTGATCCGATACAAGGTCAATGGGTGAAGCTCGTACTGAATAGATCGCATTTATTGAAATGTTTGCATCCAGAGGATCTCCATTCCAAACAATAAAGCTTCCGGGAGATATATCAAATTTTCTTTTTATAACAGATTCCAGTGAAACAATATAACTTCCATCATTAAGATTGTATGTGCCGGTGAGGCTCATTTTCCCACTTCGGTCAATAGTAAAATTTAATGCGGCTTCGCCTTTAACTACTAATGAATCCTTTGAAGAAGGATCTAACAATAACCGGAGTGTTGCTTGCTTGTCAATTTCAATAATTGAAGAGATATCAAATCCTGTTAAAATAGAATTTTGTTTTTTATTTTTTTTATCTCTGTTAAGAATCGAATTCAATTTTAATGAATCATTGAATTCTACAACATCTTTTCCTCTGTCTAAGGTGAGTTCGTCTTCAGGAACTGCAAATGTAAAGTTTGAACCTTTTTTCATTTTTATTTTTGCATTAATAACCGGAAGTGATAACGGTCCGTTTACATCGATCTTGCTATCAACAATCATTCGACCGAAGTATTCTTTATTGTCCTTCGATGTGGTGTTGAATAGCAGGAAATCCTTTGTATTCGCCTTTAATGCAAAAATGTAATTTTGAAAATTTTCCATTTTAACGGTCCCATCGATGGTAGCAATGTGCTCGTCAATGTCTAAAATGGTAAACGAATTAAAATATATTCCATCATTTTTTAACAGAACAGTTTCATGTTTCAATTGCAATTTATTATTTAATGCTGCGGGTGTGATAAAGACATTATTGAATAATAATTCACCCGTAATGTCCGGAGAAGCAGTTTTACCTGCAACTAAAAAATTTCCTGTAAGATTTCCTGAGGCTTCTGTTATGGCCCCCATTGAAAATGCTTTTACCGTTTTCATAGAAAGAGTTTGTATCTCGGCCTTTATGTTGACAGAATTATCGCCGCCACTCGGAATAAAGTAACCGCTAGCAGTAAGATTATTATCAGCACCTGATAAGTTTATATCAATATTAAATTTTTCTGCTGTTGGGTTGTCTGCTTTTACTGCTAAATTTCCAATGGCCACATCGCGAAAAAATAAGTTTGTGATGGTAGCATCAGCAATTAAACCATAAGCGCTGCCTACTCTTTTAAGTAATAAATTTCCATCAATAATTCCCCTGGCTAAACTGGTGTCTTTTTCTATTATTCTCGAAATGTCATCCAGTTTAAAATTTTTCATCTCAATATTCAGATCATCATTAAATTGATCATGCACGGAGGCAATATTGATCTGGCTTGCTGCCTTATTGATGAACAGATGATGGATCAAAAATCCCTGACTTCCGAACTCAATATAATTGTCTGTTGCAACATTCCATTGTTCATTCATCATGTAGAAATTTTTGGGATCCAGCATAAGCTTATAGTTCGCTTCATTCTTTATAATTCGTGAATTGATCAAAAGCTTTTTATTTTGGACTGAATCAACCGAAGACATATTTACATCAATGGTTTGATCTGCAATTTTCCCATCCACTAATAAATTATCTAATTTGATTTGTTCGTTTGAAGTTTTGCTGCAAGAAACCTTATAATTCAATGCATTCACATCCGAGTTAACATTTACTGCAAGATCATTAATTTCGGTAGTTCCGTAAACTATTTTTTTTATGGCAGCATTTAATTTCAGCTCTTTTTTCTGACTATCATAACTTCCCAGAATTAATCCCGGCTCAAATTCATTCAATTGAGGGAGAAAAACTTCTGATAAAATTGGATTATTGTGAAGTTGTATTTCGAAATTAAAATTTGATGGACTGCTATTCTTTTTTTGCTGAACAGTATCTGAAAATGGAAAATAATTATTGATTAATATACTAAGATCATTTGAAAGGGCCGTAGGAGATGTGGTTCCAGTATATCTAATACCAATAAGTGCGCTGCTACTATTTTTTTTGAGTTTGTCAGGTTCGTTTATTGATGCCAATAATACAGAATCAAGAATATATGTTTTTCCGTCATGAACAATGATAGTTTTTGTAATGCCTGCATTTCCGCTAATTTTACTTACCGAATCGCCTTCCAGATTTGATTCGGCTACCAAACTTATTTGCATTTCTTCTTTTGATAAATTGAGTTTTTTCAAGTCTGCACCATAAAGATTAAACTGGAATTTATATTGCTCCTGATTTGGGTTTAAATTCACAAGTCCGGCAAATTCAAATACCGCGTTTTCATCGTTCAGATTTATTTTTCCTGCGAATTCCTGCGCGGTAAAATTTCCATCTACCTTAAGGTTATGATAAGTGTATTTATTTAAATACATCTCTGACACTTCCGCCTTTATTGTTGATTTGATTGTTTTTTCATCCAAGCCATGCCCATTAGCTTCTGCAATCAATGACACCGGCCCATACATTACTTTGTCTTTTAATAAACTACCAAGATCAAAATTTATAATACTTACTTTGGTTTTGAAATTTTCATTTTTATCTATCGTTGCAAAAAGCTGAGCCGCTCCATAACTGCTGTTCATTCTAACTGTTGATTCAAAAGATTTAATTCTTCCTTTAAAAACGATTTGCATACTTATGATTTCCGGAAGTTCAATGCTGTTTGGAATGGAAGAACCGGCCATCAATGCAATATCTTTCTTCCCTGAATTTATTTTAAGATTTGGAAAATGATAATACGCAGTTTCCGCATCAGGTAATCCCACTATAACAAAATCCGTTTTTAAAATGGTATTAACTCCTGTTCTGATCACCATATTCTTTCCGTTAAGATTATTCACAGGACCATATAAAATACCTGAAACTGTTGTAACATTCCTAATATTTTTAAAGAATGTTTGTTTCTTAAGATCAGGGTTGAAATATAAAATGTCAGAATTTATGATGCTCACATTTTTAATGTTTGCATTTAAAATCATAAACTGTATGGAATCCATCATCGAATTTAATGAAGAATATTTTATGTTCAAATCAGCATCAATGGTGGAATTGCTTGTTTTAACTCTGAGATTTTTTGCAGTGATGGAATGTTGATCCATACTGAAATCCATTTCGAATTTTTCTATTGAAAATTTGTTTTTATCAACCGTTGAGAATTTTTTTATTGAGACCACTGTTTTCGCTGATGAATAATAAAAATTTTCCGCAGTAAGTGATAGTTGACTATAATCAAGATGAGATGCGTCAAATGTGTTTTTTGATTCGGGCGTATTTTTAACGTTGTAAGCAATCGAATTATTATCCAGATCAATATGCTGAATAGAAACTTTCCAATCGCTTTGCTTTTCCGGTATCTTGGCAATAACAATGCCTGCATCAGGTAAGGCAATATCACTTGTGTTGTAAAGAATTTTACTTTTTGATAAGAAAAAAATATTAACAAAAACAAGTTCCTTTTGCAAATCAATTGATGCGTCTTTCAACTCAAGCTGATTAATACTAGCGACAAGAGATTGTTTTCCTATTGAATCGCCATAACTAATATTTGAATTGCTGATCTGTATCTTATTTGCAGTTATTAATGGTAAAACACTTTCTGATATAGTCGCACTTGTATCAAAGGACTTTTTTAACAGAACATTTGCAGTTAGACCTTCCATTGATAATTCATCTATATTGTAAATTGAATTCTCTAAATCGATCTTATCCATTTTTAATTCTAACCCTTTAAGATTTGCAGCAGCAATAGTTCCTCCATAATTATCATTATAATGTAGCTGTATGTTTTTCATAGTGATTCTATCGACACTGAATGTCCATTTCGATTTTTCTTCAGGCTTAGCTTTTGTCTTCGTAGTAGTATCGCTAAATGCTGTAAGAAGAAAATCATAGTTGAATAAAGAATCTGTTTCACTCCGGTTAACATTGAGGCTTACTTCTTCTAATGCAAAAGAATTTATATGTATTTCGTGATAAAATAGATCCCTGAATGCAATGTTTACCTTTGTCTGTCCTGCATATAATAAAGTATCTTTCTTTTTATCTTCCAGATAAAGACCCTCAATTACTATTGATTTTGGGAATGAGATACTGATATTTTTTATCTCGACTTTTGTATGAGTTTTATTGCTGATATAAGAAGTGGCAAAATCAACAATTCTATTTTGAATAGCAGGAATCTGAATAAGTAAAGCAATTGTAGTGAATAAAAGCACAAAGCTTATGATAACCCACAAGCTCACTTTGAAAATTTTCTTAAAAACAGAAGCCACTTTATTCATTTGTTTCATATAGACGAAGTCTGTTTCTTAGTGCAACAATTTCATCCTGCATAGCATTTATTCGTTGTAACAAATGTGTGATGGACTCAATACCTTCCAGATTAATATCCAATTCGTAATAGAAGCGAACAATTTTCTCCAATTGCTGAAGTTGGCCGGCATCAATAAATCCTGTTTCTTTTATAGTAGTAATTTCTATCAATCCGTTTTGTTGTAATGAACTGATAAATGAAACTTCAATATTGTGATTGACGCAGAATTCAGTTACGGCTATTAAATTTTTTGTTTGCATATTAAAATTAGGATTTAGACAACTCAGTAAATAATTCTTTTTGCTTTTCAGTCAAATTATTTGGAATTTTAATGGCATACGTTACATATAAATCTCCAAATTGTCCTTCATTTTTATACACAGGAAACCCTTTCCCTTTTAGCTTTATTTTACTTCCGTTTTGTGTTTCCGGATTTACTTTCAGTTTTACTTTTCCGCTCAATGTCTCCATAGTGATTTCTCCACCCAATACAGCAGTGTATAAATCTAAATCAAGCGTTGTATATAAATTATTTCCAAGACGTTTAATGCTGGAATGATTTGCTATTGAAAATGTAATATACAAATCTCCATTCGGTCCGCCATTTACTCCCTGTCCTCCATGACCTGAAATTTTAATTGTCTGGCCGTTTTCAATTCCGGCAGGAATAGTAATTCTGATATTTTTCCCGTTTATAGTTAAAGTTTGTTTATGAGTTTTGTATGCATCAATGAGATTGAGATGCAATTCTGCATTAAAATCTTCGCCTCTGTATTTTACCTGTCTGCTTCTTCCACCACTTGCTGCACCACCAAACATGGATTCAAAAAAGTCAGAAAAATCTCCTCCGGATTGTGCCCCTGAATATCTCTGACCACGATCTGATGGTTGTTCCTGATATTGCTTTGCTTTTTCAAATTCTTCAGCATGTTGCCAATCCTTTCCGTACTGATCGTATTTCTTACGCTTTTCGGGATCGCTCAGAACTTCATTTGCTTCATTGATTTGCTGAAAATTTTTATTTGCATCCTTATCATTCGGATTTAAATCGGGATGATGCTTTCTGGCTAATTTACGATACGCACTTTTAATGTCCTTTGATGTGGCTGTTTTATCTATCCCTAATATTTTATAATAGTCTACAAAAACCATGTGTTTAAGATTTTCTTTGATAGGGTTTTATCGAACTCTATCGTTACATCATTTTTATCATATGATAAAATATATCAAGAATAATAGTCGGAATTATAAAAGAATATTTTCTTTTTTAGTTTCCTTTTCCAATTTCATGGTCAGATCTTTTTGACCGATATTGGTTAGTTCGATTTCACATGAAATGATTACTTCGTCACTGATCATAAAACCACCGGCATCCAAAAGGGTGTTCCATACGAGGCCCCACTCACTTCTCTTAATCTGTCCGGAAATTGCAAATCCGGCTTTTTCATTTTCCCAGGGGTCCTTAATAATTCCACCAAAACGCAAATTTAATTTTACATTATGTGTAATACCTTTCATGGTTAATTCACCCCAAAATTCATGATTTGAATCCGGATCCGGTTTTCCAATGGTGCTTGAAACAAATGTTAGTTGTTTGTGATTTTGCACATCAAAAAAATCAGCACTTCTTAAATGTTCATCACGTTTTGCATCACCGGTAGTTATTGAGGAAGCGTCGATCCACAAATCAACTTCTGCAGTTGAAAAGTCATTACCTATAGTATAGATACTCGCATCAAATATTTTGAAAGTCCCCATCACATGCGCGATCATTAAATGTTTAACTCTGAATGTAATTTCACTATGAGCCTGGTCTATTGACCATTTTGTATATATTGTCATGACAGTTTGTATTTAATTGTTTTTATTATTTATGTTTTTTTGTTGGCACTATAAAAAGTGGTATAGTTGTATGTAGTAAAACTTTTTCCGCAACACTTCCCATAACTATATTTTCCAACCATTTTCGACTGTGAGATCCCACTACAATAATATTTACATGTAAGCCTTTTGCTGCCTTTATTATGGATTCAGCCACATCGCCTTCCTTTATTAATGTCTGAATAGTTTTATCACCAAGGTGTTGTTTTGATTTATTAAGAAAAAGCTGAGATGCCTTTTTAAGCTCATCAATACTATCTAAATGAAATGACCCTACGTCAGTATGCATAAATCCCGCAAACCCCATTATCATCACATGTCCTGAGGAGGTATAATTCACCGGATCAGTTATTACGTGTATCAGTATTACCTCAGCGTTCATGTCTTTAGCTAACGAAAATCCTGTTTCTGCTACCTTTTGTGCGGTTGGATCATAATCCAGCGCGATCAGTACTTTTTTCGTGTTATCTGTTTTCATTTTCATAATGGTGTTTATTTTAGTATTTGATATTTATTATTTTTTATAATTAATGCTTTATTATATCGTCATTAATTGTCACGAAGAAAACTGTTCTTGCGAACTATTCATTCTCTAATATTCTAATCACTATGATCATCTCCCCCTAAACTGTATAAATTGTTTTCTTCATCTTCACTTCCAATATTCTCTTGTTCATCATCCAACTCTGATCCGGGAACATCTAAGTCACTGCCAGACGCATCGTCTTCAAAATCTTTTTCATTATTTGTTCCATTGTTATCATTTGATTCTTTGTTTTTAGAAATATCTTCAGGATTTACATCCTTCTCTTCCTCATTTTTATTGTAAATATCTTCACTGTCTGGATATATTGGATATCCTGGAAGATTACTTCTCTCTTCGGTGCCTGTCTGCTTGTCAGACAGGTTTTTGTTTTTTTCTTTCATTATGCATTAATTAATTTAAGGTAACAAAGTTGAGTACAATTAACCGGATAAGTCTTACATAACTCTTTAAAAGAGTTACATCATTCACACATTATCGATTCATAAAATTCATAATATTTCACTCACGAAAAAGAAACTCCATTTAGTGGAAGTCTTTTCTAAAGAACTGATAAATGGGGAACAGACTCGTGTGCCTTTTCGTTGGTCATGGAAAGAAGGTCGGAAAATCTCCATGTTTCTGATGCCGTGCAGCCAACCTGACAAACCAGTAAAGACTCCACCAAACAGAATTTTTTACTTTTACATTACCAGAATATCACTTTGCAATTTTTTGAGCAGGAACTTTTAATCCGGCTCCTTTTGCTTCGCTTATTCCAATCGCAATGGCTTGTTTCCTGCTTGTTACTTTACCATTTTTGCCCTTTTTGCCGGACTTTAAGGTTCCTTCCTTAAATTCATGCATTACTTCCTCAATTTTATCTTGAGCTTTTTCTGAATATTTTGCCATGACATTTTTTATTATGTATGAATACAGGTTGAAATTTATTTTCGTTAAACTTATTTTTCTGCAAATTTTATTAGTTCTGCATTAAACTTTTCAGTTTCTTCCAGAAACATACTATGGCCGCTATTTTCAAATGCGACGATGTGTGAATTTGAGATTCCGGCTTTCATCTGTTCAGCCAGATCAAAAGAACATATTTTGTCTTTTTTTCCATGCATGATTACTGTTGGAATTGTTATTTTTGCCAGATCACTTCTAAGATCTGTATCGCGCAAAGCAATTAAACATTGAGCTGTTGCATAAGAAGAAGCGCTTAAACAAATTCCATTCAACCAACTACCGATCCCTTCATTTAATGAGGTTTCTGTAGCAGAGAAAATCTTTGCAAAATTTGTTAAAAGCTTTGGCCGGTCATGATTATTCAATTTTATTAATTCATCAACTGCACTTTTTGGAAGATTGTATGGGAAATCATCGCGTTGTGTCCAAATGGGAGCGGCCGCTCCGAACAAAGCCAACTTAGAAACATGTGCTTCATCATCCAATGATACATATCGAATTGCAATGGGTCCGCCCATGGAAAAGCCACCTAAAACAGCATCTTTTAAATCCAGTTTATTTATTACTTTTTTAATATCCAATGCATGGACATCGTAATCATAAGCTCCGTAGGGTTTATCAGATTTTCCAAATCCTCTTAACGTTATACCAATCACACGAAATTTTTTATTTATCAGATCGTTATATTGATATTCAAACATTTCATCACTTAACGGCCAACCATGTATTAACACTATAGGTCTGCCTTCACCCGCATCTGTGATATGAAGACGAACATTGGGTTCAACTTCAATATACTCTGCTCTGACATTTCCATTTGTTGTTTTTTCAATTAATTTTTCCATTTTTAAAAATTAAATTATTATTGTTTCTTATTTTGAGAAGGAATTATTTTTAAATAGAATAAGTCTATGGGGTTTGAGTATTTCCAATAGGCTGCTTTGATAGGCTGCAAGGGGCTCATGCAAAATTAACACTTACACCACATAATACATAATGGCTGCGAACACCAAAACCACGAAAACCCAAAAGGTCCTGGTATGATGTATTCGTTTCCTGTACGATTTATGCTCATGATGATTCTTGCAATGGTTTAAAACATCTTGCAGATTCTGTTGGTGTCCATTTTCATTCATTGATTTCGTCCTTTCTTTATTTCGAAATTGGCATTTTTTTAAGTTGCAGGAATTTATTTTGAATTCTATTTTACATGAACCATTCTCTTTTCGTCAATAAAAGTGCCCAATCCCTTAGTTAATGCCAATCCTAATTTCAAATCAGCACGAAAGAAATGACTTAATTGCCTGTTAATAATTCCATTATTTTTTCTCTATTAAATCCATTCCGCATTTTGGACATTTACCCGGCTTATCTGAAATTACATCAGGATGCATAGAGCAAGTATATGTTTTAATTGCCTCCTTTTTTTCTGTTTTTGTTGCTGTCATTTTCATTGTCTTTTTTTCAAGCATCATTCCACATTTAGGACAACTACCGGGTTTATCCATCGTCACTTCGGGATGCTTGGAACAGGTATAATAAACCGAATCTTTCTGTTGCTCTACTTTTATTGTTGCTAATTGGTCTTTTATTTCTTTAGTATTGCTTTGTGCAAAAGCCATTGTGCCGCCTATTATTAAAGCGAGTGTTGTCATAATAATTTTTTTTTTCATTCTATTTAACCATTTAATTTTTTCTTCAGGTTCGCTGTTGCCCAATCTTCAGGTTCGCTGTTGCCCGAATATTTTGTTTTCGAATAAATTAATCAGCACCCAATAAAAATAATATTAATGTATCTGTTTTTCTGATCCTCAGATTATCTTCTCCGATTCAAAATGCTTCTTTTATAATTAATTTTTTATCAACATTCAAATTCGCTAACTGAATTTCAATCGAATCCATCATTGGTGGTGGTCCGCATACATAAATATTTTTTTTGGAACCGTTAATGTATGTTTTGAGAAAAGATTCGGTAATGTGCCCATGCGCATAACCATTAACTTTTTCATCAGACAAAATATTAATAAAATTTTTGCCTAATATATTTTCAAATTCTGTTACGTGTATTATATCGTCTTCTTTTTTGTTGGCAAATATGAGTTTGTTTTCACCTATTTTATTAATGGAAAGAAGATACCTGATGATAGCAATAAACGGAGTAACACCAGCGCCTCCGGCAATAAATAACCCTTCGTTTTTATATGCAATTGCACCAAAAATATCGTGGAGTATCAGCTCATCATTTTGTTTCAGTTGAAGCAATTCATTGGTAATGCTTTTGTGCAATGGATATGTTTTAATGGTAAACTCCAGGTAAGCATTCTCTGGAACACAAGTGAAAGTGAACGGACTTTTTTCGTTCTGCCAGCCTTCTTTGTTAATAGAGATTTCCGTGGCTTGTCCGGGAGTGAAGTTGTAATGCTGAGGTTTTTCAGTAACAATTTGCAATACATCATGCGTGATGTGCTGAACTGATTTTATTTTTACAATATGTTTCATTTATGTTATGTCTGTTGTTATTAAATGATGATGCTTATCGCAGATATTTTATCGAAGCTACATCATCAATATCTTGCTTTCCATTATAAAGATGAACCTTTAAGCTATTGACAGCAATCTTCTATTGAATGCAGTGCGATTTTATAAACGTATCTTTTTTATTTCTTCTTTCATGCTGTCAATATCGGTAATCCAATCTTCAATATCCTGTTCATGCTCAATTTCTTCATTTAAAATTGTAGTTGCCATTTGATAGGTCGTGTGATCTAAACCATTAGTAAAATCAGCCAATTCTTTATATCTTTGGATGGCACATCTTTCCCCGTTTAAATTTTGTTTAAGAATCACTTCAATATAAGGGTCATAAGGAATTTCGTAATTACAATGTGCAAATTTCATCCAGTCCGCAGGATTTAAAACCGGTGTTCCTCCAAGTTGTATAATTCTATTAACAACCAGTACGGCATGATTTAATTCCATACTTGCATGAATTAATAATTCAGGCTCTATTTCACTCCTCATTGGACCTTCCATTATTCTGGCCCCAATCCAATATTGATAATATGCAAGCCATTCTTCAGAAAGTGCTTCGTTAAGCATTTGAGTTAATTTTTCTATATCTATGTTTAAGATTTCAATTGCATGTTTTCCCATAATTATAATTTTTAACTTTAATATACTATTTGCGTTTTTTAGTTGGAATGATGAAAAGCGGTATAGTAGTGAGCCGCAAAACTTTTTCAGCCACGCTGCCCATGACTATATTTTCGAGCCACTTATGGCTGTGAGAGCCCATCACAATAATTTCAACATGCAAATCTTTTGCAGTCTGTATTATAGATTCGGCCGCATCTCCGTCTTTTACTATGGTTTGAATGGTTTTATCACCCAGATGGGTTTTTGATTTATCAAGAAAAAGTTGAGATGCTTTTTTTAATCCATCAACAGAATTCAGTTGAATGGGTCCTGCATCTATTATACCGGAAAACCCCATTATCGGAGAATAGTCACCCGCAGTATAATATATCGGATCCGATATTGCATGCAGCAATATGACTTCAGCGTCCATTGCTTTAGCCATTGAAAATCCTACTTCTGCAACCTTTTGTGCGGTTGGATCATAATCCAGCGCAATCAATACTTTTTTCTTTTTATCTGTTTTCATATCCATTAGATTTTATTCTGAGTTGTTTTTATTTAAAAATGTTTTACGATACCTTTTCTTTTTGTTTTCTGTCTATTGGAATCACTCCTGCCATTTCACCAATAATATTTATCAGTTCTGTACCGGTAGGGATCACAATTTTTGCATTTTTTTCAAGTGACACTTCCAATGCTTCAAGCTTCCTCAACAATTGAGCGTTTCCGATAAAATATTTATCTGCTGCTTCATTCACCAGCTTAATAGCTTCAGCTTCTCCTTCAGCATGTAGTATTTTAGATTGTTTAAAACCTTCGGCTTCTTTAATCTTAGCGCGCTTTACACCATCGGCCACAGTTTCCGCAGCTGTAGCAAAATCAATCGCTGCTATTTTTTCATTTTCAGCCTTTACAACTTTATTCATGGTTTCCTGCACATCTTTTGGCGGGTCGATTTCTTTCAGTTCTGTACGCACAATTTCAATTCCCCAGTTTTGGGTTTCAAGAAGCAGTGTTTTGTGCAGTTCGGAATTTATTTTTCCTCGTTCACTATTAGCAGATTTTAAGGTTAGTGTTCCTATTATATTACGAAGAGTAGTACGGGCAAGGTTAACGATCTGCCATTTATAATTATTTACATGATATTGCGAACCCTTTACACTTTCTTCATCATCTTTCACCTTAAAATAAACCTGAGCATCCACGCTGGCATTCAGATTATCGTTGGTGATGATCTCCTGCGATTCCGCATTAACCATTTGTTCAGTGATATTTATCATGTACATCCGTTCAATCACAGGCATAATCCAATGAAATCCAGGATGAGCAAAACGATGATACTTCCCTAAGCGTTCAATTAATCCTCTTTCTGTGGGTCTTATAATCCTTATTCCTATAAGGAAAATGAGTACAACGGGCAAAATAATATACAAATAGTTCATTTTAATTTCTTTTATTTTATGAATGATTATGTTGCGTATGCAAGCAGGCTAAAGGCCTGCAATTATTTCCCTCAATTCCTTTCTCGTCTTATTAAGTTTGCTTTCCATCAACCTCAGCATGTCATGCCCTACGCCTTCTTCATAAAAAAAGTCAGCATCAGTTAAGATTGGAAATTTTGCAATAAGTTTATTTTTTTGTTCGTCCGCCATTCCAGGTTCTAAAATTGGATCCATACAATTATTGTTTTAACAGTGATAAAACTTCTTAATGATTTCTAATATCAGCTTGATAATTTCTTGCTGAAAATAATTCTGACAAGCACCACACATCCTGCTATTATCAGCAGTGAGTGAACAATTTTGAATGAACTAAAACGGATTGAGTCAAAACCAAAAAAAATAATGGCCCAAATTATTAGTAGCAAAACTGCAATTACATAAAGTGAATTTTTCATTTCTATTAGATTTATTTAAACATTTAATTCTTTGCTTATAATTTATTCGTCACAGTTTATATTACAGTCTGTATCATTTTATAGTGACTGTTTGTTCTTATCATATTTGATTTATGAGCAGGTATTATAATGGAATCACCTGCTTTAAGCGTTATAGAGGTTCCTTCAATAATGAACTCAGCAACACCTTCAGTAATTTGATCGTATGTATCAAATGAGGAAGTTATTTCAGATAATCCTTCACCAATATCAAAAGATGTTGTGCTTAAGTGGTCTGTTGACTTTCTTATTGTTCTTTTGTAAACCCTGGAATTAGGCGCATTCCCAATTTTTTTTATTGGGAAATGCGTCATTTGTTTTTGAACCTCTTTAATATTCATTTTAATTTTTATATTGATTAGTGTATAGCCAGGCCAAAAGTTGAAACACCGGTAGAGAGGTCAAGGAATAATCCCAGTCTGCTATTCAGATGATATTCTGCTCCAATATGAAAATCGAAAAACATAGGACTTGCATCACGATAGTAATTTCTGTCGCCATAATAACCATTATCCCATCTTGAATTTACGATTGAAAATCCCAATGAACCTGCGAGATAAAAATCCCATTTATCATTTGCATTGAGTAATTGATCAAAATAATATGTACCTTTTACGCCAATAGGGATCACTGTTTCATGGTAGTAATATAATCTGTAAGGATAATTATTGTGATCATCTCCCCAATAATATCCGGTCTTGTATGAATACAAACTGACAAAAGGAGCTAATGTAAAATTTTTAGCTATATCAAATTCATAGTCGAGATGAAAAACAGGTAATGAACGCCCGATGTACCCGTAATAACCCGCATAACCCCCAATACCCAAACCTAAGTTCAAGGTCTTGCCGAATTTTTCAGGTGAAGTCGTTTCCTGCGCAGAGATATTTAAGCTAAATGCTGCCAGAAAGAACATCGAAATGATAATTGTTTTTTTCATGATTTTTTGTTTTTAGATTGTGAAAGAATTTTCACTGAACAAAGGTGAGGGCATTACAACAACCAAGCGTTACACAATTCCTGTAAAGACTTACATCATTCACACATTTAACTGCAGGGAGATAAGTTGTCTGCGTCTATGGATTTGGATTCCAGCAGCCATTCCATGGCGCCTTCATAAGAAGTGAATGCACGAACATGGAAACCTCTGTTTTGGGAGCAGAGAGCGAAAAATCCTGCATGGTCGAATTGCTCAACTGGACAAAGAACAGCGGTCTTACAAGTAAATGTTTTTCGAAACTTGTTAAGCTCATCTGCGAGATACCAAAGGTTTGCTATTGATAATTCTGAATTCACATTTCGGATGTCCAGCAATATTTCATATTCAACTGATGGGACAGAAATTGCTGCGATTTCCAAAAGCAGTTTCTTTGACTCATTGAGGTCAAATAGTCCTTCCGGTGTTGCCTTGATAAACTCGTGCGCATGTATAATTTTTATATGTGCCGGCATCTTCTAATTAAATTAATTATTGCTGTTTGCAGGCCAGGTGTGATAAAGATTTTCACGGAACAAAGGTGGGGACTTCTACTCCGGTAAGTGTTACACAATTAAAGAAAAGAGTTGCATTATTCGCACATTGAAAATAATGAACAATACTATTAACTAATAACTGTTCACTGATAACTGATATTACATTCTCTCCATGTACCAATTCAGTTCTTTTTCCATTTTTTTGTAACGGAAAATAGTAGTGATAATTTTTTGCAGGCGCATAAAAGCAGTTTCGCTTTTTACTACATAATCAAAAGCTCTGTGATGCATACAGTCTATCGCCACTGGAATTTTGTCCTGAGAAGAAAGCATCACAACTGGAATATCCGGGTTTAAAACTTTTATTTTATCCAGTGTTTCTATCCCGTTCATTGCATTTTTAACAATGCCGTCCAAAAGATAATCTAAAATAATTACATCCGGGCTATGCGATAAATTCTCAATGCAGAGTTCACCTGTTGCAAATGTTTCAATGATAAAATCAGCATGCTGGAGGAATTCTATTTCCAATGATTTTAAATATACCGCATCGTCATCTACCAGAAAAAGTTTTATCTTCTCGTCATTCATTTTTTATTATTTTTAATCGCATTAAATTCTTCTTGTAATTCCATACATGCCTGTGCACATATGTCTTCAAGCTTTAACACCAAAGCCGGTATTCCATCTGTCTGTTGCTGTGTGCTTGCATATTCCTGAACCTGTTTAGCCATGTTTTCAAAATCCTGGCTAATCCCCATTATTGAAAAGGAAGGAATCATTTTATGCACTGACGCATACAATAAATCCCAATCTTTTTCATACAAACTCTTTTTCATAGCATTCACTAATGACGGGGTTTGCTCTAGATAAAGCGAAATCATTTCCATCATCAATGTGGGATCGGATTTTGTACGATGGAGTAAATAATCCAGGTCTATACATTTATTCTTTTTAATTTTATCAATTACTTTCTCTTCATCATTAGTATATTTTGCTTGGGTCGGTTTCTTTACTAAACCAATAATTTTATTGTATAATAATCTTTCGTCAACAGGTTTTGAGATATAATCGTTCATGCCAACCGCTTTGCATTTTACTAAATCAACTGTAGTCACATCAGCAGTTAAAGCAATGATAGGGATCTTGGAATTCATTTTAGTACGAATATATTCTGTAGCATCAAACCCGTTCATTTCCGGCATCTGCAGGTCCATCAAAATAATATCGAAAGATTTGCTTTGCAGTTTTTCGATGGCTATTTTTCCGTTAGCAGCTACATCACGTTCAAATCCAAAATCATCCAAAAGTGTTTTCATCAGTAATTGATTGAGCGCAATGTCTTCGACCACTAAAACTTTTATGTTTTTAATTTCCGTATCCAGTTCCAGTATTTCTGATTCTGATTCAGCACCATCATTTGTTTTTTGAAAACTTAGTGTAAAACTAAAAGTAGAACCTGCATTCACATTACTCTTCACCCTGATGGTCCCACCCTGTGGCTCTACCAATTGTTTCACAATGGAAAGTCCTAACCCTGTACCGCCATACAACCTTGAAGTACCACTGGTTGCCTGCTGAAAGTTTTCAAAAATAGTCAATATCTTATTTTCAGGTATGCCGATTCCTGTATCAGAAACTGCAAATTCAATAGTTACTTTCTCTTCATCTTCATTGAGTAAATGAGCGCTTACTGTGATTTTTCCTTTCGTGGTAAACTTCACTGCATTACTTACAAGATTGGAAATAATCTGGTGTAAGCGTACAGGATCGCCAATCAATACTTCAGGAATCCTGTTATCATATTCTTTGACCAACCGTAAATTCTTTTCCTGAATTTTCGGTTCAAACAAATGAATCATGGCTGCTATTGATAAGGCCATTTTAAAAGGTATTTGCTCAAAGGTCATTTTTCCGGCATCTACTTTTGCCAGGTCGAGTATATCATTAATAAGCACGATTAATGCATCGCCACTCATTTTTATAGCGGTCAGATATTCTTTTTGTTTTGCTGATAAATCCGTTTTCAAAATCACCTTTGTAAACCCGATGATTGCATTCATTGGTGTGCGGATTTCATGACTCATATTTGACAGAAACTGCTGTTTTGCTTTTACGGCACTTTCTGCAATTTGCGTGGCGCTTTCAGCTTTGCTTTTTGCATCCATAGCCAGTCCCGTGGCTAATTCAGCAAACACTCTTGCTTCAATCAATTCTGTTTCAATTCTTTTTTGCTCGGTAATATCTCTTGCCACTACTACTGCACCAAGCACGTTCCCGGTTTCATCTTTATAAACGGACCCGTTAAACAATACATCGGTTAACTTACCATCACTAACAGTCAGCGGATAATCTGAAACAAATCCTTTAGCAAATATTTCCTGATAAACTTCACGGGCTTTTTGAGAGTCTGTAAAATAATTGAAGAAATCAGTACCCGTGAGGGTTTCACGTGTTTTTTCTGTGATGCGGGTAAATGCATCATTCATATCTGTGATCTTCCCTGCAGGGCTTATGGTAACCAATGGGTCATGACTGGCTTCAATAAGGCTTCTTGAATATTGAGAAGCTAATTTTAATGAATAGCTGATGGCTTCAAGTTCTTTATTTTCAGTTTTGCGTTTTTCTTTTTCTTTATTTTGAAAAATTAGTTCCTTATCGGCAATGACTAATTCTGCAGCACGTTTTTCTTTTTCTTCGTTTTGAAATACAAGTTCTTTGTTAGCAATGATCAACTCTGCTGCACGTTTTTCTTTCTCTTCGTTTTGAAAGACAAGTTCTTTGTTAGCAATTTGTAATTCTATTGCCCCTTTTTGTCCGGCAACTTCTCTTGCCACTACAACTGCACCAAGAACATTTCCCTTTACATCTTTATAAACGGAACCGTTAAATAATACACTTGTTAGCTTCCCATCCATTATGATTAAAGGAAAATTTTTAACAAAGCCTTTCGCAAATACTTCCTGGTAAACTTCACGCGCTTTTTGTGGTTCGGTAAAATAATTACCGAAATCGGTACCTGTAAGTTTTTTGCGTGTTATATCTGTAATGTTAGTAAATGCCTCATTCATATCGGTGATCTTGCCTTCGGTACTGATGGTAACCAATGGGTCCAAGCTTGCCTCGATTAAACTTCTGTCGTATTGAGATTCCTGCGTTTTTGCCGTTTTCATTTTATTTATTTTATGACGCTTGTGAAAATGTCAAATTATTTTTAGTTACGCCATTTGAACCAGGCTGTCCAACAGGCATGTTTCCAATTTCTTCAAGCGGATTTCGTTTTTTATCTTTCAGTTGTTTAAATTGTGTCGGTGAGAGTCCTGTCATTTTCTTAAACTGATTTGATAAATGTGCCACGCTGCTGTAATTCATCTTCCATGCAATTTCCGTAATGTTTAATTCATCATAAATGATCAGTTCTTTAATCCTTTCAATTTTATGAGAGATCATGAATTGCTCGATAGTAGTTCCCTGTACTTCTGAAAAGAGATTTGCCATATAGGTGTAATCATGATTTAATTTTTCACTTAAGTAATCAGAAAAATTCACCTTGATCATTTCATCTGACTGGTGAACCATTTCAATAATTGCATTTTTTATTTTATCAATCAATACGGCTTTCTTGTCGTCCATTAATTCAAATCCTTCATTGGACAAAACAATTTTAAGTTGCTCGCGCTGCTCATCAGAAAGGTTTTCCATGATTTCCACTTCACCTAAATCTACCATAATGAAATGTAGTCCGAGCTTTTTCAACTCATCTTTCACTGCCATTTTGCAGCGGTTGCTCACCATGTATTTGATATGTAATTTCAAATGATTACTTTTTTATTAGAATAAGTACAAAGGTCAACACCTTTACCTTGAAATGTGTTATACAATTATTTAAAAGAGTTGCATAATTCACACATTTGCCGATTTGCTTGCTACTTATAAAACTTCGTTTATTTCTTTAAAATGGTTGTGATAGAAATTGTCAACTACCCAAAATTTAAACTTGCCTAACTCATCTGGGTGCAGGAATTTGATAGACTTGATCAGTTCTTCTTTGAACAATTCACTACTGAAACTTACTTTCTGAAGAATTATTTTTTGATATTCTAACATGACAAATTGTTTTAATGATTAACAGTACAAAGTTGAGCCCTTTAATTCCGGCAAGTGTTACACAACTTTTTAAATAAGTTACATCATTCACACCTGCTCAGGTTTAGTGTTTGCTTTGTCTTTACTCAATAGCACAGATGCCGGATTAAAAGATAAAACAATTAATGAGGACGTTTTCCTACTCCCGTATTTGCGGGAGGATTTGCCTGCTGCTGTTGTGATGGCTGCTGCTTAGGTGGCTGTACGTTATTTTGTGGCTGTTTCTTTTCAATATTATTTTGAGGTGGATTAGTTTGCTGCGGTTGCAATGGCTGCTGCTTAGGCGGTTGTCCGGTATTTTGCGGTGGCTTCTTTTCAATAATATTTTGAGACGGCTTAGGCTGCTGCTGTTGTATTGGCTGCTGATTAAGTGGCTGTTTCTTTTCAATAATATTTTGAGACGGTTTAGGCTGCTGCTTTTGTACTGGCTGTTGCTTATATGGTTGACCCGTATTTTGTGTCTGCTTTTTCCCTGCATTATTTTGAGGTGGCCTAGATTGCTGCTGTTGCAATGGCTGCTGCTTATTTGGTTGACCGGTGTTTTGCATCTGCTTTTTATTCATCATATTGTTGGACGGATTCGCTTTCTGTTGTTGTGATGGTTGCTGTTTTGTTGTTTGCCATACATTCTGCGGTTGCGATGATTGCTTATTTGCAGATTGATTTGCTTTTTGTGTTGGAGAAGTTCTCTGTGCTAAAGTTTTCACATTTTTAGAATTTGATACTTTAGATGGAACAGGTTTCAGTCCATTTGAATTGTTTTTTTCCACCTGCGGTCTGTATATCTGAAGTTGATTATTGCTCAGATTCTGACCAGGCTTGCTGCTTTCTTTAATAGTAACCGGAGTAATTTTTTTCCCACCCTGTTTTTCAACTTGCGCTCTGTCGGGCCCGGTATTGTATCTTATATTGCCT